>Ga0209958_1000439_pt1 | contig 79067 bp, 78 predicted proteins | sample ThiBio_inoc_plan_FD_183942 | JGI IMG/M metagenome (GOLD analysis project Ga0209958, IMG submission 183942) | Wastewater bioreactor microbial communities from Cape Town, South Africa - Thiocy_inoc_plan (SPAdes) | ecosystem: Engineered > Bioremediation > Thiocyanate > Unclassified | place: South...
ACCTGTCGGCAGCCAACACCGATACCGCCGCCCTGTCGGCGGTGATCGTCTTCGGCGGCATGGACCGCTTGCCCCAATGAAGCGGCTTATTTTTGTGAAGGGCTGGAAGATGTACCAGCCCGGTGAGAGCGCAGGTTTCGATGACGCCACGGCGCAGCGCCTGATCGCCAGTGGTGTCGCCGCTGATGCTGAGGCAATCGAACGTCAGCGTGCCGAAGCCGAAGCGAAGGCCGAGGCTGATGCCGCGCAGGCCAAAGCTGATGCAGAAGCGAAGGCACAGGCTGATGCCGATGCGGCGGCTGCCAAGGCCGACGCCGATGCGGCGCAGGCCAAGGCTGATACGGGCAAGAAGTCCTGACCATGCGGCTTACGCGAACTGTCGGTCCTGCCGCGCCGCCGATCACCGTGGAAGAGGCGAAGCCGCATTCTCGCATGGACTTTGGCCACGAGGATGATCTGTTCGCGGCATGGATCGACACGGCGGTCGATCTTCTGGATGGCCCGACCGGCATGCTTGGCCGGGCCATCGTTCGGCAGGAATGGCTGCTGGAGCTTACTGCATGGCCGGGTGCCATCGTGTTGCCTGTCGAGCCTGTTCTTTCAGTTGCTGTTGCATATCTGGATCAGGACGGAGCTGAACAGGATGTCGATGTCGGCATGACATGGTTGCAGCGCGCGCCAGGAATGGCCGCTGAGCTGCATTTTGCCAGCGGCTTCACCCAGCCCGCGCTGAGTGCATCTGATCCATTCCCGGTGCGGATCACGATGGTTTGTGGTTTCGGGGATGCAGCGGACGTGCCGCCGGCAATCAAGATGGCCATCAAGATGATGGTCGAGCATTGGCATGAGCATCGCGGCGTGGTGGTGACGGGCGCTATCATCGCTGAAATCCCGATGTCCGCGCAGGCGTTGCTGGGCCGCTGGCGCAGGGTGCTGTGACCCATATGATGTACGGGGGTTTATTGTGACTGTCACAGGCCGGCTTTCCGACAGAGTTGCCTTCGATGAACCAACCGGGGTCACCACCGCGACAGGTGGTCAGATCACTTCCTGGGCCGAACGGATCAGCGGTATCTGGGCAGGGTTCAGATATCTGCGCGGTGGGGAGGTGGTTCTCGCCGCGCGTCTGTCCGGCAAACAGCCGGCAGTGGTAACGGTGCGCTTGGCACCTGAAACGCTTGCGATCAAGCCGCATTGGCGTCTGCGCAATCTTCGCGACGGGCTGGCCTATGAAATCAAGGCCATCGTCCCGACCGCAGACCGTGCATTTCTGGAGATCACCTGTGAGGCAACGAAATGAGCGTTTCAGAGGGGTTACAAGCTGTTCTGCGAGACCGCCTTGTTTCCGACACCGCTGTCAGCAGCTTTGTCGGAGAGCGTGTTCTGGACGAGCCGAAAGCGCCGGTGACATTTCCTTATATCACATTCGGGCCCAGCGATGTGACCCCGGATGATGCGGATTGCATCGCGGCCCGGATCGAGACCCAGCAGATCGATGTCTGGTCGAATGCAGATGACGGTAAGGCCGAAGCCAAGCGCGTCTGCGATGCGGTTCGCAAGGCGCTGCATGGGTTCTCGGCCGAGATGATCGATGGGGCTTTGGTCGAGTCTTATGTGACGCTGGTTCGGGTCATGGGTGACCCGGAGGAAGGTATCAGCCATGGCGTGCTGACCGTCGAATGCACGGTTGAGGAATAGGTGGTCGCCGTGTCCCCCGCCTTCCGGCGCCGGCTTCAGAACGTGGTGCCGCAGGTTTCAGCCGCTGTCCGCCCGGTCCTGATCAAATCGGCCGATGAGCTGGTCGCGCTGATGAAAAGACTCTGCCCGGTCGAGGATGGGGATCTGCGCGACAGTATCGGCTGGGCATGGGGCGATGCTCCGCGTGGCGCCGTCGTGATCGACAAACTGTCCGGTCGCGGGCGCGGCCGGGATCGCATCGTGATCTATGCGGGTAATGCCACAGCTTATTACGCCCGCTGGGTCGAGTTCGGCACCCGCAAATCCAAGGCGCACCCGTTCTTTTTTCCCGCGTATCGCGCGCTGAAACGGCGCATCCGCAGCCGGATTTCCCGCGCGACACGCAAGGCGCTTCGGGAGATCGGCAGTGGATGAGAGATGCAGCGTCCGCGCGATCTTCGTGGGCGAGTTCCATTATTCCAGCCGCCGCCGGAACGCTGGCTGGTCGGCCTATCCATCGCCCGATCCGCAGAAGTTTCCGCGCGAGTTCATCACCGCCGCGATCAATGCCGGTCGGGCGCTACCCATACCGAAACGGCGCGGCGGCGGCGTGACGGGCATCACAGCCGCCGTGCCGGTGGCAAAATCAGGAGACTGACATGGCAAAGCCTATCACCCAACGGTTCGACCAGATGGTGCTGGAGGTATCGGATGACGGCACCACCTGGCGCAAGCTCTGTGGCATGGTCGGCGTCACCATCACGCGCAGCACCAATATGGACACGTCCGAAGTGCCGCAGGATTGCGACGACGAAAGCCTGCCTATGGACATCGCGCGCGAGCCGCGTTCGCAGGAGGTCACGGTGTCCGCAACGGGCGTCTGGGCGCAGCAATCGAATGAAGAGGTGCTGGACTGGTGGTATGGCGCCGAATCGAAACAGGTGCGGATCGGCAACCTGAATGCGGCCCCGGGCGATACCGAATATGAGAAGGGCCCGTGCTTCCTGACCAACGTGACCAACCAGCGCACCAAAGGCCAGCGCGTCACCTCGAATATCGAGCTGGCCTTCGATGGCCTGCCGACGCGGACGGTCAAGGCCTGATGGCGGGCTCGGTTGATCTGGTCTGGCCGGGGGGCGAGAACGCCTTCCGGCTGGGCATCGGCGAGCTTCAGGCCTTGCAGACGACTACGGGCATGGGGCCTGAGCATCTGCTTGGCCTGTTGCAGGTGGGTTCGTGGAAGGTCGAGCAGCTGGAGGCCATTCTGCGCAACGGGCTGATCGGCGGTGGCATGGAAAAGGCTGAGGCCACACGGCTGATCCGCCAGACGTTTTCGCGCGGGTTCGGCGTGGCGCTGTTCAAACCTGCCTGCATCCAGATCATGCAGGCCGCACTCTACGGGCCGGAGGATGACCCCGTGGGGGAGTTGTCGGCGGCACCGGAGACGGTGCCGCCCGACTTGATCACGGACGATGGCGTTTCAGCAGCTTCTACCGACTTGGCGCCGTGATGGGCTTTGCGCCTGCCGAGGTGCAGGCGATGAGCCTCTGGGAGTTTCAGGCGTGTCAGGATGGCTGGTTGCTGCTGCACGGCGGCAAGAAAGCCCCGGGCGGCGACCTGACCGATGATCAGCTGGCGGAAATGGGGATCGAGGGTTTCTGATGAATGACATGACGCCTGATCTGGCCATGAACATCGGTATCAACATGGCGACCCTGGCAAAGCAGTTGGCCAAGCTTGAAAAAGATACTGTCGATATGGTCAGGGGTATCGAAAAGAAGGCCCAGATCCGTATCGGCACGAATTCGGCCGCCAAGTCTGCCGAGATATTTGAGGCCGAACTGGAGCGTATGCGCAACAAGTTCGACCCGCTCTATGCCGCTTCGAAGAGGTATGAAGCCCAGCTTGACGATCTGAATCTCGCGCACCGCATGGGTGTGCTGAATGCCAAACAGTACGAGCAAGCACTGGAGCGGCTGGCGCAACAGTACCTGGTTGCAGACAATGCTGCGGGTCGCGCGGCGCGCGGTCAGTATGATCTCGGTCGCATTTCTGCCCAAGCTGGTTTGCAGGTGCAGGATACATTTGTGCAGTGGGCAGCGGGCACGTCTATAATTCAGGCGCTATCCCAGCAAGCTCCGCAGTTGCTGGGCCTCTTTGGTGCCTGGGGAGCTTGGGCTGGTGCTGCTGTCGCAATCGGTCTGCCTGCTATCGCGATGCTGGCTAAGATGTCAGGCGAGACCAAATCTCTGACCGATCTCACAGAAGAGCTCGAACAGGCAACGGGTGCCCAGGCTGACGCGGCTACTGCGGCCAGATCGTCTATCGAAGATCTTCGGGCGACCTATGGCGATATGGCTGATGAAATTCAAAGAGCACTTGAACTTCAGCTAAAGCTCACTGCGGCTCAGGGAGAAGCGGCCTTGCTGAGCGCAGCCAAGGCTGGGGGAAAGCTGTTTTCTGGTGGGTTTCTGTCTCCTCCAACGGAAATGTTCAGTGGGTCTGATCGGTCGCAGCGTACCTATTTTAATGCTGGTGACGAAGCCGCGGCACAGCAGCAAATGCGGCTGAAACAGTTGATGACCGATACCGGCGCAACGGTCGATCAGGCCGAGCGGCTCCAGCGCGCACTGCGGATGCTGGAAACGTCGAATGGCCCCGAGGCTGCACTCCGCGATGCCGAAAGGCTGCGCGAGATCCTGATCGAGATCGCTGGTGGGATTCCGCAAGCTCTTCAGAAATTCGGCGAGGAGTTCACTTTTCTCGGATCAGTGGTCGCGCAGGCTCAACGTCAGATCGAACTCGGCATGTCGGATACCGAACGCCGGGGCGCTGAACTGGCCGAGGCCTATGACCGCCGCACCCGTGATCTGGCGCGTCTGGCAACGGATCGTGCCGATGCCGAGAAGCAACTCGCGCTGGCGCGTGAGAAGGGGGATGAGACGGCCATCGCCTCGGCCGAGCGGATGATCGGGACCATCGACGACGAGATCGCGCGCACCCGCGATGTAAAGGCGCGGGTCGAGGATGTCGGGGAAGAGATGAAGCGGGTCCGCGATCTTGCGGGCAAGGCGGCGCTGAACCCGGAATTCGAGGCACAATACACGGCGCTTCAGAAAGAGGTCGAGCGCGCCCGTCGCGAGGGCGAAAAACTGGGCGAGGTCGATCTGTCCCGGCTGGAAACCGCCGTACGCAAGCTGATGGAAATGGCCGGGCTGATGGCCGATGGCTTTGCGCGGGTGGGCGAAGGCCTGTCGAGCGGTGTGGCGGATGCCTATCGCCAATATGGTGCCTCGCGCCGGGCTGGCGAATGGATTGCTTCTTCGGATGCGATGTCTGCGGCACGCGGACTGATTTCCGCAAAAGAGGGCTACAGGTCCGAGGCCTATTGGGATGTGAACCATTGGCGCGCGGGCTATGGCTCCGATACCGGCACGCGCGCGGATGGGTCTACATATTCGATCCAGAAGGGCATGGTGATCAGTGCCGATGATGCGCAGCGCGATCTTGACCGGCGTATCCAGTCCTATTTCGACACGCTGATCGGCCAGATCGGCCAGACCACGTTTGAGGCCCTGTCAGCCGCGCAGAAAGCCGCTCTGGCCTCGCTGCTGCACAATTACGGCGAGGGGGAGCTGAAGGCCGGCGGCGATCTGGGCGGCGTATTGTCGGCGCTGCGCGATGGCAACAGTCAGGGTGTGGCCGATGCCATCGCGGCGCGCGCGTCTGACAATGCCGGGATCAACCGCTCGCGGCGGCTGGAAGAGGCACAGGCCTTCGGTGGCGCTTCGGGCGCAATGGAGGCGCAACTTTCTGCCGAACAGAAGGCCCTGCAAGAGCAGGTCAAGGCGCGCGAAGATCTGACACGGGCACATGATCGGTTTTCGGAAAGCCTGCTGAAGGGCATTGCCGATGCGGAGTTTGAACGGTCCATTCTGGGCAAGTCCAAGGAGGATCAGGCCCGGCTGCGCGCAGAATACCTGCTGACCGCACAGGCCAAGCGTGACGGCCTCGATCTGAATGCGCGACTCGCCGGATCTGAGATGACGGTGGCGGAAGCGATTCAGGCCAAGGCCCAGGCGGATGCCGAGGCCGCGCTGGCCGCCGAAAAGCGGCGTGTGTCCGAGGAACTGGCGACCCAGCGGCTTCGGCAGGCCGCGCAGGCGCAAAAGCAGTTCGCGGATCAGCTGGTTGACTCTATCGTGGCCGGGCGCGGTCTGGACAGTGTGCTTGCGAACCTTGCCGCGACGCTGGCGAAATCGGCGGTGCAGAACTTCTTGTTCGGATCGGTCCAGAACGGGGTGTCGAGCGGGGGGGTGCTGTCCGGTCTGTTCAACGGCATTGGAAAGCTATTCAGCTTCGAGGGGGGCGGCGAAACACCGTCCGGTGCGCGGTCTGGCGGTCTGGACGGGCGCGGTGGTTTCCTTGCCATGCTGCACCCGGATGAAACGGTGATTGATCATGTTGCCGGGCGGTCCCGAGTGCCATCTGCCGTGGCCTCGCCTGCGTCGCCTGCGATTTCTGGCGGTGCCGGGCGGCAGGCGGTTTCATTGCAGGTCATCCCGAGCCCTTATTTTGACGTAAGGGTCGGGGCGATCTCCAACGGTGTATCAGTCCAGCACCAGCGCGAGGCGCAGCGGGCCATGCCTTACACCATGCGAGAAATGCAGGCGCGGGGCACGGTCTGATGTTGCGCAATATCATCGACGTGCCGTCGCTGTTCATGCCCTGGGTGCAGGTGGATTGGCGGCCAGACTGGCGCGGGCAATCGACGATGCAGGCCAATGATGGATCGGAGCAGGTGGTTTACAATCGCCTGCCACGGTTCGTCGGGGCCCCGCAAATTGCCTTGCCGCGTGAAATGGCCGGTCATTGGCGGGCGCTGATCTTGCAGGGGCAAGGACGGGTCAACGCCTACCGACTGCGCATGATTGACCCGATGACCTGTCGCCGGCGTCGGGCGGACTGGCGCGAGGATTGGCGGGCCTATCTGGCCGGGCTTTATGTCGAGGTCAGTCCGCAGGTTGAATGCCCGGCCGGTGCCGCTGCGGGCGCGACCTCGATCATCGTGGATGAGACCACTGCACCTCGTCCGATCTCTGTCGGGACGTACCTCAGCTATGATGACTGGCCATTTGCAGTGGTATCCCGATCCGGTTCCGGCGCGTCCGTCACATTGGGTGTCACGATGTTGCGCAAGGCGATTCCGGCGGAGGCGCAGATTGATCTGGTGGCGCGGGGGCTCTTTGTCTCGACCTCGGACGCCAATGGCCTGCCGAGTTTCGAGCGCGGCCGCCCGGTTGTCGGGATGGATCTCGAATTCGTGGAATGGATCACCCGATGAGCTTCTTTCCCGTCGGTTTCAACCCGCGCGACCCGTCGGTCGGGCTTCTCGATCTGGTGTCGATCGACACGGTGGACGGGGTGTTCCGGTTCATCTTGGGTGGCGACGGTCGGTTTGTGGATGTGGACGGCCATGCATGGATCGGCTGCCAGTTGCTTGAGGCGCCTGACCTGCAAGTGTCGCTGAACGGCACGGCCCCGGCGGGGTCGATCTCGCTGACCTATATCCCTGACCCGTCCGACGGCGACCTGGTGGTCGAACTGCGGGCGCTGGGGACGGAATACATCCTTGACCGCGAGATTGTGTTCTGGGTGCAGCCCATCGGGGCGATGGCCGAGTTTCACGCGCCCGTGCATGCGCCGATCCGCTGGTTGACCCGCCGTGGTGCCAGCGTGGCGTTCGACCTTTCGGGGCCGATGGAAAGGCGGATCACGCTCAATTTCGAAAGCATCGGCGCGGGCCGCAACACCACGTCGCGGCTGACCAACACCACCAGTGATCATGCGGCGCTGATCGGCGAGGCCAATTCCTCGCTGCGCTTCGCCCCGACTGACACGTTCCAAGAGCAAAAGCTGTTCGGATGACCCCTCTCTATGTCGAGTTGAACCGCTGGCGGAGGCTGACCTACCGCTGGGGCGAGGCGGATTGTGTCACGCTCTGCGCCGATTGGTGTGTGCGCTGCGGCTGGCCCGATCCTGCCGCCGATCTGCGGCTGACCTATGAAAGCATGTCCGAATGCCAGCGCGTCACGCGGTTTTTCTCGGACCCGCTGGCCGTGGTGGCACCGCGCATGGCGGCGGCGGGGCTGGCCCTGACCGCGCAGCCGGTGGCGGGAGATGTCGGCATCGTGCTTCAGATCGCGCCCGGGGTGACGCGGCCCCATGCGGCCCTGTGCCTGGGCGAGGCATGGGCGGTGAAAGAGACATCGGGCGCAGTGACGGCATTTCGCCCGCAGAAGATCCTTGGTGCTTGGGGGGTAGGCTATGCGCATCCGTAATCTGGCGCTCGCCGCGCTTCTGTCCACCACCTGTCTGGCGGGGCAGGCGAAGGCCGATCCGGTCACCGCCTTCATCGGCGGGTTTCTGAACGCAGCAGGCTTTGGCACCTATCTGGCGACAGGCGCCGTGGGGGCGTGGAGCGCGGGTTTCACCGCCGGTTCATGGCTCGCGGGCGGCTCACTTCTCTCGCGGGTGGTGCTGTCCGTTGGCCTGTCGGCGCTGTCTCAGGCGCTGATGCCTGCGCCCTCGGTCCCGTCACCTTCCGACCGGCAGGTCAACTGGGCGCAGCCTGTCAGCTATCAGGAGCGGGTTTATGGCCGGGTCCGCAAGGGCGGGCCGTTTTGTTTCTCGGCTGCCAGCCGGGCCGATGTCACCAACCCGGACGGGACCGATGATCGGTTCAAGCGGCATTATGGCATCCTAATCGCTGCGCACAGCACGCGCGGGCCGGTGCAGCACTTTCTGGACAAGCGCCCGGTGGAGTTGTCGGGCGATTTCGTCAGCACGGAGCCGATCTGGTATGACGGCAAGGGGCGGTGGGCGTGGCATGGCTCCATTCGCACCTATACCGGCCAGCCGGGGCAGGCGGTCGATCCAATCTGGGATGCAGTGTTCCCCGAGGTCACCGCTGCCGATGATTTCAAGGGGCTGAGCTACGCCGCGCTTTACGCTGCCCGGCCGCCGCTCAACATTTTCCAGAAAATCTACCCAACGAACCGGGAATGGGTCTATGCGCCGGTCTGGGATGGCTGCGATACGGTCTATGACCCGCGCACCGAAACCGTGGACTGGACCGACAATGCGGCGCTGATCATCGCCGATGCGGCGCAGCACTATGGTTTTGCCGTCGATTGGGATGAGGTCGCGGCAGAGGCGGATATCAGCGACCAGCTGGTGACCAACCGCGACGGGGGCACACAGCGGCGCTGGACGATCAATACCGTGATCGACAGCAGCATGACCTGGGAACAGGTCCGGGCCGAGATGATGAAGGCCTGTGACGCCTTTTTCTACGAACGGCGCGACGGGAAATTGGGCTTCAAGGTCGGCTACTACAGCGCCCCGACCGTCACGCTGACCGATGCGGATTTCCTGTCCATCTCGATCCGCGACCGGGCGTGGGGATCGGATGTGATCGGACAGGTTGCGGTCAAATATGTCGAACCGGCGCTGGACTATCAGGAGGAACTGACCGGCGCAGTGGTGGCCGATCCGCAGGGCGACCGGCACGAAGAGCCATGCGGGGCGATCAACAGCCACAATCAGGGCTGGCGCGTGGGTTATCGCTGGCTGGCGACGGCGCGGCCGCCCTATTCGGTCAGCGGCACCATCGGCCCCATCGGATATGAGTGCATGGAACAGCGGTTCCTGCGCATCACCCATGCCGAGGCCGGGTTTGATGAGGTGGTCGAGGTGTCGCGCCTGACCCGCAACGGTGGCAGCCACACGTTTTCGCTGGATGTGGTTTCGGTCGATGCGGGCGATTTCGACCCTGACGCGCTGACGCTGGAGCCTGCCCGCCCGCTGCGCGCGGTGGTGGCCGAGGATGGCGATGTCGTGGCCCCGGCCAGCCTGACCGGCGAGGCGGTCGAGGGCACGGGCGGCGTGGCGCTGATCGAATGGGCATGGCCGGTGCAGCCCGAGGATCTGCGCCAGCAGCTGCAAATCCGCTCGGTGGATGCTGGCGTGTCGGATTGGCAGATCGTGGATGCGGGCGAGGGGCAATCCTCGCTGGTCTCGACCGGGCTGGTCGATGGCGCGACCTATGAGGCGCAGGTGCGCAATAGGACGCCGGGCGGGCGGGTCTCGCCTTGGTATCCTGCCGTGCCGCTGGCCGTGGTCGCGGTGGCCAACAGCGCGGCGCCGGCGGCGCTGGCGGCCTTCGGCGCGGCGGTATCCGGGTCGGACGCGGTGCTGACCTTCACCGCGCCAAATGACCCGCAATATGCCGCGACGCGGATCTGGCGGGCGGACGGGTCCACCAGTTTCGGGGATGCTGTGGCGATCCGCACAGAGTTCGGCGCCCCGAATGCAGCGGACGCCTATACTGACGTGGGGCCGGGCGTCGGGTCGCACAGCTACTGGGCCGAGCCGATCAATGGCTCTGGCATCGCGGGGCCGCGCAGCGGGCCGCAGACCATCACCATCATCTGAGAGGATCACATGGCAACCACTGTCGCCGGTCCCGTCCGCCTGCCGGACGGGTCGCAGCCCGCGCATGGCCGGGTGCTGTTCGCCCCGCGCGCGCCAATTGTCGGCTCGCCCGTGGTCACCACCAGCCCGGTCGCGGCCACGATCACGGCGGGCGCGATCAGCATCGCTCTGGAGGGTGCGGCAGATGGCAGCCGCTATGCCGTGGCGGTCGAGCATTGGAGCGCGGTCGAGGGCCGCCTGCTGATCACCGATCTGCCCGACATCGTGGTGACGGACAGCGGCACGGTCACGATTGCGGATGTGGTGGCGCTGGATGTGCCGGACGGGCCGCAGGAACACCGGATCAAACGGGGCGATTCCTTGGCCCTCGGATGCGTCTATGCCGACCGGCTGGGGCGCGCGCGGCCGTTGACGGGCATCACTGCTACCTCGTCCCTGCGCGGCCCGGACGGCGTGACGCGGGCGCTGGTGGTGACCGTGCTCGATGCTGGGGCCGGAATATTCGAGGCGTCGATGGCGCCCAGCCAGACGGCAACGCTGCCCCTGGGCCCCCATGCCTGGGACATCAAATTCGCGGTGGGCGGGCGGGTGGATCGCACCGTCACAGATATCGTCCATATTGATCAGGAGGTCACGCCGTGACGGATCGTGTTGTCGTATTCAGGGGAGGAGCGTTGCCGACCACTGGTGTGTCGCCGGGGGATTTCGCAGCGGAGGTGGCTGCGCGTGTCGATGAAGATGCGAGCCTGCTCAATCTGGCATCGGCGGGTGATCAGGTAAGGCTGAGCTATGTCTCCGGTGACGGTCAGGACGCGGTCTATGAGGTCGTCGCGGCGCAGGCTGCGCTGACGCTGGGCGCTGGACAGCTACTGCAATTTGCGTGGCCGGGCGGCAATACCGGGGCAGGGCCGACGCTCACCATTGGGGCGGCGGAATATACCATGCTTGCGGCGGATGGTGGTGATCTTGCGGCTGCGGATCTGCGGGCGGGATCGTATGTCGGGCGCATCCATTCCGGCACCGTAATCCGCGTGCTCAACCTCACCCGCGTCGCGGATGTTCCGGGGCTGGGCGCCAAGATCGGCGCCCTCGATGCCTTCGATCTTGCAAACCAGCAGGACGTGGCCGAGGCTCTTAATGACGCGCTTGACGCGCAGTCAGCGGCGGCAGTTGCCGATGCAAAGGCGGTGACGGCGCTAACTGCCGCTTCTGTAGCCGACAGCAAGGCTGTGGCGGCGCAGGCTGCGGCCTCCGTGGCGGATGGTAAGGCAATGGCCGCGCAAACTGCGGCCAACACCATTCAGGGGGCCGTCGTGCAGCACGGTGCCGCTGTGGATCTGGCTGCCGCCCGGATCACCGGCGCCTATATCCACTATGCGACAGGGGTGCAGACCTCGGTCGGCAACTACGATTGCGCCGTGATCACCGTGACACCCGGCGAGTATCTCAAGATCTCCGGGTATTTCATCGGCTCTGTGACCGCCTTGGCCGTTTGGCGATCTGCGGGCGGGGCCTATATCGGCCACCTCAATCGCAACCTCGACGGCACACCGTCCGAATATGCCGATTACACGCTGCTGGTGCCTGCCGGGGTGGGCCAATTGTGCTTGAGCTGGCCGAATACGCTCGGGGTCACACCGCGCCTGTGGCGCGCTGTGCTGGCGGATGACCTGGGCGTATCTGTCGGGCGGCAAAGCACCGCTCTGGTGGGTCTGGCAGACGCGCTGTCGCGGCCGGTGCCCGTGGCCCTGGCCCCGACTGTCGGGGCCTATATCGGCTATTCCAGCGGCGCAATCACTGCCGTCGCCAACTATGCCTGGGCAGCGGTCCCGGTGACGCCGGGCGAAACCATCACCGTTTCGGGGCATTTTTCGGGCACCGTGACCGCGCTGGTTGTCTGGAAGTCGCCGCAGCATCGGTATCTGTCTTATGCCGACCGGCAGGTCGCAGGGGTCACCGAATACACCGATCATCCGCTGACGGTGCCAGCTGGCGCGGGCTGGGCCTATTTCTGCTGGCCAACCTCGCAAGCGGAGCCGGTGATCCGGCAGCGCACCGTTGTGGCAGTGGCGGAAGATCTGCGGGCGGTCGCGGACAGCCTGACCGCCCCGCTGGAGATGGATGAGTATGACCTGACGCTCGGGCGCTACATCCATTATGCGACCGGCAATGAGGTCGAACTGATCAATTATGACCTGCGCCGCTATGACGTGAGCGGCAAGAACGTGGTCTATATCAGCGGGCAGTTTTCCGGCGCTGTGACTGCGCTTGCCGTGTTCAAGGATGGCGCGGGCACCTATCTGGGCTATGACACGCAGCAGGCGACAGGCGTCATTGCCACCCATGTGATGACCCCGGTCGCGGTGCCCGATGGCGCGGCCTGGCTCTATGTGACCTGGCCGCACAGCGCGGATGCTCCAACAGTCTATTGCGATGCGATTACGCCCGATGTGGCCCGCGACCTGCGCGTGATGCAGCTGGCCGTTGCGCAGATCCAGCGCCAGACCGACTACTGGGCGGGCCGAACGGCCGTCTGGTTCGGGACATCGATCCCGGCGGGCGGAGGGGCTGGCGGGCGCTATCCGTCGATGGTGGCCGAGGCGCTGGGGATGACCATCTACAATGAGGCGTCGGGTGGCTCTGGCGTCCGGGCGGGCTACCGCAGCCTGATCACCGGGTCTGATCCGATGGGGATCACGGGCGCAACTTATCGCAGCATTGCCCGCTCGCTGAGCCAGACTCTCGCGGAAAAGCAGTGGCTGTTTGACAACTGGGCGACCGTCAAGACGCAGCTCGCGCCTGCGGTGGACAATCCCGACACGGTGGACAGCAGCCATCTGGCCGAGTGGCAGGACCACTCCTACGAGCGGCGCCTGGTGGAACGTCATCTGGGCGCAAATCGGCGGGATCTCTACGTTTTTGATCATGGCCACAATGACCGGCTGCCGGTGGATGACATCGCCACGGCCGGGGCAGGCAGCCGGGATCGGTTCACGTTTCTGGGTGGTATAAACTACCTGATCGACCTGATCCTGGACGATAACCCCAAGGCAAAGATCATGTTTGTGGGGCATTACGAAAACGCGCGCAAAGCGTCGATTTCGGAGGCGCAGATCGCGGCGGCGGAATACCGGGATCGTCCCCTCATCCGGCTTTGGGAGGCTCTGGGCTGGACGCAGCAAACCGTCCAGACCACTGGCGAGTGGGTCAGCGGCGTATGGGACCCCGACTACCACGCGCTGCCGGTGGCGCGCACCATGACCCAGATCTGGCTGTCCGATGATCTGCATCCGCATACCGACCTGTCCGGCGATGCCAACATGCGGATCGCTGACATCATCGCTACCCGCATGATGTGGGTCAGATAGCCTCTGTTCCTGTCATCATCTGACCTGACCCACCCCGCCTCGCGCGGGCTTTTTCATGCGCAGGAGGCGCCGTGCAAGATCCATCCCCGTTTCGTAGCCTTGATTTCTGGATCGCGGTCATCGTCGCGCTCATCGTCAAGATCAGGACGACCAGACAGCTCAGTCCGGCCAAGGTCATGGTGACGATGATTGTCGGCGTCGGCGCGGCCGGGGTCAGTGCTGACTATGCTGCGCAGGTGTTCGGCGTGCCGCTGCCCATCGCCGCCGCCATTGTGACCCTGACGGCAGAGGGAGCGATGCGCTGGTTGCTGATCGGGGTCAACGACCCCAGGCAGATCATCGAGCTTTGGCGCCTCTGGCGCAAACCCTGAGGATGCGCAGGTCATCTGTGGCCGGTTCATTCCAGATTTTCGCCGCCAGATCGTCCAACGCTTTCTGGGTGAGGCCCGTGCTTGCAATGTAGGCGGAAAGTTCGGCACGCAAGTTTCGGCTGCGTTCCATCTAGGACTTCCCTTCAGAGCGGTCATCAACATCTAGCGGGTGTATAGAGGGCTTCCCTCAAAAGCCGCAACCCGGAAACCACCCGCCCGCCTCGCGCGGGCATTTTCATGGAGCAATGTAATGACCAAGGTCGCCTTGGTGATCGGGCATAACGCCCGGTCGCAGGGTGCTGTCCGTCAGATTGACGGGCGCACCGAATATGACTGGTGCGGGGATCTGGCCGCCGCCATCCGCGCTTGCGCGCCGGGGATGTATGAGGTTTTCCGGCGCCCTGCCGGTCGGCCGTACAGCGCAGAGATCCGCGAGACCTATGCCGCGGTGGATGCCAAGGGCGCAGTGGCATCGGTGGAGCTGCACTTCAACGGTGGGCCGACCAGCGCCAGCGGTGCCGAAACCCTGACCAGCGGGTCCAAGGGTTCGCTGCGTCTGGCCGGTCTGATCCAGCCCGCCATGGTGCAGGCGCTCGGGCTGCGGGATCGCGGCATCATCGTCCGCGCACGCAATGATCGAGGCGGCCTGAGCCTTCATGCGGGGCGCGCGCCTGCGGTGCTGCTTGAGCCGTATTTTGGCAGCAACCCGACCGACTGCGCCGCCGCCGACCGTCACTATGCCGTCTTGGTGCAGGGCATTCACCGGGCCTGTGTGGCCTATATCAACGGAGCCTGAAATGACCGACATCCTGACCGCACTGGTGCAGGCGCTTCTGCCGCACGCGCTCGAAATCCTCGGGGCGGTGCTTACCGTCCTCATCGGCTGGGCGGCAGATGCTGCCCGTCGCAACTGGGGCATCCAGATCGAGGCCAAGCATCGCGAGGCGCTGCAATCGGCGCTGCTGACCGGCTCCCGCATGGCGATCCAGCGCGGGCTGAGCGGGCATGTCGCGGCGGAGGCGGCGGTGGGGTATGCGCAGTCCAGTGTGCCGGATGCGATCAGGGCATTGCGACCCGCTCCCGAAGTCATCACAAATCTGGCACGGGCCAAGCTGGTCGAGGCGGCAGGTTGAGGCGCCGCCGCTGGCCGCTCCGGCGTGGGTTCAGGTGGTGGCCGTTGGCGATTTGCCATGACCGGGGCAGTGTTGCGGAACCTCTTTGGCCGTTGTTGACAACTTGCGCTCTCCGTTTGTTCGGTCGGGCGCGTTTTGTTTTGGTGTTGCGCTAGCCATGATTAACAGCCCGGTGCTTGCAAATGTGCTGGAACTCAATTGAATGGCTCAAAAGATATGCTTCAGATTGTTTGGTGCGGAAAAGAGGACCGCACCAAACATGTATTCTGATTTTCTCAAGGATTAGCCGCGACCGAGGTCGCTGAGTACAATGTGACCACGTTGTGTCATGCAGCGGTCAATGATCCGCCGCGGACCGCCGACAGCCAGTTCGGTATCAGTGGCGGCCATTCCTGCAGCTGCACCTTGGGCAGCACCAGCAGCTGCCCAGTTGCTGTTGTCACCAATTGCCGCACCTGCAATGGCACCAATCAAGATGCCGGCCATCATCTTCTGACCCATCTCCTTTTCCTGTCTAGCCTGATATTCGGCTTCAGCTTTTTTTGCGATGCTGTAGCAGGCTTGCAGGTCACTCTCGTAGCGTCGCGACGCTGATGTGGAGGGATCCGTCACGGGACGATACTCCTCGAGCGGCTGGACGCACGCAGAAAGCAGGCTGCACAAAGCGACTGCGGACAACGGTTTTCGCACAATAAACTCCAATCATGTGATTCTCGTGGTGCCATGGTTTTCGTGCAATCATGGCTTGTATGTGTTGCGCAAAGGTTGTCTTTATGTCGACGCGGGCCCCGGGGCTCAGTGCGGCCTGCGCCGGAGGTGCTGAGCAACTTGGCTCGGGCGAAGGTGGTGGCGCCATGGCCAAACTCTTGCCGCATCCCCACGGTAAACGGCGACCATGAGACTGATCCGACAAACCATCCTCGTATCGGTAGCCGCCATGTGCGTTGCCACCTACCTGACCCAGCAGCAGGCCGACAGCGCGCCCGGTAAGAGTGTGTCGATCTTGCGCGGCGGCGATGCCTGGAACGGCAGCTCATCGCGCGTGCGGCGCACGGTCGAGCCGAAGGCCTCAGAGCAGCATCCGGCCAGCGCGGGCGCGGTCCTTCTCGACAATGTGACCCGCGTGCGAGACGGTGACACTATCGTCGTCGGCCTCATCCCGATCCGCATCGCCAACCTCGACTGCGCGGAAAAGGGCACCGCTGCCGGTGACGCCGCCACGGTGCGGGTGCGTGATCTGGTTGCGGGCGCGCAGCTGACCTGCACGCTGGAGGGGCGCCGGTCTTATGACCGCGAGGTCGGGCTGTGCGCGCTGCCGGACGGGAGGGATCTGGGCGAGGTGCTGATCGGGGAGGGGGCCTGCGGACGGTGGCGATGAGGTGGTCGTTTCGGGCGGGAAGCGGAAGTTCGCTGCAAGGTGAACGGACGGCCGCTTTAGGAGCGCACGGCAGTCGGCCGGCCTGGCGCGCTGTCCTCCGGCTGCTCGAAACCGTAAGTGTTCCTTCGATGATTGATGCCCGCTGCCTAATAGCCGCTCCTAATCTGCGAAAAGATTACCAGTCGTCGTTAGGGCAGATTTGCGTCGATCCAATCGGCGATATCGCTGAAGAGCGTATTCGCCTCCATACTCCCTGCCGTGACCGCCCCATGCGGTTGGATGCAATGATAGCCGGTCATCGCAGCTGCACCTTTCGCGAAACCAGTGCGTCGAACAAATACATTGAGGCTATGCAGATTCTCGCGGCGATAGGTGTCACGCGAGTCGTGATAAGGGTCGCCGCCGAAGTTCGCAGGATAGATGGACTGCGGCGAGGGACCAAGATTGAGATGGAATCGATGCCCTTTGAGAATGGTGACGTCATAGAGTCGCGCGACGAGGGTTCGCATCTCGTCGATGCTGCCAGAAGTGGCAACATCCTTGCATTCGACCGCGACGCGAGGGCGACCGAAGGGTTGCCCGCCGATCAGCCGCAGTTCGGACCCGACTTGGTGCGGAACGATAGCGAGATCAAACTCGTGGGCCGCGCCACTCCGGCCCTCAAATTGCACGCCATTCCAAATCTCCCAGATTTGGGAGCTTCCTGACTTCTGAAAACCGATGCAACTCGCATTGCTAGCACCGGACGAGGCGGGAGGAATCCCGGCCGGGCCGCCACTACGCTGAATGAAGTCCAGCGTCGGGTCACCGGGCAGCATCTGGCTTGCATCTGAACGTTGCAGCCAGACATCATGGCCGCGGACATGAAGCTCTTCAGCTATCCCGGTCATCACGAACAGCTCAAAGATCCTACCTGCGCCATTCGCTTGGCGAAGATTCGCGGCGCGGCCCAAGATCGTATCAAGCGCGTTTTGGATACTAGCAATCATAGCGTTTGTCGCCCGTCGGTGACCTTGCGCACCCAGCTATCGAGCCCAACATAGAGCTCAATCACGGCTGATTGCGCATCAGCCAGTCCCTCTGGGCGGACTGCGATCACTTCATCGTCGCCGCGAAGAGCCAGCGTCACGCTGGATCGACGTTCCTTTGTGCCGATGTCGCCACGGCGATCAACCAGCATGCTTAGGCGGTCGGCTGATGCTTTCATCATCGCAAGAAGGTCCTTGAGTCGACCATCGACATAGCGCGCTGCCCAGACGATCTGATCGTTGCCTTTTAGGGGCCAGCTCTCAAGATTAAGTGCAACCCGCTCCACGGGTCTTGGCGACTCGCGCTCTTGACTGGCGAGGATACGCGCCGACGCCAGATCATCCGCCGTTTCCTCGACGACGATGCCTGCATTGATGCCTTCCATAAGCTCAAAGACGAGCCAGTCTGCCCCGGATTCTACAAGCGTCTCGAAAAGCTCGAGTAATCGAGGATCCAAGGTTGCCAAGATGCTATCTCCCTAAGGTTTTCGTCCTCGCGTTGTACCATCGCTCATGTTTAAGAGCCTGACTACCATTGGGGCCGATGTGATGATTCGCCTAGCAGTAGTAACTGCCGAAGGATATCGCTTTCTCGATCTTCGGACAGCCGGAACCTGTTTGGGTACGAACCCGCCGAACTAACTGGATGAACGGCGGCTTTCGAAGCTGGAATGATCGAAACGGCGACAATAGAGGCGCGAAGTGGACATCGGCCTCGAGGACGTCGAGTGGCCGCAATGGGCCGGCCGCCATAGCGTCTAGAAGTTAAACGCAATAGACCTGCGGGACTCAGCTGTTCAACTTGCAAACTTGGGATTTCACGCCCAGAAGTTTCGCCCTGGCGGCAAGCTCCGCGGGCAGCTCTCGTTCGGACAAGAGGATCGCGAGCACGTCCGCCTCGACCGGCAAGCGTGTCGCCCGGATCACTTCACGATACTTTACGCACTGGTAGATTCCGCGACGGAGATCGTCGTCGCTCGACAGGCAAGACTTGACCTCAACAACTGCGAACTCCTCCCCTCTTATGAAGAGGACGTCGATCCGGTCGCCGGATAGCAGGTCGCTCTCCACCTCCCCATCGAACCCTCGCGGAAGTCCGATTGCACCCGGATTATCGCGCGCCCACTCCTTGAGCCGTCGGTGCTGTTCGCTCTCGCCCTCGCCCCGCGGAAACAAACTCTCAGGCGGCTTTCCGTCCCGCTCCGTGAAAATTTTCCGCTCCAGTTTTCCTGGTCGACCTCCGAACGCCTGGTGGAAAACCTGATCCCAGCCTTTATAGTTCCTGACTGCCTCCCGGACGCCCTTCACGACCTCAAGCTTTTGATCTTTGCTCAGGCCTTCCCATTTAGTGCCTCGCTTCGCGCGCCAAAGGTTATCATGATACCAGGCAAAGCCGGTCCCAGGGATCCCGGACGTGCTGGTTACCAGAGCGTTGATTGGAGGGGCGTCTTTCGCAATGGACAAAATATTGTTCATCATTTTGCCCGCGACACCCCCGATGTGAAGGCTGAAGATCTTCGATGTCTCCAGCTCGCGCTCCAACATCTCGGCGGTTTCACCGTATGTGACGAACGGCTCATCCATCGTCTCCAGCTTCTCTAAGATGAGGGAGAGCAGGTATGGCGCTCCCTCCTGATTGAGCCACTCCCGCTTGTAAGCCATTCTGCCCCCTTTTAATTATCTTCGCGGATTAGGGCACGCCGATGGGGACGGAGGCAATATGTCAAATGACTGCGGTGACATCCATGATTTTGCCGCAGAGGCGCCCGATTGGCAGCTTCTGGGAAAGCCCTTTTGCGGCAAGAATGCAGGGTGACTGTCCGCAAAGGGCCGAGGTTACTCCGTCAGATCATCCAGACTCACGCCAAGCGCATCGGCCAAGGCGCGCAATGTTGCGATCGAGCCCTGCTTTCGGCTGGTCTCGATCTCGGCCACGGTGACCCGCTTCACGCCCGATTTCTCGGCCAGCGCCGCCTGGGTAAGGCCGCGCAGATCGCGATAAACGCGCAAGGCGCTTTCCCCATTCAGCAGGCGGTTTGCATAGTCCGCCGGGATCAACTCGTCCTCTCCCGCCGCCAGCCGCGCCTTGGCGCGGTCATAGCTTTGCAAGTCGGACAGATCTTCCGCAGCTGCCCGCAGGCGGTCATATTCTTTGCGCGGGATCGTCACCATCTCGTTCATGTCAAACCCTTTCAGTCGTAGACGCCGCCCCGCGGCCCGATATCCAGAATGGCCAGAACGTTGCCCTGATCATCCATGATCACCCGCCAGTCCCCCACTCTCAGCCGGATACCCTCCCGGCCTTTCAAGGGCTTCACGTTATTGGCCTGCGCGCTTGGGTCCTGCGCATAGGCTTCGATCTTGGCGCGGATCAGCGCTGCGGTATTCGAGGGGATCCGCCGCAAGGCCTTGATAGCGGCTTTGGTGTAGCTGATCTGCTTCATGATGTAGCTTTAGGCGACATTTCGGCGAAAGTCAAGTGCAATGTCGCCCTGCGCGACATGCTTGGCCGGCAGACGCCGGCCAGGCAAAGGTCAAAGATCAGTCCCCTCCGATAGCGTCAGCGCATCCTCCAGATCGACACCCAGATACCGTACCGTGCTGTCCATCTTTGTGTGGCCCAAGAGCAGCTGCACGGCGCGCAGATTTCCGGTCTTCTTGTAGATCTGCGCAACCTTCGTTCGCCGCATCGAATGCGTACCATAGGCACTGGGCTCGAGCCCGATCGAAAGAACCCAGTCGCGCATGATCCGGGCATATTGACGTGTCGACAGGTGCGGGCTGGCATGGACGCGACTGGGCCAAAGATATTCGCTGCCGATCATTTCGGGATCCTTGATCCACCGCTCAAGCGCCAGGCGCGTGGTCTCGGTGATCTCGAAGCGGACAGGTTTCCGGGTCTTGCTCTGGATCACCGAGGCACGCTCCTTGACGTGGCCGGCTGCATAGACCTCGTTCACCCTGAGTCCGACCAGATCGCACCCCCTGAGTTTGCTGTCGACGGCCATGTTGAACAGAGCAAGGTCGCGCCGATTGTCAGCCATTTCAAGCCGCACGCGGATGGACCAGACGTGTTTTGGCAGAAGTGGAAGCTTTTGGCCGATGATGCGGCCCTTGTTCCACGGCGCGCGGGCCGGGCGAAGAGCGGGTAAGGTTTCAATGGTCATGACAGTACTCCCATCCGCCACGCCCACCACGTCCTCGGCTCCGCCGATCCGGAAGTGTAGCACCGATCCTTCTGCCCCTTCGATCCCTCGCGCAGGGCGGAGAGCCGCCGGTCGAAGCGCTAGGCCCAGCCGGCAGCCCAGGGCGGTTAGAGCCCATATTGCCAATTTCTGCACTTGCCACGAGTGTCCGAAATCAAGCACTGGCCGCCATCACTTCGAGTTTTTCCGTCCACGAGTTGGAACCTGTCGGACGCCACCTGCCTGGTTCGCACAACATATGCAATTTTCGCATCTTGTTGAAAGAAGCCTATTGACAGAGGAGAACCGAGGCAGTGAACTTTTGACGCACGTTCCCCGACAACTCCCTACTACCTCCCGCTGCTTCAGAAACTGAACCGATTCTTAGGAGCGAGGACGGTGCCTACAAAACACCAACGCCCCGCATCGCAAGTCACTATAGAAATTTTCGCTATTTCGTGTACGATAATACAACGTTTACGATTCTTTTTCCGTCCGGGTAGGCAGGCTCGGCGGATCCAAGAGTTGGCCGTGTATCACTGCCTCATCTGACCTGTGAAACCGATTAGAAGGTCAAAGTATGAATTTCAATAAAATAGTACCCTTGGTCCCAAGTGATACTTTCTATCTGCAAAGCGAAACTGGCTTCATGGTTTCGGCCGCCGGAGCGAAAGGTTTTGTGCATGTGAATCGAGATGGTTTCCAAGTGTTGCAGGAATGCAATGGAGAGAGGCCAGTTTCGGAGATTACTAGCAGGTTCACAGAACGAACTAGAATAGAAATGTCAGATGAAGAGATGTACCACTTCTTGAAGGAGCTCTGCGATTTCGGAGTCGGTTGCTTGCAAAGTAGAGAGGATGCGCAAAATGTCGAATGACAAAAATTTTGAAAAGCCAAAGATTACCGTCAAAATTGATCATGGCGACATGGTGACCGAGAAAGAACTAGCGGTAGAGAAGTGGGAAGATATCGCGGCATGTGGAACCATTTTGACACCAGCCAGTGATGTAATTCTTTGCGACGTTCGAATACAGTTCTCTGACGACGTAAAAAAACTGCGAGATGATGATTAGAGGTTCTGGCTATTTATGCTGCGACAACACACATTTGGTATTCAAGTAACGAACCGCTGCCCGTTAACCTGTGGGCACTGCATTACGTCTTCATCAAACGAAGAGTCAGACGATCTGTCCGAAGCAGAAGTCGATCACCTGATCCGACAAGTGGTCGGTGTCGTCGACCATGTGTGTTTCACTGGTGGAGAGCCTATTGTTTGGAAAGGTCGCATAGAGAGAAGTATTGTTCTAGCGAAAGAATTGGGCCTTAAAACCTCAGTTATGACGAGCGCTTTCTGGGCTAAAACCGATAAGTCCACCAAGCTACAGCTGGATAGGCTTTGTGCCGCAGGCCTGGATGGTCTTGGTATTAGTCTCGACAAATTTCATTCTGACTATCAGTCTGACGATTACGCCTTCCGAGCGGCACGTGAAGCCGTTGGTCGCGGACTGGAAGTTTCGGTACGAGTTGTAGTTCGAAAAGGAGAGGCGTTTGGTGATATTGTCAAGGCTCGCTTGGAACCTGAGGGAATTCTAGTTCAGGTCTGTCCAATCTCTAGATTAGGACGGGCGGAGAGCCTTTCGGACGATGTTTTTGAATGGGGAGAGTCACTGGATGCTGCTCCATGCAGAAACGTCAAATCTGCTAGTATGCGAATTGGAAACAAAGTCACTTCCTGCTGCGGGCCGGGAAAGTTCATGAACGATACCAATCCCTTAGTGTTAGGCGATGTCAGTCAAGAGCCTCTGAGGGAGATTCTAAATCGTTCCTGGGGTAACCCTGTCCGAATGGCCACTTACGTATACGGGCCTGGCGGGATAGCGCGCTTAATGCGCGCTGAACATCCGAACGAAGCTTTTGTCAAATCCACATCGTCCGATCCATGCAACGTTTGTCTGTCAATGACTAACAATCGAAGAATCGTTGAGTTGATGAACGATTATTTTTCTAGGGAGGACGTTTACCAAAAGATGCTTGCAGCGTTAATGCTAAAAGAAATCTCGTTACTGCGCTCGGCCTAGTCAGGCTTCACTTGGGATCTGTGGATATTTCTTGCTGTGGCGAGGGACTCCATAGTTCGTGCGCTCGTGCTTAGCGTATGCATTAGCTGTCTTTTCTCCCGAAAGCTCATCGCTGAAACAAGCTGATGAAGCTGTAGTCTCCTTGGTTCGGCTTGAAAATCCAGAAACCTCTGCGGAAAAAAGTAGGTTAGCCCCACGCTTGGCGCGTCTCCCAGACTAGCTACCGAATGGTACCATCCATCTGGAATGTATAGAGCTTCCCCTGCTGACACACGCGTATAGTGTGACGAAACATCAGAGTACTTTGGATAATTGTCATAATCCGGGTCAAGCGGGTGTACGGGCGACCAGTTTTCATACTTCTTTGGATCGGCATAGAGTGCCTCGAAATTCGCTCTAGTGGGTTTGTGAAGTAACACCTCTTTAGTCCCGGATATTTGGAACAGTAGTGCTTCGTACCCACCGTGTTCATGACACTCAGTCAGGGAATACCTTCCAGCAAAGAACAGAAAGAACCTACTTGTATAATCCAGGCTGTCCAGCTCGAATTGAGAATCGAATTTTCTAATGAAGGGGAAAATATACGAGAATAGGTTGACGATATTTAAGGGGACGCGCTTTTGCTCGATATATAGACGTCGCACTGATCTGTAGTAGCCTGGCTCAAGGATTTTGGCTAGAAAATCCGAAAACCTCATCGTGAGATGAGGCGCTTTGGAGGTTTGCGCAACATATGAAACTGGTATCTTTGCGTCACGCAATGCTGCGCTCAGTTTCTCGATGCTCAAAATTGAACTGCAATCCCACTCCTTCATACTTTCCTTCAGTCGAACAACCACAGGCTCGTGGCTTGACAAGTGTCGTCTAGCGTCGTCGAAATTCAGTACATCAGTGTTCAAAACGAATGGAACTTCGCTCAGCGGAGACCTTCGCGACATGGATTTGAAGATGCTAGTTTCCAACGTTAAACTCGATTGTTGGTGCGCAGCATAGAGTGATTACTCATGCGAGGAGTGTTGCTGATTCGTGGCTGCAAAAGGCTTCATTCTGAGTACTATAGAGACCTCCTAGCTTCTTTGCATCAACCTTTGCAGATCTTCTGCAGTCCAGCTTGTGACTATTTATTTATCGGTCATTGCCATGGCGCATCTCTGATGCCGCCCATTTACCGGGAAGAGGATTGATGTGCGGATTGGCGTATAGCAAAGAATTTAATCGCTGCCGGCAAGATCCAGTATGCTCCTGTTGTTGCAGCAGAAAGTGATCTTAATTTGCATTTGAAGCAGACGTTGAGTTTGTTGCCTCTGTCGGCCGCATTGTCCGCATCAGCGACATTCGCCCGGGATTTTGCGGCACAATGCCACGACCGACCGCTTCGGGGAAGCTGCGCCACGGCGGTGACGCATGCTCGACCGGCAGCTTTGGGCCGATCACTCCACCACCACCAGCTCCTCATCACCCAACGCCCGCTGCAACCCCCGCGCTTCACCCCACGGTGCCCGCAGCCACGCATCCCATTCCTCCGGCGCCAACAGAACCACCGGCATTGCTTTCGGATGGATCGGCGCGACCACCGCATTGGGATCGCAGGTCAGGAAGCCGAACAGGTCGTCGGTTGTCTGGCCGTCCTTCAGCTTGCGAAGGCTGGTCCACTCCGGCACCCAGATCCCGGCGAAAAATGCCGGGCGATCATCGGTCACCTCAAACCACGCATTTCCCGCGCCGCGCCCACCGGGCCGGGGTTCGGCGAACCTGTCGAAAGGCACGAGACACCGATTTTCCGGCCCGAGCCACCGGCGCCAGTGCGGGCTGGTGCTGTTGCGGACATTGGTCACGCCACGGTCGATCCCGCTCGGGCTGTGATACTGCGGCGGGGAGGGCAGGCCCCAGCGTGCCCGACGCAGGACGTGCCCGGCGCCCTCGGCCGTGATGATCGGGGCCATGCGGTCGGGGTAGATGTCGCCGGGTTCCAGGTTGCCCGCGCGGTTATCAAATTCTCTGAACAGCTGGCGCATCGCGTCGACCGCCGTGGTGGACGTGTAGAGATTGCACATGTCAGGCCCTCTCGTTGCGCCAGATCCATTTCACAACCTGCCTGACAGGGCGCCTGACAGTCAATGTCTGTAACTCGCTCGCGCTGGGGACAGACCAGCGCAGGTCTATGTAAGCCGTCGTGCCGCACCTGGAGCATGGGAAAGGTGCGATGTGCGCCTGGTGATCGCCGCCGACTACGGCCACCAGATCGGTCGCCCAAAAATGCGCCGTGCGGCGACAGAGGCCGCAGCGCATGGTCAGCAATTTTCCGTCCCGCGCAGCGTCAGAGATGCGGGGGTTGCGGAACGGGTTGGCTGACGGGGCGCGGGCGGGCATAGGCGATTCTGTGTTGCGCAAACCAGAACACAATGAGAACATGCGCGCCGCTTCTGTCAACTGAATGCCTGCGCACAACGATGTCATCCGGAGAACGCTATCTGAGCATCGAATGCCAGTGCGGGCGAAATCGCACGTTCCGGCCAAGCACCACCCCGCAGCTGTTCGATGAAAAAGGAGAAGCGCGGCTCGATCTGCTGAACCGCCTGCGCTGTTCTGCCTGCGGTCGCGCGGGGCGTCCCAAAATGGTGACGCTGGGCTGGTCATTCATCAAGCCTGGCCCAGCCGAGATACAAAGTGCTCCTTAGTTCAGTGAACCGCACGAAACGCGAACAGGTGGCGCAAGTGGCGATTGTGGTTCAACACAAAGCGGTGGTATACGGTCAGAACGGCAGGTTACGGTGCAGCCGCTTTCTTCACATCGAAGATGTCAGCGGTTCAAATCCGTTATCGCCCACCATCATTCGAAAAAGCACGGCTTCGGCCGTGCTTTTTCATTTTGCAGTTGAGTGGCCGGAAGTCGCGTTCGTGCCCCTTGCACCGGCTGCCACGATCCGTTAGGTCGTGCGCAGGGCGGGCGGTTAGCTCAGTTGGTAGAGCGTCTCGTTTACACCGAGAATGTCGGGGGTTCGAGTCCCTCACCGCCCACCATTCCCCGTACCCGGTGGCAGACGGCAAGGGCAGGGCAGCCGCTCAGGACACGAGCGACTGGTTCCACAGTGCGACGATCTGCGTGGCAAGCTGCATCGGATCGAAGGGCTTCACGATCACATCCAGCGCACCGGCCTCGATGAACTGCCGCACATCGGAATGCTGTGCCTTCGCGGTCATGAAGATCGCCGGGGTGGCGGCAAACTGCGGCATGGCGCGCAGCGCCAGCAGGGTTTCCTCGCCTGTCATGCCTGGCATCATCACATCCAGCAGAAACAGGTCGGGGTTTGCCGCAGCCGCCCCCACCAGAGCCTCTTGCCCCGAGGAGAACTGGATCACCTCCAGCCCACCGACCATTTCAAGCGCGATCAGGGCGATTTCACGGATATCCGGGTCATCCTCGACATGCATGACTTTGGGCAGTTGCAGCATCTTGTTCCCTTCGGGTCTTCGTCAGGCGACAGAACGCAGCACGGCGCTGCGCGGCAGGTCAATGTAGAATGTGGTGCCGGCGCCGACCTCGCTGGTAAAGGAAATGCGGCCGCCGTGTTTGGTGACAATGGACTTCGCGATGCTCAGCCCCAGCCCGGTGCCGATGCGCGAACGGTCGGTTTCGGTATGGGCCTGGACGAAGCGCGCAAACAGGGTCTGGTGCGCCTCCGGCGGGATACCGGGCCCGCGGTCTGTCACGCTGAGCCGGACGCCTGTGGCGGTTTCGCTGACCGCCAGATCCACCCATTGCGCCCGGGGCGAGAATTTGACCGCATTCGACAGCAGATTGGTCAGAACCTGCAACATGCCGTCGCGGCTGACCTCGGCGATGACGGGCGCGCGTGTGCCGACATAGCGCAGCTTGACGCCGTATTCGAGGCCATATCCCGCATTGGCGGCGACGGCTTCTTCGGCAAGTGCGACCACATCCAGCGGTGCGATGTTGAGCTCCATCATGTCAGCGTCGAGCTTTTCGAGGTCGAGCAGGTTGTTGATAAGCCGCAGCAGGCGGTCAACGTTGCGCAGCGCGACCTCGACCATATTCGCGGCCTTGTCGGGCAGGGCGCCAAGAACCCCGGAGTTGATCAGGTTCAGCGAGCCCTTCACCGAGGTCAGCGGCGAGCGCAGCTCGTGGCTGACGGTGGCGACGAATTCGGCGCGATTGCGTTCGGCGCGCTTGCGTTTGGAGATGTCGCGCACCACGGCGATGAAGCGCGACTTGCCGTCAAGCGTGCGTTCCTGCTGAAGGTTGATCTCAACCGGATGACCACGCCAGTTGGCCTCGTGCAGGATGGAATCGACCTCGCCCGACAGAAGCGGTGCGACACGGGCGCGAAACTTCTCTTCGTCGAAGGGCTGGATCAGATCCACCAGACGCTTGCCGCGCACCTGTTCCGGCGTCAGGTCCATCGAGGCGAGCGAATGCTTGTTGAGATACAGAAGCTCCAGCGTATCGGCTGAGAAGATGTAAACCTCGTCGCGCAGGCGGTCGATCATCGCCCGTTCCTGCAATTCGGCCTGAAGCAGCTTGGATTGCGTGATATCGGTGCGCAAACTGACGCTGCGGCGCAGCTTGCCAGCGCGATCCATGACCGGCACGATGGTCGTGCGGGTCCAGATCAGGCTGCCGTCCTTGCGCCTGATGCGGGTTTCGCCGAACCAGGTCCGGCCTTCCTGCATGAAGATGTCGAGGTCAGGCGGCGAATCCTCACGGCTGACCAGAAGCGTGTCGCGGAACTGCAAGCCGATCAGTTCTGACGGGGCATAGCCGGTCGCGGCCGCAAGCGTGCTGTTGGCATAGGCAATTCCGCCATCGGCATTGGTAATATTGATCATCACATGCGCATCCACGGCCTTCAGATCGGCCTCCAGATCCTCGATGCGCAGTTTCAGGTTGTCAGATTCGGCCTTGCTGGACCGGCACTTGAGGGCGAAGGCCAGCAGGATGGCAAACACGGTCAGCGCGAAAATGGCACGTTCCAAGGGAAAACCGTCCAGATTCTCCCTGAGCGACAACAGGCTCTGTTGCAGAAACTCGTACATATGTAATTCCTCTTTAGATGATCGCGCGTCCTGTCGGCCGGGTAGTCACCGTCTCAGAATTCCTGGTTATTGGAGCGTAAACTTGTCGGAAACTGTGGCGTTTTTGGGATTCTAATCCGATATCTCCAAGGCAGCCGGGCATTTGCCTGCCGGCGCTGGGGCCTCACCCGGCACAAGCCCTTGTTTTTGGCGGCGGGTTTGCGCGCATAATCTCAAGGCAGCGGGCGGCGACATTGCTCAGCGTGGCGCTGGATTTGATGAAGCTTTCCAGCACCCGCGGATCGGAGCGCCGCTGTGCATCGGCAGTAAGCGTGACAACCGGAACGCCCGGCTGCCAGATCGCGACATCCCGCAGAAGATCCCTGCCATCGCCCGTTTCCAGCCCCCAGCCCAGCACGACGAGGTCGAAATTGGTCTCGGACAGCAGTTTGCGGGCGCTGCTTTCGTTCAGGGCATTGGTCAGCCTCGCCTCCGCTCCGAAGGCGGTGGCCAGCAACGCCGAAACCTCGGTATCGGATTCGACATGCAGCACATGCGCAGCCTGCCCGGTTCGGGGGCCGCTACCTTCAGGCGGGGCAGGCGGATGTTCGTCCGGCGTTTCCAGCGGCAAGGTGAACCAGAAGGTCGTGAGCACGCCTGGCTCGGACCGGAAGTCGATCTGGCCGCCCATCTGTTCCACGATACGCTTCGCGATATGCAGGCCCAGACCGGAGCCTTCGGCCTCGCGGTTGGCGGAACTGTCGACCTGGGAGAACGGCTTGAACATCTGTTCGCGGAAACCGGGAGGGATGCCTTTTCCTGCATTGCTGACGCTGACCGTCACATATTTCGGGCCACGTTCCAGCCGCACGTCGACCTGGGCGCCGCGCGGCGAGAATTTGGCCGCGTTGGACAGCAGGTTTGCCATGACCTGATGGAACCTGTTCTCGTCCAGCCGGACGATGGCGCCGGGCGAATCCGCAACCAGCCGGTACGCCACGTCGAAGCGGGTGGCGAAGGGCTGGTTGACCAGAATGGTGTTCCTGATCAGGGCCGATATGTCGCTGGACACGAGTTCGGGGCGCTGCAACATGCCGTCCAGCTTTTCCATGTCCAGAATGTCGTTCACCAGATGGATCAGCCGGTCGCAGTTCTTCTGCGCGATCGTCAGCATCCGTTTCGCCGGATCGGGAATCCCGGCTGCCATGGTGTTCAGCAGCAGGGACAGCGAACCGTTGATCGAGGTGAGCGGGGTTCGCAGTTCATGGCTGACGGTCGAGACGAACTGCTTCTTCATCTCATCCAGCTGCCGCTGATCCGTCACATCGGTCTGCACCCCGATCAGACGCCAGGCCCGCCCGGTTTCGTCCCGGTCCTCACCCACCGCGTTGGAGCGCATCCAGCGCCAGCTTCCGTCATCCATGCGGATACGGTATTCGCTGACCGACCTTTCGGCCCGGCCTTCGATACAGGCCTGATCCGCCTCCTGCACGGTTGGCAGATCATCGGGGTGAATGCGTTGCAGCCACAGCGCCTGCGCCTCGGTCGCGGCCTCGTTCCCCAGCCCCAGAAGGTCGAGCCAGGTGCGCGAGACGACGGATTTTCCGCTGTGCAGGTCGATGTCGAACACACCGATGCGCGCCCCGGTCAGGGCAAGATCCAGCCGGTGCTGCGTGGTCCGCAGCTGATCCGAAATGCGACGCACCTCGGTGATGTTGCGCATCACCACGGTATAGCGGCGGCGGCCATCGCTGTTGCGCCAGGGGTTCACCTGCACATCCAGCATCAGCGCCTGACCGTCGCGTGATTCCGCAGCCAGTTCGCCGCGATAGGTAGTCGGCAGTTCAGATTTCCGCGGAAGCGAGAAATACTCGTCCAGTTGCCCACGCAACAGCGTCGAGAAGGGCTTGCCCAGAATCTCGTGCTCGTCCAGTTGCAGAAGCCGCAGCAGAGCATCGTTGACCCGCAACACGTTTCCGGCATCGTCCAGCAGGGCGATCTTGGTCAGGGCGGTTTCGATGATCGAGCGGTTTTCCTCGACCTGCGTCGCCAGTTCGCGGGTCCGGCGGGCGACGGTGGCGCGTACCAGCTCCTCTCGGCGCATCACCGAAATCAGGAACACCGCCAGCAGCGTTGAGAACGACAGGCCGACCAGCAGCACGCTCAGCGACTCGATATTCCAGAGCCGGGCCTCCAGCGCGGGCGTGCTTTCCCAGACCACGGTCCAGGTCTGGCCGTAGATGTTCAGCCGCTCGACATAACGGAACTTCGGTTGTGCGCTTGCCGGCGCGCTGCTTTGATAGAACTTCTGAGCCTCGGCAATATGCGGGCCGTCGTAAAGCGAGATCCGGGTCTGCGGATTGGTATGATCCAGCAGCGTGGCCATCATCCTGTCGACGATGATCGGCGCATAGATCCAGCCGACGAAATGCCCGCGGCGCCCCATGACCGTGGGCGGGGTTCCCGGCAGGTCGTAAAGCGGGGCAAGCAACAGAAAGCCGGAGCCCTTTTTCTGATCCTGCACCAGCGTGACCGGACGGCTGATGGTGACGCGCCCGGTATCGCGGGCGGTAATCGCGGCCATGCGGCGGTTTTCCTCGGCGGCGACGTTCAGGCCACGCGCGGCGCTGTTCCATTCGATCGGTTCGACATATTTGATCACGAACATTTCTTCGTCATCGCGCGGCGAGGTGATGTGCATGTCCTCGATGCCGTCGGCCCGCGACTGGGCAAGGAAAGCCTCGCCGCCGCCCGGCGGCACCGGAACGATGAAGCCAAGCCCCGTCAGCCCGTCACGTTCGGCGTAGGCGGCCGCGAAGTCGCGCCAGTCCTGAGCCGTCACCTCGTTCGAGGCCTGAAACAGACCAACGCCGCCGCTCAGCCCGTAGGTGAACATTTCCAGCCGGTGCCGCAGGGCATGGGCGGAATCGCGCGCCAGCATTTCAAACTGCGCCTCGTCACTTTGATTGCCAAGGCGCGAGACCTGATGCCAGGCGATGAACGTGGCCAGTACCGAAAGCGCCAGATAGAAGATCGCCTGTCCGCTGAAGCGTGGCATCGGCGTGCCGCGCCAGTAGAGGACGGGCAGGCGGCTCCACGGCCCAAGCAGGGCCACCGGAATCGCCAGCAGCGCGCCGATCACATTGCCCATCCACCAGATCGACCAGTGCCAGCCCATCGCGGCAGGCACATCGGGGGTGGTGACCTTGATCAGCAGGACTACGGCCGTCGGAAGGATGGTGCTGGTAACCGGAATGACCACAAGCACTGCGAACAGGATCTGTCGTGCGCGATTCAGCCGGAGCGGAAAGCCGAACAGCCAGATCAGCGCCCCGGCTCCCGCAAGGGCCTGCAAGGCCGAGGCCCCGGCCTGAATCAGCATGGAGGGCAGCCGTCCGTCACCGCCGACATTGGCATAGCCCATGCCGGCAATCAGCATCTGACCAGCCAGCGCGCCGCAGAACACGGCAGGCCAGCACCGCAGGCCAAGAACCAGCAGGCTGGCGACCGCCACGCCGGTACCGCGCAGCACCACGACATCCGGCTCTCCCGACGGGGCAAGCAGGACACCCGTCAGGCAGAAGGCCGCGACGAGCAGCGTCAGCGGGACGAGGCTGGTAATCGGTGCAAGGCCAAATATATTACCCTGTAGGGAAGGCGAGGCGTTCTGGTCGTTTCGGGTCATGCCGAACTTCTTGTCTTGGGCGTGCAGAGCATACACGCCCTGATTGCGGTCTGAAAGCTCCGGTTTCAAGATTTGCCGCTTCATGTCTCTGGGGAGGCATAAATCTGGCATTTCTGCGGTATTCCGGGCGGGCGGGAAAATCCCGGAAATTTGTACCACTCTGCCATATTGTGGCCGCAAATACACACAATTTTCAGGAGAGTAAGTTGAGACATCTGTCCGGCCATGTGTGCTGGCGGGCAGATGCGAAAGCATCCCTCTGGCTGGGCACAATCCGATGAGACTACTTGCTGTCGACGATGACGCGCTGATCCTCGAACTTCTCAAGACCACGCTTCAGGCGAATGGTTACGGGAATATCGTGACTGCTGGCGATGCAAAGGAAGCGGCCGAGATCATCACCAAATCCACCGAGCCGTTCGATGGGTTTCTGCTGGATATCATGATGCCGGGCGTGACCGGGATCGAACTGGCCCGCTGGATTCGCAAGATCCCGCAATATCAGACCGCGCCGATCCTGATGATCACCTCGATGAGCGAAAAAACCTTCATCGACGCCGCGTTCAAGGCCGGGGCGTCGGATTACGTCACCAAGCCCTTCGATCCGGTCGAAGTGGTGACGCGCGTGCGTCTGGCCGAGCGCCAGTATCAAAGCACGCGGCAGGTGCGCGAAAGCAGCCTTCAGATCAAGGCGCTGAACGCGCAGCTTGAGGAACGGTATCGTGCCGCTCTGTCCGAGCCCGTGGTGCTGGAAGATGTGGACGGGCTGATCGACTACATGGCGTTGCAGAATTACCTTCTGCAGTTGTCGCGCGGCGATTTCTTCGCAACCAGCGTACTGGCCATGCGGATCGTCGATGTCGGCGACATCTATACCCGCTGCTCGCCCATGCTGTTCCGCGATATCCTTGCCGATGTCGCGGAATGTGCGCTGTCGGCGCTGGCACAGACCGAATGCATCATGGCCTACGCGGGCAACGGCGCCTTCGCCGGTGTCATCGCCTTTGCGGAACAGCACGATTTCGACGACATTGAAATGATGATCAATGTGCTGATCGACCAGCTGGACCTGATCGACGACAAGCAGCAGCCCATCGAGGTGCGCGTGGCGGTCGGCAAGCCGATTTCCGTGGGCATCACGAAATCGGGCCGCGATGCCGTGGCCAAGATGCAGCGCGCGGTCGAGGATCTGACCTGGAACCAGCCGAAGCCGGGCGTACGCCATGCCCGTCCGTCGACGGCCCGCAGCCTGTTCTCGCGCGTTTTCTCGATGGCATTCTGACGGTCGCAAGAGGAGCGCCATGCAACAGGCCGAAATCATCGCCCGCAAGATCGCCGAAATCCGCCCGCGGTTTCTGGCCGATCTTTCGGCGCGGCTGGATCGGTTTGACGCGCTGCGCGACGAGATCGACAGCGCGGCCGATGCGCGCCCGCTGCTGGACGAACTGATGCAAGGCGCGCACCGTATCGCCGGGCTTGCGGCGACCATGGGGTTCGGGGATCTGGGGCAGCTCTCGCGCCAGACCGAGCTGGCGATTCAGAGCCACCGCAGCACCAGCGCCCTTCGTCCCCCTGCGGCGCTTCTGGATGAAATCGACGATCTTTTGGGCGAAATGGCCCTGATCGTGCAGGGCTGAATCGCCGGGCTTCCGCCCCGGCAGGTTTCCCGACCGGAGCACATGGCGATTGCAGGCGAGAGGGTGTCGTTTGGACATCTTGTCGCAGGAGGGGATCGTGATATCCCTGAAGACGGATCTCGGGCGGGCAGGGGTGCGCCGTCCCGGCCTCCGTCGGCGCCGGATGTCCCCGGTTCCGTCCCTCCTCCTCCTGAAAGGACATCCGGCATGACCACCTATGTGCTGACCGTGCAGTGCGAATCCCGTCGCGGGATCGTTGCGGCGGTTTCCACTTTTCTTGCGAACAGCGGCTGCAACATTACCGATTCCGCGCAATTCGACGATGCGCTGACCGGCAAGTTCTTTGCCCGCATCAGCTTCCGTCCCGAAACCGGCGCCGCGCTGGCTGCGCTGCGCGAGGGCTTTGCCGCTGTGGCAGAACCCTTCGCGATGGACTGGGCAATCCACGATCAGGCCGAGCGCATGAAGGTGCTGCTCATGGTGTCGAACTTCGGGCACTGCCTGAACGACCTGCTGTATCGCTGGCGCATCGGCGCACTGCCCATCGACATCGTGGGCGTGGTGTCGAACCACATGACCTATCAGAAGGTCGTGGTGAACCATGACCTGCCGTTCCATTGCATCAAGGTCACGAAGGACAACAAGCCGCAGGCCGAGGCGCAGCTGATGGCGGTGGTCGAGGATACCGGGGCCGAGCTTGTGGTGCTGGCGCGCTACATGCAGGTGCTGTCGGATGCGCTGTGCAAGAAGATGTCGGGCAAGATCATCAACATCCACCACTCCTTCCTGCCGTCCTTCAAGGGCGCCAATCCCTACAAGCAGGCTTACGAACGCGGCGTGAAGCTGATCGGTGCGACGGCGCATTATGTGACCGCCGATCTGGACGAAGGCCCGATCATCGAACAGGACATCGTGCGCATCACCCATGCGCAAAGCGCCGAGGATTACGTCAGCCTTGGCCGCGATGTCGAGGCGCAGGTGCTGGCGCGGGCGATCCATGCCCATATCCACCACCGTTCCTTCATGAATGGCAACAAGACCGTGGTCTTCCCGGCCTCGCCGGGGTCTTACGCCTCGGAACGGATGGGCTGAGGCTCAGCCGCCCAGACCGTAGCGCCGCATCTTGTCGTTCAGGGTGCGGCGCGGCAGGCCCAGATGATCGGCCACCCGCAGGGTATTGCCGCGAAAACGGTCCAGCGCGGCGGCAATCTCGCGCGCCTCGAAGGCCGCCACCCGGTCTGCCAGCGTGGTATCGGGCAGGGCGGGCGTGTCGTCGGCGCGCAGATCCAGCAGGCCCAGCGCAAAGGCCTCCGCCGCCGCCTTCAGTTCGCGCATGTTGCCGGGCCAGCCACGCCGGAGCAACTCGCGCCGGAAGGCCCAGCCCGGCTCCGGGTCGGGGCGGCCATAGCGGCGCGCGGCAAGCTGGGCGTAATGGCTGAAGATCAGCGCGATATCCTCGCCCGTTTCGCGCAAGGGTGGCGTGGCGATTTCGGCGCCTGCAAGGCGGTAAAACAGATCGGGGCGGAAACTGCCCGCCTGTGCCGCCGCCCGCAGATCGGTTTTCGATATGGCGATCACCCGCAGGTCCAGCGCCCGTGCGGTTACCTCGCCCAGCCGCTCGACGCTGCGCTCCTGAAGCGCGCGCAGAAGCTTTGCCTGTGCGGGGGGCGCCAGCGCCTCCACCTCGTCAAGGATCAGTGTGCCACCCTGCGCCGCCTCCAGCTTGCCGGGGCGGGCGGGGCCGGCGCCGGGAAAGGCGCCCTCGGCATGACCGAACATCAGGGTTTCCACCATGCTGTCAGGCAGGGCGGCGCAGTTCACCGCGACATAGGGGCCGCGCGCGCGCGGGCTGCCGTCATGCAGGGCGCGGGCCACCAGTTCCTTGCCGGTGCCGGTCTCACCAGTGATCACCACGTCAATATCCAGCGGCGCCAGTGCCGCGATGCGATCACGCAGGGCGCGGATGGGGCGGCTTTCACCAAGGATTTCCGGCCCGTGCCCGGCCAGCGCACCTTGCAGCCGCGCCACCTCGGCCCGTGTGGCCCGCGCCGCCAGCGCCCGCGCGATGACCATGACGAGATGCGCCGCATCATAGGGCTTTTCCAGAAAATCCTCGGCCCCGGCCCGGATCGCCTCTACCGCATGCACCACGTCGCCGTGGCCGGTCAGCATGATGACCGGCAGATCCCGTTCCGGCAGGGCCTTCACCGCGCGCAGGAACGCCATGCCATCCATGCCCGGCATCCGCAGATCGGTGAGGATCAGCGCGGGCGTCGCGGTGTCCAGCGCAGCCAGTGCTGCTGTCGCGCTTGAAAATCCCTGCGGCGCATGGCCCGCCGCATCCAGCAGATCGCAAAGCGCGGCAAGGTGATCGGTGTCATCCTCGACGATGAACAGGGGCGCGGGGGTCATGCGGCGGCCTCGGCAGTTGCGGCGGGCAGGGTGACGGTGACCTCGGTGCCGCGACCGGGTTCCGAGGCCAGCGTCAGCGCGCCGCCGAACTCGCCAACGATGGCGCGACAGATCGACAGGCCAAGGCCCAGCCCCGCGCCGCCGGGCTTGGTGGAAAAGAACGGCTCGGCCACGCGGGGCAGATCCTCGGGCGCGATGCCGGGGCCGGTGTCGGTGACGCGGATGCGGACGGTTTCGCCGGTGCTGTCCAGCGTCACGGTGATCGCGGCGGCCGTGCAGCCTTCCACCGCGTCCAGCGCATTCAAAAGCAGGTTCACCACCACCTGTTCCATCCGCACCACGCCCGCCATCACCAGTTGCGGCACATCCGGTGCCACGAAAACCGGGTTGACCCCGACGGCACGGGCGCGCGGCGTGACCAGTTCGATGGCCGAGGCGATGACCGGGCCAAGATCGGTCAGCCGCCGCTCACCCGGCTCTTTCCGGCCAAAGCTTTTCAGATGCTTGATGGTGCGCTGCATGCGGCGGATCAGACCCTTGGCGGTGGCGAGGCGCGGGGCGGTGCGGCTTTCACCGGCGGGCAGCGTGATTTCCGCCGCCGTCAGCGTCGCCTCCATCGCGGCAAGCGGCTGGCTGATCTCATGCACGATGGCGGTAGACATGCGGCCAAGGGCAGCCATCTTCTCGGCATGGATCAGGCCTTCCTGCGCCGCGCGCAGGTCGTTCTCGGCCTGCCGACGTGCCTCGACCTCGCGCGCCAGATCGGCGGTGCGTTCCGTCACCATCGCCTCCAGCCGTTCCGATTGCGACAGCCGCAGCGCGAGGATCTGCCGCCGCTGCTGCCAGACCATCGCGGCCCCTGCCAGCGCCAGTGTTGCCAGGGCCGCCACCGCCGCCCAGACGGCGGCCATGGCGGTGATGGTGGCGGAAGGGGTGGCGGCGATCAGGCGCCAGCCTTCAGCGGGCAGCGGCGTGTCGCGCCCGATCCAGCCCGCGCCGCCCAGAAAGCCGTCCGGCGCATCGGCGCGCAACAGGGGCGTCGTCCCGGCGGGATCGGTGCCGACCCAGGTGCGTTCGCGTGCGACCCTGTCCAGAACAGGCTGCGGCAGCGGCGAAAGCGGGCGGTAGAGCCAGTCTGCGCGGCCCGAGAGAAACACCATGCCATCGGCATCCGCCAGCGCGGTTTCCAGCCCGGCAGCCTGCCATGTCGCCTGCAGGGGTCGCAGGTCGATCTTGACCACCAGTACGCCCCGGCGCGGGCTGTCGATCCGGCGCGACAGGAAATAGCCAGGAATGCCGGTGGTCACGCCGATGGCATAGAACTGGCCCTGACCCCTTGCCATGGCATCGCGGAAATAGGGACGGAAGTTATAGTCCTGTCCGACAAAGCTTTCCGGCCGGTTCCAGTTCGACGCGGCGATGGTGCGGCCATTGGCGGCGATGAGGTAGATATCGGCCCCGGTATGAGCGGCAATGCGTTCCAGATACAGGTTCGCGTCGCCAATCCCGGCGGGATCGGCCAGCGCGGCACGGATGCGCGCATCCTCGCCCGCCACATCGGGCAGGGCGCGGAAGCGGCCGATCTCGGCCTCCACCGCGCGTGCGGTCAGCAAGAGCGACTGGTCCAGCCCCTCGGCCGCCGCCCGGTAGCCCAGCCGTTCCGCCGCCGCGAAAGCCAGTGCGGCGGCGAGGATCGCGGCAAGGACGGGCAGCAGGATCGGGCGGGGTGCGGACATGGGTGGCTCAGCCCTCCGCCAGCAATTGATCGGTGATATGGGCGCCAATGGGCAGGGCCGAGGTGGCGGCGGGCGAGGGGGCATTGCAGACATGCAGCGAATGTCGTCCGCGCAGGAACAGGAAATCGTCGATCAGCCTGCCGTCGCGCGCCACCGCCTGCGCCCGCACCCCGGCGCGGTAGGGCGTGAGGTCGGCGCCGGTGATACGCGGGCAATAGCGTTGCACCTTCTTCAGATAAAGCCCCCGCAGGGCCGAGGCCGAAAGCTCGGACAGCGCCGGGCCGAGGTTGCGGCCCAGCATCCGCCAGAACCCCGGCCAGCCGAAGGTCGCCGCCAGATCGGCGGGCGAGATGTCGGTCTTGGCATAGCCTTCGCGTTTCATGGCCAGCACGGCATTCGGCCCCACGGTGAACCCGCCATCCATCTTGCGCGTCAGATGCACGCCAAGGAAGGGGCGTTCGGGGTCGGGCACAGGATAGATCAGCCGGCGCACCAGATCGGCGGGCTGGTTCCGGATGCGAAAATATTCACCCCGGAACGGGATGATGCGGAAGCCGGGGTCCAGCCCCATCGCCGCCGCCATCCTGTCGGCATGAAGGCCCGCGCAGATCACCGCGCGCCCGGCATGAACCTCGCCCGAAGGCGTGGTCAGCCGGATACTGGCTGCATCCTCGTGGGCTGCGGTGACGCGGGTCTTCAGCCGGATCGCGCCGCCGCGTGCGGTGAACAGATCAGCCATCCGCCGCGCCACTGCGCCGAAATCCACGATGCCGGTATCGGGGGACCACAGCGCCCCGGCGACACGGATATTCGGCTCCCATTCCTGCGCCTCGGTCGCGGCGATTTCGGAAATGGCGATGCCATTGGCCTGCGCGCGCGCCAGCAGGGCGCGCATGCGGGGCAGTTCGTCCTCTCCCGTCGCCACGATCAGCTTGCCGGTCGTTTCATGGGGCAGGCCATGTTCGTCACAGAAGGCGCGGGTGGCCTCGGCACCTTCCCGGCAGAAGCGGGACTTGAGGCTGCCGGGGGCATAGTAAACCCCGGCATGGATCACCCCGGAATTGCGCCCCGTTTGATGCAGCGCGGGGGCGGCCTCCTTTTCCAGCACCACGATCCGCGCGCCGGGCAGGCGGGATTGCAGGGTCAGCGCGGTGGCCAGCCCCACGATGCCGCCGCCCAGAATGGCAATATCGGCTGTTTCGGTCATTCGGTCGCTCCGCAGGGGGCAAGGCGCAGGGCGCGGCCCGGTGCTGCGCCGATCTCATGGCATGTTCCGGCGCTGTCACACAAACGCCAGCCCGCGCCGGTCGCGCCCGAGGCGGCGAGGTGCAGTTCGGCCTGTTCAGGCAGGTCGGGCACCCAGACCCACCAGCCGTTGCGCAGGACGGCGCCGTCGCCCGGCTCCATCCCCGCGCCGGAGCCTTTGACGGCGGCCTCGGTCAGCCGCAGCCCGGTTCCGGTGATGGCCCAGCTTTCGCGCCAGGTGATCTTTTCAACTGAATGCGTCCAGCTCAGTGTGAAGCCGGGCGAGGCGAGGGCGAGTGTCATCGCCCCCGCGATCAGGCAGGCTCCCATGGCTCAGGCCGCGCGGGTGCCGCGCGCGCGCCACATCAGCGCGACGAAACCGGCGCAAAGCGCGAAACCCGCGAGGTCGGAGGCCGGAAGCGCCGCGATCAGCGCCGCTGCCGCCACCATGGCCAGCACCCGCTCCCATACCGCGAGCCTGTGACCCAGCCAGCCGATGACCGCAGCCCCCCAAAGCCCGATCGCCAGCACCGCTTTCAGCACGATATAGGCGACGGCGGGAATATAGCCTATTTCCGAGGCCAGCGGCCCGCCCTCCTGCAACATCAGCGCGGGGGTATAGACCGCCATGAAGGGGATCACGAAACCCGCCGCCGCGATCTTCACCGCGTTGAGGCTGATGGTCAGCCCGCGCTCCTTGGCGATGGGCGCGGCGGCAAAGCAGGCCAGCGCCACCGGCGGCGTCAGATCCGCCAGAATGCCGAAGTAGAACACGAACATGTGGCTGACGATCAGCGGCACGCCAAGTTCCAGCAGGGCAGGCCCCGCGATGGAGGAGGTGATGATGTAGTTCGGGATGGTCGGGATGCCCATGCCCAGCACGATACAGGTGATCATGGTCAGGATCAGGCTGAGGAACAGGCTCTTTTCCCCGACACCCACGATGAACTGGCCGAAGGTATTGGCGGCGCCCGTCAGGGTCATGGTGCCGATGATGATGCCCACCAGCGCGCAGGCGATGCCCACCGGCAGCGCGGTGCGGGCACCATCGGCCAGCGCGTCGCGCACATCGGCCAGCGTCTTGCGCCCACCCGCGACAAAGATATTCGCGACCACCAGCGCGGCCACTGCCAGCGCGACGATATGGATGCCGAATTTCAGGAAGGCGGCAGCGATGAGGCCCAGCCCGATCCAGAAGATATAGCGGATCGCCCCCGCCGGCAGACCCAGCGCCACCGAGGCGCCAAGGATGAGCATGACGGTCAGCCCAAGCCCCACGGTGCCCGCGAACAGCGGCGTGTAGCCGGAAAACAGCAGCCAGACCAGCACCGCCAGCGGCAGGATCAGGTGCCAGCCCTCGCGCAGCGCCTTGCGGGGGGAGGGCAGTTCTGCCGCCGTCAGGCCGCGCAGGTTCATCCGCCCGGCTTCAAGATGCACCATCCAGAAGGCTGCGGCGAAATAAAGGATTGCCGGGATCAGCGCGGCCTTCACCACCTCGACATATTCGACGCCCAGCGTTTCCGCCATGATGAAGGCGACGGCGCCCATGACCGGCGGCATGATCTGCCCGCCCATGGAGGCCGTGGCCTCCACCCCGCCTGCAAAGGCGGGTCGATAGCCGAAGCGCTTCATCAGCGGGATGGTGAATTGCCCGGTGGTCACCACATTGGCGACGCCGGAGCCCGAAATCGTGCCCATCAGCCCCGAGGACAGCACCGCGACCTTGGCCGCGCCGCCCATCCGGTGCCCGACAAGACCCAGCGAGACATCGGTGAACAGCTTGATCATCCCGGCCTTTTCCAGAAAGGCGCCGAAGAGGATGAACAGGAAGATGTAGCTCGAACTCACATAGGTGGGCACGCCGTAGATGCCTTCGGTGCCAAACCCCATATGGTCGATCACCTGCGCGAAATCATAGCCGCGATGATCCAGCGGCGCGGGCAGATGTTGCCCGAACAGGCAATAGGCGAGGAACATCCCCGCGATGACCGGCAGCGCCGGCCCCATCATCGCCCAGGCGGCGGCGAAGGTCAGCGCGATGGCCAGCGTGCCGAAGGCGATGTCGCGCGGCAATGGATCGCCCGCCCGCATCAGAAGCGGCACATATTCCCACCATTGATACAACGCGACCGCGACCCCGGCGGCCGCAAGGCCCCAGGCCAGCAGACGGATCGAGGGTGCGGCCCCCTTGGCCAGCGCCAGCAGTGGAAAGCCCAGCAGCATCAGGAAGCCCACATGCACGGCGCGCACGACCTGGCTTGGCATGTCGATCAGATGCGCGGCGGTGGCGATCTGGAAGGCGGAAAAGACGACGGCGATCCAGAACAGCAGCCGCCCTTGAGCAGAGGGGGGGAATCCTTCGGCCAGCGGATCGTGGAATGTCGCGTTCGCAGCCTCGGCCGCGGCGGGAGAGGGGGTGGTCATGGCGTCATGCCCTCGGGGAAATGGGGTCAGGGTGCGAAACCGGCGCGCACCGCAAAGCGCGCGCCGTGATCGCAGCGAGGCGGGCCTTGGTTACTTGATCAGACCAGCTTCACGATAGTAACGCTCGGCGCCCGGATGCAGCGGCAGCGGCATGCCCTGCATCGCGTTTTCCAGGGAGATCGCCCCGGCGGCCTTGTGCGCCGCCACCAGCTCCGGCAGATTTTCAAACAGCAGCTTGGTCATCTGGTAGACGGTTTCCTCCGACACATCCTCATGCGTCAGGAAGAAGTTGATGACGGCGGCAGTCGGCACGTCCTCGGCCTGACCCTCATAGGTGCCCGCCGGGATGGTGGCAGCGACATAGGGCGCGCCCAGCTTTTCCACCACATCGGCCGGAACTGCCACGATGGAGGTCGGCAGCGAGGTCGCCAGATCCTTCAGCGAAGCAACGCCCAGACCGGCCGATTGCAGCGTCGCGTCAAGCTGGCGGTTCTTCAGCAGTTCTACCGATTCCGCGAAGGGCAGATATTCGGTCTTGGCCAGATCGTCATAGCTCATGCCTGCGGCGGCAAGGATGGCGCGGGCGTTCAGTTCGGTCCCCGATTTCGCGGCACCGACCGACAGGCTTTTCCCCTTCAGATCGGCCAGCGTCTTGACACCCGAATCCGCCGAGGCCGCAATCTGGATATAGTTCGGATAGGCGGCGGCAATGCCGCGCAGCTTGGACAGCGGCGCCTTGAAGCCCGCTTCCTCGTTGCCTTCCCAGGCCATCTTGACCGAGTCGCCCAGCGCGATGGCGAATTCACCCTTGCCCTGTTGCAGCAGGTTCAGGTTCTCCACGCTGGCCTTGGTGCTTTGCACCTGGGTGCGGGCGCCTTCGATGCCCTCACCATAGATTTTCGACAGCGCGACCCCGATCGGATAGTAGACGCCCGAGGTGCCGCCGGTCAGGATGTTGATGAACTGGTCGGCCTGTACGGCGGCCGGGCTCAGCGCCACGGCACCGGCCAGCATGGCCATGCGGAAACGGCGCAATCCGCCCATGGATTTCGTCATGTGGTATCCTCCCATTGCGGGCCGCATCGGCTGCGGCCTCCGGTTCGGCCCCGTCTCCTCACGGGGTCAACGGGCGAAGGGTTTCACAAAGCGGCCTTGCCTGACAACCGTTCACGGCCATGTGACGGGCATATTCGTCGCAATCCGCCGCCAGTGCCGCGGCGGGATTTCGCCAGATCCGGCGCGCGGCCGCTCTTGCCTTCGGGGGCGGCGGGGCTATGGTCGCGCTCCCACATTCTGACGGAGCCATCAGTGATTCAGGACGCCGCGCGCCGCATTCCCCTTGTCATCGCCCGCGAGATCGGGGCGCAGCCCGCGCAGGTCGGGGCCGCCATCGAACTGCTGGACGGCGGCGCCACGGTGCCCTTCGTCGCGCGCTACCGCAAGGAGGTGACGGGTGGGCTGGATGACACGCAGTTGCGCACGCTGGCCGACCGCCTCACCTATCTGCGCGAGATGGAGGCGCGGCGCGCGGCCATCCTCGGGTCGATTACCGAACAGGGCAAGCTGACCGATGATCTGGCCACCAGCATCGCCAGGGCCGAGACCAAGGCCGAACTGGAAGACATCTATCTGCCCTACAAGCCCAAGCGCCGCACCCGTGCCATGATCGCGCGCGAGAACGGCCTTGGCCCGCTGGCCGAGGCCATTCTGGCCGACCGTTCCGCCGATCCCGCCGCGCTGGCGGCGGGCTACATCACCGAGGCGGTGCCGGATGTGAAAGCCGCGCTGGAGGGCGCACGCGACATCGTGGCGGAAGCCCTTGCCGAAAACGCCGATCTGCTGGGCCGTCTGCGCGGGCACATGAAACAGGTGTCCGAGATCAAGGCGGGCGTGGTCGCCGGGAAAGAGGCTGAAGGCGCCAAATTCTCGGATTACTTCGATCACCGCGAGAAATGGGAAACTGCGCCTTCGCACCGGGTGCTGGCCATGCTGCGCGGTCGCAACGAAGGGGCGCTGACCCTCGATCTGGAAATTGATGCCGAGGCTCCGCGCGGCCAGTCACCCGCCGAACGTATGTGCGGCGCCGCGCTTCAGGCGGGCAGCACCGGGGCGGGCGACCAATGGCTGCGCGAGGCGGCAAGCTGGGCCTGGCGGGTGAAGCTGAAAACCTCTCTGACGCTTGATCTGATGGGCGAATTGCGCGAACGGGCCGAGGAAGAGGCGATCCGCGTCTTTGCCCGCAACCTCAAGGACTTGCTGCTGGCTGCGCCTGCGGGCGGCAAGGCCACGATGGGCCTCGATCCCGGCATCCGCACCGGGGTGAAGGTGGCGGTGGTGGATGCGACCGGCAAGTTGCTGGCGACCGATACCGTTTATCCGTTCCAGCCGAAGAACGACCTGCGTGGCGCGCAGGTGGCGATTGCGCAGCTGATCGCGAAACACGGGGTCAAGCTGATTGCCATCGGCAACGGCACCGCCAGCCGCGAGACGGAAAAGATGGTGGCGGACCTGCTGGCGCATCTGCCCGGCGAAAAGCCGGTGAAGGTGGTGGTGAGTGAGGCCGGTGCCTCGGTCTATTCCGCGTCGGAACTGGCGGCGAAGGAGTTTCCGGGGCTGGACGTCTCGCTGCGCGGCGCGGTGTCGATTGCCCGGCGGCTGCAAGACCCGCTGGCGGAACTGGTGAAGATCGAACCGAAATCCATCGGTGTCGGCCAGTATCAGCATGACGTGGATCAGCACCGCCTTGCCCGCCAGCTTGATGCCGTGGTCGAGGACGCGGTGAACGCGGTTGGGGTGGATCTCAACACCGCCTCGGCGCCGCTTCTGGCGCGGGTGTCGGGTGTGGGGCCGGGGCTTGCGGAAAGCATCGTGGCGCATCGCGACGCCAATGGCCCCTTCGCCACCCGGCGCGAACTTCTGAAGGTCGCGCGGCTGGGGCCCAAGGCTTTTGAACAGGCGGCGGGCTTCCTGCGCATCACCGGCGGCAAGGAACCGCTGGATGCCTCTTCGGTGCACCCCGAAGCCTATGACGTTGCGCGCCGCATCGTCACCGCCTGCGGCCGCGACATCCGCGCCCTGATGGGGGACAGCGCCGCCCTGAAACGGCTGAACCCGCGCGATTTCATCGACGCGAAATTCGGCCTGCCCACGGTGCAGGACATCCTGTCGGAACTCGAAAAACCCGGCCGCGACCCGCGCCCGAGCTTCAGGACGGCGACCTTCACCGACGGGGTGGAGGATATCAAGGATCTGAAACCCGGCATGATGCTGGAAGGCACGGTGACCAATGTCGCGGCCTTCGGTGCCTTTGTGGATATTGGCGTGCATCAGGACGGGCTGGTGCATGTCAGCCAGCTTGCCGACCGCTTTGTGAAAGATCCGCATGAGGTGGTGAAGGCGGGGGATGTGGTGAAGGTCCGCGTGGTCGAGGTGGACGTGCCGCGCAAGCGCATCGGCCTGACCATGCGCAAGGACAGCGCCGACGCCCGCGACAGTGCGCGGGAACGCGCCGCCGAACGCGGGCCGCAGGGGCCGAAGGGCGGCAAGCCCGCACCACGCGGGCCGATGTCCTCGGGTCCGAAAGGGGGGGCGGGCGGCAATGCCTTTGCCGATGCGCTGAAGGGCAAATTCGGCCGCTGACCGCTCATCCCTGATCACGGCGCTTCGCAACCTGTTCAAAGGATGCGAGACTGAACTTTTACAGTCTTGCGAAAGGACAGGCCATGACACAGCCCAAGGCAACGCTCTGCCTCTGGTTCGACAGTGAGGCCGAGGCGGCGGCGCGGTTTTACGCCGCCACCTTTCCCGACAGCCACATGGGCAGGGTGCATCGCGCGCCGGGCGATTACCCCTCGGGCAAGGCCGGGGATGTGCTGACGGTGGAGTTCACCATCTGCGGTCTGCCCTGCATCGGGCTGAACGGCGGCCCCGCCTTCCCGCAGACCGAGGCATTTTCCCTGCAGATCGCCACAGAGGATCAGGCGGAAACTGACCGGCTGTGGGATGCCATTGTCGGGAACGGTGGCCGGGAAAGTGCCTGTGGCTGGTGCAAGGATCGCTGGGGGATGAACTGGCAGATCACCCCCCGCACCCTGACCGAGGCGCTGGCCGCAGGTGGCGCAGAGGCCGCGCGCGCCTTTGCCGCGATGATGGATATGACCCGGATCGACGTCGCCGCTATTGACGCCGCGCGACGTGGCTGACGAGGAAAGGGGGCTGTCTGCCCCCTCGCCCCTGCGGGGCTCACCCCCGAGGATATTTTTCGACAGAAAATTTCAGATGTTCCACTCGTCCATTTTCTGTCCGCAAATATCCTCGGGGGGTGAATGAGCCGAAGGCTCAGAGGGGGGCAGACAGCCCCCCTTTCTTCGTCTCAGGCCGCCGAGCCGCCGATGGTCAGCCCGCCGATCATCAGGGTCGGCTGCCCCACGCCCACCGGAACCCATTGCCCGGCCTTGCCGCAATTGCCGATGCCGGGGTCGAGCTTCATGTCATTGCCGATGGCGCGAATGTTGCGCAGGGCGGTGGCGCCGTCGCCGATCAGGGTGGCGCCTTTCACCGGGGCGCCGACCTTGCCGTTCTTCACCCGGTAGGCCTCGGTGCAGGAGAACACGAACTTGCCGTTGGTGATGTCGACCTGGCCGCCACCGAAACCCACGGCCCATATGCCGTCTTTCAGATCGGCAAGGATCGCCACCGGATCGGTGTCGCCGCCCAGCATATAGGTATTGGTCATGCGCGGCATCGGGATATGGGCGAAGCTTTCGCGCCGCCCGTTGCCGGTGCTGGCGGTGCCGGTCAGACGGCCATTCTGGCGGTCCTGCATGTAGCCCGTGAGGATGCCGTCCTCGATCAGGACAGTGCGGTTCGAGGGCGTGCCCTCGTCATCGACCGAGATCGAGCCGCGCCGGTCGGGCAGGGTGCCATCGTCCAGCACGGTAACGCCGGGGGCGGCGATGCGCTGGCCCATCAGACCGGCAAAGGCCGAGGTGCCCTTCCGGTTGAAATCGCCCTCAAGCCCGTGGCCAATGGCCTCATGCAGCAGGATGCCGGGCCAGCCGGGGCCAAGCACGATGTCCATGACGCCCGCCGGGGCGGGTTCGGCCTCAAGGTTCACCAGTGCGATGCGCAGCGCCTCGCGTGCGACAGGTTGCCAGTGGCCGGGGTCAAGCAGGGTGGCAAGGCCGAAGCGGCCGCCGCCGCCCATGCCGCCCGACTCGCGCCGCCCCGCCTGTTCGACGATGACCGAGATGTTCAGCCGCGCCATCGGGCGCACATCGGCGAAGCGCAGCCCCTCGGGGCGCAGGATCTCCACCTCCTGCAAACCGGCGCTGATTGTAGCGGAAACCTGGATCACGCGCGGGTCGAGGCCGCGGGCATAGGCGTCGATTTCCTTCAGCACGTCGATCTTGGCGGCGAAGCTCGCGTCCAGCATCGGATCGGCGTCGGTATAAAGCCGTGCATTGGTGCCCTTGGGGGGAGGGGCCATCACGCCGCCGCCGTCGCCCACCGCCAGCCGCACGGTCTCAGAAGCGCGGCGCATGGCGGCTTCGGAGATTTCGGTTGAATGGGCATAACCTGCGACCTCGCCCCGGACGGCGCGCAGTCCGAACCCTTCGGAGGCATCATAAGAGGCGGTTTTCACCCGGCCATCATCCAGCACCAGTGCTTCGGAGCGGCGACGTTCCAGAAACAGCTCGCCATCTTCAGCCCCTGCGACAGCCTGTCGCAGTATGGCCAGCGCTGCCGCCTCATCCAGCGACATGTCGAACGGTCGGAAGGCGTTGGCTGTCATGTGAAGTCCTTGATCCATGTCAAACGGCGACCGAGTGTCGCACGGTTTTGCTTGTCGTTTCCTGCCTAATATGGTTTCAACACAAGCAGAAACAACGGGATTCTGCCCGGGCATCGGGCATGGCCGAAAAGCGGACGATAAGCCGCACTTCGAACGGGATAGAAAGATGCGACTCATGAAGAACCTTTCGGGTCTCGCTGCCGGTGTGGCTGCGATGGCCGTCGCGGGCGCCGCCCTGGCTCAGGACCTGCCGGTGCTCGGCCGTCCGGTCGACGGCAAGCTGGGCTTCCAGCCGGCGGCGACGGAACTCGCGGCCGACATTCACTGGCTCGACCACTTCATTCTGGTGATCATCACCGGCATCGTGCTCTTCGTGACGGCGCTGATGGTCTACTGCTTTGTCCGCTTCAACCGTCGCGCCAATCCGAAACCCGCCACCTTTACCCACAACACGCCCATCGAGATTGCGTGGACCGTGGTGCCGATCATCATTCTGCTGGTCATCGGCGGCTACTCGCTGCCGATCCTGTTCAAGCAACAGGAAATCCCGGCGGCTGACATCACCATCAAGGTGACCGGCTACCAGTGGTACTGGGGCTATGAATATGTGCAGGACGGCATCACCCCGGAAAACGACGGCACCGATCCGGTCGCCTTCGAGAGCTTCAAGCTGGAGAAAGACCAGCTGGCGCAATACGGCTACGATGAAACCGACTACCTGCTGGCGACGGATACCGCCGTGGTCGTGCCGGTCGGCAAGACTGTCGTGATGCAGGTGACCGGCGCCGACGTGATCCATTCCTGGACCATTCCGGCCTTCGGTGTGAAGCAGGACGCGGTGCCGGGCCGTCTGGCGCAGCTGTGGTTCAAAGCCGACATCGAGGGTGTGTTCTTCGGTCAGTGCTCGGAACTCTGCGGCAAGGACCACGCCTATATGCCGATCACCGTCAAGGTTGTGTCTGAGGCGAAGTATGCCGAATGGCTCGCCAAGGCCAAGGCAGGCGATGTGCAGCTCTCGTCCATCGCCGCCCCTGCCGCCGTGCAGGTCGCCGCGAACAACTGATAGACTGATGTGACTTTGCGGTCGGGCGGCGGGCCTTCGGGGTGCCGCCGCCCGATCCCACCAGGGGACAGCCGGATATGAGCGATATCCACGCCAACAGCCTCGGCAGCGAGACCGGACCGGCCGAAGCCGGTTTCGGTGATTTCGTGGCGCTTCTGAAGCCGCGTGTCATGTCGCTGGTGGTTTTCACCGCGCTGGTCGGCCTGCTGGTCGCGCCGGTCTCGCTGCATCCGCTGGTGGCCTTCACCTGCGTGTTGTTCATCGCTTTGGGGGCAGGGGCCTCGGGCGCGCTGAACATGTGGTGGGATGCCGATATCGACCAGGTGATGCGCCGCACCAAGGGGCGCCCGATTCCGGCGGGCCTTGTGCAGCCGGGTGAGGCGCTGGGTTTCGGTCTGGCGCTGTCGGGCCTTGCAGTGATGATGCTGTGGCTTGCCGCCAATACGCTGGCCGCGCTGCTGCTGGCCTTCACCATCTTCTTCTATGCCGTCATCTATTCGATGTGGCTTAAACGCTCGACCCCGCAGAACATCGTGATCGGCGGCGCGGCGGGGGCCTTCCCGCCGATGATCGGCTGGGTCTGCGCGACCGGCAGCATCAGCGTCGAGGCGGTTCTGATGTTCATGCTGATCTTCATGTGGACGCCGCCGCATTTCTGGTCTCTGGCGCTGTTCATGAACAGCGACTACGAAAAGGCCGGTGTGCCCATGCTGACCGTGACGCATGGCAAGCGGGTCACCCGCAATCATATCCTCGTCTACACCGTCGCGCTGGTGCCCTTCGCGCTGGCGACCGGCTTTACCTCGATCGGCGGGCCGGTCTATCTGGTGGTTTCGGCCGCGCTGAACGCGGGCTTCCTCTGGGGCGCCTGGAAGATCTGGCGTCGGGACGAAGCCGCGGCCGAGGCCGATGGCTATGCCACCGAGAAAGCGGTCTTCAAATTCTCGCTGCTCTATCTGTTCCTGCATTTCGTGGCGCTTCTGGTCGAGGCGGCGCTGCATTCCTATGGTTTAGGAGGCTGGTGACATGGCCACGCTCAAACCCACCCATGACCTGCATCGCCGCCGCTTTGGCCGCAATGTCGGGCTGGGTCTCGTGCTGGTGGCCTTCGTGGTGCTGGTCTTCGGTCTGACCGTCGTGAAGGTTACGCGCGGCGATCCGATGCAGGCCTTCGATCATGTGGTGCGGCCCGAAATGGTGCCGTTGCCACAGGCCGGCCAGCAGCAGGGGGGAAGCAACTGATGACCAACCGTTCGCCCGGACGCACCGCAGGTCTGCTTGTCGGCGTCGTGCTGACCATGGGCGCGCTCAGCTTCGCGGCTGTGCCCTTCTACAACTGGTTCTGCCGCGTCACCGGCTTTGCGGGCACCACCTCGGTCGCCACCAGCGCACCGGATGTGGTGCTGGACCGTGAGATCCTCGTGCGCTTCGACGCCTCGAAAGAGGCGGGCATGCCCTGGGATTTCAAGCCGCAGCAGCATTCCATGCGGCTGAAGATCGGGGAAACCGGACTTGCCTTCTACGAGGCGCATAACCCGACCGACCGCACCGTGGCGGGCACCGCCAGCTACAACGTCACCCCGGATTCCGCCGGTGGCTATTTCACCAAGATCGCCTGTTTCTGCTTTACCGAGCAGGTGCTGGCACCGGGCGAAACCGCGATCATGCCGGTGACGTTCTACGTCGATCCCGAGATCGTCAAAGACCCGGAAGGCAAATTCGTGCAGGAAATCACGCTGTCCTACACGTTCCACGAAACCGCGCTGCCCGAAAGTCAGGCTGCGCTGGCCGCCCCCCCGACGGGCGCGGTAAACTGACAAGACAACGAGGGACCTCCAATGGCTCACGCCAAGAACCACGATTACCACGTTCTGCCACCGTCGATCTGGCCGTTCCTCGGCTCGGTCGGTGCCTTCGTCATGCTGTTCGGTGCGGTGCTGTGGATGCACGGCTCGGGCCCGTGGATGGGGCTGATCGGCTTTGTCATGGTGCTCTACGTCATGTTCGGCTGGTGGGCCGATGTGGTGAAGGAAGCGCAGGAGGGCGATCATACCCCGGTGGTGCGCATCGGTCTGCGCTATGGCGTGGTCATGTTCATCATGTCCGAAGTGATGTTCTTCGCCGCCTGGTTCTGGAGCTTCTTCAAACACGCGCTTTATCCGATGGGGCCGATGTCGCCCATCGTTGACGGCGTGTTCCCGCCGGAAGGCATCCAGACTTTCGACCCCTGGCACCTGCCGCTGATCAACACGCTGATCCTGCTGTGCTCGGGCGCGGCGGCGACCTGGGCGCACCATGCCCTGGCGCATGAGAACAACCGCAAGGATCTGGTGAACGGTCTGGCGCTGGCCATCATCCTCGGTGTGTTCTTCACCATCCTGCAAGCCTATGAATACAGCCACGCCGCCTTCGGCTTTGCTGGCAACATCTATGGCGCGAACTTCTTCATGGCGACCGGCTTCCACGGCTTCCACGTCGTGATCGGCACGATCTTCCTGACCGTCTGCCTGATCCGCGCGCTGAAAGGACACTTCACCCCGGAGCAGCATGTCGGCTTCGAGGCGGCTGCCTGGTACTGGCACTTCGTGGACGTGGTGTGGCTGTTCCTCTTCGCCGCGATCTACGTCTGGGGTCAGGGCTGATCTCCGGTGCCGGGTCACGCGACCCGGCGCCCTTCCATCCCGGGCGCGGGCCTTGTAAAAGGCGCGCGCTTTTCTTTTTTCCGAGGCTCAGATGACCCGCCGCATGATCCTGCCGCTGCTGTTCGGCCTTGTCGGCTGTGCCATCCTGATTGGTCTGGGCAGCTGGCAGATGCAGCGCCTGCACTGGAAGGAAGGCGTGCTGGCCGAGATCGAGGCGCGCATTGCTGCCGCGCCGGTGCTGCTGCCCGATCATCCCGAATCCCCGCGTGACCGCTATCTTCCGGTGGTGGCCGAAGGGCGGATGACCGGCGAGGGGCTGAAGGTGCTGGCCTCGCGCAAGCTGGTGGGGCCGGGGCACCGGCTCATCGGTGTGCTGGAGACCGGCGGGCGCCGCGTGCTGGTCGATCTGGGCTTCGTGCCGGATGGTGAACCGCTGGACCTGCCGCAAGGCCCCGTGCGCGTGGTGGGCAACCTGCACTGGCCCGAGGAAAAAGACAGCTTCACGCCCGAACCGAATCCGGTGACGGGCCTGTGGTTCGCTCGCGATGTGCCGGCCATGGCGGCCAGGCTTGGCACAGAGCCGACACTGATTGTCGCGCGTGAGCCAGTCGTGCCGGAAATCGCGCCGCTGCCGGTCGATACTTCGGGTATTCCCAACGATCATCTGGGCTATGCACTGACGTGGTTTCTGCTTGCGGTCGCATGGGCGGGGATGACAGTTCTGTTTCTCTGGCGTATCAGACGCCGGAACGCATGAGGCGAGGCGATGCACTATATCTCGACCCGCGGGCAGGCGCCCGTTCTGACTTTCGGCGAAGCGATGATGACGGGGCTGGCGCGTGACGGCGGGCTTTATGTGCCCGAAACCGTGCCGCAGTTCACTGCCGATGACATCGCCGCGCTGGCGGGTCTGCCCTACGAGGAAATCGCCTTTCGCGTGATGCGCCCTTTCATGGGCGATCTGTTTTCGGAAGCCGAGTTTCGCAGCCTGATTGCCAAGGCCTATCAGGGCTTCGGCCATCCGGCGCGCGCGCCGCTCAAGCAACTGGCGCCCAACCATTTCCTGCTGGAGCTGTTCCACGGGCCGACGCTGGCCTTCAAGGATTTCGCCATGCAGATCATCGGCCAGATGATGCAGGCGGCGCTGGCCAAATCGGGTGAGCGCATCACCATCGTCGGCGCGACCAGCGGCGATACCGGCTCGGCGGCCATCGAGGCCTTCAAGGGGCTGGCGAATGTGGATGTGTTCATCCTGTTCCCGCATGGCCGCGTGTCTGAGGTGCAGCGCCGTCAGATGACCACACCGACCGAGGCGAATGTGCATGCGCTGGCGCTGGATGGCGATTTCGATGACTGTCAGGCGCGGCTCAAGGACATGTTCAACGATCATGCCTTCCGCGACGGCGTGCGGCTGGCGGGTGTGAACAGCATCAACTGGGCGCGGGTTCTGGCACAGGTGGTTTACTACTTCTCCGCCGCGACCAGCCTCGGTGCGCCGCATCGCAAGGTCAGTTTCACCGTGCCGACTGGAAATTTCGGCGACATCTTCGCGGGTTATATCGCGCAGCGCATGGGCCTGCCGATTGCGGAACTGGTGATCGCCACCAACCAGAACGATATTCTGGACCGCGCGCTGAAATCCGGTGCCTATGAGACGAACGGGGTGAAACCCTCGATCAGCCCCTCGATGGATATTCAGGTCTCGTCCAACTTCGAACGCGCGCTGTTCGATGCCTATGGCCGCGACGGCGCCGCCGTGGCGCAGTTGATGGACGAGATGAAATCGGGCGGCTTCCGCATCAGCCAGGGCGCGCTGGAAAGCCTGCGCGCCACCTTCGCTTCGGGCCGTTGCTCGGAGGAGGAGACGCTGGCCACCATCCGCGCCGAACGCGCCGCGACCGGCGAGCTTCTGTGCCCCCACAGCGCGGTGGGCGTGAAGGTGGCAGCGGATCATCTGGGCACCGTGCCGATGGTCACGCTGGCGACCGCCCATCCTGCCAAATTCCCCGATGCGGTGGAACAGGCGACCGGCATTCGCCCGGCGCTGCCGCCGCGCATGGCGGATCTGTTCGACCGGCCCGAACGGGTGACGCGGGTGCCGAACGACCTTGCCGCGCTGCAAACCCTCGTCCGCGAAAGGATCGCGCGTTGACGCTTCGCATCACTACCCTGCCCAACGGCTTTCGCATCGTGACCGAGGATATGCCGGGGCTGCAATCGGCCTCGGTCGGGATCTGGGTCACGGCGGGCGGGCGGCATGAACGGGCCGATCAGAACGGCATCGCGCATTTCCTGGAACATATGGCCTTCAAGGGCACTGAAAAGCGCAGCGCCCTGCGGATTGCCGAGGAAATCGAGGATGTGGGCGGCTATATCAACGCCTATACATCGAAGGAAATGACGGCCTATTACGCGCGTGTCCTGTCAGGGGACGTGGCGCTGGCGCTGGATGTGATTTCGGACATCGTGCTGAACCCGGTGTTCGACGCGAAGGAAATCGAGACTGAACGTCATGTGATCCTGCAAGAGATCGGTCAGGCGCTGGATACGCCCGATGACATCATCTTCGACTGGCTTCAGGAAGTCAGCTACCCCGATCAGCCCTTCGGCCGCACCATTCTGGGCCCGACGGAACGGGTGTCCGCCTTTGGTCGCGCCGATCTCCGCCGCTTTGTGGCGGAGCATTATGGCCCGGACCAGATGATCCTCGCCGCCGCAGGCGGGGTGAACCACGACGCCATTGTCGCCCAGGCGACCGAAATCTTCGGCGCCCTGCGCCCGGTCGGTCTGCCGCAGCTGGAAGCCGCGCGCTTCGGCGGTGGGGAGCGGCGCGAGGTCAAGGGGCTGGAGCAGGTGCATTTCGCCCTTGCCTTCGAGGCGCCGGGCTATCGTGACCCCGATGTCTTCACCGCGCAGGTCTATTCCATGGCGATGGGGGGCGGCATGTCCTCGCGTCTGTTCCAGAAGATCCGCGAGGAGCGTGGCCTGTGCTATTCGATCTTCGCGCAATCCGGCGCCTATGAGGATACCGGCTCGATCACCGTCTATGCGGGTACCTCTGAGGACGAGATTGCCGATCTGACAACTCTGACGCTGGACGAGTTGAAACGCGCCGCCGATGACATGACCGAGGCCGAAGTTGCCCGTGCGCGGGCACAGCTGAAGGCCGGGCTGCTGATGGGCCTCGAAAGCCCCTCGGCGCGGGCGGAACGGAATGCCCGCCTGCTGTCGATCTGGGGCCGGGTGCCTGAGGTGGATGAGGCGGTGGCGCGGATTGACGCGGTCTCCACCGCCGATGTCCGGCGCTATGGTGCCGCGTTGACCGGCTCGCGAGTGGCGCTGGCGCTTTACGGCCCGGTGGAACGCGCTCCGGGGCTGGAGGCGATCCGCGACAGGCTCGCCGCCTGATGATCGGCCTGAGGGCAAAGCCGCGGATCGAGACCGAGCGGATGACGCTCCGCCTGCCGACGCATTCAGATTACCGTGCCTGGGCCGATCTGCGACAGGAAAGCGCGGCCTTCCTCGCGCCCTGGGAGCCCGTCTGGGCGCATGATCACCTCAGCCGCAAGGCCTTTACCAACCGCGTCTACTGGGCCAAGCGGGCCGAGGCGCAGGGCACGGCACTGCCGGTCCTGATGATCCGCCGCGACGATCAGGTGCTGCTGGGGGCGATCACGCTGGACAATATCCGCCGGGGTCCGGTGCAGGCCGGGACGCTGGGCTATTGGGTCGGCGAGCGCTATGCGCGGCGCGGCTACATGCGCGAGGCGATCCGCGCCATCGTGCATCATGCCTTCACCACGCTGGACCTCAGCCGGATCGAGGCCGCCTGCCTGCCGGAAAACGCCGCCTCGCGTGGGGTACTGGAAAAATGCGGCTTCAAATATGAGGGCGTGGCGCAAAGCTATCTGCAAATCGCGGGCCGCTGGCGCAACCATGTGCTTTACGCCAACCTGCGCAGCGACCGCCGCGGCCGCACCGATGCGGGTTGAGCCGGGACAAATTTCTTGCAAAGAAATTTGCAAATTCGTTCATAACGAATTTGCGCGCAGATGGAGAGTGTGATGCTCAACCCCGCCGATCCGGGCTTTCTGGCCAGCCTTCCCGAAGAGCTGCTGCGCGCGGTGCGCCCCGCCGATCTGGAAGAGCCGCGCGGTCGCTGGCAGGGGCAGGGTGGGGCTGTGGCGACCCCCCGCAATACGGCCGAGGTCTCTCTGCTGGTGCGCGCCTGTGCAGCGGCGCGGGTCGGCATCGTGCCGCTGGGCGGGGGCACCGGCCTTGTCGGCGGGCAGGTCATGCCGGAAGGCCCCATGCCGCTGATCCTGTCGTTTGAACGGATGACCGCGATCCGCGCAGTTCATCCGCAGGAAAATGTCATCGTCGCCGAAGCAGGCGCCATTCTCGCTGACATTCATGCGGCAGCCGAAGCGCAGGACCGCATGTTCCCGCTGACGCTGGCCTCGCAGGGATCGGCACGGATCGGTGGCAATCTGGCGACCAATGCAGGCGGGGTGAATGTGCTGCGCTATGGCAATGCGCGGGATCTCTGCCTTGGCGTCGAGGCGGTGCTGGCCGATGGTACGGTCTTTCACGGGCTGAAGCGGCTCAGGAAGGACAATACCGGCTATGACCTGCGCCATCTGCTGATCGGCGCCGAGGGCACGCTGGGTCTGATCACTGCTGCCAGCCTGAAGCTATTCCCGCGCCCTGCCGTCACTGGCGCCGCGTTGTTTGTGGTGCCCGATCCGCAGGCCGCGCTGGCGCTGCTTTCGCTGGCTGAAAGCCAGTTGCCCGGCATGGTTTCGGGCTTCGAACTGATCCACCGGCAGGGGCTCGATTTCCTTGCCGAAACCCTGCCTGACCTGCGCCAGCCCTTCGCCGTGGCCCCGGAATGGTGCGTGCTGGTCGACATCGGCCTGCCCGCCGCGCTGGATGCGACCGAGGCGCTGATGTCGCTTTACGAGGCGGCGGGGGAACTGGTGCTGGATGGCGTGATCGCGCAATCCGGAACCCAGCGGCTGGAATTCTGGACGCTGCGCGAAACCATCCCCGAGGCCAACCGGCGCGTCGGTTCGATCTCCAGCCATGATATTTCGCTGCCACTCTCGGCGATCCCGGCCTTTCTGGCCGAGGCCGCGCCTGCGCTGGCGCAACTGGGTGATTTCCGCATCAACTGTTTCGGGCATCTGGGCGACGGCAATCTGCACTACAACGTCTTCCCGGCAAAAGGCCGCCAGCGCGCGGAATATGACGGGCTGCGCGAGGCAGTGAAGACCTGCGTCCACGATCTTGTGCATCGGTTCGATGGGTCGATCAGTGCTGAACACGGCATCGGGCGGCTGAAGGTGAAAGATCTGGAAACCTATGGCGATCCGGTGAAGCTGATCGCCATGCGCGCGATCAAGACGGCGCTGGATCCGCTGGGCATCCTGAACCCCGGTGCCGTCCTGCGCGCCTGACGGCATTTTACCTTGGCGTAAATCTCCATGCCGACAGTGCCGCCTGCATATGGCAGGGCGAAAGCGCCCGGATACCGCTGTCCACGGAAGTCGGCATGAGGGGGCTCGATGCCCCCGAGGGCCGGGCGGGATGAGAAAACCCCGCCGGACATTCGATCCGACGGGGCTGGGGTCAGGATTGGGTCACCTGTGCAAGCAGCGCCCGAGGCCGGTTCCGGCCCCATGACCAAGACTTGCACCGATTCGGGTTAAAGGCGGGTTAACTGCGTTGCCTCACAGCCCTTCAAAGGCACAGAGCGCATGGACCTCCATGCCCATCGTCTCCAGCTTGCGACGGCCTCCCAGATCGGGCAGATCCACCACAAAGGCGCAGCCGACAATCACGCCGCCCAACCGTTCTACCAGCTTGATCCCGGCCTCGGCGGTGCCGCCGGTGGCCAGCAGGTCGTCGACCAGCAGCACCTTCTCGCCCGGCTGGATCGCATCGTCATGCACCTCGACCACCGCCTCGCCATATTCCAGGCTGTACGCCTGTGCGATGGTCTGCCCCGGCAGCTTGCCCTTCTTGCGAATCGGCACGAAGCCGGTGGTCAGCTGATGCGCCACCGCGCCGCCCAGGATGAAGCCCCGCGCCTCCAGCCCCACAACCTTGTCGATGCGGGTGCCCGCATAGGGGTGCAGCAACTGGTCGATCGCCATGCGGAAGCCGCGCGGATCGGCGAACAGCGTCGTCACATCGCGGAACAGAATGCCCTCATGCGGGAAATCGACGATGGTGCGGATGTAATCCTTGACGGTTTTCGACATGGGGCCTCTCAGAACAGGTCGGGTTTCACTATCATCAGCCAGAACACGCCGACAAGCGCGCCGAAGGCGGGCCAGCCGAGGACGAACCAAAGCCGGAAGGCCCGGACCGCGGCGGCGGGCAGCGGGCCGGGGGCGGTGGCGCGGGCCAGATCGCGGATGCGGTATTGCAGAACGACCACCGGCAGCCAGCAGGCCAGCGCCAGCAGATAGGCGGCATAGGTCAGCAAAAGCCAGCCTTCGTTCCAGCCGCGCCCGGTTTCCTGCACCAGCCAAAGCCCGGTCAGCGGCTGCACCACGCCCGAGGGCAGGGTGAACAGCCAGTCGGCCACCACTACCCCGGCCGCCACATGCGCGACCACCTCGGCCCGGTTGGACCGCATTGCCCAGACCATTGCAAAGGCCGTGCCGATGCCGGTGCCGAACAGCACGGTCGAGGACAGCACATGCAGCCATTTCGCCAGCAGGAAAGGCTCCATCATCGTTCCTCCACCAGCGCCAGATGCACCAGCAGCAGCGCAAGCACCGGCAGGTTCTTCAGAAGCCCGCCGAACGGATCAAGCCAGAGCGCGGGGGCAAGCAGGGACAGGCCAGCCGTATAGGCCAGAACCAGCGTGATCTGTGCCCTTGCCACCAGCACGGGCCGCCAGTCGCGCAGCAGGGCGACCCCCAGCGCCAGATCAGCGAGCCCGCCCGCTCGGGCCATGGTCAGCGCCAGCCCTACGGGCAAGGCAGGCAGGTGAGGCAGGAAAGCACTGCCCGGCAGGAACAGGCCCAAACCGGCCGAAACCAGCCACATGATCGCGAGTGTCAGCCGGATCAGCGGTTTCAGCAGATAAAGCCGTGCCTGCCACAGGTCTTGCGTGCCTGCGGGCCGAACGAATTGAAAGGCGGTGAAGCCGCGTGGACGAACGGTCAGCCGCGCCAGCAGCGGCGCGGGATCGGTCTGCACGCCCTGTTCAAGCTGCCGCAGCGCGGTGGTCGAAACCGGCCCCAGCCGCAGCGCATCGCCGATATGCCCGACCAGCCGCGCCAGCCCTTCCGGAACCTGCCAGACCGGCATGGGGCGCAGGCCCAGCCAGCGGCGCAGGCCGGTTGCCAGTTCGGATTGGGTCAGAACCTCCGGCCCGCCGATCTCCCACACCCCCGGCTGTGGCTCTGCCAGCATCCCCGCAATCACGACGGCCAGATCGGCGGCATGGATCGGGTTGAACGGTTGCGCGCCTGTTCCCACGACCGGCGTGACGAAGGGCAGGGCGGCGAAGCCGCGCAGCGCCGAGGTGCCGCCATAGCTGGTCTCTGCCATCACCAGACCCGGGCGCAATACCATGGCGCCAGCGGCCAGAGCCACCTGCTCCGACACCCGGCGCCAGCGGGCGAAAGGTGTGTCGGCCTCGATCCCCACCGCCGACACATGCAGGCACGGACCCGCCACCGCCGCCAGCACGGCGCGCAGCGCATGGTCATGCACGGCGGCAAAGGCTTGCTCGCTCCCGGTCAGAAGACCAGCGGCATTCACCAGCGCACAATCCTGCACCTCAGCCCAGAAGTCGGGCGCATGGCTCGCCGGATCGGTCAGATCGGCCCGAAGCGTGCGAAAGCCCATGGCCTGCAAACGCTCCACCCGCCGGGCGGAGGCGATGACCTCATGCCCCGCGTCGCGCAGGGCGAAGGCAATATGCCGCCCGATGAAGCCGTCGGCGCCCAGAACCAGAACCTTCACCCGCATCACCCATGCCTTGATCTCACCCCAGACTACCTACGCGATCCCGCGATTCCAAGCGATGCGCCGTCACAGGGCAATTGCGTCTTTTCCCTGTTGCCCTCGCGTGTTACGCGCGTTCCCGCAGGATTCCCTTGAGGACGCGGCCGATGTATCAGCTCGAGGAAGAGACCGAAGCCGACTGGTGGGAGGTGGAGGCGCTTTACGACCTTTGCTTTGCGCCGGGGCGAACGGCGCTTTCCTCCTATCGGCTGCGTGACGGCGTGGCGACGGTGGCGCCGCTGTGCCTTGTTTTGCGGGATGAAACCGGCACGCTTGCGGCCGCGATCCGCTACTGGCCCGCCGAAGTGGGCGAACATGATGTGCTGCTGCTGGGGCCGGTGGCTGTGCACCCGACGCGTCAGGGTGAGGGGTTGGGCGGCCTTCTGATCAACGAAAGCCTGGCCGAGGCGCGGCGCCTTGGCTGGGAACGGGTGATGCTGGTGGGGGATGCGCCCTATTACAAGCGTTTCGGCTTTAGCAAGCTGGAGGGGGTGGTGATGCCGCCGCCGACCAACCCCGACCGGGTTCTGGGTATCGCGTTGGTGCGCGGGGCCTGGGATGGGGTCACCGGCACAGTGACGAAGGCGCGGTCCTGATCGAAGGCCCATTGCGCAAGGCCGCCGCGCTTCCTACTTTCGGAATATGAGCGACGATCAGTCCCCGGACCCCGCCCCTGAAAGCGCCGATGCGGCGCTGCCTGCGCCCCGGCGCGCGGCCTTCCCCGATTACGAGATTGCCGAGCTTGCCCGGCGTGCGCGCAAGACCAACGGGCCGCTGATGTCGTTGCTGCAAAAGCTGGGCGGTTCGGTGGAGACGCAGATGAACCGGCTGCCCGATGCCGCGCGCAACCGGATCGAGGCGCTGACCATGGCGACGCTGACCCGTGCGCTGGGGGTTGCGGCGCTGGGGCGTCATGCGCCCGATATCGGCCCCGCCGGGGCGCCGCTGGCGGCGGCGATCAGTGGTGCGGCGGGCGGCGCGGGTGGGCTTGCCACTTCCATCGCCGAACTTCCCGTGACCATCACGCTGATCCTGTCGGCCATCCGCAAGGCGGCGGAGGACGAGGGGTTCGACACTGCCGATCCCGCCATTCAGGCAGAGATCCTGCGCTGTTTCGCAGCGGGTACGCCCTCGGGCGGCGATGACGGGGTGAATACTGCGCTCATCGGTGCCCGGCTGACGCTGACCGGACCGGCCCTGCAAAAGCTGATCGCCACGCTGGCGCCGAAGATCGCGGCGGGGCTGAGCCAGAAGCTTGCTGCGCAGGCGGTGCCGGTTCTGGGCGCACTGTCCGGCGCGGCGGTGAACGCGGCTTTCCTGAGCCATTATCGCGAGCTTGCGCGCATCCGCTTTCGCCTGCTGCGGCTGGCGCAGGAGCATGGCGCCGAACGGGTGGTCGCCCGCTTCAACGCGGCGGCCAGCGTGAAGCCGCTGCTGCGGTCGGACTGATCACTCCGGCAAGGTGGCGAGCCAGCCCATCACCGCCGGGCGCACGCTTTCCACGCCTTCCGCCATAGCTGCGGTGACCACCGCGCGCACCTCGCGCAGATCGACCTGACGCAGCAATGATTTCACCGGCCCGATGGAGGCGGGGCGCATCGACAGCGTGCCGATGCCCAGCGAGGCAAAGACCATGGCCTCGATGGGCCTGCCCGCATCCTCGCCACAGAAGGAAAGCTGGGCATTGCTTTCCGCGCAGCGATCCGCAATCAGCCGCAGGAAGCGCAGGAACGAGGTGTTCAGCGTGTCATAGCGGCGGCGCACCCGTTCATTTTCACGGTCGGCGGCGAAGAAGAACTGCTTCAGATCATTGCCACCGATGGAAATGAAATCGGCGGATTCGAAAAACGCCTTGGGCGCGAAGGCCAGGCTGGGGGTTTCCAGCATGGCACCGATGCGCAGGGTTTCGGGCACGGGATGACCCATGGCCGCCTCGCGGTCACGCTGGTGCAGCAATTCATTGCGGGCGGTGACGAATTCCTCATGTTCGGAGATGAAGGGGAACATCACGGTCAGAGGGCGCCCCCGTGCGGCGCGCAGCAGCGCCTGCAACTGCATCCGCAGCACGCCGCGTTTGTCGAGACCGACGCGGATCGCGCGCCAGCCCATCGCGGGGTTCGGCTCGTCCTGCGGCTTCATGTAGGGCAGCACCTTGTCCGAGCCGATGTCCAGCGTCCGGAAGGCCACAGGCCGCCCCTTGGCCGCATCCATGACGCGGGCGTACAGCTTGGCAAGCTCGTCCCGTTTAGGCATCTGGTTGCGGATCAGGAATTGCAGCTCGGTGCGGAACAGGCCCACGCCCTCGGCCCCCGAATTCTCGATCGAGGGCAGATCGGCCATCAGGCCCGCATTCATGTAAAGCCGGGTCACCGTGCCGCAGCGCGATTCCGCAGGCAGGCCGCGCAGGCTGGCATAGCGCTCCTGCGCCTTGGCCTGCATCGCCATCTTGTCGCGGAAACTGCGCACCACCACCTCGTCCGGGCGCAGATGCACGGTGCCACTGTCGCCGTCGACGAGGATCGGATCGCCGTTCAGCGCCTCGGAGGTGATGCGTTCGGCATGGATGATCAGCGGGATGACCAGCGCGCGGGCAACGATGGCGGCATGGCTGCCGACCGAGCCTTCCTCCAGAACCACGCCGCGCAGTTTGCGGCCGTATTCCAGAAGTTCGGCGGGGCCGATGTTGCGGGCCACCAGAATCGGGTTTTCCGGCATGGTCGCGCCGGTATCCTGCCCCTGTCCGGTCAGGATGCGCAGCAGGCGGTTTGACAGGTCGTCCAGATCGTTCAGCCGTTCGCGCAGATAGGCGTCGGGCACCTGTTCCAGACGGGCGCGGGCTGCGGATTGTTCCTTTTCCACTGCCGCTTCGGCCGACAGGCCGCGCTGGATATCCTCTTCCATCCGGCGCAGCCAGCCACGCGAGCGGGCGAACATGCGATAGGCTTCCAGCACCTGCCGCTGATCCTTGTCCAGCGACTCCGCGCTCAGCAGATCGTCGATGGAGATGCGCAACTGGCCCACCGCGTCGCGGATGCGGTCGATCTCGGTCAGCGGATCGTCGGCCACCGGATTGGTGACGACGACGCGCGGCTCGTGCAGCCAGACATTGCCCTCGGCCGTGCCTTCCTGCCCGGTGCCGCCGCGAAAGATGCGCGGCTGCCGGTGCAGGGCGCCGGGGCCTTCGCCTTCGCCGACGAAGGCGCCAAGCTCGGTCATCTCGGCCAGCACCATGGCCACGACTTCCAGCGCATAGACCTCGTCATCCGAGAACTGCCGCGCCGTGCGGGACTGCACGACCAGAACGCCCAGCTTTTCCCCGACCCGCTGGATCGGCACGCCGAGGAAGCTGGAAAAGAGTTCCTCGCCGGTTTCCGGCATGTAGCGGAAGCCGCGCTCTGACGGCGCATCGGCCGCATTGACCGGCGTCGCGGTCCGCGCGACGCGCCCGACCAGACCTTCACCCACCTTCATGCGGGTCTGGTGGACGGCCTCTTTCTTCAGCCCCTCTGTCGCACAAAGCTCCAGCGTATCCACGTCGCGGAACAGGTAGATCGAACAGACTTCGGTCCCCATGGAATCGGCGATCAGATGGGTGATGCGGTCCAGCCTGTCCTGGCCCTTGCCGGGCAGGGCAAGGCTGTCGCGCAGGCGGCGGAGGAGTTTGCGGCTGTCGCTCTCGCTGCGTTCGGGCATGTTTGGGGGTGCCGTCCTTCTGGATGCCTTTGCCCCCTTTAATCACAGCACGCGGCAAAACGGAACGGGGGAGAGGGTCGCGCCTCGAAGTCACCGCCAACTGCTGCCGATTTGGGCAGTGCCGTCCCCGGACGCATTGCATCCGGCAAGGAATGTGCCGGACAACCATGGCGTGCAGCGCAAGAGACGATGGGAACCGGCGGCAGGTCTTCCCGCGCCTGACCTGCGGACGATTCGGGAATCCCTGGGCCGGTCCTGACTCCGTCCCGCGCCTGCATCCGGCGCGGTCCGTTGCAGATTTGGGGCGCAGAATGAAAAACGCCCCGCAGAGTGCGGGGCGTCCGGGTCAGCTTTGGCCGCGATCAGGCTTTTTCCAGCTCGAACGCATCGTGCAGCGCCTGCACGGCCAGTTCCATATACTTGCGGTCGATCAGGACCGAGATCTTGATTTCCGAGGTCGAGATGACCTTGATGTTCACGCCCTCGTTGGCCAGCGCCTTGAACATCTTGGCGGCGACACCCGTATGGCTGCGCATGCCGATGCCGACGACCGAGACCTTGGCGACATCAGTGTCGATGATGAGCTCGTCATATTTGATGACGCCGGCGGCGCGGGCATCTTCCATCGCCTTCTTGGCGCGCTCGACCTGGTTGATCGGGCAGGAGAAGGTCATGTCGGTGACGGCGCCGGGGTGGCTGTCGTCATAGTCCTTCTCGGAGATGTTCTGGACGATCATGTCCACGTTGACGCCCGCCTCGGCCAGCGGGCCGAAGATGGCCTGGGCCACGCCCGGACGATCCTCGATGGTGAAGAGGGTGATCTTCGCTTCCTCGCGCGAGAAGGCGATGCCCGAGACGACTTTCGATTCCATGATTTCCTCCTCGTCGCAGACCAGGGTGCCAGAGTTTTCGTCGGTATCCTCGAAGGACGACAGCACGCGCAGCCGCACCTTGTAGCGCATTGCCAGTTCGACGGACCGGGTTTGCAGCACCTTCGCGCCGAGGCTGGCAAGTTCCAGCATTTCCTCGAAGGCGATCTTGTTCAGCTTGCGCGCCTTGTCAGACACGCGGGGGTCGGTGGTGTAGACGCCATCGACATCGGTATAGATATCGCAGCGTTCGGCCCCGAAGGCGGCGGCAAAGGCCACCGCCGTAGTATCCGAACCGCCCCGGCCCAGCGTGGTGATGCGGCCCTCGGCAGACAGGCCCTGAAAGCCCGCGACCACGGCAACCTTGAAGCCTTCGGCGAATTTCACGTCGATATTCTCGCGCGGGATCGACACGAACCGGGCCGACCCATGCGCGGAAGTGGTATTGATCGGCACCTGCCAGCCCTGCCAGGAGCGGGCGGGCACGCCCATCTCCTGCAGGCGCAGCGCCATCAGACCGGCGGTCACATTCTCGCCCGAGGCCACCACCGCGTCATATTCGCGGGCGTCGTAAAGCTTCGACGTGCCCTCGACCCAGCCGACCAGTTCATTGGTCTTGCCCGACATGGCAGAGACAATGACGATCACGTCATAGCCACGCTCGACCTCGCGCTGCACCTTCTTCGCGGCATTTTCGATCCGCGCGAGATCGCCCACCGAGGTGCCACCGAATTTCATCACCAGAAGCGGCATGGCCAACCCCCGTTCTGCCATTAAAACCGCGCGTTCCATACCAGAAGCGGGGGGGGATGCAAGCGCGCTTTCCGATGGGGAAGGCGGTTCAGTCCAGCCGGAAGTTCACCGGCTGCAAGGGCGGCGGCGCGGCTTCGCCCAGATGCGGCGCGAGGCCGATCTCGGCCAGACGGCAGATTGCATCCAGCGGCAGCGCATTGGCTGTATTGCCAAAGGGATGCGCCAGCTCCTCGGTCACCTCGGCCAGGCCGAAGAAAGTATAGGCCACGATCAGCGCGAAGACCGGCGTCAGCCAGCCCGCGGGTTCTACCAGCGCAAGCGGCAGCAGCAGGCAGTAGAGCCAGCTCGTGCGGAAGACCAGCAGGGAATAGACGTAGGGCAGCGGCGTTGCGCGGATACGCTCGCAACCGGCCTGTGCAAGGGCGATGCCGGACAGGCGGGCCGAAAGGGTGCGGGCGCCGAAGCCGTCCAGCCGCCCGTTGCGGCGAGCCTCGGCCAGCAGGCGGTTCATCGCATCCAGCTTCACATCCGGGCCTTCGCCCGCCGACAGCGGCAGGCCGCGCAGCGCACTGCGGTGCAGATGCAGGAAATCACGCATCGACCGCAGCAACTGCATCCGGGTCTCGGTGTCGTCGAGAAACAGATCCGCTTCGCGCGCGAGGCTGCGGCTGTCGGCCAGAAGCCCGCCCCAAAGTTTGCGTGCCTCCCACCAGCGGTCATAGGCCGCATTGTTGCGGAAACCCAGAAACAGCGACAGGGCGACGCCGAATACCGCGAAGGGGGTGGCGCTCAGATGTGGCAGCGGCATGATGTTGTGATCCCACAGCATTGCGGCCACCGCCAGCACGCCCACCAGCGCAAGCTGCGGCGCGATATGTGGCAGGACTGAACCGCGCAGGGCGAACAGCAGCTCTGCCGTGCCGGGTTTTTCGCGCAGGATCATCGCGGACTCCGTCTTTCCTGCCCTTGGATCGGCCCGAAGCCGCCATCCGTCAAGGCCGGAGCCGACAGGGCCACGCCCGTCTGCGACGGTCTCAGGCCCGTGCCGCGCCGAAATGGTGCAGCGCAGCCACCGCGCAGGAGGCGAGGCGCGACATCGGGCTGTCTGAACGGGAGTTGAGGATCACCGGCACCCGCGCGCCCATCACCAGCCCCGCGCCTTCGGCATGGCTGATGAAGGCAAGCTGCTTGGCCAGCATATTGCCCGCGTCGATGTCGGGCACGACAAGGATGTTGGCCCGGCCCGCCACGCCGCCCTGCAAGCCCTTGGTGCGGGCCGCGCCGATATCCACCGCATTGTCCATCGCCAGCGGCCCGTCGACCAGCCCGCCCCTGATCTGGCCGCGCTCGGCCATTTTCGACAGCAGCGCCGCGTCGATGGAGGACTGGATGGCGGGGGTCACGGTTTCCACCGCGCTCAGCACGCCGACACGCGGCTCCATCCCCAGTGACAGCGCGAGGTCGATGGCGTTCTGGCAGATGTCCATCTTGGTGGCGAGGTCTGGGACGATGTTGATGGCGGCATCTGTCACCATCACCGGCTGCGGCTGGCCCGGCACATCCATGACGAAGATATGGGTGAAGCGGCGCCCGATGCGCAGGCCGGTGTCGCGGTCGAGCATCGGGCGCAGCAGGTCTTCGGTATGAAGGTGCCCCTTCATCACCGCCGCCGCGCGGCCTGCATGCACCAGCTTGCAGGCCATGGCCGAGGCCGCCGCATCACCCGAGGTCACGTCGATCAGTTCGAACCCCGAAATATCGGCGCCGGTTTCCGCCGCCGCCGTGCGGATCGCGGCCGCCTTGCCGATCAGAATGGGGGTGATCAGGCTTTCCCGCGCCGCCAGCAGCGCGCCGCCCAGTGAATTGGCGTCATCGGGGCAGACCACGGCTGTGGGCAGCGCGGGCAGAGGTCGTGCGCGATCCAGAAGCGCATCGAAATGCCGGTGGCGCTGCACGATGAGGCCCGGAACCTCGATATCGTCGCGGCGGAATTTCACCGTGGGCGCCTGTACCTCGGCCTCGCCCGACAGCAGCAGCGCATCGTCGCCGGTGCGGCGGATCTCGGTCCCCAGACGCAGAACGTTGCCCGCGCGCTTTTCCAGCACGGTGACGCGGCAGACCAGTTCATCGCCCGCATGGGCACGGGCATGAAAATCCAGCGTCTGCCGCAGGTAAAGCGTGCCGGGGCCGGGCAGTTGCGTGCCGAGTACCCCGGAGATCAGCGCGCCCAGAAACATCCCCGGCGTGATCTGTTCGGGGTAGCCATCACCATCGGTATCGGCATTGGGCAGGTGCATCGGGTTATAGTTCCCCGAGGCGGCGGCAAAGACATAAAGATCGTCGGGTGTCACCAGCCGCCGGATTTCGGCGCTGTCGCCTGCGGCGATTTCGTCAAAGGTCCGGTTCACCATATGCATCGGCATCTTCCTTGCGTGGGCAGGGGATGGGTGGCCGGGAATCGGGGCGCGGGTCAAGCCGTGGCGCGACGGCAGGCCCATGCAAAAGGCCCGGAGATGCCTCCGGGCCCTGCAAGTCAGCGGAAAGGGAAAGGATCACTCCTTCGCGCGTTCCACATAGCTGTTGTCGGTGGTGTTGATCACGATGCGGGTGCCGACGCCGATATGCGGCGGAACCATCACGCGAATACCGCCGGTGCAGATCGCGGGCTTGTAGCTGGACGAGGCGGTCTGACCCTTGACGACCGGCTCGGTCTCTTCAACCTCGACGGTAACCTTTTGCGGCAGTTCGATCGACAGTGCCACGCCCTCGTGGGTCAGGATCCAGACGCGGATACCGTCGCGCAGGTGGACCTTGGCATCGCCGACGACATCCTCGGACACGGCGATCTGCTCGTAGCTCTCGGGGTTCATGAAGTGGAAGCCTTCGCCATCCTCATAGAGGAAGTCGAATTCGTTCTCGTCGACATGCGCCTTTTCCACGCTGTCCACGGTCCGCCAGCGCTCCTGCACTTTCACGCCATCCGAGATGCGGCGCATCTCGACCTGGGTCACCGAGTTGCCCTTGCCCGGATGCACGTTTTCGGCGGCGATCACGACATGCAGCACGCCGTTGAGGTCGATCACGTTGCCCTTGCGGATCGAAGAGGCGATCACTTTAGCCATTGTTACGGTCCTTGGTTGGAATTGAGACAGGCTCTGGCGCCCGGATGGCGAAGCGCCTAAACCATCCGCGACCCGATTTCCAGAGAAAAGCCCGCGAAATGAGCCCGACACCCTGGTGGAACCCCGCGCGCCACGCCGACCGCCGCCCCGCGCTGCTGGCGCGTGCCCGCCTTCAGGCCGCGCTGCGCGGCTGGTTCGCGGGGCAGGATTTCCTTGAGGTCGATCCGGTGGCGCTTCAGGTCAGTCCCGGCAATGAGGCGCATCTGCACGCTTTTGCCACCGAGGCCATTGGCAACGACGGGCAGCCGGTTCAGATGTATCTGCATACCTCGCCCGAGTTTGCGATGAAAAAGCTGCTGTCGGCGGGGGAGGAACGGATCTTTGCTTTCGCGCATGTCTGGCGCAATCGCGAGCGCGGGGCGCTGCACAGCCCGGAATTCACGATGCTGGAATGGTATCGCGTGGGTCAGGATTACACGGTGCTGATGGAGGATTGCGCGGCGATGCTGCGGCTTGCCGCCGAGGCGGCGGGGGGCACCACGTTGCAGTATCGCGGCATCACCTGTGATCCTTTCGCGGCGCCGGAACGACTGTCGGTGGCCGAGGCGTTCGGGCGTTTCGCCGGGATTGACCTGCTCGCGACCTGTGACGGGGCGGAGACGGATGCCGCTGCCTTGCGTGCGCAGGCGCGCGCGGCAGGTATCAAGGTGCGGGATGACGACACCTGGTCTTTCCTGCTGTCCAAGATCCTTGTGGAAAAGGTCGAACCCCATCTGGGCCATGGCCGCGCGACGATCCTTGACCGCTACCCGACCGCCGAGGCCGCACTGGCGCGGCGTTGCGCCGATGACGCCCGCGTGGCGGAACGGTTCGAGATCTATGCCTGCGGGGTGGAACTGGCGAACGGGTTTGGCGAGTTGACCGACCCTGCCGAACAGCGCCGCCGTTTCGAGGCCGAGATGGACGAGAAGCAGGGCATCTACGGCGAACGTTACCCGCTCGACGAGGATTTTCTGGCAGCGCTCGCCTTCATGCCTGCGGCCAGTGGTATCGCACTGGGGTTCGACCGGCTGGTGATGCTGGCGACCCATGCGCCCCGGATCGACGACGTGATCTGGACCCCGGTCGCGGGGGGCTGAACCTGCCGCGCTGTCGCATTCGCGGGCAGTTGCCGCGCGAACGGGCAGGGCAGCTCAGGGTGCCGTAAGGTCATTTCATGTTTTTTGCCCTGTGGTAAGAAAACCTTACCGAATGCTATCTTGCCGCGCAGAAAACGGTTCTCAAACCCGTTTGGGGCCGCTAGGCTGCCCGTCGACACCGATGGCGCGGCAGATCCGGCCGCGTTGTGCAATGAGGAGGAACGGATGGATCGTCGGAAGTTTTTGAGGAATGCGGGTCTTGGCGGTTTGGCAGCCGGGGGGCTTGCGGCACCGGCGCTGGCGCAGGAGGCTCCGAAGGTGACGTGGCGCCTGACCTCGTCCTTCCCGAAGTCGCTGGATACGATCTATGGGGCGGCCGAAGTGCTGTCGCAGCGGATTTCCGAAGCGACGGACGGCAATTTCACCATCCAGTGCTTCCCGGCGGGCGAACTGGTTCCGGGCCTGCAGGCCGCTGACGAGGTGAGCGCGGGCAACATCGAGGCCTGCCACACCGTCGGTTACTATTACTGGGGCAAAGACCCGACCTGGGCGGTGGCGGCGGCTGTGCCGTTCTCGCTGTCGGCGCGCGGCATCAATGCCTGGCACTACCATGGCGGCGGGATCGACCTTTACAACGAATTCCTGGCCGACAAGAACATCTTCGCGCTGCCGGGTGGCAACACCGGCGTGCAGATGGGTGGCTGGTTCCGCAAGGAAATCAACACCGTCGAGGATCTGAAGGGCCTGAAGTTCCGCGTTGGCGGCTTTGCGGGCAAAGTGCTGGAAAAGCTGGGCGTCGTGCCGCAGCAGATCGCCGGCGGCGACATCTATCCGTCGCTGGAAAAAGGCACCATCGACGGCGCCGAATGGGTCGGCCCCTATGACGACGAGAAGCTGGGCTTCTACAAGGTGGCGCCCTACTATTACTATCCCGGCTGGTGGGAAGGTGGCCCGACCGTCCACTTCATGTTCGGCAAGGCCGCCTATGAGGGGCTGCCGAAGAACTATCAGTCGCTGCTGCGTTCGATCTGCCAGGGTGTCGATGCCGACATGCTGCAAAAGTACGACTACAAGAACCCGACCGCGATCAAGAGCCTCGTGGCCAATGGCACGCAGCTGCGTCCGTTCAGCCCCGAGATCCTGAGCGCCTGCTTCGACGCCGCGAATGAGGTCTATGCCGACATGGAGGCCACCAACCCGGCCTTCGCGAAGATCTGGCAGTCGATCAAGGCGTTCCGTTCGGAGAACTACACCTGGGCGCAGATCGCCGAATACAACTACGACACCTTCATGATGATGCAACAGAACGCGGGCAAGCTATAAGTCTTCCCCGTTTCGTAGCCGGGGGTCATCCGGCGCGAACAACCTCTCCCCCGGTTCGGAAGGACCGGGGGTTTTTCTTTGTCACGGTCCGGGGCGCGATCTGATGTGATGCGCTGAGATGGAAAAGGCCCCTCCCGGTCGGGAGGGGCCTTTGTGCTGTCGCGAGGGGTCGCGATCAGTTCTGCGGCTGGGGTTCCGGTTGCCCGATGGCAGGCGCGCCCAAAGAGGGTTGGCCCAGAGACGGCTGGCCCAGAGAGGGTTGGCCGAGTGAGGGTTGGCCGAGTGAGGGCTGACCCAGCGCGGGCTGGCCGGGGGCGGGGGCCGGGGTGCCGCCGAGATTCGGCTGACCCAGGCCGCCACCCAGGCTACCCGGTTGGCCGAGACCACCACCCAGACCACCACCAAGTCCGCCGCCGCCGAGGCTCGGCATCTGCGGCAGGGTGATGGTGACGTTGGACGTATCCACCGGCTTGCCCTTGTAGTGCATCACCAGCCCCGGGAAGCCGATCACGACGGCCACCATCACGATCTGGATGAACACGAAGGGTACGGCCCCCCAGTAGATCTGCCCTGTCGTCACCGGAGCGGTTTCCTTGCCGGTTACCTTGTCGATGTAGGGAAGACGCGGCGCGACCGAGCGCAGGAAGAACAGCGCAAAGCCGAAGGGCGGGTGCATGAACGAGGTCTGCATGTTCACGCCCAGGATGACGCCCAGCCAGATCAGGTCGATCCCCAGCGCCTCAGCCGGGGCAACAAGCAGCGGGACGATGATGAAGGCCAGCTCGAAGAAATCGAGGAAGAAGGCCAGGAAGAACACCAGCACCGACACCACGATCAGGAAGCCCATCTGCCCGCCCGGAAGCGAGGTCAGCAGGTGTTCCACCCAGAGGTGCCCGTTCACGCCATAGAAGGTCAGCGAGAAGACCCGTGCCCCCAGCAGGATGAACATGACGAAGGCAGACAGGCGGGTGGTCGAGGCGAGCGCCTGGCTGATGACCGGCAGGGTCAGCCGCTTCTTGGCCGCCGCCAGAACCATGGCGCCCACCGCGCCCATGGCGCCGCCCTCGGTTGGCGTCGCAATGCCGAGGAAGATGGTGCCGAGCACGAGGAAGATCAGCGCGAGCGGCGGGATCAGCACGATGATCACCTGTTGCGCCAGACGCGACATGACCCCGATTTTCAGCGCCTTGTCCAGCAGAGCTGCCAGATAGACCAGGCCGATGCCGATGGTCGGCGCATAGATGTCGGCATTGGTGCCGACCTTGGGGTGCAGCCAGTGGAAGGCAGCATAGGATAGTGCCGCGCCGACCACGATGGCCACCAGCAGCGAGGTGACGCCCGAGCCGAGTGTCCGCGCCTCCAGCGGCAGGGCGGGCATCGACTTTGGCCGGAGGATCGACATCACCAGCACATAACCGAGGTAGATGCCGGTCAGCACCAGACCGGGCAGCAGGGCACCGGCATACATGTCACCCACCGAACGGCCAAGCTGGTCGGCCAGAACGATCAGAACGAGGCTGGGCGGGATGATCTGTGCAAGGGTGCCCGAAGCCGCGATGACCCCGGAGGCGATGGAACGGTCATAGCCATAGCGCAGCATGATCGGCAGCGAGATCAGGCCCATCGCGATCACACTGGCCGCCACCACGCCGGTCGTCGCCGCCAGCAGCGCGCCCACGATGATCACCGCATAGGCAAGACCGCCACGAACCGGCCCGAAAAGTTGACCGATCGTATCCAGCAGATCCTCGGCCATGCCGGATCGTTCAAGCACGATCCCCATGAAGGTAAAGAAGGGGATGGCAAGTAATGTCTCGTTCGACAAGACCCCCCACAGCCGGTTCGGCATCGTGTTCAGCAGAGGCCAGTCAAGATTGATCGCCCCACCGGACAGGGGGGCGAGTTCGACCCCGATGAAGAAGAACAACAGCCCGTTCGCCGCCAGCGAGAACGCCACCGGATAGCCCAGCAGCAGAAACACCACCAGTGACACGAACATGATCGGCGCAAGGTTCAGCGCGATGAATTCCATCATTTGACGTTCTCCCGCGCCATTTCCTCACCTTCCAGCGTCGCTGCCGCATGGGAGGACACGAAGGGAGAGGGATCGGGTATCACGCCCCGCATCACCGCGATTTTCTTGATGATTTCAGAGACGCCCTGAAACGCCAGCAGCACGAAGCCCGCCAGCAGCAGGGCTTTGGCGGGCCAGAGGATCAGACCGCCCGAATTGGTGGAAACCTCGCCGATGCGTACCGAGCGCTGTACATAGGGCACCAGATACCAGACCATCAGCAGCACGAAGGGCATCAGGAACAGCAGATGGCCCAGCAGGTCGATCCAGTGCTGCACGCGCCGCGACCACAGGCCATAGACGATGTCGATGCGCACATGTTCGTTCTGTTTCAGCGTATAGGCCGCAGCCAGCAGGAAGGCGGCGCCGAACAGATACCACTGCATTTCCAGCCAGGCATTTGACGAGGTGCTGAACGCCTTTCGAACGATGGCATTCGCCGCGCTGATGATGACGGCAACCAGGATCAGCCACATGACTGATTTTCCTATAAACTCGTTGATACGGTCTATCGCGGCAGAGACTGCCAGCAGGCTCTTCATCTCGTAGATCCCCCCATATAAAGGCGCCTTTGCGGCGCTCATACCTCAGTTTGCCGAAATTGGTAAGAAAAGTTTTCCAAAATCGGGGATCGGGTTTTGCCCTAGCTTCTTTTTCATGGATTTTTGTTCGGAAACCAAGGGGGAAGTGGCGGAAATCCCTCCTGCATTCCGGTTCGGCGACCGCACATGCCGCTGCGGTTCTTGAGTTCCTCCCCCTTCGACCCTAAACCTATGGGACGCAACAAAGGAAGCCATTCATGCGTGTCTCTAGCGATCTTGCCGCGTCGATCGGCAATACCCCCCTCATCCGCCTGCGCAAGGCGAGCGAGCTGACGGGCTGCGAGATCCTCGGCAAGGCCGAGTTCATGAACCCGGGCCAGTCGGTGAAGGACCGCGCGGCGCTGTTCATCATCCGCGACGCCGTGGCGCGCGGCCTGCTGAAGCCTGGCGGCACGATTGTCGAGGGCACGGCGGGCAATACCGGCATCGGCCTTGCCTTGGTCGGCGCCTCGATGGGCTTCCGCACCGTCATCGTGATCCCCGAGACGCAGAGCCAGGAAAAGAAGGACATGCTGCGCCTTGCCGGGGCCGAGCTGGTGCAGGTGCCTGCGGCGCCTTACAAGAACCCGAACAACTATGTCCGTTATTCCGGTCGTCTGGCCGAAGAACTGGCGCGGACCGAACCGAACGGCGCGATCTGGGCGAACCAGTTCGACAATACCGCGAACCGTCAGGCACATATCGAAACCACCGGGCCGGAGATCTGGGAACAGACCGGCGGCAAGGTGGACGGGTTCATTTGCGCAGTGGGGTCGGGTGGCACGTTCGCCGGTGTTGGCATGGCCTTGCAGCCGAAGGGCGTGAAGATCGGTCTGGCCGATCCCGAGGGCGCGGCGCTGCATGCCTTCTACACCACCGGCACGCTGGATTCGCCCGGCTCCTCGATCACCGAGGGGATTGGTCAGGGCCGGATCACCGCCAACCTCGAAGGCTTCACCCCTGATTTCAGCTATCGCATCCCCGATGCCGAGGCGCTGCCCATTGTGTTTGACCTGCTGTCGGAAGAGGGGCTGTGCCTTGGCGGCTCGTCCGGCATCAACGTGGCGGGCGCAATCCGCATGGCGCGCGAGATGGGGCCGGGCCATACCATCGTCACCGTGCTTTGCGACTATGGCACGCGCTACCAGTCCAAGCTGTTCAACCCCGCCTTCCTGAAGGACAAGGGGCTGCCGGTGCCGGAATGGCTGGACGATGCCGGGCGCCGTCTGCCCGAAGTCTATCAGGACGCCTGATCGCAATGGTTCGTCCGGGGTTCCTGCGGTCACAACCGCTCGCGGTTCTGGCCTTCGTTCTGGCTTTGGCGTCCGGCATCGGTGCGGGCGCCGGATATGCCCAGGAAGGGCAGGGCACCGATGCGCCTGCTTCCGCAGAAACACAGTCACCCGCAGAAACACCGGCACCCGCAGAACCGCAGGGCCAACCGCCCGCCGAACCGGCGATAGATGCGGCGAAGGTCGGGGCGGGCGCCGCCCCCGCGACCGGAGGGCTGAGCAAGAGCCAGACCGCCGGGTCGACGACCGGCGGCAAGTCGATCACGGTTTCGACGCCTGACAGCGCCAAGGTCGATTACGCGGCCTGGGAACAGATGGGCCAGCGCGCCGACCGCGCCCTGGCCGATGCCAATACCTCGAACAACGGGCTGGAACTTCTGCGTGGCCAGCTTGTTGCCTGGCGCACCAAATTCCAGACTGCGCAGACTGCCAACAGTTCGCGGATCACCCGCCTTCGCGACCAGATCTCTGCCCTGGGGCCGGTTCCGGCCGAAGGCCAGTCCGAGGCGCCGGAAATCGCGCAGCGTCGGCGCGACCTTTCGGAGGAGCTGTCGCGGCTTGAGGCGCCGGGGCGCGCGGCGGAAGAGGCTTATCGCCGGGCCAACGGGCTGATTGCGCAGATCGACGCCGTTTTGCGCGACCGGCAGGCCAAGCAACTGCTCAAGCTCTGGCCCAGCCCGGCCAATCCGGCGAACTGGGAGGATGCGGCCATTGCCGTGCGCGATACCGGCGCAACGATCTGGCGCGACCTGACGAACAACTGGCAGCGCGCCGACCGCCGGGCCGAGATGTTCGATACCCTGCCGGTGATCGGTATTCTTCTGGTCATGGCGGTGGTGCTGATCTGGCGCGGCCGCGTCTGGATCGAACGCTTTGCCAACTGGTTGCAAGGCCCGAGCCGGTCCGGCCGCTGGAGCCGCGTGCTTGCCTTCATCGCCTCGCTGGGCCAGATCGTCGTGCCCTCGGTGGGTGTGATCATGGTCGCGGTGGCGGCACTGGCGTCGAAGATGTTCACCGGCATGGCGGCCAGTATGGTCGAGGGGCTGGTGCTGACCGGCATCACCCTGTTCACCGGCATCTGGCTGGCGGCGCGGGTCTTCCCGAAACATCCCGATGATGGCGGCCCGCTGGGCTTTCCGGTGCAGACCCGGATCGAGGCGCGCTTTCATGTGCAGTTCATGGGGCTGCTGCTGGGCCTTGGCTCGCTGGAAACCGCGATCTTCCCGCCTGCGCAGCTGAGCGAAGCTGCGGTTCCGGTGATGAGCCTGCCGTTGCAGCTGTTGCTCAGCCTGACGCTGTGGCGTTTTGGTCATCTGGTGAACCGCTGTGCGGGTCAGCAGGCCAGCGACGGGTCCGTGGCAGGGGCGGCAGATGCCGGACGCTTCCGGCTGAGCCTGATCCAGATCATCGCGAAATTCGTCATCGCACTTGCCGTTGTCGCGCCCGTTCTGGCGCTGATCGGCTACAGCTCGGCCGCCAGCGCGCTGCTGTTTCCGGCCACGGCCTCGCTGTTCCTGATCGGACTGCTGCTGATCCTTGTGCAACTGATCGGCGACCTCTGGGGCGCCGTGGTGCCTGGTGACGAGGATACTGCCGGGCAGGGGCTGCTGCCGGTGCTGGCGGGCTTTCTGCTGACGCTGGTGTCGCTGCCGGTCTTCGCCCTGATCTGGGGCGCGCGGATCGAGGATCTGGGCGAGTTGTGGAACCGCTTTGCCCAAGGGTTCACCATTGGCGAGACGCGGATCTCACCGTCGAACTTCGTCTATTTCCTGATCCTGTTCATCATCGGCTACGGCGCCACCCGGCTGTTCCAGAGCGCGCTGCGCAGCTCGATCCTGCCCAAGACCAAGCTGGATCAGGGCGGGCGCAACGCCATCGTCTCGGGCACCGGCTATGTGGGGATCTTTCTTGCCGCGCTGATCGCGGTTTCCGCCGCCGGGATCGACCTGTCGGGTCTGGCCATCGTCGCCTCCGCCCTGTCGGTCGGTATCGGTTTCGGCCTTCAGAACATTGTGCAGAACTTCGTTTCCGGCATCATCCTGCTGATCGAACGTCCGGTCAGCGAGGGCGACTGGATCGAGGTCGGCGGCGTGACCGGCACGGTCAAGTCGATCTCCGTGCGTTCGACCCGCATCCAGACCTTCGACCGCTCGGATGTGATCGTGCCCAATGCCGATCTGGTCAGCCAGCAGGTGACGAACTGGACGCGGTTCAGCCTGGCCGGGCGGGTCATCGTGCCCGTCGGTGTGGATTACAGCTCTGACACCGAACAGGTGGCCCGCATCCTGCGCGAGATCGCAGAGGCGCATCCGCTTGTGGTGCTGGAGCCGCCGCCCAGCGTGGCCTTCATGGGGCTTGGTGCGGATGCGCTGAACTTCGAGATCCGCATGATCATCCGCGACGTGAATTTCTCGCTGTCGGTTCGGACCGAAGTGAATCACGCCATCGTGCGCCGCTTCCGCGAAGAGGGCGTGGCGATGCCATTCTCGCAGCGCGACATCTGGCTGCGCAACCCCGAGGCGGTGGCCGAGGCGCTGGCCGGGCTGCGGGCTGCGGTGGGCGGTGCCGGACCCGTGGCCCCCGCTGATGGCGACGGCTCTGCCGCGCGACCGCAACCGCGTCAGCGCGACGATATACAGCTTGACCCGCCAGCCGATCCGCGCGCAGACGAGATACCGGATTTCGACGACGGGACAGAACGATGACCGACACGCCCACACGCCTGCTGTTCCGCGAGGATGCCTATCTGCGCGATGCGCCCGCGCGGGTGCTGGCGCATACGCCCGAGGGCGGCATCGTGCTGGATGCCTCGATCTTCTATCCCACGGGCGGCGGGCAGCCGGGCGACAGCGGGCGGCTGGAATGGCAGGGCGGCGCGCTGGACATTGCGACGGCGGTCAAGGTCGGGCCTGCACAGATCGCGCTGGTGGCGGCAGAGCCGCGCCCTTTGCCTCCGGTGGGCACCAGCCTGCGGCAGTATCTCGACTGGGAGCGCAGGCATCGTCACATGCGTGTTCATACCGCGCTGCACCTGCTGTCGGTCGTGATCCCCCTGCCGGTGACCGGCGGCCAGATCGGGGCCGAGCGCGGGCGTCTGGATTTCGACATGCCCGAACCGCCCGCCGATGTCGGGGCGCTGAATGAGGCGCTGAATGCGCTGATCGACCGCGATCTGCCGGTGGGCGAGCAATGGATCACCGATGCGGAGCTTGCCGCCAATCCGGGGCTTGTGAAAACCATGTCGGTCCGCCCGCCCGCCGGTCAGGGACGGGTGCGGCTGGTGCGGATCGGGCAGGGCGCAGGCCAGGTCGATCTGCAACCCTGTGGCGGCACCCATGTCGCCCGCACGGCCGAGATCGGCCGTGTCGAGATCGGCAAGATCGAGAACAAGGGCCGCCAGAACCGTCGGGTCAGCCTCACACTGGCGGATTGACGCGACAGCGCGTCACGACGGCTGCTAGGCGGGCTGATGCGCTTTCGCGTCAGGGCGCGTTCACAACCCGTCAGGAATGCGGCTCAGCGCCCGCTGAATGATCGGGGGGGCATAACTCATGTCATGCACGGTATCCTGGCGCACGATGGCCCGCCACAGCGCCGGATCATGGGGCAGACGCTCCAGCACGGCTGCCGTCATCCGGTTCATCCCGTCAATGCGCCGACGCACCAGAAGCGAGAATCCGGGGTAGAAGCGCATGTTCCCCTCCAGCCCGAACTCGAAGAAATTGATGTTCGACTGGTTCTGCCGGTCCTGGCAATAGATCGACACGCCATCGAGATGCTGCCGCACCAGGCCGAAATAGGCCAGCCGGGGGAAGCGGCGCGCATTCGGGTTTTCCTGCTGGGCCAGCAGATTTTCCTCGAATCCCTTGAACAGGGTAACCTCGTCGCGCGTGCGGATCAGGGCAACGTTGGTGACTATTTTTCCTTGAAACATGAATGACTTGCGCCAGAATCTGTAAACCGCGTCCGGCAAGACCTCAGGGTCCACGGGGCGCGATCTTCCGATCAGAAGCTTGTCGCGCATCTCCAGCAGGAAGCGGTCGGGGATTGACCGGCGCAGATCTTCCAGCGGTTCCAGCAGAATGCGCGCATCCACCTCGAAATGGGTGCAGATCCGTGCAAGGATGTCGGGACGCGGGAAGGCCTCCCCCGCGAGGTAGCGGTTGAACTGCGTGCGGTTGATCCCGATCTGCTGGCACAGGACCGAGATCGGCGGCCCGCCGTCGCAAAGTTCGCGCAGATTGCGGCCGAAGATCGAACGGACTTCGGTCGGTGACAGGGGGGCCTTGGCCATGGGTCAACCCTCGGGCGGTGGTCTGACGCTGTTCAGCGTCACTCCTGAAACAAAATCGCAGGCTTGTCCACGGTATTGATGCGGAATTCCACATGCAGCGTCAAAGAGCCTGTGCATAAATGATTGAAAGGGCAAGCTTGCCCGAAGTTGGCGCAACCTGTTCGGAGACGGAGTGTCAGATGCTTGGGGTCGTGATCTGGAACTGCCATCGCACAGGCCGGGCGATTGTCTGGTGTTCCGATCATCGTGATCTGGCGCATTACGACGGGCCGGCCGCGGGCACTGCACCGCTGCGGATCGATGTCGGGGATCTGGTTGAAATGTCCTTCCTGCCGGACAGCAGCGTGCGTCGCTGTGCCGATCTGCGTTTGATCGAGCAGGGCTACATGCCCGATGTCGTCAGCGAATTGCGCGGTCGCCGCACCGCAATCGCCGCCGCATGACCGAAGGGCGGAGCCGGTGATACAGAACCGCACCGCAGCCCCTTGCACCCGTCCCGGAACTGCGGTTATACGGCTGCAACGGACAGTTGGCCGAGTGGTCGAAGGCGCACGCCTGGAAAGTGTGTAGGCGGGGAACCGTCTCGAGGGTTCGAATCCCTCACTGTCCGCCATCATCATAAAATCTTCTGTGTTTTTATGGTCTTTGGCCGTATTATTGTGTCTCGAATTGTGGTGCAAAAGGTGCATCGTTCTGGGCGTGGCGCAGGAGGTAGCGCGACGCCTTTGGGTGCCGCTGGTCGCGGGTTCGATCCCCGCCGCCCAGTGAGGTTTGACATTTATTCTTGCAGTGAACCCGGAAGACGGCGGCTGACCCCGGAAGATGCCGGACAGGTCAAGAAAAACAGGGGCTTGCGGTGCCTGCATCGGGTTTTTCGCACTGTGGCGCGCTGTCATGCAGTAAGTCGTGAAAAGGCCCTTCAAGGGGCGTTGAAGGCCAATTGAAGGCGTGGCAGGCGTTATGTGCTGGAAGGCCGAAAGCCCAATAAAACAAGGCGGAATCGGGGATATGCGCCGAGAGACCGCTATCGGGCAACAGTTCCGAACATACAAATAGAGCCGTAAGTTCGCCGTCTCAGTTGTATGTTCGGAAGTTTCTATTGCTGACAATGGCTTATGGCTTGGGATGGGCGGTGCAAGCTCGGTCGTAACCTACAACAGATTTTTGGCGCTCGCCCGTGATCTCCGCCTTCAGATAACGCCACGCCCTTGCCGCAGCCAGCGGGACCACCCCGTTACCGGCCGCAGCGGATCGGTCCAGCCAGCTGGCCACCCCATCACCCAGTCGCTGAATGCCGGGTTTAAGGTGAGGAGCCCGTCGGAGTGCTTCTCCCCATTCAGCAAAATCACCCGGCATCGGTGGGAAGAGCGCGGACGCTGCGGTGTCCAGGGGGCGGCGGCAATGCGGCGCGCTGGCTGGGGATCAACGCGCCCTCGGTCGGCAATGTGCAGTACCGCGTCTTCTCCTATGCCTCGTCGGGCACGCTTTCGATGCCCGGCCTGATCGCCACCGG
>Ga0209958_1000440_pt1 | contig 78947 bp, 78 predicted proteins | sample ThiBio_inoc_plan_FD_183942 | JGI IMG/M metagenome (GOLD analysis project Ga0209958, IMG submission 183942) | Wastewater bioreactor microbial communities from Cape Town, South Africa - Thiocy_inoc_plan (SPAdes) | ecosystem: Engineered > Bioremediation > Thiocyanate > Unclassified | place: South...
CTGTTTCAGACAAAGGCCAACCTGCGCCATGCATCACTAAACCTGGTTTGTGTTTTGCAGGATCGATTTCCCAAAGTTCTTTGATCCCGATCCCGTAATGTTGTGGATCAGCATCTTTGTCGAGATTGAATTTTGCAATCAAGCGCTTACCAAGGTGACCACGGCAGCCTTCAGCGAATAAGGTATATTTGGCATGTAGCTCATAGCCAGGCGTGAAGTTATGCGTTGGCTCACCATTTTTGCCAATCCCCATATCACCTGTTTGAATGCCTTTGACTGTACCATCTTCATGATAAAGCACTTCAGCAGCAGCAAAGCCCGGGAAGATTGAAACTTCAAGTTCTTCCGCTTTTTGACCTAACCAACGAACCACGTTACCAAGGGAAACCACATAGTTTCCATCGTTGTGCATTGATTTCGGTACCATCCAATGCGGCATTTTTTGTGCTTTGCTATCAGATAATAAGAAATATGTTTCGTCGCCCGTTACAGGGACATTGAGAGGTGCACCTTCTTCTTTCCAGTTCGGAAATAATTCATTGATGGCACGTGGTTCAAGTACAGCACCAGAAAGGATATGCGCACCTACTTCAGAGCCTTTTTCAACAACACAAACAGAAAGATCAGGCAGGTTGTTTTCAATCGCTAATTGACGAATTTTAATCGCAGCAGACAAACCCGAAGGTCCTGCGCCTACGATCACTACGTCAAACTCCATCGCTTCACGTTCGATGTGTTCCATGTAGGACTCCTCATATTTTTAGGGGTGGCAACCGTAATATTGCGATTCGGTGCTGCCATGAGTGTTCTGAATTGCCAAACACAAATGATAGTATTGTGCTTGCAAACGTTTGGGATAGTATAGTTTTAATCCTTGATCTCGCCAATTGGCTGAGTGGTCATATTTTCTCGTCAGCAAGGCATAAACTATGATAAATGAAAATGATTCTCCACAAAGCTCTTTACAAAATAAGGGAAAAATCGTGTTTTCTGATGATAAAAACTTAATCGACATTGCACAATACATAAAAGATGTACAGCAAAGTCACAAAAGGTCAATTCCCCCTTTAGAGCAATGGCACCCAAAGCATTGCGGCAAAATGGATTTACGTGTAAAAGCCAATGGCGAATGGTGGCACGAAGGTCAATTGGTCAAACGCCAAGCGCTTCTGGACCTGTTTACCAAGGTGCTCTGGAAAGAGGATGGCAAATTCTACCTCAAAACCCCTGTTGAACAGATCGAAATCGAGGTTGAAGATGAGCCTTTATTGATCAATCAGGTTGATCAGGTCGAGATTGAAGGGAATACCTATTTGCAACTGACCACGAGCAATCAGGATGTGGTGATTGTCGATGAAGCGCATCCAATTTTTATGCGTGAATATCAGGGCGAGTTAAGGCCCTATGTACATGTGCGATTCGGCATCAATGCCTTGATCCAGCGGCAAAGTTTTTATCATCTTGTCAACTACGGCAGTTTGTCTGAAACTGCGCAAGGCGAGACGGTTTTAACACTAAAAAGTGGTGATTTGGTCTTGCATTTGAGCACCTGAGGTTTAAGCTTAAACCAGTGAATAACCGAATACCCGTGCGTATATGACTGCCGTTCAAACCATGCCTCTTTTACTCAATCCTATGCCACATGCATCAGCAGATGCACCGATTGGCGTTTTTGATTCAGGCATCGGCGGATTGTCCGTGGCACAGGAGATTGCCCGACATTTACCCAATGAACGCATTCTGTATTATGCCGATACCGCACATGTACCCTATGGCGCGCGTTCCGATCAGGAAATCCGCCAACTTACAGCACAAGCGATAGAATGGCTGTATCGTCAAGGCTGTAAAATTGCAGTGGTTGCCTGTAATACCGCTTCAGCATTTAGTCTGGACTATTTGCGTGATCATTATGGTGAGCGTTTTCCGATTGTGGGTTTAGTCCCAGCCTTAAAACCTGCAGTGATTCAAACACAGTCTAAAGTTGTAGCGGTATTGGCGACGCCAGCAACCTTTCGTGGACAGCTGATTAAAGATGTGATGGCAAACTTTGCCCAGCCAGCAGGGGTCAAAGTGCTGACGGTAACCAATCTGGAATTGGTGCCTTTTGTTGAGGCTGGACAACAGATGAGTCCTGCTTGTTTGACAGTGTTGCAGCAGATTTTGCAGCCAGTGGTGCAACAAGGTGCCGACTTTTTAGTCTTGGGTTGTACTCATTATCCATTCTTAAAAGAGGCGATTCGTCAGATTTTTGATGAAAAGTTAAAATTAATTGATTCTGGACAAGCAGTTGCGCGACAAACTGCGTATATTTTAATTAGAAATGGGTTATTATGTGACAAATTGCGTCATAATATTACACGGATTGAATGTTATGTCAGTGGGAACAATGCTGTAGCGCTGCAATCAGTTTTACAACATCTGATCCCTGAACAATTTACATGGAAGATTAAAAATCTGGACGATATTAGGATGGAAAATCACTAAATCGTGCCATTTTTATAGATTTTATTGGGGTTAGCTGTTAATAAAAATCAAGATGCATACTTGATATTATTGATAAATGAATTGGGGCTTCGCCTATGCAAGATACTCGTTATCAAGTCTTTATTTCCACCTCTGGCAATGAAATGCAACCAGAGCGAGCGGTTTTGGCACAAACTTTAGTGGGCATGGGGTTTCTGTCGTGGGGATTGGAACAACGTACGCCCTTAAGTACCTCGATTGCTCGTCGTCAAATTGATGATTGTGACTATGTGGTGATTCTATTAGGTAGCCAATATGGCGAGCAGTCAGTTTCAGGTGTGGGCTATATGCATCTGGAATACATTTATGCGATGACTAAACAGAAGCCTGTCATCGTGTTTATGCATGAAGATCCCGAATCACGTGATGCAAAACTACATGACCATAAATCTGAATTAAAAGAAAAATTTAAAGAATTTAGAAAGCAGCTTCAACATGAAGTTGATCAAGTCTTTTGTTATCGTACTTTAAGAGACTTAGAACTTGCTGTTCGCTCCAGTATGCCGCAAATGTTAGAACGTTATCCCGTCGTGGGGTGGGTTCGTCCACAAAATACGCAGGTATTACGGGATGAAATTGATGCATTGCGTGCCAAAGTCAAACAACTGGAAACAGAGCTGGGCAACCGTGAAGCAGATCCGCTGACCAATGTCCCTAAAGTCTCAATGCATGAACTGTATTCTTTTGAATATCGAATGCATGCTTATCAGGATGGTAATTTCAAAGAAGTTAAGCCACATCGTAAAATGACATGGGCTCAATTATTGAATGTCTTGGGCTCGGCTTTTGTTATTCCAACACCAGAAGAATATTTTTCTAAACGCATGAATGAATATTTAAATGAAACGGGTCTGGAAGATGCGCGCAAGGAGATGCCCAGGGCACATGCGGTTTCTCGTGCTCAAGTCAATATTCGGGCGTTGCATGAGATTAAATTGCAGATGCGTCAAAACGAATGGATTATGCCAACGGGACGCGATGATCGTCAGCGTATGCTGTGGCAATTGACGGCAAAAGGGCAGAAATTGCTAGAAAGTAATGTGCTAGACAGTAATCGGGTTTTTCAGTTTAAGACCATGCATTAATCCAATTTAGAAAAAAACGCTAAAACTGCTAAAGTAATTGAATGAATTCAATGAAAAGCGGATGCGGTCCATGTTAGTGACACAAAAACCTAAAGTGACAGTGGTTCTGGCAAATTTAGGCACGCCCGATGAAGCCTCTGTGCCTGCTGTACGACGTTTTCTAAAGCAATTTTTATCTGATACCCGTGTGATTGAGATTCCCAAACTGCTTTGGTGGATCATCCTGCATCTATTTGTGCTGACCTTTCGCCCGAAACGTGTGGCTGAAGCTTATGCATCGGTTTGGTCAAATGACTCGCCAATGCGTGAAATTGTTCTAGAACAAACACTGCTGATCAAACAGCGATTACAAGAAGAAAATCATCAGTTTGAGCTTACGGTTGTTCCTGCCATGACCTATGGGCAGCCTAGCATCTATACCGTGCTGGATCAGTTGGCAGAAAATCCACAAGAACATGTGATTCTATTACCGTTATTTCCACAGTATTCTGCAACCTCAACCGCACCTTTGTATGATGCATTCGCCAAGTGGATTCCCCAGCAACGCCATTTGCCTGGCATTACCTTGATTAAAGATTATTATCAGCATCCGATGTTCATTCAGGCCTTGGCTGACAGCGTATTAAATTACCAATTGCAGCATGGAAAACCTGAAAAATTACTCATGTCGTTCCACGGCATCCCTCAGCCTTATGCAGATAAAGGTGATCCTTATGCCGATCGTTGTCGAATGACCGCGCGTCTAGTTGCGGAGGCTTTGCATCTGCAAGAGCATGAATGGGCGATTAGCTTCCAGTCAAGATTTGGCAAGCAAGAGTGGGTCAAGCCCTACACTGACCAATTATTGCAACAATGGGGTGAGCAAAATGTACAGTCCGTACAGGTGATTAGTCCTGCATTTTCAGCCGATTGTCTGGAAACACTAGAAGAGTTGGCGATGCAGAATAAAGAAATTTTCCAGCATGCGGGCGGTGGAGCATATGCCTATATTCCTGCCTTAAATGCAGATCAGGCACATATAGATTTGCTTGCAAGTCTGGTTCAAGCTAATCTTGACGCACTGACCCATACCTTAGCCCATCGTTAAATCGACGCTTTTTTTCGCCAGAGGTTTCTATGCTGCAAGTCAAAATTGTTCCCGTTACTGCGTTTGCCCAAAACTGTTCCATTCTTTGGGATAGTGAAAGCAAAGAAGCGATTTTGATTGATGCGGGCGGTGATGCTGCGGTATTGAAAAAAGAAGTAGAGGCATTGGGCCTCAAGGTCAAGGCGCTTTGGTTAACCCATGGACATCTAGATCATGCCGGTGCTGTAGGTGAATTGGCTGACACATGGAAAATCCCCGTGATTGGCCCACATAAAGAAGACCAGTTCTGGTTGGATATGATTCAGGAAGTCTCGGCGCGTTATGGCTTTCCAATTCCACAGCCTGTCAAAGTCGATCAGTGGCTCGAAGGTGGTGAAGTATTAAAATTGGGTGAGGATGAATTTGAGGTGCGTTTCGCGCCAGGCCATACCCCAGGACATGTGATGTTCTATAACGCCAAGCATGGTTTGTTATGGACAGGTGATGTGCTGTTTAAAGGTTCGATTGGTCGTACTGACTTTCCGAAAGGCAATCACCAACAGCTGTTAGATTCGATTCAGCGTGAATGCTTTAGCCTGCCAGATGAAACGCAATTTATCTCAGGGCATGGGCCTATGAGCACCATCGGCTATGAAAAGCAGTTCAATCCTTTTGTGGCAAGCAAAGCGGGTTAACCACGACATCTTCAACGAAGAAGATGATTAATCTTCATAATCATCTTCATGGCGTTTCAGGTCAGCTTGTGGCGCATCTTGTGTTGGCAGTTTGTACTCATCACTCGCCCAAGCACCGAGATCAATCAATTTACAGCGTTCTGAGCAGAAGGGACGAAATGCATTAGCTTCCCAAGTACTGGCTTCACCGCAACGCGGGCAGGGGAATGTACGTGGCATAGAAAATTCCTAAAACAAAAACTAAATAGATTAGGCAAAAGTAAGGTGAGTTGTTAGACTTATGCCGATTTCTAGATAGTTTGATGAGATTATGTCGATTCGTCAATTTCAAGCACAACGTATGCAAGCCCCTCGTGATTTTATTGCCATTCCCAATACGCCGATCTGCGTAGAAATTGGGGCAGGAAAAGGCAAGCACGCCTTGTTGTTTACGGGGCAAAATCCGCACACCACGTTGTATGCAATTGAGCGAACCAAAGAAAAATTTTTGGCGATGCAGAAGCAGCACCAATTAGAGCCGCGCGAGCATTTACATCCGATTCATGCTGATGCATTGCCGTGGGTGGTGCATGCTTTGTTCCCTGCGCAAGTGCAACAGTTTTTTATTCTCTATCCAAATCCAGAACCGCATAACCCGGCACAGCGCTGGCTGAATATGCCATTCTTCGAGTTTCTACTGTCTCGCCTTCAACCGAATGGTACGATTACACTAGCAAGCAATATTCCTGAATATATCGATGAAGCGGAACAGCAATTAATAGCCCTGTGGAAACTGCCCTTCGAAAAGCAAAAAATTGCAGCAGATTCTGCCCGAACACATTTTGAAATTAAATATTTAGAGCGCGGTGAGTTGTGCCAACAGTTGATCATCCGCAAACCAGAAGGTTATGTAACCCGCTTTGATGACTTCGCCCCTTTACAAGGTCAAAAAGCGCAAGAGCAATCTGATGTCTAAGCGTGTTGCGATTATTGGTGCTGGTCCAGCAGGCTTGATGGCTGCTGAAGTATTGAGCCAATACGACTATGAAATTGATGTATTTGAGCAGAAACCTTCGGCAGCACGTAAGTTCTTAATGGCTGGAAAAACAGGACTCAATATTTCGCATGCTGAGCCTGTCGAGTACTTTATCCAGCGTTATGATCAACCTGAATGGTTAGGCCCATGGGTCAGGCAATGGGATGCACAGTGGATTCAGAGCTGGATGCAAGGTCTGGGTATTGAGTCCTATGTTGGAAGTTCTGGTCGGGTTTTCCCGATTGAAATGAAAGCTGCACCCTTACTTCGTGCTTGGTTAAAACGATTAATGGCGGATGGTGTACGTTTTCATTACCGTCATCGTTGTGTGGATGTATCCAATAATCAACTCACGATAGAAAACCAAACTCAGCGTTTTAACGCAAACTATGACGCGATTATTTTGGCTTGTGGCGCAGTATCATGGTCGCAGTTAGGCAGTGATGGTGCGTGGCAGCAATGGCTGGCTTCAAGCGAGATTGAGCCTTTCCAAGCCAGTAATGCAGGTGTGCTCAAAACATGGTCGCCGTTTATGCAGGCGTGTTTTGGTCAGCCACTGAAGCGTGTCAATGCATGGGTACATCCCGAACAGCAAAGTCATGGCGATATCATCATTACTCACTACGGCTTAGAAAGTGGCGTGATTTATAAACTCGGTCGTGATTTAAGAGCACAACTGTCGCAACAGGAGAATTTACACTTACATCTAGACTTATTGCCAGATGTCAGTCTTGATCAATTAGAAAAGAAGCTACAGGGCAATAAAAAGCAGTCCTTGGCCAATCTCTGGCGTAAAGCAGGTTTGGACAATGTCAAAATTAATCTGCTGCGGGAAGTCGTCGAAAAAAGCTTATGGTCAGATGCCAAGCAAATGGCACAGCAAATCAAACAGCTCCAAATCTCCTTAGAGGGCTTCCGTCCAATCGAAGAGGCGATTAGCTGTGCAGGCGGGGTAAAGCAAAGCGCTGTATCACCACAATTGCAATTGCAGTCCAATCCCTACATCTTTTGTTGTGGTGAAATGTTGGACTGGGATGCACCAACAGGGGGATATTTACTGACAGCTTGTTTTGCGACGGGGCGTGCAGCGGGAGAAGGCGTGCATCAACGCTTAGAGCACAGTCCTATAAGATAATGTTTTCAAAAGAATTGACTTAAATTTATATATTTTTCATGTTCTAAATCACTCGATTTCCATCTCTTGGCGAGTTTCTTGCACTGTTGATATTTATCTTGTTATTGATGAATGTTCAATGTGGCAGAAGTTCAAGTCCAGTCTATTTCTTCAAGTTATTTTTGCTTTAATACTCGGCATTATTATTGGTATTAGCTTTCACGATTTTTCTTTAGCGTTAAAACCATTAGGAGATGGCTTTATTGCGTTGATCAAGATGTTGATTGCGCCTATTGTTTTCTGTGTGGTTGTTCTGGGAATCTATGGTGCAAATGACATTAAAAAAATGGGAAAAGTGGGCGCAAAAACCATTTTATATTTTGAAGTGGTCACTAGTATTACACTGATTTTGGGGATTGTGGTTGCCTATGTATTCAAACCGGGTGTTGGTATGAATATAGATATTACTCAACTAGATGCTAAGGACCTCAATGTTTATACCGAACGTGCACATAGTCTCGGTTCAGGATCAGATTTCTTACTCCACCTTATTCCTAAAACATTTGTAGATGCTTTTGCCCGTGGCGATATTTTACAAGTTTTATTGATTGCAATTTTGTTTGGTGTCGCATTATTACTGATTCCAAAACATTTTGCTGAGCTGATTTGCAAGGCAATCGAAGCATTCTCTGAAGTGTTCTTTAAAATGATGGCTTTGATTATTCGTCTAGCTCCAATCGGTGTTTTTGGGTCAGTCGCCTACACCACCGCAAAATTTGGAGTAGATTCACTGATGCAACTGGGCTATTTAGTCTTACTATTTTATGTGACTTGTATTCTATTTGTGCTGATTGTTTTAGGTGGAATCCTTAAAATTTCAGGTTTGAATATATTCAAATTTCTAAATTATTTTAAAGCAGAACTGTCCATTGTATTGGGAACAGCATCTTCTGATTCTGTGCTGCCACAGATTATGAAAAAGTTGAAAAATTTAGGGATCAAGGAATCAACCGTAGGTTTGGTCATTCCGACAGGTTATTCTTTTAATCTCGATGGATTTTCTATTTATTTAACGCTTGGAGTAATATTTATTGCGCAAGCCTGCAATATTGATTTATCCATGCATGATCTCCTGGCAATTTTATTGGTTTCTTTAGTGACTTCTAAAGGTGCGCACGGTATTCCGGGTTCAGCCCTCGTTATTTTGGCGGCAACTTTATCCGTCATTCCGAGTCTTCCAACCATTGGCTTGGTTTTGTTGTTATCCGTGGATTGGTTTATTGGAATTGTACGTGCGTGTACCAACTTGATTGGAAATTGTGTGGCAACGATTGCGATTGCACATTGGGAAAAAGATATTGATCATGCACGTGCCCAAGAGGTATTAAACCAAAAAGTTTAGCTGTTGATTATTGCAAAGGATTGTCCGAGTAAATTGGCATATTCTGAATAAATACCATTTGTAATTTGCATGGGAATGAGATCTAGCCTATATTTTTAGTGGAAAAATCATCAAAGGAATGTGCAATGTCTCAGATCTCGCCTATATATCGTGGCAGTTGTTTATGTGATGGGATTCATTATGAGATTCATGGTGAAATTGGTGAGATCATACAATGCCATTGTCAGCGCTGTCGCAAAGCCAATGGCACGGCTTATGCAACCAATGCACCGATTAGCAGTTCAGCTTTTAAAATCGTACAAGGTGAAGAACTGGTTAAAAAGTTTGCTGCATCGGGCGTGTATCGCTGGTTTTGTGGTGAATGTGGCTCTCCACTGATCAGTTCGCGCGATGCACAGCCTGAGCTTTATCGATTAAGAATCGGGACGTTGGATACGCCTTTGCAGCAAAAACCGAGCATGCATATTTTTGCGGCTTCGAAAGCCGAATGGGATTGTATTGCCGATAATTTGCCGCAATATGCTGAACGTCCTTAAATTGGACCTATTGTTATCATGATTTTTGAAACGTCTGATTTAGATGCCAATGAAATCTATCGCTTGTTGGTTGGGGGAATTACCCCTCGACCGATTGCGTGGATCAGTACCCTGTCCGCGAATGGGGTTGCCAATATTGCCCCGTATTCCTTCTTTAATGTCGCCAGTTGTAATCCACCTATTCTGTGGTATTCACAAGTCAATCCAAAAAATGGTCAGGATAAAGACACCATCAGAAATTTGATTGCGACCAAAGAATGTGTGGTGCATATCGCCAATACGGCCTTACTGGAAAAGATGAATTTATCCTGTGCTTTATTGCCCCCAGAGCAAAGTGAATTTGAGTTTGCTGAGATTGAGTCTGAACCCAGTCATGCGGTTGCAGCGTTAGCGGTAAAGCATGCGCCTGTGCGTTATGAATGCCAGTTAAGGGAAATCATTCAACTGAGTACGCTTCCATTAGGTGGAACAGTAGCTTTGTTAGATGTGAAATCGATTTATGTTGATGATCGGCTTTGGGATGGACAGATGATTGATCAACAGCAACTGGACAGTGTCGGGAAAATGGGTGGTGATTTTTATAGTTTAACGACAGCTTTGCGAAAATTGTCGCGCCCTTGAATCCTAAAACATTAAAGAAAAAAGGAGGTATTAAGCCTCCTTTTTATTTTGCAATAATCTCTTTAGCTAAAGACTTAATCATGAAGTTGTCTGATTTGTGATGTGGCAACGCGTGAGTCCCAGTGACGCATGATTTCTGTTACTGCTGCATCTAAAACAGCACCAGAAACTCCATCACGGGCTTGTACGGATATGCCAAGTAAAAAGCTATATATGCTAGTCGCATAAGCATCGATATTCGTATCAGCCGTTAATTCACCTGTTTCCACAGCACGTTGAACGCATTGTGTAAATCTATCGTGAGTTGTTAGGCGATGCTGGGTTAAGAATTGTTGAATGTGGAGATTTTCGGGGGAACAGGTCGCCGTTGAAAGAACCAATAAACAGCCTTTTGGATGACTGAATTCAGTTTGCATTTTCACGGATTGGCGCAGAGTTCGTTCAATCGCTTCTCTTGGGGTAAGACTTTCATCCCAGAGACTGTTCGTGACCTGACCATGCGTTGCGATGTAATACTCAATGACTTCTCGGAATAATTCTTCTTTGGAACCAAAGGCAGCATAGAAGCTAGGAGCACTGATACCATTGCCAATATTAGCTTTGAGCAGGGCTAAGGATGTCGAGTCATATCCGTATTGCCAAAATAGATGCATGGCCTGCTGAATTGCTTGATCACGTTCAAAGGTCCTAGGTCGGCCCATTTGTGCCATTTGGAACTCCTCTATTTAATGAGATATATACTAGTCGATACAAAAGTCGTTGACAAGGTGAATAGGTCGGCTTACATTTGTATCGATCGGTATATATATGGCGTGGATATTTACAGGTCGCTGAGTATCATGGTTCATCTACGTGATCGTGGATTGATATAGATGAGTTTATAGACCGCTGAATCCGCGTTTTAATCCTAAAACAGGAATTTTCATAATGAATACACTCACAGGTAAGGTTGCTCTCATTACAGGTGGAAGCCGTGGTATTGGTGCTGCTATTGCTCGGATGTTAGCTTCACATGGTGCAGATGTGGCGATCACTTACAGTCGCTCAAAGGATCAGGCACAGGCTGTTGCAGAGCAAATCTACGCATTAGGCCAGCGTGCCGAAGTTATTGCTGCTGATGCCACCGATGCGACACAGGTCATTGCTGCAGTGGATATTACAGTCGGTAGGTTTGGTCGGTTAGATATTTTGGTCAACAACGCGGGTAATTTCCTGACAGGGGAAATTGATCAGCTCACACTAGATGATTATGACCACACCATGTCTGTCAATTTACGTGCAGTGTTTGCTGCGACCATGCAGGCAAGCAAGTATTTGCCTGATGATGGACGTATTATTTCGATTGGCAGCTGTCTTGCATCAAGAACAAGTCGTGATGGGATCAGTTTATATGCAACCAGCAAAGCTGCCTTGGTGGGTTTGACTAAGGGGGTTGCGCGAGATCTGGGCAAGCGCGGTATTACAGTCAATCTTGTCCAGCCAGGACCAACCGATACCGATATGAATCCTGCTGACGGATCACATGCTGATGCCGCACGAGAGACGCTGGCATTGGCTGATTATGGACAACCTGATGATATTGCCGCAACTGTGCTCCATCTGGCGGGTGAAAGCGGGCGTTATATCACAGGTGCCGTGATTGACGTGGATGGTGGTTTTAATGCTTGAACAGGCGACATAGAAAGAATTTTGATAAAGCAAAGTGATAAAAAAGGAGGCATTGCGCCTCCTGTTTTTTATTTTGCAGTGAGTGCTTCAGCTTCAAATTTGACACCATCCCAGCCATGCTGCATAAACTGGCGGATATTTTGATGGTCGGTGGCTTCTGGCGTTGCCAATACAGATGCATAATGCTCCGCAAATAAACTGAGCGTATCCGCTTGATTCAAGCCTTCAATTTTGGCAAAGCTAAGTACTTTGGCACTGCCTTGGTTTTCAGTCGCAGCATTGGATTGTGCGCCATTCTGAAAGGCGGTTGGAATATGTTGATAACGTGCTTCGATAAATGCCAATACATCGGCAAATTTTGCCGTGCCATCTTTCAGTTGTGCCAATAAGCTTTGAGCCATTTTAAAAATTCCATGTTGATTGAATCAATGGCAAGCATCATAACATTGAAAATGCAGAATAGAAGCTGGACACGATTTGAACTGGACGTACTAGAGTCAGCAGTTTATGCTCAGACAGAGCATTAATCTATTGAATAATAATGAATAGACATCGTTTAAAGTTATCAATATCTAACGCTGTGCTTCGACTTTTAGCACCGATTCTAAGTTGTGGTTTGCTGTTACAACTCCGCCGTAGGATGATGCGACGACTGCCTTTTATGCGCTTGCAGAGTCAGGTCAGCAATGTGGTGTACTTGTCTTGGTTGATTGATGTTGAGCAAGTACGTCTGCGCTATCCGAAATCTGTACCGTTATGGGAAAAAGATGGGAAAACCATTTTTACCATTTTGACTTATCAGCATCAGCATTTTGGATTCAGTTTCTTGGGGAAATTACGTCAGTTCATGCCTTCACCCAAACAAAGCAACTGGCGCTTTTATCTGGATGATTCACAGCCCAAGACGGTGATCTTTGAGCAGATCGTGGTTGATCAAGTACTGTATGTTTTGGGCGGTCGTCTGGCCAGCGATGTAATGCCAGCACAATATGCATCGACGTTTCAGCATCAGCGGGCAGAGCACCTGATTCATACTGAAATGAGTGTTGATGAGGATTATTCTTTGAGCAGTGATGTGAAAATCAAAAGCGAGAAACAGTTACCTGAGGCATGGCAGCAGTTATTTCCCTCTTGGGAGGATGCTGTTGAGTTCTTGGTCGATCAAGATCATGCATGGGCGGAATGGGTTGACCAACCAACTCGAATGTCGCAGGGGGATATTCAGATGCCTGTACAGTTGCAACACATTCAAGCGGCTGAGATTCTGAGCTTACAGGCTCCTCAATTGTTGCAACAACTCGATTTAGATCAGGATGCCGAAGCGTTTGCTTTTGTGATTCCAGCACTGGATTTTGAAGTGCTTGGCGAGCAAGTTTTATTTAAAATGGCATAAATTGTGGATAACTTTATGTTTATACACAGTTACTTGAAGCTTAAAACGCAGTTGAGTTGTCTAAAAATTATGTTATTTTAGAACAAAGGAGATGGCATTCCTCCTGTTACAAACCGCCACTGTGGCTAATGATGCCTACGTTACCCTGAACAGGGGGCGTAGGTTCGTGCGTGCTCTGTTCCCATTTTTGGAGTTCGCAGATGAAAAATAATCAAAAAAACACTGATCTATCCAAGTTAAATGTCGCTTTATCTCTTGTGCGATGTGTGGAGTAAGCCATGTACTATCCTTTACTCTCAATCGCGCTTGGCTCGGTACTCGGCGCATGGTTGCGTTGGTTTTTGGGTTTAAAACTCAATCCAATTTTTCCCAATATTCCTTTAGGTACGGTCACCGTTAACTTTGTTGGTGGCTTTATTATTGGTTTTGCCATCTCTTATTTTTCTCAAAGTTCACTGAGCCCGAATTACAAACTGTTTGTGATTACAGGCTTTTGTGGTGCATTAACCACCTTTTCGACCTTTTCTGCTGAGATTATTGCTTTATTACAAAGTGGTAAGTTGGGGTATGCCTGTGCAGCAATTTTGATTCATGTGATTGGTTCTCTGATCTTTACTATCTTGGGCATGAGTTTGCATCAATGGCTGAGTGCTGCATAGCTTTGGAGTGATGACAATGAATGGATTTTTACTGAGTTTTTATACGGCACAAAATCGGACTTATCAGGGACAACCGATGAGTGAATGGTTGTTAGCTGTGGCGAAGCAGATGAATTTGCGTGGAGCAACAGTGCTCGCTGGACTGGAAGGTGTGGATCACCGAGGCTTATTTCATTCTGCTAGTTTTTTTGAGTTGGCGGATCGCCCCATACAAATTCAGTTTGCGGTAAGTAATCAACAGGCGACTGAATTATTGGACTATTTAAATGACAAAGAAATTTCTTTGTTTTATGTCAAAACACCGATTGAATTTGGGGTGGTGGGGCTGGCCAAGCCGGATTCTTGAAAGTGAGGCATAAAAAAAGAAGTCTAAGTGGAGGAGAGATAGCCTTAGACTTCTAATGCTTACAGCCTAATGTGTGAAACTTAAATGAAAATTAAGCTTTACGGTTAAAGCGTGCAAAGCGTTTGTTAAAGCTTGCGACACGACCTTCATTGCTGGCTTGACGAACTTCACCTGTATAAAACGGATGCGAAGCACTGGAAATATCAAGTGTCACATAAGGATAGACCTGACCTTGATATTCTTTGGTTTGTTTGGTCTGTAGCGTGCTGCCAATTAAAAAATAAGCATCGGCATTGGTATCGTGAAACAACACTTGTTGATAAGCAGGATGGATATCTTTACGCATTTTGAATGACTCCTATTATTAATAGAAATGTTATAACATAACAATATATGCCGTCAATCTTATTCATTTCAAGTTTTTTTGGAATTTATTTGTAAACAATGAATCTGCGAGCATGAGATGTGGAACTTTACTCAAGCCATTTGATTTTTTTTAAAGTTTGAATATGAATGAAATAAAAAATACCAATCATCTGATTGGCATTTTTATTAAAGTTTAGTTCGGGACCAATTCTTCAAATAAATCGTTGAGATTGTCATGCACTTTGAGATGAATCAGGTTCCAGTAATGTCCTGAAATGGTTCGGTTGACCATTAAGGTATCTGGAGAAGGCTTAAACACATCCCAGTATTTCAATGATTGTTTGACTAGACGTATGCCATCGTGATGTGATGAGTTTTCGGCAAAATCATAATGTGTACTTAAAGGGCGCAACAGGATTTCAATCCATTGTGTATATAACTCACTTGGGAATTTCTGCTTTTCAGCAATCGAATGTAATTCCACCAGTAGATCTTCAACCTGAGCAATATCTTCTTGGCGAGCAGCATTCACCAGTGCTTTGAAATGCTGAATGATTTCAGGTGAAAGGGTCTTTACGCTGCCGTAATCATAAATAATCACGCTGCCATCTGCACGGAAAGCAAAGTTGCCTGGATGCGGGTCACAATGGAAACGCTTCAAGAAAAACATTTCCTGTCCTAAAGCACGAATCAGACGACGACCAATTTGATTACGTGTTTCAACCGACCATGTACTTGCCGTTTCGATGGATTCACCTTGTTCAAGGCTGAGGGTCAGTACACGACGAGAAGAATAATCTTTATATACGGTTGGGATAATGATTTGATTATCCAGCTTTTCATGGAAGGTTTTAAATACTTCTAGATTTTGTGCTTCAATTTCATAATTCAGTTCCGCAGAAAGGCTGTCTTGGATTTCCTGAAACAGTTGATCTTGTAACTTCTTATCAATCTTTAATACGCCCATTAAGCGTAAAGCCAAACGAACCTGTTTTAAATCACTTTCGCAGGCTTGATCTACCCCAGGATATTGCACTTTCACCACAACAGCTTGTCCGTTGGGCAACACTGCACGATGCACTTGACCAATTGAAGCAGCAGCAAAAGGCTCTGTTTCAAAGGAACTAAAAATCTGGTTTAAGGGCTTGCCCAACTCTTTTTCAACTTGTTGCTGAATTGCAGCAAAAGGCATTGCAGGGGCTTGGCGTTGCAGTTTGGCAATGGCTTTCGCGACTTCTGGTGGGAAAATATCTTTATATTGCGAAGCAATTTGCCCGACTTTCATCACCGCACCTTTCATCTCACCTAAGGTGTCGGCAATTTGTAAGCCGATGTCTTGGAACAATTTGCTGCGAGCAGCATTTTTTTGTTCTTCATCTGCGGTGAGATTACGAATGGAGTTGGCAACGCTTTTGCTGGCAATACTTGCGGTCATGCCAGCCAGTTTGAAAAAACGCTTACTGGGAGAGCTTGCATGTTTTGCCATATGGACTTGACCTCGGTCGATCTAGTTTCAAAGTGATATCTTGATCATAGGCGACAAAACTTAAATTGCCTATAACAAAATGTTAAGTGATGTAAGTATGAAATGAGACCGAATTAAAGAATAAAAATTTGTATAACTTAATTTTGATCAGGACCGTCGAATGTAGGATGTATCGGACTTTACTTTAATTTTTAACGATCAAAACGGACAGTATTGGAGACCTAACAGAGGCAGTATCCATGCCACCTCTGTAGACTTTGTTTTAACACAAGGTCATGTTTATAGCTTTGGGCTAGCCATTTGCATCAAACGCTTATTGTTAAAATATAAACGACCAATCAGTAAAACACAGGCAATACTTAAACCAATAATCAGGCCGAGCCAGACACCAGCAGCACCCCAAACCGTATAGCGAGCAAGGTATAAACCAATTGGGAATGCTATGACCCAATACGCCATCAAGGTGATCCACATCGGCGCCTGAGTATCCTGCATACCACGTAAACAACCTGCGGCACTGACTTGCCATGCGTCCATCAACTGATAGGCCATCGCGAACCAGAGTAAGTACATCGCAACAGGAATGACATTAATATCAGTAGTATAGATCGCCACGATATAGGGACGCGCAAGCGCAATCAATGTCATGGTCAAGGCTGCAAAGATCGTGGCCGTAATCAATCCCACAATTTGTACTTGACGCATTGCATGCCAGTTTTGTTCGCCATAATACATGCCAACACGAATTGTCAAGGCAATGGCTAAGGACAGCGGGATCATAAATAGTTGTGATGTGACTGAAATCGCAATCTGATGGGCTGCAATGGCATTTTCACCCAGAGGCCCCAGTACAATTGCACCTGTACTGAAAATACTAACTTCAAAAAATACAGCAAGTCCAATGGGTAAACCCAGTTTTAAAATGCGTTTAATCCAAACTGGATCAAGTTTTTCCCACGTAGTGAAGATCGGTGCCTGTTTATAGGCTTTGGCTTTGGAAATATAAATCGCCAAAGTGATAAACATCAGCCATTGCAAGATCGCCGTTGCAAAACCACAACCTGCGCTGCCTAATGCTGGAATTGGCCCAAAACCATACATAAAGATAAAGTTTAGCGGAATTAATACCAGTAAAGCAATCAAGCTAATGGCTGTGACAGGGCGTGGATGCCCCAATGCTTCAGAATAACTGCGTAGTGCCGCATACATCATGACTGCAGGCATACCAAAACCAATCGCATGTAAGAACAGGCTTGCTTTGGGTATTAAGCTTTCAGGCACGCCAAACAGGGGCAGAAACATGGGCATACCTTGCAGAATCAACATGGCAACAACACCAAGAATCACCGCAACCCATAGAGACTGGCGGGCAATAGTTGGAATTTTTTCAGGGGTTCTTGCACCACGCGCCTCAGCCACCAACGGTGTTGTTGCCAGCATAATCCCTGCAAAGAGCAGCATGACAGGAATCCATAGACCGACACCCACGGCAATCGCAGCCAAATCAGTGGCAGACAGGTGCCCTGCCATAATCGTGTCAATTAAACCTAATCCAGCTTGTGCAAACTGGGTGATCAGGATCGGAAACATCAAATGAAATAGCTGTTTAAGTTCAAACCGCTTGGTTGTGGCATGGGACACAAAAATTACTCTTATTAAAATGAGGGAGAATTAGCGTTGTAGTGTGAACAGCACACCAATAAAAATCACAATACTACCGAGTAGTCGTTGCCAGTTAATCGGTGTTTTTTCTGTACCTAACCAGCCAAAGTGATCAATCAACATTGAAATGACCAGTTGCCCGAAAATCACTAAACCTGAGAAAGTCAAAAATCCAAGTTTAGGTGCAGTATAAATGCTCATACTGATTGCATAAACCCCAAGGCATCCCCCTAACCAGAGAAACCATGGAATTTGGGAAAGTTCAGTTAAACTCGGTTTAGCTGCACCTTGGAAATAAACCAGCAGGCCCAGAATAATCGTCCCAATCAAAAAGGAAAGTAAGGCAGCTTGTAGTGGCGAGTTCAGATACTCTCGGAGTTGTGCATTGATTGCCGTTTGAAAGGCCATTGCAATTCCAATCCCTAAAGCTAGGGGCAGAATAAACAGCAATTGGCTGGAAATTTTCATCATATTATCGGTCTAATTGTTGTTTATGCTTTCAGTCTAACTGAATACACTGGGGATGATAAGCTGTATGCCGTATTGAAGCTGCAACCGTCCCGAGTCGAGTCATGTTAAAATAGTCAGGTTCTGTCATTGAGCTTGTATTTTGAGTCCGTTAAATCCAGCAAATATTCCACTGTCTTTGTATATCCATATGCCGTGGTGTGTACGTAAATGTCCTTATTGTGACTTTAACTCGCATGCTGTTCCTGATGGGGAGTTGTCGCTGGATTTGGAACAGCAATATCTTGCGGCATTGGTGGCTGACTTTGAGACGCAGGTTGAAATGGCGCAAGGTCGATCGATTCATAGCGTGTTTATTGGGGGAGGGACGCCGTCACTGATTTCTGCACAAGGTTATCAATGGCTATTTGATCAACTCAAAGCACGTTTAGACTTTGAAGCCGGCTGTGAAATTACACTGGAAGCCAATCCTGGGACAGTTGAGCATGATCCATTTGCTGATTATCTGGCGGTGGGGATTAATCGTTTATCACTCGGTGTACAAAGTTTTGATCCTGAACACTTACAGCGACTTGGTCGGATTCATTCAGCCAATAATGCATTGGATGCAATTCAGCAGGCGCGTCAGGCAGGCTTTGAGCGTGTGAATGTCGATCTGATGCATGGTTTACCCCAACAGACTGAGCAACAGGCCTTAACCGACCTGAGGTTGGCTGTGGAGCAGGGTGCAACGCATATTAGTTGGTACCAACTGACCATTGAACCCAATACGGTTTTCTTCCGCACTCAGCCGGTATTACCGCAAGACGAAGTGCTAGAACATATTCAAGAAAAAGGTGAAGCCTATCTGATCGCCAATGGTTATGTGAATTATGAAGTTTCCGCATGGCGTAAAGAAAAACCATCTGCACATAACTTAAATTATTGGCAATTTGGTGATTATCTGGCGATTGGTGCAGGTGCACATGGCAAAGTCACTCGACCTGATGGAGTCTATCGTTTTCAGAAAACCCGTTTGCCAAAAGACTATTTAGCTAAAGTACCTGCTGAACACGTGCAAATGAAGCGGATTGAGGCAGAGGAATTGCCATTTGAATTTATGATGAACGCTTTGCGTTTAAATCAAGGTGTGGCTGCGGACACTTATACCCAGCGCACAGGACTTGAATTGGATGATTTGAGCGTAACCCTGAGCCAGTTGCGTGAAAAAAAATTATTGATTGCTGATGTGAATCAAATTGCCTGTACCGAACAGGGACATATCTTTTTAAACTCGGTGTTAGAGAAATTTTTATAATTCAATGGTTGTGATGCTTTAAGCATGGATGCTTAAAGCAATTCAAATAGGTCTATCATTTTTTTGAGAGAAATTGGGCAGACAATAAAAAAGCCTCATCAATGATGAGGCTTTTTAGAATTTGGTGGGTCGTCCGCGATTCGAACGCGGGACCAACGGATTAAAAGTCCGCTGCTCTACCAGCTGAGCTAACGACCCTGAAAGAATTTTAGAGTAACACTCTAAAATTGTTGTAAGACAAGCAAAGCGCGTAGTCTTACAAATCTTGATAACTTTCGGTTATCAATCCTTTTCAGGAGTATCAAAACATTAGATGGTGGGTCGTCCGCGATTCGAACGCGGGACCAACGGATTAAAAGTCCGCTGCTCTACCAGCTGAGCTAACGACCCTAAGCAAGTATTTAAACATGCCACACAAGTAAAACTAATTTGTTCTAAATGCGTCTTCGTTTTGATGTTGCGTATTCTAGCAACTTATTCAGCTAACACAAGAGGAAATTTAAAAACATGTGCATGATTGTTTATAAAAAGCACGATTTCCTCTTGTTTAGCTAAAAAATAAACTAGAAACGGTATTGATAGCCCTGAATATTGTCAAAGATCTCTGTATTTACATCAGTGTAGCTGCTTGCACCCGGTAATAAAACCAGTAAACGTTCAGAGGTTTTGCTTGGATTAAAGCCATCTTCTTTCAGTTTATTCTTCTGATATTTAAATGTACCTGTGGTTTCAACTTTCTCTTGAACACGCAAAAACACTGGAATGGCATAAGATGGTAAACATTTTTTGAATACATTGACCATATCGGTTAAATCTGCATCATTGAGTGCTGCGCCATCAACCAAAGTAATCGCGGCCATACCAGCGCGACCATTGGTATTTGGAATTTCAACGCCGTAAACCACTGCTTCTACGATCTTTTCATATTCACAGACCATATTTTCGACTTCTGTGGTTGAAACATTTTCACCTTTCCAACGGAAGGTATCACCTAAACGATCCACAAACTGGGCATGGCGGAAGCCGATGTCACGAACCAAGTCACCGGTATTGAAATAGGAGTCACCTTGGGTAAACACATCTTTCAAAATCACCGACTTGTTCTTTTCTGGGTCAGTATAGCCATCGAAAGGTGAGCGACTGGTGATTTTGCCAATCAGCAAGCCCACTTCGCCGGTCTTCACTTTCTTGCAGTGACCTTTTTTATCGCGGACCAATTCATTCTTTTCTTTGTCGAATTCAACGATCGCATACGGCGTTGGAGAGAAGCCAACGGTATTGTCAAAGTTGAAGATATTGCTAAAACCAACATTACCTTCGCTTGATGCATAAAGCTCAAGCACTTCTTCGACACCAAAACGCTCTTTGAATTTGCCCCAGATATTTGGACGCATGCCATTACCGATCATCTTGGTCACGCGATGCGCACGATCTTGTTCTGTGACAGGTGCATCAATCAGATAGCGACACAGTTCACCGACATAACCAATCGCAGATGCATTGAACTTTTGCACATCTTTCCAGAATGCACTGGTTGAATATTTACGACGTACCGCAAGTGTTGCACTGCCTGCAATCACGCCACACCAACACACCACCACACCCGTTGCATGGTAAAGCGGTAGGGTCACATACATCACGTCATCTTTGCCGAGATTGAGGATATGGCCATAGGTGCCATATGCTAGTGTCCAACGGCTATGCGTGAAAATTACGGCCTTTGGTAAGCCTGTTGTACCGGAAGTATAGATATAGAACAGTCCATCTTTCCCTGTCACAGTGCGGGTGGTCGATGGATTAAATTTTGGAAATTGGTCAATTTGTTGGGCAAGATTCACATAGCCTTGTGGTGCCGTGCCTGCATGTTTACGGGTTTCTTGATCCGCAAACCAGTGAAAACGATCTTCAGCAACTTTCAAATCTTGGCGTGCTTCATCAATGGCAGCACGAACTTCCTCACCTGCAATGACGGCAATTGGATTGACCAAGTTGATGCTGTGTGCAAGGACTTTACCCACCTGTGAGGTATTGACGAGAGCAATCGTGACGCCAATTTTAGCCAAAGCCACGATGCTGGCAATCAGTTCAGGACGGTTTTCAACCATCACTGCAATCACATCGCCTTTTTTTGCGCCAAGCGATAAATAGTAATGCGCAATCTGGTTTGCCCATTCATTAAGTGCTTGGTAGCTATAGCTTTGATCTTCAAATAACAGTGCAATGCCTTGAGGGTTGCGCTTGACTGCTTTTTCAAAGGCAATACCTAAACCCGCGGGAGACGTTGGTGTTCGCAAATATGCTTGTTTAAGACCATTGAGGATATGAGGGACTTTAGTGATGAAGTTTGGAAGTCGAGTAGCAACATCACCAAGAGTAATAATATCGGTCTGCGTAGTTTGGCTCATATCAATCCTGTTTATTTTTCGATCAATCCAAGAAATGGCTATCCGTTAGAACACAACCATTCACACCATTGTTGTTAATGCTGTTTTGTAATGGTAAGTGCCTAGAGCAATCAACCTAATTTTGACAAAATAACAAAAAAGCCTAGTCATCGGAATGACTAGGCTTCGCCTTATTGAGTGCAATTTAGCAAATTACTCACTCAGCTGTGGCTTTTTTAGGTGGACGGCCACGCGGACGACGAGGGCGGCTAGATTTCTCTTTTTCCGCTTTCGCTGCTTCATCTTCTAGTTCCGCCTCTGTTGCTGCTGGCTTTTGCTCTTCTTTTTCAACAGCTTGAGCAGGCACAGCAACTTCTGCAACAGTCTCGGTCACAGTTTCAGCAGTCACCGCTGGTTCAACTGCTTCAACCTCAACGGGTGCAACTTCGGTTACAGTCTCTGCACTGGCAAGTTCTAAAGGTTGTTGCTCAGGTGCAGGGGCTACTTCTTCTGTGACAACCGCAACATCTACTGGTTTCACTTCTTCTTTCGTTTCAGTGTTTTCAACAGGTGCTGGAGCAGCAGTCGATGCAATATGTGCTTCTTTCGCTTGTTCCGCAGCAAGTTTAGCCAAACGACGACGTTCACGCGGATCATTGGCAACACGAATAGCCGCAGCTTCAGGTGGTGTTAATGCTAACACTGGCGCAGGTTCAGCTTCTTCAGTCGGCTTTTGACTTGGAAGCTCAGCATCACGTGTTACAGGACGCTTTTCTTCCTCAATTACTGTTTCTACCACTAAAGAGCTTGCATATTGCTCAGCAAACTTTTGTAGGGCACGGTTAAACGTAGTGATCAAACCAAATTGCTCAATCAAAATGATGCAATCTTCACCGTAAACATGACGAATCAAGCTACCCAAGGTGTATTGACCCAACGCTGGAATTTGCGATGGTGCAATTTTGGGTACAACAACTGCTTTCTGAGCTGATTGATGACCACGTTGACGGCGACGTGAACGTGGGTCATTGCTGGCACGTTTCACCGGTGCTTGAGCTGTCTCTTCTACCACAGCAGCAGGTGCTTCTTTCGCAACCACTGGTTCTGCTTGAGCTACAGGTTTTTTCTCAGCTTTTTCGACCACAGCAGGCGCAACTTCTGCTTTTGCAATTGGCGCATTGGTCTGTTGCGGATTCAGCGCCACAATTTCACTTTGGCCTTGATCAATATTCACAACAAGTGCAGTGTTCATTGGTTTGCTACGAGGTGCATCAACCACATCCACTTTGACTTGTTGTGGATTTGCGACAGCTTCAGGCGCAGCCACAGGAGTTTCATTCAATACGCTTTGGTCGCGATGACGATTTGGGCGATTTGGACGTTGCTGGTTACGGTCACGACGTGGTAACGGCGCAGAATCATTGCCTTGAGCATCATGATGCTGTTGCTGGTTTTGAGACTCTTGCGGTTGTTGGCGTTTTTGTTGACGCTTTAACTCACGCTGCTCTTGGCGCTGTTCTTGACGTGACAGTTGAACCACTTCTTCATGCACTTGATTTTGTTGTTCATGTGCATGTGCGTGTTGTTCACGTTGCTCTTTGTGCTTGCGCTTCTTCTGGTTTTGATTCGGACGATGTGATTTCTCGTCTTTTTCAAAAGTTTCACGTGCTTCTTGTTTCACAGGATTTTGTGAAATATAGGCATTGTTTGCTGCGGCAGGTGCAGCAGTTTCAGTCACAACAGGTACGTTGACTTGACCAAACTGACCACGGCTTACTGCGCCATTGTTGACCATTTGCTCAATCGCTGCTGCTGCATTTTGTGCAGAACGTGATTGGTCCGTGGTTTGTGCTTGTTTTTGAACAAATAAGTTCTCTAACCAAGCGCAAGGACTTGCTGACTTTTGCGTGCTTGCTTGGTTTTGTTTGGCTTGCGCAGCCTGTTGCTGAGCAGCTTTCTTCTGTGGTGCAGCAGCTTGATTTTGTGCAGCAGGTGCATGGTGATGCTCTGCATCTTCCAAATGCCAGTCTGAAGATTCATAGCCCAGTTCTTTTTCGCTAGAACGGGTTGCTTCAGTACGTTCGTAGCTAGAAGGTGCAAAACCATCTGGATTAAACTGGATTTGGTAATGTGGTGTTTCCAAGTGCGGGTGAGGCAATACGGTCACACGTACATTTGAAGTTTGCTCTAGGTAAACTAGGCTGTGACGCTTTTCATTCAATAAGAATGCCGCAATTTCCACAGGGACTTCGACTTGAACTTCACCTTGACGTTCACGTAAAGCAATTTCTTCAACCTTACGCATAATTGAAAGTGACAGTGAACGTAAGTCACGCACCATACCTGTACCATGACAGCGTGGGCAAACGTAACCTGTCGCTTCTTCCAAAGATGGGCGTAAACGCTGACGGCTCATTTCCATCAGACCAAAACGTGACAGTTGACCGAACTGGATACGTGCGCGGTCGCTTTGCGTTGCTTCACGTAATTTCGCTTCCACCATACGCTGGTTACGGTCTTTGGTCATGTCGATGAAATCGATCACAACGAGACCACCGATATCGCGTAAACGCAGTTGACGTGCGATTTCTTCAGCTGCTTCCAAGTTGGTATTTAAAGCCGTTTCTTCAACATCATGACCGCGGGTTGATTTCGCCGAGTTAATATCGATTGAAACCAAAGCTTCAGTTTGGTCAATGACGATTGAACCGCCAGAAGGAAGTTTTACTTCACGTTCATAAGCCGTTTGGATCTGGCTTTCAATCCCAAAATGAGCGAATAACGGCTCATTCAAGGTATAGGTCTTTAGTTTGTCTAACTGACGTGGCATCACTGCTTTTACGAAGTTATAGGCTTCGTTATAGGCTTGCTCACTATCAATCAGGATTTCAGCAACGTCATCACGTAAATAATCACGGATCGCACGTGTCACCACACCCGCTTCTTGATGCACCAACATAGGTGATGGACCAGAGCTTGCTGAACCTTGGATTTGTGCCCAAAGGTCAAGTAAGTGTTGCAAGTCGAGTTGTAACTCTTCTTGAGTACGGCCAATCCCCGCAGTACGAACAATCACGCTCATGCCACGTGGTACATTTAAAGAGGCTAAAATCTCTTTCAGTTCTTCACGCACTGAACCTGAAATTTGACGGCTGATACCGCCACCTTTCGGATTGTTTGGCATAAGTACTAAGTAGCGACCTGCCAGCGAAATAAAGGTAGAAAGGGCAGCACCTTTGTTGCCACGCTCTTCTTTTTCAACTTGAACCAGTAATTCAGTGCCTTCAGTAATGAGTTCACGAATATTTGAAGTTTGACGAGGGTCAGCTTTGAAATACGAGTTGGCAATTTCTCGCATAGACAAAAAGCCTTGGCGCTGTGCGCCGTACTCAACGAAAACCGCTTCTAAAGACGGTTCAACGCGAGTGACATGACCTTTATAAATATTTGATTTTTTTTGTTCGCGTGTACGATTTTCTAAATCGAAATCGTAAAGACGATTACCAGTGATAAGTGCAACGCGAACTTCTTCGGCGTGGGTTGCATTAATCAACATACGTTTCATGGGTGTGACACCTAATAGTGATGCACACAAACAACAAGCCCAATATTTTTGAGCAAACATCAAATTGGCACGATCAAGACTCAGAAGCAACGTTGTGTAGGTCGCTCTGAAACCACTGACTGTAAATATCCAGCTGGGCTCTGATACGGTTATTTCGATGTCAGCAATATTGCTTCAATCTGGAATCCGTTGATATTTCATGGCATGTCTGACATCTGTGAAATATCACTAGATCCGACATAATCAAAGTTTCCTGTACGCTTCACTGGCGGGTGAGCGGTGCATTGGATGGTGACTTTCACTGTCATTAAGCATTGAAGTCGATCCATCTGGAAGTCTCGATACGGAATGATCATCGTATCTCTGCTTGGCAGTTCCAATGCATCAACGCTTTAGCCTGAATGCGACATCAGGGAGCACATTGTCTGATGTGGATCAGTTTACGTTTAATAACCAGCAAATTGCTGGCGACATATTTTTTCTGAACAAACTGTATGTGCTGATGCACAATTAAACGCAACAGTTTGCCATTTTGCCGATATAATAAGCCTTCGGCGTCGGCATAATTCTTTAGGACCTATCCGAGTTGTTGGTGAATATCTCATCGATTGAAAATTTTATCTAAATAAAATTTTTGATTTGATGCTCACTTACGGCGGTATCCGTGCGCTGAATATATCAAACCTTGCAGCATCTGCCTATGGGCTAAGTTTAGGTTTCTTGTGAAATAACTTAGCTAAATGATCATTTTTTAATCATATTTAGCAAATCTTGGATTAATCGAGCGTATGAATTCTACACAACAATGGCAAAGTGTCACTTGGTTTGACGTGGATGAGCATCAAGACGGGCAGCGAATAGATAATTTTTTATTTACCCGATTAAAAGGTGTACCGAAGAGTCGAATCTATCGTTTGATTCGTGAAGGACAAGTACGCGTAAACAAAAAAAGAATAAAAGCAGAAACACGTTTGAACATCGGTGACCAGATTCGGGTTGCACCGATTCGTTATGAACAAAAGGATGAAACTGCGGCACCAGTCAGTGATAGTGTGGCACAAAGCCTGCTCAGTCGTGTGGTGTATGAAGATGAAGGGCTGTTGGTGATTAATAAACCTTCAGGGATTGCGGTGCATGGCGGCAGTGGTGTCGCTTATGGCCTGATTGAGGCCCTGCGTGCAGCAACGGGTAAAAAATATCTGGAGCTGATCCATCGTATTGACCGTGATACCTCTGGTTTGGTGATGATCAGTAAAAAGCGCAGCACTTTAAAATTACTGCAAGACTTATTGCGTGAGCATAAGATTCAAAAAACTTATGCGGCAATTGTCAAAGGCCAAGTCAGCCTAGATCAACAAATGATTGATGCGCCGTTGTTACGTTATGAGCTAGCCAATGGTGAACGTCGTGTTCGTGTCACCAAAGAAGGTAAGCCGAGTAAAACCAACTGGAAAGTAGTGGAGCGTTTTAAAACGGCCACTTTGGTGCATGCTTCACCGCTTTCGGGGCGTACCCATCAAATCCGTGTACATGGTCTTAGTATTGGTCACCCTTTAGTCGGGGATGATAAATATGGGCATACTACGGCCTATACCGGTCCAGAAGCCCGCCGTTTGTGTCTACATGCGATGCGTTTAGAGATTCCAAACTATCCCGCTATTGAAGCGCCAATGCCTGAAGATATGCAACAGGTGATTGATCAGTTGAGAAAGCAGAAATGAGTCAAAATATCGAACTGGTGATTTTCGATTGGGACGGAACCTTATTCGATTCGGTTGGGCAAATCGTGGCAAGTCTGCAATATGCAGCACAGCAATTTGAACAACCGCTTACGGATGATGCGGCAAAAAGTATTATTGGCTTAGGTTTACCTGAAGTCATGCAAATCCTGTTTCCACAAGTTCCGCATTTACAGCAAGATATTTTACAATGTTATGCCGATCACTATGTGGCAAATTCCAAAGGTGATGCGTGGTTTAGCGGTGTTGCAGCGTTGCTCGCGGATTTAAAACAACAGGGTCTGAAGTTGGCCGTAGCAACGGGTAAAAGCCGTAAAGGTCTAGATCGTGTCTTGGCACAAACCGATAGTCATACGCTGTTTGATATCACCCGTGCCGCCAGTGAAACCAAGTCCAAGCCAGACCCGCTGATGTTGCAGGAAATATTGACTGAGCTGGATGTAGCGGTTGAGCGTGCAATTATGGTGGGTGATACCAGTTATGACTTGGAAATGGCACAAAACCTGAATATGCCACGGATTGGGGTCAGTTACGGGGTGCATAGTATTGAGACTTTACAGCAATTTCAGCCGCTCACCATCGCACACAATGTTCAGGATTTACATCGCTATTTGCAAAGCGTGTTGAATATTGCCGCTTTAACTGAAAGTTAAGCGATACCCATCAGATCAAAGACAAGAATGGGAGAGTCCGCTTTCCCATTTTCATAATAACAATAGGGACAACATGAGTCGTTCAATCCGTTTGCTCAATCTATTACAGCTGCTTAGAGAATATCGCTATCCGGTCACTGCACAGGTGTTGGCGGCGCGTTTGCAGATCAGTCAACGCAGCGTCTATCGCGATATTGATACCTTGCGGGTACAGGGCGTGAATATTGATGCAGCAGCAGGGTTGGGTTTTCAACTGAAACAGGATTTCCTGCTTCCACCGATGACATTGAATGAAACCGAGATCGAAGCGATCTTTTTGGCCCTAAATTGGCTGAATGATATTCCTGATCTGGCCTTGAAATCGGCCTCGACTTCGGTATTGGCCAAGCTCAATGCAGTGCTGCCTAAACATTGTCAGCAGCAACTTGAACAAACTACTTTAAGATCGATCAATGTCTGGTTGCCTGTCGATGAAACATTGGTAGAGCAAGTGCGTTTGGCGATTCGTCAGCAAGTCAAAATCTTGGTCGATTATGCGGATGAGCAGCAACGCGTCAGTTCCCGTACATTATGGCCATTTGCGCTAGGTTATTTTAATGATCGCATTGTCTTGGCCGCTTGGTGTGAACTACGCAAAGGTTTTCGCCATTTTAGGATTGATCGAATTCGAGCATTGAGCTTGAGTCAGGAACTGTATCCACAATTCAAACAGCAATTATTCCAACAGTGGTGGACACAAGAAATGTGCCGTTCGACTACTGACAAAAACTGACAATCAAAACAATTACATTGAAATAAGAATAACTCACTAAGGAAATATCAAAATGGCACTTCAACTTTATACCAATAATTTTTCACGTGGCGTCGTGGTTGACTGGTTGCTGATCGAACTGGGCATTGAATGTGAACGTATCGAAGTTGCTTTCCAAACCGAAATGAAGGCCCCTGAATACCTCAAAATTAATCCCTTTGGCAAAGTTCCTGTGCTGGTCGATGATGGGATTGTAGTTTATGAGCTGGATGCAATTTGTGCTTATCTGGCGGATAAATTTGCAGACAAAGGCTTGGCACCTGCACTGAATGATCCAAAACGTGGTGTTTATTATCGTTGGTTATTCTTTATTTCTGGGCCTTGGGAAGCCGCTTCAACCAATAAAATGCTCGGTGTAGACGTCGCACCCGATCAAAAATCTTCTGTTGGATACGGGGATTATCAGGATGCCTATAACGCTTTTGTGCAAGGTCTCAGCGAAGTTGATCCCTATTTATGTGGTAAGCAGTTTACGGCCGCGGATGTCACGGTTGCTGCAATGTTATTTTGGCAGCTAAAAATGGGGGAGATCGAATCGCATCCTGCAATAGAGCATTATCTGGAAAACATTAAACAAAGACCAAGCTATCAAAAATTTGCTGAATTTTTTAGTAATGCCTAAGCTGAAAAGTCTATTCATCCAATAAAAAAGCCGATTCATTCGGCTTTTTTATATTCTCGGTTCTGATTTGAGATCGGTGATGTGATCGAATGAAAATACACGTTGAATCTCTTCAATGAATTGTTGTGTTGCGTCACTGGGGTTTTGTTTTTGATAGCTGATAAACACATCCAGGCAGGGTAGCGGTTGACTGAGGGGTTTGACGACGATTTGGTCGGTGGCTAGTGCTTGGATATAGGCCGGTAAAATGGCACAACGATGCCCTGAATGCACTGCTTGAATAGCCTCGGCAATGTTGCTGGCTTCATCGATGTTTTGAAAATGAATTTGCTGCTGTTTAATGTATTGGGTAATGATTCGTGCCAAAGGCGCAGACAGCTTGTGGGCTAAAATGGTCAGGGGTAAATCCTGTAATTGAGCAAGGTCGATCTGTGCATGCTGTGCCAAAGGATGTTGTTTTGGCAGCATAAACACCAAAGGTTCTTTGAGGACCAATTGACTTGCAAATGCTTCATTTTCAAATTTTTGATTAATAAAAATCAGGTCTAAATCGCCTTTTTTAAGCTTATTGATTTGATCGCTTTCTTTGAGATTGAGTGTTCGAATTTGCAGTTTGGGCAGACGAACTCTTAAACGCGGCAAGATATAGGGGAAAACGCGGATTTCAGCAGAGGGCACAAAACCGATTTTTAAGCATTGCACTTTTGCCGCAGCAACCTGTCGTGCCATGGTCACCGCTTTGTCTGCCTGTGTCAGGGTCAGGCGAGCTTGTTCGAGGAAAACCTGACCTTCATCGGTTAATTCAACTTTACGTTTGGTGCGATGTAACAGTTGCACACCAACATCATCTTCGAGGTCTTTGATTTGCTGACTGAGAGAGGGTTGAGACGTGTGTAGTTTGAGTGCTGCTTTACTGAAACTCAGCTCTTCAGCAACTGTAATGAAATAGCGTAAATGACGTAATTCCATAAGACGGGTCCAAGAATGTCTTATTATTGTTTTGCTGATGATGAGAAAATCATACTGTTGCCGCATTATATCTGAGCTTGTTTTATATACAATATGCTTTTTTCTAAAATATAAAAAATAGCAAAAAAGGAACTGTTTCTGCTGGGTGCTGAATTGTCAGTATGCTTTATTAGTTCGGTAAAATTGTGTTGACTCAGCGAGAGAAAATCAACATAAGGCATAAGCTTATGTTAGGATCAAAGATCGGTGTTAGAAACTGGAATAAAACGAGAATAGTAAAAAAATCATCATGATTTAAAAGATTATCCCGTTAACTATAATCCATTGACAACACAGGACCTACATCACCTACCTCATGCGATGAGATTCCACCAAAGAAGACCTACATGAAAGATAAGCCGACATTAACCTATCAATTGCCGACACAATCTTGCTTGAGCCACACTTGGGGGAAACCTCCTTTTCCACATGAGGCTTCTGATCATTGTGGGATTGATCGCTTCTATAATCTAGAAAAACCGTTAACACCTTATGATCGTAAAGGATTGTTAAAGTGGTTAGCCACACGGCAGTCTTATACTTGGAATGTGGACCGTTCACATGAATGGACCTTGCGTAATCACATGCTGGAGTTGCCGCAAAATAGACCACATGCCGATTTGAATGACTGGCAAATTTGGTTTGTGGGACATGCCACTGTTTTAATTCAGATCGGTTCTTATAATTTTTTGACCGATCCTGTCTGGTGTGAGTATGTCAGCCCGAAACAGGGCAATGGCCCACGCCGTGTCTGCCCTGCGGGGATTGCCTTAGAACATTTGCCAAACATTCATGGGGTACTGTTAAGCCACAATCATTATGACCATATGGATTTGGCGACTTTGGAATGGTTACATCAAAAATTCGAAATGCCGATTTATACAGGCTTGGGCAATGGCTATTATCTACCTAAGCATTTACACGTCATTGAGATGGATTGGTGGCAGGAAATTCCATTTCATGATGAATTGAAGATTGCCTATACACCTGCACAGCATACCTCTGGGCGAGGGGTTCGAGATCAGAACAGAGCGCTGTGGGGCGGTTTTTCTTTAGTTGCTAAAACAGGGCATTGCTTCTTTGCTGGCGATACAGGCTATTCCACGCACTTTAAACAAATCCATGAGCGTTATGGCGATGCACGTGTGGCCTTATTGCCGATCGGGGCTTATGAACCACGCTTGCTCATGCGTTATGTACATATGAATCCGCAAGATGCTTTTCATGCTCATTTAGATTTGCATGCCCATCGTTCCTTGGCGATACATTACCGAAGCTTCCAGCTTACAGATGAAGATCGCGATGCGCCTGAACATGAACTTCAGCAAGCCATGAAATCCTCTTCAAAATTGGTCAATCCATTTTATTGTATTCGTGAGGGGCACTTTATTCGGGCTTAGGGCTTTGTAGGGCATCTATACACCATAATGAAATCAGTGAAAGACTGCCCAAGGCGATATTCATGACAACGGGATTGAAAGCTTGATAGATTTGATCGGGATAAATCAACAAAACGCAAATAAATAGCCCAATTAGGCTAATAATGCTGAGCCAATGCAAATATTTATGAGTTAAAAATAAAAACAGACTACCAAAAATGATCTCTGCAAGACCAGACAAGGAAATCATCCATGGAATATAGACTGCTGCAATATTGAGTTGTTGCCAAACATAGTGTTCATCTTGCACCTGAAAAATTAATTTGGGAATCAATCCTTGATATATCCATAGTATCGCAATGACCAACTGACTGAATTTTAAAATCTTTTTGAGGGGTAGATGGCTATGGTTCATCTTAGGGCATCATCCAGAAGGAAATGTTGCTGAATATCTGGGGTCACGACATAACATTGTTCTGATTTACCAAAAAGGCGGTAGCGATTTAAGGCGATACGGCGATAAGCAAAATCACGTATCAGTTTAGGCACAACACGGGCATATTTTAAACTGGTGTAAGGGGAATCTAGACGTTGAACGATGCGTAGAAAGGCGGTCGATTCGGTATAACATTGACCATTTTCCAGTAAGACCATTGTTTCAAAATGATCAGTAGGGAGATGGCAATAGGCGAGGAGTTGCTGTCCCAGATAAGATTGCACCGAAACCAGTTTAAATTGACAGTGTAGATCATGCTTGATCATAAAATCTGCCCAAGCTGAGCATAGCACGCACTCTGCATCAAACAGGATGATGTCATGGCTTTGGATTAGGTGTTCTAATGATTTCAGCATATTTATTGTTCTAATGGGGGGGGGTGAATAAATTGTCCCTCAACTGCATTAAAAAAGCCATCCGAGGATGGCTTTTTATTTCAATATTTAAGGTTTACAGAAAGCTAGGTAAATGACGGGCTGGATCGGTTTCACGAGCAGCTTGAGCATCTGCAACCGTCATGCCTAATGCTTTCGCTACGCCTTCACCATAAGCAGGGTGGCATGCATAACAGTTACGGATATGACGATATTTGATGAAGTCCAAAGCATCACCCATGGCACGTGCTGTATTGCCAAATAATGCATCTTGTTGTTCAGGTGTCATCAATTCGAACAAGGCGCGCGGTTGACTAAAGTAGTCATTATCATCTTCACGATAATCCCAGAAATCAGCATCGCCATTAATTTTCAATGGTGGTTCTTTGTACTGAGGTTGCTCTTGCCACTGACCAAAGCTGTTTGGCTCGTAATGTGGTAAGCCACCATAGTTGGCGTCGATACGGCCTTGACCGTCGCGGTGGTTACTATGTACAGGGCAACGTGCAGCATTGACTGGGATTTGTTGGTAGTTCACACCGAGACGGTAGCGTTGAGCATCCGCATAGTTAAATAAACGCGCTTGTAACATACGGTCTGGTGAAACACTGATACCAGGCACCAAGTTGCTTGGTGCAAAAGCAGATTGTTCCACATCCAAGAAGAAGTTTTCTGAATTGCGATTCAGTTCAAACTCACCGACTTCAATCAGTGGATAATCACCGTGAGGCCATACTTTGGTAAGATCAAATGGATGGTAGGGAACTTTCTCTGCTTGTTGTTCTGGCATGATTTGTACGAAAAGGGTCCATTTTGGATAGTCTTTGCGTTCGATTGCATCGAATAAATCACGTTGGTGACTTTCACGATCTTGACCTACCAGTTCACCTGCTTCAGCATCGGTCAGGTTCTTAATCCCTTGCTGCGTTCTAAAGTGGAATTTTACCCAGAAACGCTCATTGGCAGCATTAATGAAGCTATAGGTATGGCTACTAAAACCATGCATATGGCGATAGCTTGCAGGAATACCACGATCCGACATGACGATGGTCACTTGATGTAGCGCTTCTGGCAGTAAGGTCCAGAAATCCCAGTTATTGGTTGCGCTACGCAGGTTGGTTTTAGGGTCGCGTTTAACGGCCTTATTTAAATCAGGGAATTTACGCGGGTCACGCAAGAAGAATACAGGGGTGTTATTTCCCACCATATCCCAGTTACCTTCTTCGGTATAAAATTTTAAAGCAAAACCACGAATGTCTCGTTCTGCATCTGCTGCACCGCGTTCACCTGCAACTGTGGTAAAGCGCGCGAACATCTCAGTTTTTTTACCAATTTCGCTAAAGATTTTAGCGCGGGTATATTGCGTAATATCATGGGTTACGGTGAAAGTACCAAATGCGCCAGAACCTTTAGCATGCATACGACGCTCAGGAATCACTTCACGGACAAAGTTGGCAAGTTTTTCATTTAGCCATAAATCTTGGGCTAATAAGGGTCCTCTAGCGCCAGCGGTCATACTATTTTGGTTATCAACCACAGGTGCACCAAAATCAGTGGTTAAGTGGCTATAAGGACATTTTTTATCGTCTTGGCTCATGTTCTATCTCCATCAAGATGACCTGTGAGCTAGGTCACCTCAATTGTTTGACCGTTCAAAGATATGAATGTTGGACCGTATCATGTACAAAATGGGTATCGAAATGTCAGATGCCTAAATTGATTTGCAATGATAAAGTTCGCATCCTTTGTATTTTTACTCTAGGTTGATGAAAGCTTTTTTTCCAATGGATTAAAGTTGATGTCATAAATGCTTTATTCGATTGAAGCTGTTTAAAGCTTAAACATGAGTTGAGTATTTGTAGATATGAAAATTGTTAAAAAAAGATAAAAGATAATGAAAAAATAAAGACTTACTGCTTTGCTTGGTTTTAATGGAAACTGAATCTGAGGCTAGATTGGCAAAATTTTAAAGCCGTTATTTTTGTTGAAAAATAGTGCTGTTACATGTTGGAGTTATGTAAAAAGGCCTAGAACGGTTTCGTTTATTGTTTTTGGTGTGTATAAAAAATAATCAATAGATTTGAGTTGCAGACATCGAAAGCTTAGTAGCAAATATGTAAACCTTTAATATTTTAGCATTTGCTATGTTATTTTGGCTTATCTTTAAAGAGATTAAAAAAATGAAAAAATTAGCATTAGGTTTCGGGTTATCTTTAACTGTTTTAGCAGGTTGTACAGCCATGCCACAACAAGACGGAAACAAAGCAAATTCTACCGCTTCATTGAAAGTTGAGTTTGTTGGGCAAGGCGCTTATGCAGTTACGCCGCAGCAGGGCACTGTCAGTTTATATGCCGTGGACAGTCAGATCGCAGATGTTCCTGCAACCTTGATTCAGCAGCAAAAAGTTCAAATCTCTCAAGTGCCATTTACAGTTGATTTTACTGTTCCAGCGGATCACCGTCAGCGCATTCAGCCACCAGTTCGTGAGGATGCGCAAATCAAATATTATGTCACTTGGGAATCGGATGCCAAGAATTTGACCGGTAAAGATGCCATTGTGATTGATTATGATCGTCAATTTCCAAGCGTGAGTTTGAATGGCGCTAAACAACAGATTTACCTACGTTCAGCAAAATAAATTGTGCAGTAAATAAAAAAGGCGATGCGCTACGGCGCATCGCCTTTTTATATTGAAATGTCTTATTTAGACATTGAGCATACGATTGGATTTGACCATATCGGCCAAGCCATGGGTTCTAAAATAATGTTCCAACCAGCTTTTAATCACCAGTGGGTTATTCATTTGTAGTACATCATCCAAGAGTTTTTTGGCATCAGTCATCGGCACATGGCAAATTGCTTTACGGACGCGGAGAATGTTACTTGAACTCATTGAAAGGGTATTAAAGCCCATTGCCATCAGTAGAATGGCAGACAAGGGGTCTCCCGCCATTTCTCCACAGACACTGACTGGTTTTTGATGTTCGTGGCAGTCTTGAACCAAACGTTTTAGTGCACGTAATACCGATGGGTGGAAATGCGAATAGACGTTGGCCACATGTGGATTATTCCGATCAACTGCCAGTAAATACTGGGTCAAATCATTAGAACCGACCGAGAAGAAATCAACCAATTCGGCAAATTCATCAATTTGTAAAAGCACGCTAGGCACTTCGACCATAATCCCGATTTTCGGTTTGGTGATTTTGACTTGTTCTTCTTCTTGTACCGCAATCCAGTCTCGTTCCAACAGATACAGCACTTCTTCCACTTCACTGACGCTGGTCACCATCGGCAATAAGATATGCAAATTGTTCAGGCCAATACTGGCTTTGAGCATGGCACGAATTTGCGCAGAGAAAATTTCAGGATGGTCCAGCGTGAAACGTAAACCGCGCCAACCTAAAGCTGAGTTTTCTTCTTCAATACTGAAATAAGGCAAATCTTTATCCGCACCAATATCGAGGGTACGCATAATTACAGGCTTGTTGGCAAAATGGCTGAGCTGTTGACGATAGATAGCACGTTGTTCTTCTTCGCCAGGGAAACGTTCGCGTAGCATAAAAGGAATTTCACTACGATAGAGTCCTACACCTTTAGCGCCCCGTTGTACACCACGAACCACATCAATCATTAAGCCTGTATTGACGAATAAAGGAATAGACACGCCATCAGGCGTAATTGCATCTTTAGTTTCGTATTGCTTTAAATCTTTGGCGATTTGCTCTTCTTCTTTTTGCACTTCCTTATAACGTTGACGTAGACGACGGGGTGGATTGACGAAGACCCGCCCTTGATAGGCATCCACAATCATCTCCAGATCATCCAGTGTCGTAATCGGTAATTCGGTAACCCCTACGACCGTTGGAATGCCGAGCGCACGGGCGACAATCACCATATGTGAGTTGGCCGCACCCTCAGAAGTGACAATTGCCGCGATATTATCAACAGGCAATTCGACCAAGGCCGCCGTACTGATCTCTTCACCAATCAAAATACTATCAGGGCTGAGTTCACGGTGACTGGTATCATTTTCTTGCAGGCAAGCCAAGATTCGGCGCCCAAGATCTTTCAGATCAGAGACACGTTCACGAAGGTAGTCATCTTCCATTTGTGCAAACAGCGCCACATGTTTGTCGATGACTTTACGTACGGCACCTTGTGCCCAACTGCCTGCACGAATATGGTCTTTAATTTCGCTTGGTAAGGCATTTTCATCCAGCATACGTAAGAACACGCTGAACAGTGCGCGCTCTTCAGACATGAGCGAGTCTTGCATTTTCTCATCTAAAGATTGAATCTCTAGACGGACTGCTACAATGGCTTGATCGAGTAATTCTAATTCATCACTGATGTCTTCAGCTTCACGATCAGGAATCGCACCGAGATCGGCTGGAGGATAGAGTACGATTGCACGGCCTAGTGCTACACCGCCTGCGCCCGACACCCCTTGGAAGGTTTTATAGCTGGGGCCATTGCTGGGTTTACGGAATACATCGATGTTGCCCACCGCATGTGCATGGGCAATCACGCCAGAAAGCTGTGCGCACAAGGTCACCAAAAAGGATTCTGCCGCTTCACTAAAATCTTGTGATTCTTTATTTTGAACCACTAATACACCCATCACCTTGCGGCGATACATGACCGGAACGCCCAGGAAGGAGTTAAACAGCTCTTCACCTGTTTCAGGCAAATAAGCGAAACGTTCGTGTTTGGGGGCGTTGTCTAAGTTAACGATTTCTTCACGTTGACCGACCAAGCCAACCAAACCTTCACCGACACTGAGTGATACGGTGCCAACCGCTTCGGGTTTTAATCCTTTAGACGCCATCAGCACGTAGCGACGATTACGCTCGTCCAATAAATAAATTGAACACACATCGACATGCATGGCATCGGCCACATGATTGACCATAATGTCCAAGGAATCATGCAAACTGACGGACGCATTAATTTCTTGCACAATGCGTCTAAGCGTGTCGAGTTGCATGTTTGACATGGATGTTTACTCCAATTTATTGAATCGTTATAGGCCTAGTTATAACAGCTCTCTTGTCAAAAATCATTGCTTAAAGTTATGATTCTTTGACAATTAACGCTGAGGTAGTTGTAAACATAATTCCATCATGGCTTTACGGTAAACATCACGTTTGAAGTTAACCACTTGACCCAATGGGTACCAGTAACTCACCCATTGCCATTCATCGAACTCGGGTGGGTCTGATAGGTTTAACTGAATATGGTGCGGCGAGGCCGTTAACTTCAGTAAAAACCATTTTTGCTTTTGTCCAATACATACCGGATCTGAATCTGACCGAATGTACCGATGTGGCAAACGATAACGCAGCCAACCTTTTGTTTGCGCTATAATTTGGACGTGTTCGGGCAATAAACCGACTTCTTCTCTCAGTTCACGAAAAAGTGCCTGCTCAGGGGTTTCACCAAATTGGATCCCTCCTTGTGGAAATTGCCAAGCATTGTGACCAATGCGTTTTGCCCATAAAACTTGTCCGTCATCGTTTGCCAAAATGATCCCGACGTTGGGTCGGAAACCTTCTGAGTCGATCATTTGGCTACCTAAATTTTGTCTATATCGTTGACTTTGATCTCGGGGACAGTCACTCTTCTTGTCCAACTCGAAAAAGGTCAAAGTAAAATGTTTAAAAATTGCTATGATCTTAACGAATTTCTATCGACTAGCGGAGATAGATTTACATTTTTTTTCTTAATTTTCAGTTTAAACGAGAAATTCTATGCAATTGGCTTTGTTTGATTTAGATCATACGCTGTTAAATACCGATTCAGACCATTCTTGGGGAGAGTTTTTGGTCAATGAGGCTTTGGTTGATCCAGTTCATCATCGTCAAATGAATGACAAGTTTTATGAAGACTATAAAGCAGGACAGCTTGACCCGATTGCCTATAATGAATTTGTATTTGAATTTCTGACCAAACATGACAATGCCTATTTAACTGAGTTACATCAGTTGTTTATGCAGAAGGTTATCCGTCCGCAGATGCGCCCTAAAGGCTTCGATGCGATTAAAAAGCATCAGGATCTTGGTCATGCCATTGTCGGCATCACCGCCACCAGTGACTTTATTACCGCACCGATTTTCCGTGAATTTGGCATTACCGAGATTATTGCCACCAATGCGGAAGTGATTGATGGAGAATATACGGGGAAGGTCACAGGGATTCCGTGTTATCAAAAAGGCAAGCTGGCGCGTCTGGATCAGTGGTTGGCTGGCCGGTCCGTGTCTGAGTCATGGGCATATTCTGATTCAATCAATGACCGTTTCTTACTTGAATATGCGACCCATGCGATTGCAGTCAATCCAGATGACCGTTTAGAAAAGCTAGCCAAAGAACAGGCTTGGGATATTCAAGACTGGTCGATTTAAGGTTTTGATTCATTGCCAATATCGCTGTGTAAACAGAGGTATTTGGCAATGATCTATTCATGTTTAAAAATTAAAAAAATCATTATCATATTCATTCAATTTATTGCTATAACACTACTGGATTTACAGGGGGTGTTATGACAAAACAACAAATCAAATTACCTAAACAACTCTGGACGGCAGAGAGTATTGATCTCACACGACATCGTTATCAAGGTAAGTTATTGAGCAAAAGTGAAGGCTTTCATTTAGGTAAGGCGCAACGAAAAAAAATTCCACGTGAAAACTTAGCTCAACTTTCAGTACGCCCAAAAGGGACCACAGCGTTAACGCTTTATGATTGGAGTAATCAGGGACGTTTAACACAATTACAGCCAATTCGTGCCAAGCGGATGAGTGTATCGCCATTTACGTTCTATCGTGGTATGCCCGCGCTGATGCTGTTTGATCAAGCATGGGAACAATACAATTCAGGCTTGTTTCAGCAAATTTGTGGCGATTGCCATTTAAGCAACTTTGGCGGTTTTGCCAGTCCTGAACGTAACCTGTTATTTGGTATCAATGACTTTGATGAAACCTTGGTTGCGCCATTTGAGTGGGATTTAAAACGTCTGGTGACAAGTTTTGTGATTGCGGCTAAGGATATTGGATTGGGAGAGCGCAGCGGCTTAAAAGCCATTAAAACCATGCTAAATAGCTACCGCCAACACTTACTTGAGAATATGGCCTTATCACCATTGCAAGTTTGGTATGAAAAGGTCGATGCCAACACCTTATTAGAAAATACCGAATGCCGAAAACTCAGAAAGAAACGTGCCAAGCATTTAGATTCAGCTCAAAAGCGTAATGCCCATTCAGTGTTACCTAAGCTGACCCAACAAGATGCTGAAACTGGGTTTAGACATTTTATTGATGATGCTCCTTTGCTATGGCACCCCAAGCCAAGTGAACCCTTTGCTGAACAGGTCGATGAGTTTTTTCAATGCTATCGTAACTCATTAAAATACGACCGACAGGTATTGTTTGATCGTTATCAGCGGACCGATGTGGCACTCAAAGTAGTCGGGGTCGGTAGCGTTGGAACCCGTTCAGCAATTGCCTTATTTGAAGATGCAGACCGTGAACCGCTGATTTTACAAATGAAAGAAGCCAACCCTTCAATTCTCAGTCCGTTATTTAAAGACAAAGTTCAGCACGAAGGTGAGCGGGTGATTCATGGTCAGCAATTGATGCAAGCGGCCAGTGATATCTTCTTGGGTTTTTCCAGCCTGCAACAAGATTTTCATGTACGCCAGCTACGAGATATGAAAATTTCGGTTGATCTTGCCGATATGGATGATGAATATTTCTATGAATATGCGGAAAGCTGTGGCCTTGCTTTAGCCCATGCACATGCCAAAGCAGGCAATGCCGATGTATTGATGGGTTATTTAGGTGAAGGCAATACGATCATTGAGGTTTTACAGGATTATGCCACTCAATCGGCTGAGCGTAATCTAAATGACTATCAGCAATTTATGAACGCAGTAAGCGATGGTCAGATTCAGCTCGCTGGTGATGATGTCCTTTAATCATAGGTCTGTTTGGACAGACATAAAAATAGTGATGATTTGAGAGAAAAAGACAAATGTTTAGCAAAATTATGTCAGGTTTGGGCCTGCAAGGTGTCACTGTTGAAACTCGTTTATTTAATTCAACCTTACAAGCGGGGGAAACGCTACGCGGTGAGATTAATTTTAAAGGTGGCTCAACCGATAAAGACATTAAAGGCCTCTATCTGCAATTGATGACCATGGCTGAGGTAGAGTCGGGTGATCATGAATTTAATCAGCCTTTGGTCTTGGATCAATGGTTAATCAGTGCTAATTTTTCATTGCCGGCAAATCAAGCGCACCATGTTCCTTTCACCATGGAAATTCCGCATGAAACGCCAATCACCGAAGTTTCTTGCCGCCGTAATGGGACACGGGTCTGGATCAATACCCGTCTGGATGTGGATTGGGGTGTGGATGCAACGGATCGTGACTATTTAAGCGTTCTGCCAACACCTGCCATGCAAATGTTTTTACAAGCTATGCAGCAATGTGGATTTGTTTTGTCGACTGTGGATGTAGAGAAAGGGCAATTGACTGCACAGAACTTTAGATCGACCATTGGCTGCTACCAAGAATTGGAGTTTGTATCTTCACACATGTTTAGTGGTTTTAATGAGGTGGAAGTATCTTTTGTGGCTGAACCACATCAAACCCATGTCATGCTGGAGATCGACCGCCGTTTCCGCTCAGATCAATTATTGTCGATGACGATTCCACACCACCTCTTGGATGTTCAGCAGATGGCGCAGCAAATTCGCCATTTATTGCAGATTGGATAAGCGAGATTAAACCTCCCTTTGGGGAGGTTTTTTGTCATATGATTGTCATTATTTATTTTTAAGATCAAATGATGAAAATAAAAATAAATCAGGAAGCCCAGACTTCCATCTTGCTCGATACATTATTGCAATTAAAACGACAATATCCCATGATCAAAATGCGATGGATCGCTCTCCCGATTTTCGTGCTGATTTTGATGTACGGTTGGCAGCAACAGTTTTTTACCGCATGGGTGATCTTGCCCTTTGTGTGGACAATGATTGTGCTGAATCTTGCCTTGCTTGCGCATTCTAAATCTAAAAAATTACAAAAGATTGAGCAATTCAAATTCGATCCGATTTTTTGGAATAAATTTAGATTCTATTATCCTGAACTGGGTCTAAAACAACGGCAATTGATCGAAGTTGGATTTAAGGATTATTTGGCTTTGCATGTCATGCAAAAACAGGCCTATGCCATGCCTTCGCATGCCGTTGATTCGTTATGGCATGTCATGCTGGAATTTCCAAAGCAGTACCAAGACTTATGTGAAAAGCTTATCGGCCGGCAGTTACATCATAGCCCCTATGAAGCGAGCACAACGTCCACGCAGCAAACGCAACAGTTATTTGCGACATGGCGAAACAGTTGTGGTTTACATGCCTATCAACCAAGAAATACCACGCTGTTACCTAGACTGTTTGCGATTGACCAAGCCTTAAATTGGCAAGATGGGCAGTATTTTAATCTTGAATTGATGATCAAGGATTATGCGCAATACCTGCTGGCACAATCTTCGTCATCCTCTTCAAGTTGCAGCAGTAGCAGCAATAGCTGTAGTAGTTGCAGCAGTTGTGGGGGCGGTGGGGGAGATTAACAGATGCCACTAGCCTACATGCATCATTCGAATCAACTCTTCAGCCGCTTTAGACTGAATTCGTGCAGGATGCCAAACCATACCGAGTTGACGCTGCATATCCAGTTTTAAATCGAGTTGTTTTAAATCCTGATTGACTAAGGTTTTTGGCAACACCGACCAGCCGAGACCAATCGAGACCAACATTCGAATGGATTCTAAGGGATTATTGCTCATGGTAATTTTTGGTTTTAAACCATTTCGCTCAAATTCAGACAAGGTGATCTGACTGGTATAGGTTTGTGCGGCAGGTAATAAACTTGGGTAAGCAATCAGGTCTTCGAGTTTAAGTTGGGGTTGTTGTGCCAAAGGGTGGAAGGGCGCAGCCACAAACACCAATGGATCATTCCAGATGGTTACATAATTCAGGCGATCATGCCCCACTGGCGGTAAGGTTAAAAATGCCAGTTCCAGTTCACCTGCCAAAACCTGTTCATGCGCTTGTTCTGAATCGACAAAATGCACATCCAAAGTCACTTGAGGATAGTGCTGCACAAAATTTTTCAATGGTTCAGCCAAATGATGCAAACCAATATGATGACTGGTACCAATCTTTAAGCGGCCTTGGACCTGTGCTTGCTCATGACTCAAAGTATGATGAATTTCCCCTAATTCATTCAGCCAAGTCCGGACTTTAGGTAATAGAGAATGTGCGGCATGAGTGGGCTGAATGCCCCGACCTGCAGATTCAAACAGCTTGACCCCAAAGTAGTCTTCCAAGCTGTGAATCCGTTTAGTGACTGCGGGTTGGGTAATAAATAATTGTTCTGCTGCGATGGAAATTGAACCGGTTTCCATCACTTTTACAAATGCTTCAAAAGCAGCGAGGTTCATACAAGCTTGTCCAAGGAGATTTTAAAATTAGTTTTATAAGCAGTATGTTTGAATTAGAAATAATTCCATACTTTTTCATGAAAGAAAAAAGCAAAGGCTTGTACCGTTGGTTCAATTAAACTTAAGGTAGCTGCCATGAGCCAATTGCCTGTAATCAGGTAAGCAACGATCATCGCAACACTAATATGCATGATGTAATAACTCAAGGTTTTTTTCAAAGTCCGACTATTGTTCATGACAAATTGTTGAATATTTGACATCTGTTTCACCTTACAAAATCTCTATTTAATTAAATAATAATCATTATCATTTAAAATGTAAAAAGGAAATTTCAATTCAGCACGATTGGATTTATAAATCGTGAGGTGATTGATTTAATATCAGCTGCTCAAAGCCAGAGTATGTATGAAATGTGCTCAGCCAAGATGATTTAAATTTTTTTAATTTAATGAGATGATCAAGATATAAAATTTCAATTTATCATTCCTAAAAGTTTGTTAATTTATAAAAATGATAAATTAGATTTATGTGAAGCGATTGCTATAATCAATTCAAGATCAAAATACCCAGACTAATGGCAAGCACGATGGAGGGCGACGACATGGCAGGCAAAACCTTATATGACAAATTATGGGATGACCATTTAGTAAAACAACGCGATGATGGTTCGAGCTTAATTTATATCGATCGCCATTTATTACATGAAGTGACCAGCCCTCAGGCTTTCGAAGGCTTACAACTTGCCGATCGCCAACCTTGGCGTTTAAGTGCTAACGTTGCAACACCTGACCATAACGTGCCTACTTCTAAAAAAGAGCGTGAACAGGGTATCGCAGGGATTGAAGATGATACTTCTCGTATTCAGGTACAAACCTTAGATGACAACTGTAAAACCTTTAATATCGTTGAGTTTGGGATTAATGATATTCGTCAAGGCATTGCCCACGTGGTTGGCCCAGAACAAGGTTTAACTTTGCCGGGTATGACCGTGGTCTGTGGTGACTCACATACCGCAACACATGGTGCTTTTGGCTGTTTGGCACATGGTATCGGGACGTCAGAAGTGGAACATGTATTGGCAACACAGTGCTTGGTACAGAAGAAGTCGAAAAACATGTTGGTGCGTGTTGATGGCGTATTAGGTACGGGCGTGACCTCAAAAGATGTGGTGTTAGCCATTATTGGCAAGATTGGGACCGCGGGCGGTACAGGTTATGCCATTGAGTTTGGTGGTCAAGTGTTCCGTGATATGTCAATCGAAGGTCGTATGACTGTATGTAATATGGCAATCGAAGCGGGTGCTCGTGTGGGGATGGTTGCAGTCGACGACAAAACCATTGCCTATGTCAAAGACCGTAACTATGCACCGAAAGGTGAACAGTGGGATCAAGCAGTCGAATATTGGAATACCTTACATTCAGACGAAGATGCTGTATTTGATGCGGTGGTGGTCTTGAATGGTGCAGAGATTGAGCCACAAGTGTCTTGGGGAACTTCTCCTGAAATGGTGATTCCTGTTTCACAGGCAGTACCAACATTAGAACAAGCTAAAGATGATGTACAACGCAATGACTGGACCCGTGCTTATCAATACATGGGATTAACGGCAGGTCAAGCCTTGGCCGATATCCAATTAGATCGCGTCTTTATTGGTTCATGCACCAACTCACGTATTGAAGATATTCGTGCAGCAGCGGATGTGGTAAAAGGCCGTAAGGTTGCGTCGAGCATCAAACAGGCGATGATTGTGCCGGGTTCTGGTTTGGTGAAACAACAAGCTGAGCAAGAAGGTTTAGATCAAATTTTCTTGGAAGCAGGTTTTGAATGGCGCGAACCAGGTTGTTCGATGTGCTTAGCGATGAACGCAGATAAATTACAGCCAGGTGAACATTGTGCTTCGACCTCGAACCGTAATTTTGAAGGTCGTCAAGGTAACGGCGGACGTACGCATTTGGTCAGCCCAGCGATGGCCGCTGCCGCTGCGATTGCGGGCCATTTTGTTGATGTTCGTTCATTCTAAGGGAGCACAAGCATGGAAAAATACACTGTAGAGCAAGGTATTGTTGGGCCTTTAGACCGTGCCAATGTCGATACCGATTTAATTATTCCAAAACAATTCTTAAAGTCGATTAAACGTACAGGTTTCGGCGATAACTTATTTGATGAGTTACGTTATTTGGATGAAGGCTATTTAGGTCAAGACATTAGCAAACGCCCGAAAAATCCTGATTTCGTATTGAATCAACCGCGTTATCAAGGTTCAAGTATTTTATTGGCACGGACCAATTTTGGTTGTGGTTCTAGCCGTGAGCATGCGCCTTGGGCGTTGAATGAATATGGTTTCCGTACCGTCATTGCACCGAGCTTTGCCGATATTTTCTTTAATAACTGCTTTAAAAATGGCATGTTACCTGTGATTTTATCTGAACAGGTGGTGGATCAGTTATTTAAAGAATGTGCTGAGAATGAGGGTTATCAACTGACCATTGATTTAGAGGCTCAGGAAGTGCGTACCCCAACAGGTGAAGCATTTAAATTTGAAATTGATCCATTCCGTAAGCACTGCTTATTAAATGGTTTGGATGATATTGGCTTAACTTTACAAGTGGCAGATGATATTCGCGCTTTTGAAGCCAAGGCGAAACAAGCGCGTCCGTGGGTGTTTCAAGACATCCAAGCTTAAGTTTGGGTCGTAGAAATACATTTGGGTTTTAGACATTTTTAACATAGGCATAGCGCAGAGATTGAACTCTTGTTAACATGCTAGCGGATAATATTTTGCTTACATGTTAACAAGACATGAGGACTGGGCTTGAATAATGAAAAGAAGACTCGCTCGCAGTATTTTACTGTGTCTAGGCGCTGTTACGACTTTGACTGCATGTCAAAATGCACCCAATGTGGTGGATCAGGTTCGTATTGCACAGAACACATTGGAAAGTAAGGCGGACAACACAACTTTATATTGTTCAGGTGTTGAGAATTGTGAGTTTGAACGTATTGGTGACATCGATGTCATTGATGCAAAGACTCATCGGATTAGCCAAAAGGCAATGGAACGCGGCATTGTACGCTTACATGGTTCAGTATTTAGCCGCAAACAGCAGGTCTATTTAAGTGTGCCAGCCAAGCAATATGAGGTCGTGATTCGCTTCTATCCAATTTCTCCTGACCGTTCCGAAACTTTCCATGTGATTCATGCATTTAAACCGCATGTGCGCTATACCTTTAAAATGTACCGAGACCGAACACGTCGTTCAGGTAGTTTACTTAATGTTTCTGTGCCTGATCCGTTGTGTGTAGATTTACAGCAAGAGCAACACACCATTCGTCGTTTCTGTCGTCCATTTGACGTCAGTACAGGTCTGGGTGAGTTTGTTGAGAAAAAGGTTTAATTGGCTTGCAGCGTCATCGTTGCACATAGGAAAATTGGAAAATAAATGTCGAAGCATATTTTGATTTTAGCGGGTGATGGCATTGGTCCTGAAATCGTAGCAGCTGCTGAAAAGGTTTTAACCAAGGTCAATGATAAATTTAATTTAGGTTTGACATGGGAACATGGTTTGCTCGGTGGTTCTGCAATTGATGCACACGGCGAACCATACCCAGCCGTGACCAGTGAACAGGCGAAAAAAGCCGATGCGATTTTATTGGGTGCAGTGGGTGGTCCGAAGTGGGATAGCATTGAGCGTTCAATTCGCCCTGAACGTGGCTTGTTGAAAATTCGTAGTGAACTCAATTTATTCGCCAATTTACGTCCTGCAATTCTGTATCCACAATTGGCGGATGCATCGAGCTTAAAACCTGAAATCGTTGCTGGCCTTGATATTCTGATTGTTCGTGAATTAACGGGTGGGATTTATTTTGGTCAACCACGTGGTATTCGTGAACTCGAAAATGGTGAAAAGCAGGGTTATAACACGGATGTCTATTCAGAAAGTGAAATCAAACGCATCGCCAAAGTTGCTTTTGAGTTAGCTGGGTTGCGTGGTGGCAAGGTCTGTTCGGTAGATAAAGCCAACGTTCTTGAGGTGACGGAGTTATGGAAGCAAACTGTCACTGACTTACAGCAAGCACAGTATTCAAATATTCAGTTGTCGCATATGTATGTGGATAATGCGGCAATGCAGTTGGTACGCGCACCGAAGCAATTTGACGTGATCGTTACGGGTAATTTGTTCGGTGATATCTTGTCTGACGAAGCAGCGATGTTGACGGGTTCAATCGGCATGTTGCCATCTGCCTCTTTAGATGAAAACGGCAAAGGTATGTATGAACCATGTCATGGTTCAGCGCCAGATATCGCAGGTCAAAATATTGCCAACCCATTGGCGACTGTACTGTCAGTGGCGATGATGTTGCGTTATACCTTCCGTGAAGAAGCGGCTGCGAAGGCCATTGAAGATGCGGTCGGTCAGGTGTTAGACCAAGGTTTACGTACTGCCGATATCATGTCGGAAGGTATGAATAAAGTCGGGACAGATGCGATGGGTGAAGCTGTGGTTGCAGCATTAAACTAAGCATTGAAGTTTATTAAAAACGCAGCTTTAGCTGCGTTTTTTTATTTAATGAATTAGCAGGCTTTGCCTTCATAACGAATTGATTGCGCAATTTGCTGCTGATTCAACTCAAAAATAATATGGCATTTTAAGTTCAGATCATAAGCACTGCCTGCATTGCCAGCACTTTGAATCGGAATATTCTGAGCGCCAAGTTCGGTTGATTGTGCAATCGGAATCGGGATACGGACGGGACGAATCACGGTATAAATCAGTTGATTATTTTGCTTAACAGGCTGGGCCAGTGTTTGGAAGCCTAAGGGCTTTAAGTCGAGCTGTTGCTGAATGGTCTGCGCAGATTGCCCAATAAATGGTTTTAGATAGTCGGGCAGACTAATATTTGGCTGATTTGATGTCGCACAAGCTTGTAAACCGACCAGCGTACAGAACAACAGGTATTTATAATTTTTCATTATGATCATCCTTATTTTTTTGATCTTTTTTTATTCAATGGCAAAAGTGCAGCAGTGTCGAGAGCATTTATGTGAATTGCTAAAAAGATACAATCTTGTCTACTTTTGGACAATGTTCAAGCCCAGCAAAATATGCTTAGATAATGATGATAATTAAGCGATTTGGACAACTTCATGCGCAAAATAATATTTGGCTTAATCTGTGGGGCAATGGCAACATTGAGCTATGCGGATAACTGCGAAAATGCCCGTAATACTTATGATGATATCTACTGTACCAATAAAATTTTTGCCAGTGCAGATGCTGATTTAAATAAAAACTATCAGCAATTACGCAAACAGCTGAGCGATACACAACAAAAAATTTTAAAAAAATCACAACTGGCGTGGATTCGCCATCGTGATGCAGAATGTAGTGATGATTCCAAGAGTACGGTTTATGTACAATGCCAATTGAATGCAACGCAAGAACGCAATAACTGGCTGCAAGAACGTATCCGTGAATGTCAGACAGTGGGCTGTAAAACGACACGTCTCAGTGAATAAACGTTCACATGAGCAATAAAAAAAGCCACATAAAGATGTGGCTTTTTTGCATTCACTAATCTGACTTAGCGTGCACGATAAGTGATACGACCCTTAGTTAAATCATAAGGTGTCATTTCAACTTTAACACTGTCACCTGTCAAAATACGAATATAGTGTTTACGCATTTTACCAGAAATGTGAGCAATAACTTCGTGACCGTTTTCTAAACGTACACGGAACATCGTATTAGGAAGCGTTTCGGTGACAACGCCTTCGAACTCAATGAGTTCCTCTTTATTGGCCATAGCCTACCTGAGATCAAATTGGGAAGGCGCAAATTATAGTCAATTTATTTAAAATTTACAAGATCAACTCAGTGAGAGGCTGTCAGATATTAACCGAAAGAAACTGTCAGACAATCTTAGATTTTTTTTAACAAAATAAGCAGAATATTGTTGTCAGTTTGGTCAATCAACGTTAATCTAAAATTGTTGTTCATTGTCATAATAACGTATCTACAGGGAAGGGCACTGCGTGGGTCAGCTAACAGATGCATCAGTTGTATTGCGCTTTGGTTATCAGGCAATTCGTAAAGCAGGATTACCAACTGAAGAGATTTTAACAAAGGCTGGTGTTGCATTAAATCAGGTGGATACCAATGCAAGAACGCCGTTAAGTGCACAAAATGCATTTTGGATTGCTGCACAGGACGTCAGTAATGATCCAGATATTGGACTCCATCTAGGTGAACATTTACCACTTTATCGTGGTCAAGTCATTGAACATTTATTTATCAGTAGTGAAACCTTTGGCGAAGGCCTGAAGCGTGCTTTGGCCTATCAACGCCTGATCAGTGATGCTTTCGATGCCAAACTGGTGATTGAAGATGGTCGTTGCTATTTAAGCAATGGCGAACAGTATTGGCCAGATAATTTAGTGAACCGTCATTTCTCTGAATGTGCCATGTCAGGCATTTTACGTTTCTTTAAATTTATTACCGAAGGTCAGTTTCACCCGATTTATATTGATTTTAACTTCAATGAGGGTGCTGCTGATGACGAATACTTTAGAGTCTATGGCTGTCCTGTCAGTTTAGGGCAAAAAGAAACCCGTCTTTATTTTGATGCGGCTGTCCTTGATTACCCTTTATGGCAAGCAGAGCCTGAATTACTGCAATTGCATGAGCAATTGGCGATTGAAAAATTACAAGAATTGGCTCGTTATGATCTGGTCGGTGAAGTCCGCCGTGCCATTGGCTCAACTCTTGAAAGTGGCGAAACCACCCTAGAGACGGTGGCGGCACAGTTGAATATCACCCCGCGTCGTTTAAGAACCCAACTCAGTGAAGCCAATACCAGCTTCCAGCAAATTCTTTCGGATTATCGTTGCCGTTTAGCGAAAAAGCTATTGGCGAATACCAATGAAAGTGTAGAGCGTATTGTATATTTAACGGGTTTTTCTGAACCAAGTACTTTCTATCGTGCCTTTAAGCGTTGGACCAATGAAACGCCAGTTGAATATCGCAAGCGTAAACAACGTTAATTGGTTGCAAATAAAAAGCCTTATCACTGTGATAAGGCTTTTTTATTATTCAGCTAAATTCAACCAGTGTGGGCCTAAAGGCAGCTGCGGTAAATCGAATTCATCAGGATAATAAGACTGAATAAAATATAAACCATCAGGTGGTGCGGTAATACCAGCAGCGGTGCGATCTTCTGCGGCAAACATGGTATCAATATGGTCGATGTCATACATGCCTTGTCCAATTTCAAGCAGGCAGCCCATGATATTACGCACCATATGATGTAAGAAGCCATCCGCTTGAATATCTAAGACTAGATAACGCCCATGTTCGAATAAGCGACAGTGTTTTACATGGCGTACAGGTTGATTCGATTGACAGGCAGCAGCACGAAAAGTCTCAAAATTATGCGTACCCTCGAATTTGGCAGCAGCAGTAATCATCTTTTGCACATCAAGCTTTTGATAAAGATGGGTGACCTGTTTATATAACAGGGCAGGGCGAGTCGGAGCGTTATACACCACATAGCGGTAACGTCGTGCCACCGCTTTAAAACGTGCATGGAAATTTTCATCCATGCATTTAATCCACTGGATTGAAATGTCTTTGGGAAGTTGGCTATTGGCCCCACGAATCCAGCCTTGTTCAGGTCGAATGGCTTCAGTGTCGAAATGCGCCACCATATTGGTCGCATGTACGCCTGCATCCGTTCGTCCAGCACCATGCAACATAATCGGCTCATTGGCAATACGACTCAGCACTTTTTCTATGGTTTCCTGAACAGTGATAACGCCAGCCTGTTGGGTTTGCCAACCACGGTATTGAGTACCGCAAAATTCAATACCGATTGCATAACGTTGCATGTTCTAACCTCAGAATTAATGTTGATGCCAATGTTCGAACCATTGTTCGTGGGTCGGATATTTTAAATACATTTGCAAGACTTTTGCATATAAATCGGCATGGCTATGGCAATCATTGACTAAAACTTTGGCAGATTGAATCCATGAGCTAATCGCATAACGTTGATCGAGTTGCCCAAAGGTCACTTGAGTACTAATAATTGGCAAACATTGTTTGTGATAAAGTTGTTCAAACAGGGCCAGGATTTCATCATTGACAGCGATATTACCTGTACCAAAGCCCTGTAGCACCAAAAAGTTGGGTGGGCTAAGCAGAATATTTTTTAATTGTAAAATGAATTGTTGTTTCGCAATCGGCTGTAACATCAAATTCAAGACACTGAGTTGAGCAGCTTGCTCAATGTGTTGATTTTGGACAATAAGAGCATCTGCAGTGGTGTCACAGCTCTGATCTGCCTTGATGCCAACAAAGGCATCTAATTCAGTGGTATGGGCTTTTAAAGTGCTTTGTGCATGAAAGACTTGCTCGTGGAAGGCAAGATAAACACCACTTGGCAAGGCAAGGACTTGTTCCAGTGCTAAATACAGGTTGCCGATTGCATCGGTGAATTCACGGGTATCGTTGCCTTCAATATTCAATAATGGATATTGGCTGCCCGTAATGATGGCGTGGCAAGAATGGCCTAAAAAACGTGCCAGCGTTGCAGCGGCGTAGCTTAAGGTATCCGTCCCATGAATGATGACAAAATGCTGAAAGCCAATGAGTTGTAATTGTTGGATTTGCTGCACCAGCATTAACCAATCGGTTGCGGTACAGGCACTGCTGTCTTTAATACTGGGCGCAGCGAAACATTCTACCTGTAAATGTGGTGGAATCACCTTCGCTAATAAAGGTAAAAAATCCTGTTCAGGCATTGGCATCAACGGTTCGCCAATACAACCAAACGTCCCACCCATATAAATTAAAGCGATTGTTTTCATCATAAAAAAAGCAGTCTGAGAGACTGCTTATATTAGACTGATCAAATTCAGGAAGCTATTTTATTCAGTAAATTTTCTGAACGTTGTTGTTGTTCTGCATTGAATGCCTGCTTGTTTTTTAACAACTCACGTGCAGAATCATAGGCACCTAGTTCAATATATTGCTCTGCAAGCTCTAAATTCAGCTGTGCTTCATCTAGCTGTTGCAGATCAGGAAAAGACTGTGCCAACGGGTCATGAATCGCAATCGTTGCTGACGGTGCAGTAACAGGAGCGATCAGTTCAGGCTGTGCTTCAACTGCTGCAGCTGGTTCTGCAAGGTCAAATGAAAATGCTGTCGTTTCAACTGGCGCAGGTTGTTCAGTTTTTTCAACGCTAGGTTCAAAATTAAAATCTAAGCTTGGCGCCGCTTCTTCTACAGGTGCTTTTTCTTCGACGGGCTGAGATGCAAGCTCTAAATGAGTAAAGTTAAAGTCAAGTTCTGGTTTTGAGTCTTCAACTTTTGTTTCTTCAATGCTTGGTGGTGTTGGTTCTAAGTTGAACGAAAACTCAAGCGGCTGCGGTTGTTCTTTGCTCTCATGTGTTGCAACTGGAGCAGGAGCTGGTACCGCTTCATCGGTAGGTTTTTGTTCAAAGGAGAAATTAAAGTCTAAAGGTTGAACTTCAGGTGCAGCTTCGACAGGCTGTGCTTGTTCTGCCGGTGCAGCATATTCTGATTGCAAGTCATCAAATGATTGTGCAGTAGGTGTTTGAACCAGTGCATCAAAGTCTGCAGTATTGCTTTGAATCTGAGGCTCAACTGCCGTAGGTGTTTGCTGAAAACTATGGGATGCTAAATTAAACTCAATTGAATCAGGTTGTTTATTCTGCTCGTATTCACGATGTTTGGCTTCAGCTGCTTGCGCAATATCTTCCAGTTTTAGGGCATGAATATGTTTGATCAATTGATCAATCGCCAAATCATCTTTTTGCTTTAAGTGAATATCCAGTAAAAACAGATACAGTTCGTGTTGAGAATTGTCTTGTTTTAAGGCTTGATTGATTTGTGCTTCGGCAGATTGAAAATTACCGCTTTGAATTTGTTGTTCAAGCTTTTGGCGCAAACTTTCAGAGATATCGGTCGTGGTAGGAGGGGCATACTCCTGTTCCTCACGGGCTAATGTAGTTCGTGAGGCAGATCGTGTCGCTGCTTTTTTTGTGGTCTTGCTGGCACCTTTTTTCGGTGCAGGATTGGCTTGATTGCTTTCTCGTTTTTTTAAAACGATGGCTACAATCAGTACAATGACCAGCAGTACAATGATTATCGTTGACATGATCTATACCCCTTAAAGATAGTGCCGCTTTTATGCAAATTTATGAGAATATTCTCGTAACCTAGCGTGTTGGCTTTTTAGTGTCCTGTTGCGCTTTCAACTGATCTTGCAGTTCGGCAAGCCGAGCATTTAACAGCTGAATACGTTGTTCCTTCTGACGTAGTGCCAATTCTAACTGTGTTACGTTTCTTTGTAATGTAACGGTTTTTTCTCGTGCTGTCATAACTTTTAATGATAAATCGGCACTGGTTTTTTGCTGTAATGTGTCTTTTTTGGCACTTCCCGTACTGGAATCTTGATTACTCTCAGCCACCAAAGACATTTCAGCTTGTTGTAAACGATATTTGGCTTTTCCTATGGCTGGACGCTGTGTTTGTGCCGCAATTTGATGGGTGTTTTTATTTTGCTGTGCTGACGTTGCCGTAAGATTAAAGTTTAAATGTGAGCCCTGTCTGAGGCGGTTGGCGTTACCGCCAATAAAGGCATGTTCATTTTGTGCTTTGATCTGATTCATGACCTGAGCAACAGGCTGCTGGGTTTGCCCAGAAATACGTTGCGCAATACTCCATAAGGACTCATTGCGTTGCACCACATGCTGTTGCGCTTTGTCATTGTTTGCAGTTGTATCTGCAGCGAGTTTCTTTCTGACCGTTTGAGCTGTTTCTCTGACGGGGGGTGGTGCTTTCGCTTTTTCTTTGCTCTCAATCGGTTTAAGTTCAGTTGCCTTTAGTTCTTCATCCCATGCAGCATCTTGCTTGGTATTGATTGCAGCATTCGCGGTTTGAGTATTTTCCTGTTTGAGCGAGGGGGCTGCTGGCTGCGGTGGTACTTTTTCTGCAACTGGTGTAGCTGACTGTGGCATTGGGTTCGTCGCTGCCGCTGTTGTTGTTTCTACGTTCACGGGTGCAGCGATTGAAACTGCACTAGCTGTTGTTGTACTTGGTTTTGATGTTTCTAAGACTGGTGGCAGAGTAAAAGGTGCATTGAGCAATTTTTCTTGTTTTAAATTCGGTGTCTGCGGGTTTGAGTTCGCAACATTGAAGCGCGTACTTTCTGGTAGGTTTAAGGCAATATCTTTTTCACTGACAATAAATTTAGGGCTGAGTGATTGTTCATTGGCATTCTTTGTAACCGGTGCTTTTGCGATTTGACGCATCGGCTGGCGGATATGCTTTAAATGAGCCGCACCCCCTTCCTGAATTTTTAAAATAATATTTAACTCGGCATCCGTCATGGGACGTGATGAGGTGATCACAATGACACCTTCACCTTGATTATTTCGACGCGTAAAAAAATTCAGGCTAGATGGCGGCTGATGCGCAGCGCCAAGCATCAATAAATCTTCAGGTGTGGCTAAGCTGACGTCTATTTTGGCGTTGGCATCGGCTTGGTGGAAACTCATTTCTGCATAGAGTAGTTCACCAGGTGCAGACTGGATTTGAATTGGATCAAGCGTAATTGCATAAAGGTGTTGCGAAGAAATGATGGCTAAAATGGCAATTTTTAATTTGTTATAAACAGTCATCTCGATCCATGAAAAAGTGATGTTATCGTCTGGAAAAAGTATACATTACCGTGATGTAAATGAATTGTAAATTATTCATCGTTCATCGCAATAAAAAAGCCGATCAAATGTGATCGGCTTTTGATTTTTAGGGATTTTTGCTTAAGCGTTCTTGTATTCGACCAGAATACGAAGCATACGACGTAGAGGCTCAGCCGCGCCCCAAAGCAATTGGTCACCCACAGTAAATGCGCCGAGGTATTCTTTACCCATATTCAGTTTGCGTAAACGGCCAACAGGCACAGTTAAAGTCCCTGTGACTGCAACAGGAGTCAGATCAGTCATTGACGCTTCGCGGGTATTTGGAACCACTTTTGCCCATTGGCTCGAGTTGCGAATCATGTCTTCGATTTCATCCAGCGCAACATCTTTTTTCAATTTCAAGGTAATTGCTTGAGAGTGGCAACGCATTGCACCGATACGAACACAGTGACCATCAATCGGAACGATTTGCTGGTTACCCAAGATCTTGTTGGTTTCAACCTGACCTTTCCATTCTTCTTTCGATTGACCGCTTTCGAGTTGTTTGTCGATATACGGAATCAATGAACCCGCCAATGGCACGCCAAAGTTTGCTTTCGGGAAGCCTTCGCCACGTTGTAATTCTGCGATTTGGCGGTCAATATCAAGAATTGCAGATTTAGGGTCATCCAATAAGGTTTTGGTATTGTTATACAAATAACCCATACCTGTGATCAGCTCACGCATGTTTTGTGCACCTGCACCAGACGCTGCCTGATAAGTCATTGACGTTGCCCATTCCACTAAATTATTTTGGAACAGTGAGCCTAGACCCATCAGCATCAATGAAACGGTACAGTTACCGCCAACGAAGGTTTTAGTACCGTTGACTAAACCATCTTTAATCACGTTTAAGTTGACTGGATCAAGAACGATGATTGCATCATCTGCCATACGCAGCGTAGATGCGGCATCAATCCAATAACCATCCCAACCTTCAGCTTTAAGCTTAGGGAAAACTTCAGAGGTATAATCACCACCTTGGCAGGTTAAAATGACATCCATTTGCTTCAGACTGTTAATGTCTGTTGCATCCATAAGTGCTGGGGCAGTCTTACCACCAAATGAAGGTGCTTCGCCACCTGCATTACTGGTAGAGAAATAGAATGGCTCGATATGAGCAAAATCATTCTCTTCAACCATACGTTGCATGAGGACGGAACCAACCATCCCACGCCAACCGACCAGACCTACTTTCATGTCATTGTGCCTCGGTATGTAAAAATTTTTAAAGGGGTTTGAGTGTATCAAAAGTGCCCACAACTGCAAGCTTTACTGAAATAAAACAGTGCGTTTATTGAGTGGAATAACTTGTTTATATTAGATAGAAAATTGATAAAGCGGGAACTTTATTGTAAATCTATATGATCCCTAAGAGAAAATGAACATGATATGGATTCAGATTTGCGCAGCAGTGGTGATATGGCTTTCATTTTGGTCTTTGATCCCTCGAGATGAATGGTGGTTTAGGGGAGCAGACTTTCCTCGATTACAGATTTTGGCATTGGGCATCATCACATTTTTTATGATGTTATTTGTGCTTTCGGATTGGACTTTGAGTACCGAGTTACTGTTTACGGGTTTGCTGGCTGCAATTGCCTATCAGCTTAAAATGGTATTGCCTTATACCCCGTTATGGCTCAAGCAAGTGAAAAAGGTTAAAAAGGCGCAACTCAATCCAGAGCAACAAATTTCTTTATTGGTGGCAAATGTACTGACACCTAATCACAAATATCACTTGCTGCTTGAACAGATCGAAATTTTAAAGCCGGATTTGGTGCTTACGCTGGAGTCGAATGCTGAATGGCAGCAAGCGTTGAGCCCAATTGAAGCAGATTATCCCTTTCGTGTCCCGGTACCTTTAGAAAATCTATATGGTATGCATCTTTATAGCCGTTTACCCTTAACAGATACTGAAGTTAAATTTATTTTGAGTGATGAAATTCCATCGATTCATACCGCAGTAACTTTAGCTTCTGGCGTGCAAGTGCAACTGTATTGTTTACATCCCAAACCACCGAGTCCAACCGAAGCCAAAGACTCGACTTTAAGAGATGCAGAATTGCTGATTGTGGGGGATCAGATTAAAGATATTGATCAGAGCTGTATCGTCATGGGCGATTTAAATGACGTAGCATGGTCAAGAACAACCCGTTTGTTTCAGCGCATTAGTGGTTTGCTTGATCCACGGGTGGGGCGCTATTTTATGAATACCTTCCATGCGGATTATCCTTTATTAAGATGGTCGCTGGATCATATCTTTCATAGTACTGATTTTGGTTTAGTCAAGATGAAGCGCCTGCCACATATTGGTTCAGATCATTTCCCAGTGTATGTCGTCTTACAAACAGGACGGGTGTTTGAACAGCAGCAACAATCTTTGCAACAGACAGCTGAGGATGAACAAGAAGCCCAAGAAGCGATACAGGATGGCATTGAGAAGGCTGAGCAAGAAGAGAAGGCGGTGACTGATCCTATAGCTCAACCACATAAGTAGCCAATGCAAAACTGATGCGACAGCAGAAGGACTTGTGCAATGACTTTATTTTAAAGTTTAACTAATTAATGTACGTTATTTCGTACATAGATTTAAGTCTGCAACGAATAGTACAGTATCGGTAAAAGGTTTATTCTAAATACATCAGCACAAGGACGCAGGAATGGATTTCCGCTTAAGGATAGCGACGCTGAGATGGAAAAGTCATCATGGATATGATGCATGCGATGGACGCAGGATAATAAAAGTAGTTTGAAAGCACAACCTCATTTGCCCGAGTTTTGCAGGATGCAGAACTCGGGTTTTAGTTTTTTAGCCTGATTGTAGATGGCTTATTGTTGTGGCTTTCCGCCAGAGGATGGTTCGTTAAGATCTGGCTTTGATGGTGGTAATTTATGATCTGATTTAGGGATCAGTTGTTGGGTGACTGGAACATGAATGTCTAAAGTTGGGCAACTGCTCCAATGGGTTGGGGCATCGGGCAAATTAGATGAATATTGTGTTGGGTAACGAAGTAATAAAGTGTCATCACCTTGTGGAATTTTAAAATCAAACTCATAGGTTTTAACTTCATAAGGTTGTAAAACCTGCACAGTATATTGCTCTGCCGAACATCTTAAATATTGATCGGGAAGGAGGAGTGCTTTCCCAGACATTGCCCAAAATTGTATTGGATGACATTGAGAAATTTTTTCAAATATATAATTTGGCGTTGTATTTTTAATGTTGATTTGAATGGTTTGTGAGGGAGTACTTTGCTGAGTTCCAGCAATCTGAGGATGCTTTGTCCCTGCATCAATAAAATACATGCTTCGTTGTACGCCAGTGCATTCATCACTTACTGCTTCTGGGAAGGTAACAAAATAATCATATTGTTCTTCCTCATCATCTTTGCCTTTATCGCCAGTGACGGGGGGATTTCCTCCACCAGGCAATGGTTTTTGGGTACCTGAGCCACTGCCACCTAAACTCACGTTGGCAACAGAAAAGTTTTCTCCACAAGCGGTTAAAACAACCACTGAAATGAAAGAAACTGTTGCGAGTAATACGCTTCTCATTGTTATTTATCCTTAAAAATATAAGGCACTTGTAGTTTTATCTGAGTATCGTATTGGTAGACACCAAAGCGAAATTGATAATGTGCATCGTCTTTTTCTTGGTCTTGATCACAATGTTGAATCGCGGCATTTAAGAGTTGTTTTGCCATGTCTTGCCACAGTTCGATACTCAACTTTCGAAGTGCTTCAACTGAATCGGCTGTTAATTTTTCGGCATGTACAGCTTGTTCGAGATGGGTAAAGGGTTTTTCACTAATAAAGTTATCAATTCCTGCAGCCAAATGGTCACTGAGATTGGCTGAAAAGAGCGCTTTACTTTCTTGCATTTGGTTATCAGGGGTAAAGCTATGTTGTTGTAATACGACTTCTTGATCGATTTGCACAACCACACCTAAGCGCTGTAGTTCAAATAAAATCGAGCGTGGATGCTTTTCTGTTGAAATATGTTTGACCAAGGCTTCAAAACTGTTTTCTTCACCAGAAACAGGAATTTGATGGGGGAGATCAAGGGCAATCCAGCGGGCAATGACCCGAGCAGGAACGCTAATCGCAAAATTAGGAGCTTCATTATTGATTTGATTGGCTTGCTGTCTAAAGGCACTGACATCTTTGCGATGCAGTCCTGATAATAAACTCACAGCCGAATCGGTTTTGTTCTGTTTGATTCGTTCTAATTCAACCAAGGCTTGCTCATAAAAAATCGGTTTTAATGCAGCCACAAAATCGGTATAGCCAACACCTGAATGGATTAACCAACGCGCGATATGCTGCATCATTGGATAAATGCTATCCAATGTGGTTTCTGCATCTTGTGGAATCACACCTTGTGTATTCGATGCAGATGATTCGATATTCAGGAAAACTTGATCTGTTGGTTTTACCATTAAAGCACCTTAAGAACGGATTCGATTACGCGATTAGCTGACATAATTTTTAATGCCCACTTGGAGATGGAAAGGATTCGGCCCCCGTATTATCAATCTTAAAATGAGTAAAAGAAACACTGATAGAGGTATCCAAACTCTCGACACAATGCCACCAGCCTAGGGGAATGAATAAGGCGTCCCCTTCGTTCAGGATACATTCGATTTTGCTGCTGTGGGCAAAATCTGGGAATGACTCAAGGATGTCTGGATGATCAGGATCGGCAATTTTACTAAACACAGCCACATCATTATAGAGATGAGGCGTTTGCATTGCAGGAATCAGCGTGACTTTTTTCCGTCCATAAATTTGCACCAAAATATTATTGGTTAAATCATGATGCAAGGGGGTAAAGGCACCTTTGGGACCAAACCAGATGAAACTACGATCATAAACCTGAGTATGGTCTGTATAGCTATGAAAATGATCAATATCTTGAAATAAAACAGCCAAACTGGATTGACTGGCTTTGGCATTGTTTGCCGTCATATAAAAATTATTGGAATGCTCCGTTTGCTCAATTAAATCCACAAAATCATTCATCAGCATTTTGGTTTTATGTTGAATCGAGTTACGTTCAAATAAAGCGTCTTGTTCACGATTGAACTGAACTTCAATTTCTTGTGTACCGACAGCCTGTTTGAAATATTGTGGTGACCATTTGTGTAAAGCAGGCCAATGCTGGATGGCATCGGTCAAAATCACAGCTAAGTTTCGGCTATAATAATGTTGAATAAAATGAGAAAACTCCGGTTTTGAAATTCGCTTAATTTGCTGATAATCAGGATTTAAACGGGCAAAATGATCGAGAGTGTTGAGTAACCAATTGCGTTTTTTGAGCAGGAAATGTTGCTCTTGGGCAATTTGAAAATAAGGATGTTGTTTTAATTGTACCCATTCGAGGGCAATATCAATTTCACTTAAGCCCTGTTTCACCAATGAATAATAAATTTCGGCTTTGCTTACACCATCCAGTACCGCCTGAGCCAACCATTTTTTTTGTTCTGGTGTAAATTTACTGCTGAGTTGCGTCTGCTTTTCTGCTGCGACTTTCTCAAGTGTTTGATAGTGTTGTTCTTCAGCCTGTGTCTGAGCAGAAAAATTTTTATTCAGATCAATCAAACCTTCACGCAGCAAAATGTTCGCCAAATCGACTGGATTACAGCCACGATCTAGATTTTCTTCGAGCCATGTCTGCCATTCTTTCGGTAAAGCATTGAATTGTCTTGCTAAGCTTTCTTGAGCATCCATACCTTCCAACCATCCATAAAAAATGATTTTGACCTTTCGTTATTAATTTACGCATAAACATATTTGCACTCAAGCATAAAAGTGTTAAATTTTCACATACACAATATGTGAAAAATTCACACAGAGGGTGATGCAATGAAAAATATATGGACTCAACTAGCACTTAGCGTAACTTGCGCAATCTTGGTTGGCTGTGGATCTGATAATGATCGGGATCCAACCCCAACGCCTACGCCGACACCACCAACCCCAACACCACCTACACCTACGCCGCCAACTCCAACACCACCGACCCCAACACCGCCTACGCCGACACCACCCACTCCAACCCCAGTTGTGGCTGATCGTTTTGTGGGGTCTTGGTTGGGAGGATTCTGTCATAAGGGAGCACGAACCAATTTAACGGTACATAAAGCGTCCGAAAACAGTGTTCGCTTTACCATTGAAACCCGTCAATTTGAAAAAGAGGATTGTACCGGTGCTGTGATTAAAAATTACGATGTTGCATCGGATGATGCACTGATTAGCGAGATTGCAGCGACTGAAACCAGTGGTACAACCACGGCAAACCGAGTGAAATATAGTGATCGCTATCGACCAAATGGGATTGCTTCAGCTTATGCCTTTAAAGGCGATGGCATGTGTGCAGTGAGTGAAACAGCGAGTATCAAAGATATTCAAACGTATATGGACTCAGTCGATCCATCTAAAGTTGTTACTTGTTATACCCGTACCAATGTCGAAGGCTATAGCTTATTGAAACCGACTGTGAGTAAAGCAACGGCAAGTTATCGTTTACTCGATAATCAAACGTCTTGGGCCAATTTCTTGGCGCAAGCCAATGAGCAGGGGAGTCAAGGTTTTGCCTTAGCGGGTAGTTCTTTGGATGTGAAAAAAGCCAATAGTGATTTCCCTGAACCTAAAAACTTGTATGTCAAAAATAACGCTTCAACTGATACTTATAGTTACAAAATTGTTGATGTCACCACGAATGTAGTTGCGAATGTTTATCTATTCTGGTTAGCAGAGATTAAAAAACAAGGTGCATTAGGATTTGCTTATAAGTCGTCGTTGGGTGAAGATCCAAGCAACACCTATAAATATTTATTTGTTAAAAATGATAAGAAACCAGCAACTTATAATTATGATAATCGCTTTATTGTGAGTGGTAATGCAAACCGAACCAATATTTTAGCCGCCTTTAATGAACTCGGTGCGCAAGGTTGTAAATTGATTTATGCCGGAAGTACCTTTACCAATAATGGTTCTACCAATGGGACTTTTTATGTGCCTACCTGTGTAAATAGCAGTACACATAATGGAACTTATAGTTATCGTTATGTTGAGATGCCAAAAACAGAAGCAGGGTTCTATGATGACAACCCAACTAAGCTGGATTTATTACTTAAGCAACAAGCGGCTGAAGGTTATCACCTGATTGATAAAGATAATGCGATTGGGTTCTTTAATACCAAAGGCTATTTATTTGAACGTGATAGTGAAAGTACAGCAAGCATTGAATCAAAAGTCTTTAAAGAAGATGCGATTTATAAGCTTGATCTACCGAGCGAGATTCAAAACCGTTTACAAGATCAAGGTAACTTAGGTTGGTTCATTAATGTTAAATTGGGCTCAGTGTATAGCAATACCCCAACTTATTTTGATTTAAATACGGGTGTGATTTTCCCGAACTAATGGTTGTTATTGTTTAGTAAACAGCCGCTTCATTGATTCATGAGGCGGCTTTTTTAGCTTAATAGATTTTGTCGTAACCTTCGGCGCGGGTTTTAAAACGACGATGGAACCACATCCATTGTGTCGGTGCGATACGAAGTTGAGCTTCAATAATATTATTTACCCGAATCGCATCATCGACTTCATCTTCGCTTGGCATATTGTCCACAACTGGCTCAATCAGTACTTTATATTGTGGATTGCGAACATCCCCATAGCGATAGAAATATAAGGGAATTGCAACTGCTTTCGAGATTTTGAGTAAACGACGATGTGCAGTCACGGTAGCCGCTGGAACACCAAAGAAGGGCGCCATCACGCCTTGTTTTAAACCAAAGTCCTGATCGGGGCTATACCAAATCGCACCGCCATCTTTGAGGCGACGGATCAAACCACGCATATCATCGTGGTCAATTTGATGTTGATAAATGGTGGCACGGCAGCGATAAATCAGCATATCCAGCAGTGGATTGTTTTGTGGGCGATAGACCACATCGGGCTCGAAATATTGAGCACAAATATAACCGCCCGCATCCAGTAAGGTACTGTGTGTGCCCAGTAATAATACGCCTTTGCCTTGTGCTTTTGCATCGGTGATGTGTTCTAAGCCTTCAATACTATGGCGACCTTTAAACCACTTCGGGCAGTACCACGCATTGAGGGTTTCAAATACACCAAGCATCATATCGACAAACACTTGTTTGGCTTGAGCCTCAACCTCAGCAGGCGACCATTCAGGGAAACACAGCTCTAAATTCCGCAGCGTGGTTTTACGGCGTGATTTAAGCAAGCGCCAACATAAGGCTGCCAGACCATGGGCCAAACGCCACTGAATTGCCCAAGGTAAGACGGCCAATAACATTAAGAAGGTAATGGCGATCCAGATTTTCCAATATTTGGGCAATAAAAAAGCCCATTGAAACTCGCCAGGGATATAAGGCTGTTTTTGACTCATAAATTCGAAAAATGAATAACGTTGAATTTTGCAGCAGTGTAGCATGAAGTGTATCGTGACTTTAAATGTCGTATTAAATGAAGTTTGTTTTTATAAATGTCTATCTAAAATAGAAGGAGAAAAGATTGAAAAGCATAAATATTATAAAAGCTGATATTACTCAATTGGTCGTAGATGCGATCATTAATGCAGCGAATACTTCACTATTAGGCGGTGGTGGCGTCGATGGTGCAATTCATCGTCAAGGAGGGGCTGCGATTTTGGCTGATTGTCAGAAGATTCGTGCTAAGCAAGGAGGTTGTGCTGTTGGAGAAGCGGTCGTGACCACGGCTGGGAATTTACCTGCAAAATATGTGATTCATACAGTTGGACCAACATGGGTAGATGGACAACATCAGGAAGCCAAATTACTCGAAAATGCATATCGGAATTGCTTTAAATTGGCAGAGAAGTTGAAATTAGAGTGTGTTGCCTTTCCAAATATTTCAACAGGAATCTATCGGTTCCCTAAGCAACTCGCTGCTCAAATTGCCTTAACTACAATCAGTGAAGAGTTAAATCGTAGCCAGTCTGTAAAAGAAGTAATTTTTGTTTGTTTTGATGATGAAAACTTTAATATTTACCAGAAGCTTAAAGAAGATTTTAATTTGAACTGAATTGAGTATCTGAAGTAGGAGCATTTACCCTCGAAAGGATAAATGCTCAATCAACTTAGTTGCCTTTCGACATATTTTCTAAAATGTCCCAACGTTCCAGCTTTTCTAGCAATACTTCTTCAATTTCAGCGAGGCGTTGGCTGGCTGCAGTTGCTGCATTGGCATCACTGACAAACCATGAACCATCCGCCAATTTCGCGGACAACTCTGCTTGCTCGGTTTCCAGTTTCTCAATTTCAGCAGGCAGTTGCTCAAGCTCACGTTGATCTTTATAACTGAGCTTGACCTTCTTTGGTGTTGATGCTGCGGCAGCCGCTGCTTCAGCTTTGGCTTGTGCTTTTTTCACATCACTTTTCTGATCAACGACTTTTTGGTCAGGACGTTGTTCCAAGTAATCTTGATAGCCGCCGATGTATTCATCAATCTGACCTTTACCATCGAATACCCATGTCGAGGTCACGACATTGTCCATAAAGGCTCGGTCATGCGAGATCAACAGCAAAGTACCTTTATAGTCAGACAGCATTTCTTCAAGCAACTCAAGTGTCACCATATCCAAGTCATTGGTTGGCTCATCCATCACGATCAAGTTTGAGGGCTTGAGTAACAATTTTGCTAACAGGATACGGTTTCTCTCGCCACCAGAAAGGGCTTTTACTGGCGTGCGCGCACGTTCTGGCGAGAATAAAAAGTCTTGTAGATAACTATAGATATGACGACGGTTACCATTCACATCGACAAAGTCAGAACCTTCAGACACGTTGGCCATCACGGTTTTTTCCAAGTCGAGTGCATTACGCAACTGATCAAAATAAGCAACTTCCAGTTGAGTACCGGTTTTCACAGACCCGTCGTGTTCGATCTCGCCTAAAATGGCTTTGATCAAGGTGGTTTTACCGACACCGTTGTCACCGACTAAACCGATACGGTCGCCACGTAACACAATTGCAGAGAAATCATTAATCAGTACTTTGCTGTCGTAGCCAACACTTAAGTTTTCAATCTCGAACACCAACTTACCAGAGCGGTTGGCTTCTTGCGTTGCCATGCTGACTTTGCCCTGTTGTGAACGACGTGCTTTAGACTGTTCACGTAAGTCTTTTAAGGCACGGACACGGCCTTCGTTACGGGTACGACGTGCTTTAATACCTTGACGAATCCAAGCCTCTTCTTCCGCTAACTTTTTATCAAATAAAGCATTTTGTTTTTCTTCGGCTTCCATTTGCTGCGCTTTCAGTTCGAGATAGCGCGAATAGTTACCTTCATAGCCTCGCAAAATACCTCGGTCAAGTTCGACAATGCGGGTCGCAATACTATCGACAAATGAGCGGTCATGCGAAATAAACAATAAAGTGAGATTGTTTTGATCGAGCAGGAATTTTTCTAGCCATTCGATACTTTCAACGTCCAAATGGTTGGTTGGTTCGTCCAGTAACAGCACATCTGGTTGAGTGAGCAGAGCACGCGCCAACAGTACACGGCGTTTACGGCCACCTGATAAATCGGCTAGATCAGCATTGGGATCAAGTCCCATTTTACTCAGAATCGAGTTGACCTTGTTTTCTAATGCCCAACCATCCAACTGATCGAGTTTGTGCTGTAGCATGCCCATGCGGTCACAAGCGTCCATATCACCCAAGACACAGGCATCACTCGCTTCATGGTATTCTTTCAACACAACGGCTGCTTCACCTGCACCATCGGCAACGATGTCGGCGACTTTGCCTGAGTCCATTGGCACATCTTGGGCTAACATTGAAACAGTTAAACCATTTTGAATCGAAACTTCACCGTTATCGGGTAACAAGCTTCCCTCAATCAGTTTTAATAAAGTAGACTTACCTTCTCCATTACGACCAATTAAACAGACTCGCTCGCCACGTTCTAGGTTAAAGTTCGCGCCGTCGAGTAAGGCAGGTCCGCCAAATGCGAGATGGACATCCCTTAAAGTAATATAGGCCATAATGTTTCCTAAGAGTTCAGATGAGGTCTGAAATGACTAAACCACAAAATTTTGATAATCACGCGTCATTCTCCGCACCCATTGAAGATTTGCAAGTCCGAATTGCATTTTTAGATGATTTAGTTGAACAATTGAATCAGCAACTCGCAATTCAAACGCAGGAAATTGCTGATTTAAAAAAACAAATGCAATTTTTATATCGTCGAGTTGAATCTTCAGATTTATCCGAAGGAATTGCAGCTTTTGATCCTATAAATGATAAACCACCGCATTATTAATAAATTCTCCAGCAAATGCTGAGTTGCATTACTGGAAGATCGATGTTGAATAAGCGCGTTTAAAAGCCACGTAAGACAATTTTACCTTTGGTGGTGCCGCTTTCAATTTGTTGATGTACACGTTTCAGGTTTTCTGCATTGATAGGTGAAAGGATCTGGTTCACTGTGGTTCTAATTTTCCCGGCATCAACCAAGGCGGCGACCTGATTTAACACTTGGCTCTGTTGGATCATATCTTTAGTCTGATACATGGAGCGCGTGAACATAAATTCCCAATGGACTGAGACAGACTTGGATTTAAAGACTTTTATGTCGAGTTGTTCAGGATCATCAATTAATCCGAAATGTCCCTGTGCTGCGATCAGTTCTGCAATATCAGCGAGATGCTGATCGGTTTGCGTGGTTGAAAATACATATAAAGGCGCACTTAAGCCGAGTTGCTGAATTTGTGGCGCTAAAGCTTGGCGATGGTCTAAGACATAATCAGCACCCAACTGTTTTACCCATTCAGATGTCTCCGGTCGAGATGCGGTACTGATAACGGTTAAATTGGTTAATTGTTTGAGCAATTGAATGGTGATTGAACCCACCCCACCAGCACCACCAATGATGAGGATCGAAGTGTTCTCAGCGGCAGCGCGAGGAACGTGTAATCGATCAAACAGCATTTCCCATGCGGTAAGTGCAGTCAAAGGCAGTGCTGCTGCTTCGCTTGCATCAAGTGATTGGGGTGCATGCCCGACAATACGCTCGTCAACCAATTGTAATTCACTATTACTGCCTTGTCGGTTGAGTGCACCTGCATACCAGACTTGGTCACCGATGTTGAATTGAGTGACGTGTTCGCCAATCGCTTCAACAATCCCAACGGCATCCCAGCCTAAAACCTTCCATTGATTAGCTTCAGCATTTTTATTGTTTCGGATTTTGGTATCGACTGGATTGACCGAAACCGCTTGTACGCGCACAAGTAGGTCGTGCCCTTGTGCCGTTGGTGCGTCGATTTCAATGTCAACGAGTGCATCTGCTGATGTAATCGCACCCGCATGTTGATAGGCCACAGCTTTCATGATGATGTTTCCTTTGGATTGGATTTCACTTGATTCGGATTTCAGCATAACCTAAGCTTAATTTTAGTGACTACAGACAAATAACGCTCATAGTGTCAAAAAGGGTACTGTAAAATGGCAAAAATGCGACATTCCAGTTTTGATTGTTCTCCAGGCTGTTCGGTTGAAGCTGCCATCAGTTTGATTGACGGTAAGTGGAAATGCGTGATTCTCTGGCATTTATTCAAAGAAGGTACTTTGCGTTTCAATGAAATTCGCAAGCGTGTCCCAAGTATTACCCAGAGAATGCTGACCAATCAACTGCGTGAACTTGAACAGGATGGCATTCTGCATCGGGAGGTTTATCCTCAGGTCCCGCCAAAAGTTGAATATTGCTTAACCGATTTAGGTCGTAGTCTGGAACAGATTATTGTTGCATTAAAACATTGGGGCGATACACATCTGGACCAATTCGGAAAACTCGCGCTTGCTGAATAAAATAAGTGGGCGACAGCATTTTAAGTTTTCGCCTTTTGGCGGTGTGACAAGGCATGTTTAAAGGATAGTTTGAATCTAGATTATTTTTTACGTTGTAACTTGCCTTTTTGATTCAACTTATGTAACGCTAATAAAAGGAAGTTTTGGGCGACTTTATGAGTAATATTGGAATTTGGATCACGGTAGCGATTGTACTGTTTGTACTAGGCTCGATTTTTGGCTTGCGCGTCAGCCCACGAGAAAAGGCATTGGGAATGATGCGTGATCAGGCTCGTAAAATGGGATTACATCCACGCTTAATTGCCGCGCCAGAATGGACCAAGATTCCAATGGCATCGGAAAAACGTGCCAGCATGGTGGCTTATTATAGTGTGCTGATTCCAGATGCCCGTTTAGCTTTGATGCGTGCGCGGGTTGTGGATGGCAAGCTTCAGGTGGTGCAAGGTGATCAGAAATTTAATGATTTAACCATTGCATTAAAAGGAGTTTATGCTATTGATATGCAGGCAAACTGTGTCGGGCTGTATTGGGATGAAGAAACGGACCTGAAAGCCACACAGCTTGAAGATATGAAAGCTTATTTACATGAACTAGCACAGCGCTAATTTACTGATTAAACATAGGAAAAACGATTTATTATGGCGAAAACTCCACGCTCTGCTTCAGAAAGCACAGCAGCTCCCGCATCTGCTGCAAAGAAACGTGCCTTAGTGATTGTGGAGTCGCCTGCAAAAGCGAAAACAATTAATAAATATTTGGGTTCACAATATGTGGTGAAGTCATCGGTCGGTCATGTGCGTGACTTACCGACAGGAGGCGGGGCGAAATCCACAGAAAAGAAGCCCGCAACCCGTGCCAAACTCACAGATCAACAGAAAGCTGAAAAAGCTCAGTCTGCACTAATTAATCGTATGGGTGTCGATCCAGAACATGATTGGATTGCCCATTATGAAGTGCTTCCAGGCAAAGAACATGTGGTTGCCGAACTAAAAAAACTTGCCAAAGATGCTGATGCAATCTATCTCGCAACGGATTTGGATAGAGAAGGGGAAGCAATTGCTTGGCATTTAAGAGAAGTGATTGGTGGGGATGATAGTCGCTATCATCGTGTGGTGTTTAACGAAATTACCAAGAATGCCATTCAAGAAGCATTTAAACAGCCAACACGACTTGATTTAAACCGTGTTAATGCTCAACAGGCGCGTCGTTTCCTTGACCGTGTGGTGGGCTTTATGGTGTCGCCATTACTATGGGAAAAGATTGCCCGTGGTTTATCGGCAGGACGCGTGCAGTCGGTTGCTGTGAAACTGGTGGTTGAACGTGAACGTGAAATCCGTGCCTTTATCCCAGAAGAGTACTGGCAAGTTTTTGCAGATACCATTTCTAAGAAAGAAGACATACGCTTAGAAGCGGTTAAGCAAGCAGGTAAAACACTTAAACTCAAAAATAAAGCCGAAACTGATGCCTTACTCAGCGTATTGAAAGATGCTGAATATAAAGTGGCATTGCGTGAAGATAAACCAACCAAAGTTAATCCGAGTGCACCGTATATCACTTCAACCTTACAACAAGCGGCGAGTACGCGTTTAGGTTTCTCGGTAAAGAAAACCATGATGCTGGCGCAGCGTTTGTATGAAGGTGGTTTCATTACCTATATGCGTACCGACTCCACCTTTTTGAGTGATGACGCTGTAAATATGGTGCGTAACCATATTCAACAAAATTTTGGTGAAAAATACGTCCCTGCCAAGCCAAATCGCTATGGCAATAAAGCGGGTGCGCAAGAAGCCCATGAAGCAATCCGTCCATCCGATGTTGGTCTGACTGGCGATAAACTGGCGGGTGTAGAGCGTGATGCACAGCGTTTATATGATTTGATTTGGCGTCAATTTGTAGCCTGTCAAATGACACCAGCAGAATATTTATCATCAACCTTAACCGTTGAAGCGTCAAATGTTGAGTTGAAAGCCAAAGGCCGTACCTTGGTATTTGATGGCTTTACCCGTGTTCGTGGTGCCAATAAATCGGATGATGATATTTTATTGCCTGCGGTGAAGGTGGGTGAAGTGCTTAAGCTAGAAAAGCTTGATCCGAGCCAGCATTTTACCAAGCCACCTGCGCGCTTTACTGAAGCGTCTTTGGTGAAAGAATTAGAGAAGAAAGGCATTGGTCGTCCATCGACTTATGCTGCGATTATCTCGACCATTCAAGAACGTGGCTATGTCAAACTGGAAAACCGCCGTCTCTTTGCTGAAAAGATGGGTGAGATTGTCACTGACCGTCTGGATGAAAGTTTTAATAACCTGATGAATTATGCCTTTACCGCTGATTTAGAAGGCCAGTTAGACCGTGTCGCTATGGGTGAACGAAACTGGAAAGAGTTGCTGGATGCGTTCTACGGGGACTTTAAAAAGCGTTTAACCAATGCGCAGGGTGAAAGCGGTATGCGCCGTAATCAACCTGTTGAAGTGCCTGATGTACCTTGTCCGGAATGTTCACGTCCGATGCAAGTGCGCACTGGAACAACGGGTGTATTCTTAGGATGTTCAGGTTATAACCTGCCACCGAAAGAGCGTTGTAAAGGCACACTCAACTTAACACCAGTCGAGTCTTTGGCTGCTTTGTCTGATGATGATGGTGCTGAAACTGCGGACTTGATGTCGAAACATCGTTGTCCTAAATGCGGCACCGCAATGGACAGTTATGTGGTTGACGGTGGTCGTAAGTTGCATGTCTGTGGTAATAACCCAGATTGTGATGGCTACGAAGTTGAAGAAGGCGAATTCAAGATCAAGGGCTATGATGGTCCGACCATTCCATGTGATAAATGTGATGGTGAAATGCAGTTAAAGACTGGGCGTTTTGGTCCATACTTCGCTTGTTCAAGCTGTGACAATACCCGTAAAGTATTGAAGAGCGGTCAACCTGCGCCGCCACGTGTTGATCCAATCAAAATGGAACACTTACGTTCAGCCAAGCATGATGATTTCTTCGTGTTACGTGATGGTGCAGCAGGTCTATTCTTGGCAGCCAGTAAATTTCCGAAAATCCGTGAAACGCGCGCGCCGAAAGTGGCTGAATTACGCAGCGTTGCCGAGCAGCTTGATCCAAAATATCAGTTCTTGTTAGAAGCACCTGATGTCGATCCAGAAGGTAATCCAACGGTGGTGAAATTTAGCCGTAAGAACCAAGCACAGTATGTGGGTTCTGAAACCGCTGAAGGTAAGCAAACCAAGTGGAGTCTGGTATTCCAAGATGGAAAATGGGTAGAAGCTTAATTATTTAAGCGTTAAGAAAATGCTGGCGATTGCTGGCATTTTTATTGAATAAAGAAAAACAACAATGATTCTGGGGTGGGTAAAGTTCATGTGGAAAAATATTCGAGTCGCCTGTTTGCTGTTGGTGTTATTGATCGTTGCAGTGAATGCTTATCGTGATCAAAATCAGAATTGGAATCAGCCGATTAATGTATTGCTACATCCGATTAATGCTGATGGTCTCAGCAGTACCCAGCAATATATTCAGGGTTTGCAGCAAGATGACTTTACCGAGGTTAAACAATATTTAGAAAAAAACAGCCAGCAATATCGAGGGCAAAGTAGTTATTTTATGATCCAAATTGGGAGGGAGTTGAAACAAACACCACCGAAGATGTCTGAACAGCCAAGTATTCTGAATAATATTCTGTGGAGTCTAAAGTTCCGATTCTATGCATGGAAGCAGCATGAGTCGGTAGACGGTTCACCGAGTTTAACTCTATATCTGAATTTCTATGACCCGAAGCAAACACGTGAGTTAAAACACTCGACTGCATTGGAGCGTGGACGAATTGGTTCAGTTAATCTGTTTGCCTCAGCTAAACAGGCACAGCAAAACAATGTGGTGTTGGTGCACGAGTTATTACATGGCTTTGGCGCGACCGATAAGTATAACTTAGCCAATGGTGAACCTATTTTTCCGATTGGCTATGCACAAGCAGATAAACAGCCACTCTATCCACAAACCGAAGCTGAAATTATGGGGGGACGGATTCCGTTGTCCGAGCATAAAAGTAAAATGCCAAACGATTTAGACCAGACCGTCATCAGTGTGCTGAGCGCAGAAGAAATCGGCTGGATTAAATAAATTGTGGATAAGTTCCGACTTATCCATATCTTTAAATAACAATGATGCAACTTAAATAGATCAAAGAATCCTCCAACTTTCTGACATTCCGTCATTAATTCTCAACATGCCTTATACAGAATTCAGCGAAAAACACGATCAATATAGAGATATAACATTGATGATAAAAGAGTAAATAATGATGAAAACAGTGGGTAACGATCTAATTCGCAATCAGCTGCATGCTGATCGTAAATGGTATCTGCTCTTAGGCGTATTATTGGTGATTTTTGGCTTGGTTCTTTTAGCAGCCTTACCATTTGCAACATTATCTGCGGTCTTATTGTTTGGTGTACTGATGATGTTGGGTGGTATTTTGCATTTTGTTGCCGCATTTATGGTGTTTAAAGGCGGCACGCGTTGGTTGTGGGCCTTGTTTGGTGTGCTGTATCTGGCAGCAGGTTACTTTGCGTTTACCACGCCCGTGATTACCGCGGTGGTACTCACCAGTTTCTTGGCGGTTGCCTTAATTATTGCAGGGATGATCCGTACCGTGAATGCTTTTATCCTTAGACCAATTTCAGGTTGGGGATGGGTGCTGTTTTCAGGCATATTAACCCTATTAACTGGGATTCTGATCTTGTCATCACCTGATTCACCGTTCTGGGTGTTGGGGATGTTTCTTGCGATTGATATTTTATTCCAAGGGATTAACTATTTGACCTTTGCAGGGGCGATTAAACAGTTACCGCATAGTTCAACCACAGTTTAAGTGATGATGTGAAACAAAAGCGCATGTATTTAGATGCGCTTTTGTTTTTGTAGCGGAAAACATCTCTACCGCCTTAGTCTGCTAAAATAGCGTTTCATTTCTAATTGACCGATTGTATGACGCTTGCCAAGCTAATTGATGAACTGAATCCACAACAAAAGCAAGCAGCCACAACGACAGCACAAAACTGTCTGGTCTTGGCAGGAGCAGGTTGTGGTAAAACCAAAACCATCGTGGCAAGAGCAGCATATTTAATTGATCAGGGCATGCCGGCGCAGCAGATCCAGATTCTGACCTTTACCCGACGTTCAGCCAGTGAAATCGTGACACGGGTTGAGCAGCATATGGGGGCGCAGGCCAAGGGCTTACGTGCTTCAACTTTTCATACGTTTTGTATGTATCTATTACGTCGTAATCCGCGTGCTTTTGGCCTGACTCAGTTCAGTATTATTGATCGTGATGATCAATTATTGATGTTCCGCTTACTGCGTGGCAAAGATAAGGGTAATGTATTGCCGAAGGCTGCGGAGTTATGTGATCTGTATTCTTATGCGCGGAATACTAAAACCAAACTCTCGGATGCTTTGGTTGAACAACTGCCCCAAGCGGTTGAGTACAAAGCTCAAATTACCGAGCTGATGAAAGCCTATGAGCAGCGCAAGCAAGAACGAAATTTTCTGGATTACGATGACATCTTGGCGATTGTTGCAGTACATCTACAGAATTCACCTGAATTGGTGAAGTGGGTGACGGGCTTTTGTTCGGCGCTATTGGTCGATGAAATGCAGGATACCAACCCGTTGCAATGGGCTTTATTACAGCCATTGGTGGGTAAGGTCAAACTGTTTTGTGTCGGAGATGATGCACAATCCATTTATGGCTTCCGTGGTGCCGATTTTGAAAATATTCATCACTTTAAAGAACGTGTGCCTGATGCCGAAGTGCTGACTTTGGAAATGAATTATCGTTCTACTCAGGGTATTTTGGATTTATCCAATTGGTTGCTGGATCAAAGCCAAATTGAGTATGACAAACATCTACAGGCTTATCGGGGCAAAGGTTTAAAGCCACAACTGCATATCCTGAGTAACGAGTTTGAAGAAGCCAATTGGATTATTCAGGATTTGAATCGTCGCCATAGGCAAGGTGCAGCTTGGGCAGAACATATGGTGCTGCTGCGCTCAGGTTTTAGTGGGCGCTATTTGGAAGGTGCATTGATTGCAGCCAATATCCCTTATCGTTTTGTTGGTGGGGTAAAACTGCTTGAGTCTGCACATGTGAAAGATGTATTGAGCTTGCTGCGGATCAGCGTTAACCCACAAGATGATTTAGCCTGGATGCGTTTCCTGACGCTTTGGGACGGTGTGGGCGATGTGGGTGCCAGTAAATTGGCGCAAGAACTGATTCAACTGCCAGATATTGAAGCACGTTGTCAGCGATTAGAGCGCCATGGCAAAGTACCACAACAAGCAATTCTGATTTTGATGCAACTGGATGTGTTGCAGCAGCATGTTGAAGCTTGTATTGGCCTCGCACTAGATGCGCTAAATGAACAGCTGGAAAATAACTATAAAACCAAAGATTGGACACGTCGTATTAAAGACTTTGATCTAGTTAAGCAACTGGCACGCAAACATAGCTCACTCGGAGAGTTTTTGGAGGAATATGTGCTTGATCCAATTTCAGTGTCGGAAATTGATAAAACCCCAGATCAGGATCTGGTCACACTGATTACCATTCACTCAGCCAAAGGGGCGGAACAAAAAGTCTGTTATGTCCCACATGTCTCTCCAAACCAGTACCCACATCCACGCGCACAAGGGGATTTTGATGATGTTGAAGAAGAGCGCCGTGTCCTATATGTTGCTTTAACGCGGGCTGAAGATGAGTTGATTTTGACCAAACAGAATTTAAATCTCTGGTCACATGATCAGTATGATGAACTGGGCCGAAAAATAGAAAGCTACTTCCTCAATGATTTGCCCCAACATTTAGTCGAGACTCAGATCCATCGAGATGTTCCACGTGCTTATGCACAAGCCAACCGTTCGCGTTCAACTGCAATCAATTTAGGTTTTGGCATTGATTTCGATTAGACTAAGCAGATTCAATTTCTTGATTCATGTTGTTGTGGGGTAAATACAGCACCGTCCTGTGACAGAATGAATCATCTTTTAGGTTTTAGCATGAAAATTTTAGTTCGTAATTTAGATCGCAGCGTGACCGATGCAGAGATTCTCGATTTATTCAAAGCCTATGGCAAAGTCGAGTCTTGTGTCGTGGTCAAAGATGCTGAAACTGGTAAATCCAAAGGTTTTGGCTTTGTTGAAATGCCAAATCCACGTGAAGCGATCAAAGCGGTGAAAGGTCTAAATACCTTGAAAGTCAAAGGTTATGGGATTCGTGTGAAAATAGCGGAAGATAACGCCTAAGCCCAGATGTCCACGCAATATACGGCTTTATCGATTGTTGCGCCGAGTGCTGAGCGGATTGTACAAGAACTAAAAACCCTTGAGATTCGCTCATGGCGTCCTGAGACATTGCCCTTAAAAGATGTGGTGATTGTCGAGAACCAAAATTTTCTGTTGCAGGATGGCGATGAGGAATTTGGTTTGGCCGTTGCCTTGGTCGATATTGAAACCGTGCATGCTTGGCGAGTGGATGAAGTTGAAGCCGCTTGTGCATCGCATTGGGCTGAAGGCTATTTCTCTTGGGCGATTGCCAATGTCCGCCCATTCGACCAACCAGTTCAAGTCATGGCGAAGCGAAAACTTTATCTGCTTGAGTTGGACCTTGAGTAACTTGTCTCCGCCTTATTTACCCCATGTTTGTCCCCAACCCTGACACGGGTTGATGAAATAGCCATAGATATTGTTGATTTCTTGTTGGTCGATTAAGCCATTATGATCTTGATCAAGTGCTTTAAAGATTTTCATTCGTTTGGGGTCAATTGCGAATACTTGTTTCTGCCAAACAACAGGTTGGTCTTTTAAATGAATTAGTTGCTTCCATTCATTTTGATCAATCATTTGATCACGATTGAGATCGTAATCGGCATAGAGCTTTTCCCAGTCTAAACCAGCGGGTTCGCAGCTATAAGCGATGGGAATGGCCATACAGCATATTAAGCTCAGTATGGCTTGTTGAATATGACGCATGGACAGGCTCAAAAGATATTGATTTTATCATTAAAGCATTTAATCTTAAGCTATCCAAGCGAAAGGATCTTGAAGGAAAATATTATGTCTCGTGTTGCTCGTTATCATGCTGATCGCACCAATCAAAAACTGTATTTTGCTCGTCTCGCATGTCAACAAGCTGAGCAAACTGAACATATTCAGCAGGCACAGGCTTACCGCGAAGCGGCAGTATTTCATTTACACGGCGCAATTTTAGCCTTCTTGCAGGAATTGGTACGTTATTACCGTCTCAATGATTTACAGCCTACCTTTAAGTCGATTGAAGAACATATGGCAGATAAAGGGCAGGTTTCACCGGAAGTGTTGGTGTTACAGCAACTGGCAAAAGACGGTTTTGTGGCAGAGTTAAAGCGTGCGTACCGTATGTGTCAATACGCCCCTGAGCCAACAGCACCCGAACCTGAAAATGAAACCTCTTCAAACCTGATTATTAAAGTGACGCAAAGCCCACAGGCTTGGTTGCCAGATGCTAAAATTCTACGTGAATGGCACCGTGAGTTAAGTCATTTAATTGATGGTTTTCGTAATGAAATGGTGGAGTTCTAAGTCAAATCTTGAAGATGACTTGAAATCTTTGCCAACAGTACTTATATAAATAAGACGTGAGCGCAAAATACTTTGCCACCATGTTGAAGCATGGAGAAAATTTATGTCAATGCAACAGTTAAAAGAATTATTTGGTAATCAAGAAGCCGTTCTTGAATTGGTTCAACTCGAAGGTGGTGAGCTTGCTTTGCGCAATGCGGGTTCTGAAGAACATGAACCTTTAGTCAAGATTCAGTTTAGTGACGAAGTAAAAGCAATTCTAGGCGATCAGACCCCAACGGTTGCACAACACATGATTCAGGCAGCTTTGTTTGGTCTGTTAGAAAAACAGATGAATCAGTGGCAAGCAGAAGTGCTAGATGAACAGCCGACGCATTTAAGCTAATCTCAAGCACAAAAAAAGCGTACTTCAAGTACGCTTTTTTTGTGCTTTCAAACCAGTTAATGGGCTTCAGACTGATGCGCCAATTCGATTTGGCTTAGGATATGATGACTCATATTCTTGGCCATTTCTTCTTTGGCGTAGAACACTTCACCAATATTTTCTTCACGAATTACCACCGCTTCTTCTTTGCTTTCTGCACAGATCAAGACCTGAATTTCAGGGTTGAGTTGTTTGGAAATATCCACAATACGGTGAATATCTAAAATATCCATCGGTGAAATCACTAGTAAGCGGGCATGTTGAATATGTGCTTGAATCAACACATTCGGTTCAGTCGCTTCACCACTCACAGCAGCAATGCCTTGAGCACGTAGTTTTTCTACGATTTCGCGATTTTCTTCAGCAATCACGACTTTGATGTTTTGCTGCATCAGATTTTCACTGATACGACGTCCAACGCCACCATAGCCGATAATCACCACCTGATCACGCAGGTAAGCCTGATCAACCTCATCTGGCAACATGGCCAGTGGGTCACCACTACGTTCTAACATACGCGCCAAATGCGAGCGCTCACGAATCCAGCGTTGTACTGGCTCAATCGCAGAGAACACAAATGAGTTGAGGGTAATCGAGAACAATGCACCTGCAAGAATCAAGTTTTGTGCATCAGGCGTCAATAAACCTAACGATAAGCCGAGTGTTGCCAAGATAAAGGAAAACTCACCAATTTGCGCCAAACTGGCGCCTACGGTTAAGGCCGTGTTGATTGGGTAACGGAAGAACAGCACCAGTGCCATTGCAGCAAGTGTTTTGCCGACCATGATGATGGCAACCACGGCTAAAATACGTAGTGGTTCTTCAACGAGGATGCTTGGGTCAAACAGCATGCCGACCGAAACAAAGAATAGAATCGAGAAGATTTCACGTAAGGGGAGGGTTTCTTCTTCGGCACGGTGACTAAAGTCAGATTCTTTTACCACCATCCCTGCGAAGAATGCACCAAGTGCCATTGATACCCCAAACACGGCATAAGAGCCATAAGCAATTGATACCGCGGCGGCAACAACGGTGAGGGTGAACAGTTCCCGAGAACCTAAACGTGCTACGAATTGCATGATCATTGGTACTAAACGTTTGCCAATAATCAGCATAAAAGCGATAAAACCAGTGACTTTAAGTAGAGTAATGCCGATGGTAATCCAGATACTTTGTGAGGTATCGGTATCTGGCAATGCCTGACCGCCGAGCAACACGGCTGTTGCAGGTAGCAGTACCAAGGCCAAAACCATGACCAAATCTTCAACCAAAAGCCAGCCGACCGCAATTTTTCCGTTGACGGAATCAAGTAAACCGCGATCACCTAATGCTTTCAGGAGCACTACGGTGCTGGCACACGATAAGCTTAGGCCGAAGATCAGCGCTGCCCCGAAACTCCAACCCCAGAACATGGATACTGCAATACCAAGTAAAGTTGCGACCGCAATTTGTAAAATTGCACCAGGAAGGGCGATACGGCGTACTTGCAGTAAATCTTTAAGCGAAAAATGCATCCCCACGCCAAACATGAGGAACATGACCCCGAGTTCGGCTAACTGATTGGCAAGTTGAATATCGCCGACCACACCAGGCGTATTTGGACTAATAATAATGCCTGCAACTAAATAACCAATCAAAGGAGGTAAGCGTAAACGAGCTGCGATATAGCCAAAAATAAGGGCCATACCAAAACCAACAGCAAGTAATATAATTAAATCAACATCATGTGGCATTTGAGTTCCTTAATCGTTGCGGTTAAGGTAGAAATAAATGAGCATAAAGCATGCCAAGAAAACAACAAATAAAGTGTAACAACTAAAATCGAATTTGTTGATGACAATTTTTTTATTTATCAAAAAAAATCATGTAAATCGCTTTCCCATTTTTATATAGGCTTTTTTAGGCAAAAAAAACGACTTCAAATGAAGCCGTTTTTCTTAAAGAACTAAAATTATTTAATTTTAGCTTCTTTGAAAATTACGTGTTGACGGATTTTTGGATCAAATTTTTTGATTTCCATTTTTTCCGGCATAGTACGTTTGTTCTTAGTAGTGGTATAGAAGTAACCAGTACCAGCTGTAGAAACGAGGCGAATCTTATCACGCATTGTTCAGACTCCTTAGATCTTTTGACCTTGAGCACGGAGATCAGCAACAACTTTCTCGATACCCAATTTATCAATAATACGCATACCTTTAGTGGTTAGACGAAGACGTACAAAACGCTTTTCGCTTTCTAACCAAAAACGGTGGTGGTGCAGGTTCGGCTCGAACCGGCGTTTGGTTTTGTTGTTTGCGTGCGATACGTTGTTACCAACGATAGGACGCTTGCC
>Ga0209958_1000441_pt1 | contig 78652 bp, 68 predicted proteins | sample ThiBio_inoc_plan_FD_183942 | JGI IMG/M metagenome (GOLD analysis project Ga0209958, IMG submission 183942) | Wastewater bioreactor microbial communities from Cape Town, South Africa - Thiocy_inoc_plan (SPAdes) | ecosystem: Engineered > Bioremediation > Thiocyanate > Unclassified | place: South...
CAGCAGCAGTGACGCCGAGCGCCACCAGTATAGCCGCGACGGTGCCCGCCGCGAGCGGGACCGTCCCGTAGAGCAGCGACTCGGTGCTCGGCAGAAGGGGCGAAGCCGCAGCCTGCTGCTCCACGGGGGGCAAGGGTTCGACCGCGGCGGGGGGAACCGTCGGCTCGGGATCGGGCACGAGGTTGGCTCGCCGATAGATGGTGATCCACTCGGCCAGACTCCCGAGCGGGTTCTCCCTGACTGCGGGTACGGATGCCGTCACGGCGGCCTCGGCATCCACCAGACCGTAGCCGTAGAGCGGGTCGGGCAGGTCTGTCACTCCGGCGGGCGGCGTCGCGGTACGGATGATGCGATTGATGACATCATCGGCATCCATATCGGGATACGCAGACCGCACGAGTGCCGCGATACCTGCCACGATGGGCGCTGCGCCGCTCGTGCCATCCCACTCGACGACCTTGCCGTCCGCGGATACCCCGAGGAGGTTCTCGCTGGGAGCAGCCACGGCGATCGTGATGCCCTGCGTCGAGGCCTCTCGACTTGCCCGCCCGTGCGGATCCACCCCACCGACGACGAGGACACCGGGGATCGTCGCCGGTGCACCGACAACTCCCGTCCCGCTCCCCCGGTTTCCTGCGGCAGCCACGACGACCACGTCGTGCTCGAAGGCATACATGAACGCATCGTCCCAGCTGCGATCCCAGTCAGGGGTGTTGGTGGTGAACGACAGGTTGATGATGTCAGCGCCGTTGTCGACAGCCCAATAGATCGCTTGGGCGATCTGTTCGGCGAAGGGGACGGATGCCGACACACCGAATCCCACGGAGATCGAGAGGAGCTGGGCATCCGGAGCCACGCCGAGCATGCCCGTCACCGGGCTTGTTCCGCGGGAGGCGGCGAGGGACGCGACCCAACTGCCGTGATCGGGGTCGCGGGCTCCCACGGGGGTGCGCCCGTCTGGTGATCCAAGACCCGAGACATCCGTGCCCCCGACCACGCCCGAGAACTCCACGGGGCCTTTGCCGATGCCGGTGTCGATGACCGCGATCCGCACTCCCGAACCTGTGGAGGTCTTCCAGGCGTCGCGGATGCCGTAATCGTCGAGCCAGTACTCCGCCGCGCGGAGCGGGTCGGGATCAGATGGCGAGGGTGAGGGCGTAACCGTGAAGCCAGGCAAGACGATCAGGCCCGCGATGGCGAGCGTGACGGCCGTCAACCGACGAAGACGACGGGGCTCTGCCCCCGCCACAGCGCTCACGCCAGCTCCTCGGAAACCGCGTCGAGCGGCCGGATGGCAGCTCCCGGGTCAGCGCACACGCACCGAGCCGGAGACCAGTCCGACAGCGCGAGCGCCCGGTCCCCGATCGGGTTCACCCCCGGGCCCGCCGCGAGCGAGTGCGCCAGCACGGCGTGCAGGCACTTCACCCGCGTCGGCATCCCGCCCGCCGAGATCCCCGCGATTTCCTCCGGGTCTCCGTAGCGAGCTCTGTCATCGAGGTAGCTCTGGTGCGCGAGGCGATACGCATCCGCGATCTCATCATCTGTCGCGAGCTGGTCGGCGAGTTCATGCATGGTGTGATCGGCCTCAAGCGCCGACATGGCCGCCGTGGCCCCCGGGTGCGTCAGATAGTAGAACGTCGGGAACGGGGTCCCATCGGGAAGCCGCGGCGCCGTCGCGACGACGGTGGGGTTCCCGCACGCACAGCGAGCGGCGATCCCGAGCACCCCCCGAGCCGGGCGACCCAGTTGCTCGCGCAGAACGGCGAGTTCAGCCTCGGTGACGGGAGCAAACGGAGGCCTGGACACCCCTCCAGGCTACCGACCCGCTCCTGAAGTCCGGCTGCGCGTCCCGGTGCGACGTGGATCGGTCGGCGATTCGCTGCCGCCCGCTGTCACGGCGCGACTGGGGAACCGGATGGCGACGGATCGGGATCGGGAACACCGATGACCGGAAGCGCAGCCGTCTTCGCAAGCCCCGCCGCCGTCACTGAGCGCACCAGTTGCGACATCCAGTCGGTCGTGGTTTGCACCACCTCGTCGCTCACCGGCGCCTGCTCGGCGGGTATCGCCGAATCAGGCAGGTCGTTGTCGACGAGGTACACAACCTCACCGGGGCGCACGTAGTACAGCCGCTCGCGGGCCTGGGTCGTGATGTAGGCCGGGTCTTGCCACCGGTCCTTCTCGGTCTCAAGGGCAGCGATCTGGTCCTCGGTCACCTGCACTGCCTGCTCGAGTGCAACAATCCGTTGACGCTGCTCCAGGTAGGTGCCGACGGTGGGAACCAACACGAAAGCTGCGAGGACCACAAGCCCCAGCATGATCACCATGAAGCCCGAGAGCCGGATGCCGCCGAGCCAGCCCCGCACGTCGACGCGGCGTGGCGAGCGAGCACGGGGAGAACGAGAACGGGGAGCCGGACTGGTCATCACGGCTCCCCTCTCGTCAGGTCAGTTCGAGCGCATCAGCCTGTGAAACGGGGGAAGGCTCCACGACCGGCGAAGACCGCCGCGTCGCCGAGCTCTTCTTCGATGCGCAGAAGCTGATTGTATTTCGCGACGCGCTCGCTGCGAGCAGGCGCACCGGTCTTGATCTGACCGCAGTTCACGGCCACCGCGAGGTCGGCGATCGTGGTGTCTTCCGTCTCGCCCGAACGGTGCGAGAGCATCGACCGGTAGCCGTTCGAGGTGGCAAGGGCAACGGCATCCAGGGTCTCGGACAGCGTGCCGATCTGGTTGACCTTCACGAGCAGCGCGTTGGCAACGCCCAGGTCGATGCCCCGCTGCAGGCGGCTCGGGTTGGTCACGAACAGGTCGTCACCGACCAGCTGCACCTTCGAACCGATCGCGTCGGTGAGCGCCTTCCAGGCGTCCCAGTCGTCTTCGGCCAGCGCATCCTCGATCGTGACGATCGGGTAGTTCGCGACCAGGTCCGCGAAGTAGTCGGTGAGCTCAGCTGCCGTCCACGGCTTGCCCTCAACGGTGTAGACGCCGTCGGAGAAGAACTCCGTGGCCGCAACGTCCAGACCCACGGCGATGTCTTTGCCGGGAGTGAAGCCGGCCTTCTCGATCGCCTTCATGAGGAAGTCCAGGCCCTCGCGGTTGCTGGGCAGGTCGGGCGCGAACCCGCCCTCGTCGCCGAGGCCGGTAGCGAAGCCCGCAGCCTTCAGCTCGCCCTTGAGGACGTGGTAGGTCTCGGTGCCCCAGCGCAGCGACTCAGCGTACGTTTCGGCGCCGATGGGTGCCAGGAAGAACTCCTGGAAGTCGATGCCGTTGTCGGCGTGCTCGCCGCCGTTGATGACGTTGAACAGCGGAACGGGCAGCACGTGCGCGTTGGGTCCACCGAGGTAGCGGAACAGCGGCAGGTCTGCGCTGTCGGCCGCGGCCTTGGCGACAGCCAAGCTCACACCGAGGATCGCGTTGGCGCCGCACCGCGACTTGTTGTCGGTTCCGTCGGTCTCGATGAGAATCTCGTCGACGATGCGCTGCTCGCTGGCATCCACACCCTCGAGCGCCGGCCCGAGCTCGTCGATGACGGCAGCGACGGCCTTGAGCACGCCCTTGCCGCCGTACCGGCTCTTGTCGCCGTCACGCAGTTCATACGCTTCGAATGCGCCGGTGGATGCACCGGACGGGACGGCCGCCCGCTGAACGGTGCCGTCTTCGAGGAGGACTTCCACCTCGACGGTCGGGTTGCCGCGCGAATCGAGAATCTCGCGCGCGCCTACAGCCTCAATCAATGCCACGAAAGGACTCCTTGTTTGGGAGGGTTGTGTCGGAGCGTCGTCGGTCCGACATCGAGTCTAGTGACGACGGATGCCGCGCCACAGGCCCGCGCGGACGGAGAAAAGCTCAGACCACGACGGCGAGCGCGATCCCATCCCATCCTTTGCGATCCAGCGTCTGCAGTGCTGTCGCATCGAACCGCGGGTCCTCGCGGAGCATCTCGAGCCCCTGCCGGGTACCGACGACCTGACTCGTGGTGTCGTGAGGATCGGCGACCTGGCCCGATCGGCCGATGTTGTCGACGACGACGACAGTTCCCGGACGCCCGAGGCGCGCCGCCCAGTCGAGGTACACCGTGTTGGATTCCTTGTCGGCATCGATGAAGACAAGATCGAAGGGATCGTCGCCCGCAAGGGTCGGCAGGACCTCTGCGGCCCGCCCGACGCGGACGTCCACGCGATCCCCGACGCCCGCACGGTCGAGGTTGGCCCGCGCGATTGACGCGTTGAGCGGCTCGGCCTCGATCGTGACCACCGTTCCGCCGTTCGGCACAGCGCGGGCCAGCCAGATCGTGGAATAGCCGCCGAGGGTACCGATCTCAAGAATCCTGCGGGCGCCGGCGATCCGGGCGAGCAGGTGCAAGAGTTTCGCGTTCACGGGGGCAACCTCGATGGCGGGCAGCCCCGCGCGGCCCTGCTCTGCCAGTGCGGCATCGAGCGCAGCATCCTGGTCGACGAGCGTCTCGGTCAAGTAGTGATCGACGCGCGTCCACGCATCCGGGGTGGGATCTGGCATGGCATCAGCCAACCGTGCCCGGCTCGTGCGGTCAACGGGTCGCGCAGGCACATCTCCCGGGAACGTGCCCTCGCGCCCATCGATCGTCAGATCGTCTTCTCGGCAGCGCGCTGGCGCAGCGCATTCAACAGCGCTGAGGCTGTCGAGGCGTCGTCGACGGTGACGACAAAGACGCGGCCACTGCGCCGTGTCACCTCGAGTGCTTCGCCACGCCGAAGAACGACACCGCGACGTCCGTCGATCGCGAAGCGCACACCCCACCCGCCGAAGTCCGCCAGGGGACTGACGAAGACGGCGTGCACGGCACTCACCTCACCCAGAGGAATCCGAAATCGCGGAATGCCGAGGTAGCTCGTGACACGCAGACCTTGGTCGTCGATCCGCACCCGGAACATCGTGGTTGCGGCGACGAGCGCGCCCACGATCAGCCCCACGATCAGAAGGATCACTGCGGCGCTCCCTGAGGTGAGGAAGCTCACCATCGCCCCGCCTAGCATCACCACCACGAGGGCATACAACGCGATCATGCCGGGCATGGACATCGTGACGCTCCTCAGCCACAAGACGCGCTCGGTCGGTGCAAGCGGTGCGAGAGTGCCGTCATCGCTCAGCGCGGCGTTTCCCCCGCTGACTGTGACGGCGGGCTGAGCGAACCATCCGACCAGTCCCAGCACCAACCCCGTCACCGCCGCAGCTACGACGGCCGGAACAATGTTCGGTGCATCGGTCCCGGACGCGAGCCCCCGCTGACCCAGCACCGACCAGGTGGCGAGCATGAGGACGCCGGCCACAGCGGCGGGTGTCATCGCGCCGAGGAAGCGAAGCGTCGGACCCCACTCCCCCTGTCGTGCTCCCGCGTAGGCGAAGACACCCAAGAGCGCTGTGAGGCCCACTCCGACGGCTGCGCTGATAACCGGGACGACCCACGGCGCTGCGAAGCCGTCCGGTTCACCGGAGGCGCCCCAGTGCACCGCGACCGGATCGGGCAGCGCGGGGATGGCCAGCACCTGAACCACAACGGCGATGACGGTCAGCGTGAGGGGGACGATGAGCGCCCACCAGATAAAGGCCCGCCGGGCACGCGCGAGGTCGGACAGTGAGTCGGTCATCGGATCTCCTCCTCGGAAGAATCGGTCGAGTTATCTGCAGAGCTGCGAGGATCGGCATCGGTGAGCAGGGAGGCGAGGGCCGAGGGCGCAATTCCCCGCCGGCGGGCACTCTCGGCGAGGGAGCGGACCTCGCGCTGCAGGTCACGCAGCCCGGATGCGGCATCCGTGACAAGGGCCCCTCGTCCGCGGCGCAGATCCACGAGCCGTTCGTCACGCAGCTGCTGATAGGCCCGCAGAACGGTGTGCAGGTTCAGATCGAGCGATGCTGCGACCTCACGCGCAGACGGCAGCCGGTCGCCCGCGCGCAGGCGCCCTCCGGCGATCTCCGCCCGGACGGATCCAGCGATTTGCTCCCACAGCGGGGTATCCCGCGAGGGATCAATCCGGAGGAGCATCCATTAATTATAGTTCAAGTAGAACAACTACAAATATAGAGATCGGAGGCGACGGTCAGGATCCCGACGCGGGCATCAGTTGCACTACCGGATACCGGGTCGCTGCGCTCGTTCTCCCATAGCCCAGCGCTCCCGCAACCGCCGGAAGAAGGGCCTCGGCGGTGCGCCGGTACCCGAGCGGGCTCGGGTGGAAGCGGTCCAGACTGAACATCTCATCGGGCTGGGAGATGAAGAAGGGTCCGACGGCGTGACGCAGTGACACGGCGTACGCGCCGGCGCCGACCGCCGCGTCCTCCTGAGCGTCGGCGAGCTGGCGCGACATCCGCGACCCCAGCGATCGCAGCGGTTGCGGCACGGGCCGTAGCGCCCCGAGGTCTGGGCAACTTCCCACCACGACCTGCGCACCGCGGGCCCGCAGCCGTTCGATCGCCACAACCAGGTGCCGCACCGCGGTGGAGACGGCGACGCGGTGCGTGATGTCGTTGCCGCCGACGACGATGACGGCGACATCCGGCCGATAGTCATCAGCGAGCTCGTCGAGCTGAGCGCCCAGGGCCGAAGACTCCGAGCCGACGACCGCCGCGGTGCGCAGTCGCACGGGGCGCTTCGCCTTCTTCGCGAGTCCGATCGCCAGACGCGCGCCGAGCGTCTCCTTGCGCCGCTGCGCGCCGAGTCCCGCCGCGATCGAGTCCCCCAGCACGAGAAGCTCGATCGGGTCACCCTCGAGCTTGCGGCGCCACACGCGGTCCGCCTCGAGCGCATCCTCGCCCAGCGGCTTGCCGATGAGTCGCCGGGCCTGCGCGGCCTGGCGATCGAGCAGTGCGCGCGTGGCGAGTGCCGTTGTCGCAACAGCGCCCACCACGGCAGCTCCCCAGAGCACTCCGGTCGTGATCCGGCTCATGCGGCAATTTGATCCGCTCGATCTGAATCGCCGTTGACGAGCGGGTGAACGGATGAGCGCCGAAAGAATCAGCCGAGCGGCTTGATCTCGAGGGTGTCGACCGTGGATCCCGGGCGAACTGCCGCGAAGTGGGTATACCCGTCTTCGGTCGCCCGCTCGAGCAGCGGCTTGAGGTTCTTCGGACGCTGCTCGAGCCGCACGCGACTCCCCTGCGCCACGAGAGCTGACTTCAGGGCGATCAGCTCGGCGACCTCGACCTCGCGATCGTGAACGAGCACGACGGCGTGGATGTCGTCATCGGCCGCGTCGGCGACGAGGTCGACCAGCCGCTCGAAGCCGAGCGAGAACCCGACGGCGGGAACGTCCTGGCCAAGGAACCTGCCAATCATGCCGTCGTAGCGTCCTCCACCACCGAGCGAGTAGGACACCAGCGGGTGGGCGATCTCGAAGATCGTGCCGGTGTAGTAGCCCATACCGCGCACGAGGAATGGGTCGAACACGAGCGGCGCCTCTCCCCCGCGCGCTGCCGCGACCGCCTCACCGATCGCGGCGAGCGCGCCGATCGCCTCTCCTTCGAGTCCGTCGGGCAGCGCGGCACGGATCTGCTCGTCGTCGAATCCGTTCACCGCGCCCTTCTCGCGCGCCAGGAACTCCGCAAAGGCATCGACGGCCTCGGGTGCAGCCGAGCGCTCACGCAGCTCGGTCGCGACTCCGGCGGCACCGATCTTGTCGAGCTTGTCGATCGTGATGAGGACGCCGGGTCGCTCTGCCTCGGGAAAGCTGAAGTGGTCGAGCATCGCGTCCAACAGGCGGCGGTCGTTCACGCGGACGATGCCGCCCTCGAGCCCGAGGGCATCCAGCGCGTCGAGGGTCGCGGTGATGAGCTCGGCTTCGGCGCGCGAGGAAGCATCGCCGATGATGTCGATGTCGCACTGCACGAACTGGCGGTATCGCCCCTTCTGGGGCCGCTCTGCTCGCCACACCGGCGCGATCTGCACGGCACGGAACACCCCGGGAAGTTCGGCCCGGTGGCTCGCATAGAACCGTGCAAGCGGCACTGTCAGGTCGTAGCGCAGCCCCAGATCCGAGAGCGCCGCAGGATCGTCGGCTGCCGCACGGATGCCGTCAGCATCCAGTCCGCGCCGCAGGACGTTGTAGGCGAGCTTCTCGTTGTCTCCACCGATACCGGCGTGCAGCCGCTCGTAGTCCTCGACCACCGGGGTTTCGATCTCATCGAAGCCATGGGCGCGGTAGCGCTGCCGGATGACGGCGAGCACGCGCTCGCGGCGAGCCTTGTCGGCGGGGAGGAAATCGCGCATGCCGCGCGGCGGGGTGACGGGTGGCACCGGCCTATTCTTCCAGGTCGGCGAGCTTCGCTTCGGCAGCCCGGATCTCTTCCGAGAGCGTGCGCAGCCGCTGGCGCAGTGCGCGCTCCGCATCCCAACCGTGCTCACGGGCGGCCGCGACGAGGGCGAGGAGCGCGTCGCCCAGTTCGGCTTCGGAGGCAGGTGTGGCGGGATCGTCCGAACCGGCCTCGCCCACCGTCGGCGCCACGGATGCCGGCAGCGAGGAGGCCTTGCCCACCAGCTTCTGCGCGAGTGCCAGGGTCGGCATCCGTTCACTCACGCCATCGAGCACACTCGTGCGACTGCGCTTTTCTTCGGCCTTCGCGGCGTTCCACAGCACGAGAACCTGCTCAGGCGTGTCGGCAGTCTCGCCGGCGAACACGTGCGGATGCCGGCGCACCATCTTGTCGGTGAGGGTGCGGGCAACATCATCGATGTCGAAGGGATCGTCGCTGTCGCGCGAGGCGATCTCGGCGTGGAACAGCACCTGCCACAGCAGGTCGCCCAGTTCCTCGCGCAGATCGGCGCGCGTCCCCACCTCGACAGCATCGATCAGTTCGGCGCTCTCTTCGACGAGGTAGGGCACGAGTGCCCGATGATCGATCTGCTGCGTCCAGACACACCTGTCGCGCACCGCTCGCATCGTGTCGGCAGCGTGGCGCAGCGGATCGACGGACGAGGGCTCGACGGAGTGTGTCATGACGTCGCTGCCTCACTCGACTCAATGGCGGCACCGCTTGCCCGCCGGCGGTAGTGACGGGCACGCGCCGACACGAGGATGCCGGCGATGATGACGGAGATCAAGGAGCCCGAGAGCACGCCGAGCACTGCTTCGTCGGTGAGGAGGTCGTTGCCTGTGAACGCGAGCTCGGACAACAGCAGCGACACGGTGAACCCGATGCCGCCGAGCGCGCCGGCGGCAATGAGGTCAGCCATCGGCAGCCGTGGCATCGCGGGGTCGTGCGCGACCCGCTGTGAGATCCACCCGAACAGCGAAATGCCGAGAATCTTCCCGACGGGGAGCGCGATCAGGATGCCGTAGAAAGCCGGCGTGAGTTCGTCGATCGACACCGCCGGGATGATGACAAGAGCCGACGAAAAGGCGAACAGCGGCAGCACGATGCCGTTGACCCACGGCTCCATCGCATGCCGGGTGTGAAGCGCCGGTTGCTGCGCCATCGCGAGCCCCAGGGCGACGCCGGCGATGGTGGCGTGAACGCCCGAGAGATAGACGAGAACCCAGGTCGCAACCGCGAGCACGAGGAGGATGGGGATGACCGCGGGGCGCGCCCGGGTGTCGAGTTTGCGGCTCAGGTACCCGAAGAGCACGACGAGTACTGCTGCTGCCGCAAGGAGCGCGATGTTCACACCATCGGTGAAAAGCACAGCGATGAAGATGATGCCGACGATGTCGTCGAGGATCGCGAGGGCGAGCAGGAAGATCCGCACGCCCGAGGGAAGGCCCCGACCGAAGACGGCGAGAACACCGAGGGCGAAAGCGATGTCTGTCGCGGTGGGGATCGGCCACCCGTCAGCAGACTCCGTGCCCCACGCGAACGCAAGGTAGACGACGATCGGAACGATCACCCCGCCGGCCGCAGCGATCGCCGGCTGCAGCGCCTTGCGGGCGGAGTTGAGCTGCCCGTTGGTCAGCTCGAACTGCAACTCGACGGCGACGACGAAGAAGAACAGGGCAAGGAGCCCGTCAGCGACCCAATGACCCACCGAGAGCTCGAAGACACCGGGGATGCCGACATAGGTGTGCTGCAGGTCTTGCACACTATGGCCGATCGGAGAGTTCGCGATGATGAGTCCCGCGGCGGCTGCAACCAGCAGCATGATGGCGGGAAAGCGCGCAGAGCGAAGCAACGACATGGAGTCCTTTCGGGGATGCGGCAGCCGATGCCGACCAGACTTCCCGGCTCTCCAGCCCCTATCCTACCGGCGGGGCGCAGTGCGCCTCGAAGACGGCTCGGATCGCGCCCTGTCACGAGTCGTCACCCGTCACCTTGATGAAACACCTGGCCATTACGGTGGAATCCATGTACGAACTGACCCGGACCGAAGCCATCGACCTTGTCGGCCGATACGAAGCGGGTCAGGAGATCCCGGAACAGATGCGCGCCGATGTGCGCCTGCTCGGCTCACTGCTGGGTGAAGTACTCCGCGAGAGCGGGTCGCCGGGACTGTTCGAGGATGTCGAGCGCCTGCGCCTCGCGACGATCCAGGCCTATACGGATGAGACGCCCGAGGCCTTCGCGCACGCCACCGAGGTCGCCGAGTCATTCTCGATCGAACGTGCCCACGAGGTGGCCCGCGCCTTCACCGCGTACTTCCACCTCGTGAACCTTGTCGAAGAGCACCAGCGGGTGCGGATCGTGCGCGAGCGCGACGGTCGCCCCGATAGCGAAGGCGCCGCCGACTCGATCGAGGCCGCCTACGCGCGCCTTGCCGACGAAGTCGGTGAGGATGCCGCGCTCACCCGCCTGCAGGCGCTGCGCTTCCACCCCGTTTTCACGGCGCACCCCACCGAGGCGCGTCGCCGGGCGATTTCATCGAGCATCCGCCGCCTCGCGGGGCTGCTGCAGGAGCACGACGACCGCCTGCGCGATGGCAACGACCCGGCGCGTCTGGAACGGCGCATGGTCGAAGAGATCGACACCCTGTGGCGCACGGCCCCGCTTCGCCCCGAGAAGCCGTCGCCGGTCGACGAGGTGCGCTCGGTCATGGCGATCTTCGACGAGACGCTCTACACCGTGGTCCCCGCCGTGTATCGGCGCCTCGATGACATGCTGCAGGGCACGAACGCGGGCGGTCGCGCACCGCTGGTAACCCCCTTCGTGCGTGTGGGGTCGTGGGTCGGCGGCGACCGCGACGGGAACCCGTTCGTGACGGCATCCGTGACCCGCAAAGCGGCGGGCATCGCCGCCGAACACATCCTGTTGGGGCTCGAGCGCACGACGCAGCGCATCGGGCGGACACTCACCCTGGATGCCGACACGACACCGCCCTCAGACGCACTGCTGGCCCTCTGGAAGCGCCTGAAGGCCGCAGACGAAGAGGCGGCTACCGAGATCGCGAAGCGATCGCCGAATGAGCCGCACCGCCGCATCCTGCTGATGCTCGCGCGCAAGATCGACGCGACGCGCCTGCGGGATGCCGATCTTGCTTACCGTGAGCCGAGCGAGCTCCTCGCCGACCTGCGCACGGTTCAGGACTCGCTCGTCGCGGCGGGAGCTGCCCGCCAGGCCTACGGGCACCTGCAGCAGCTGATCTGGCAGGTCGAGACCTACGGATTCCACCTCGCGGAGCTCGAGGTGCGGCAGCACTCGGCCGTGCACGCAAAGGTGCTCGCGGAGCTGGATGCGGCTGCCGGATCGACCGGCGAACTTTCCGAGCAGGCCGACGAGGTGCTCGAGGTCTTCCGCACGATCGCCTTCCTGCAGGAGCGGTACGGACCGGCAGCAGCGGGCCGCTACATCGTGTCGTTCACGCAGTCCGCCGAGGATCTCGCCAACGTCCACCGCCTGGCCCGTTACGCGGTCGGCGAGGGCGGGCGGACGCCGGCGCTCGACGTGATCCCCCTCTTCGAAACCTTCGCCGACCTGCAGGCAGCGCCCGGGATCCTCGCAGAGATCGTGCAGCACCCGGAGTTCGCGGATCGCCTCGAGCGCACCGGTCGGCGCCTGGAGGTCATGCTCGGCTATTCCGACTCGTCGAAAGATGTCGGCCCGGTCGCCGCCACACTCGCGCTGTACGAGGCACAGGCTGAGATCGCCGCCTGGGCCAAGGACGAAGGGATCGAACTCACGCTCTTCCACGGTCGCGGCGGTGCGCTCGGTCGCGGCGGCGGGCCGGCGAACTCCGCGATCCTTGCTCAGCCACCGCACTCGGTCGACGGCCGCTTCAAGCTCACCGAGCAGGGCGAGGTGATCTTCGCCCGCTACGGCGACCCCGAGATCGCGATGCGCCACATCGACCAGGTCGCCGCCGCTGTGCTGCTGGCATCCGCGCCCTCGATCGAGCGGCGCAACTCGGGCGCTGCTCGCAAGTTCGCCGAGGTGGCAGCGACGTTGGATGCCGCATCCCGTCAGCGCTTCTTCGATCTGGTCAAAGCCCCCGGATTCGCGCCGTGGTTCGCGCAGGTCACCCCGATGGAAGAGATCGGACTGCTGGCCCTCGGCTCCCGTCCCGCGCGGCGCGGCCTGTCGGTCGAGTCGCTCGCTGACCTCCGCGCCATCCCGTGGGTGTTCGCCTGGGCGCAGGCGCGCATCAACCTCGCCGGGTGGTTCGGCCTGGGGACCGCGCTGGATGCCGTCGGCGACGAGGAGCTGCTGCGCGAGGCTTACGAGCAGTGGCCGCTTTTTAGAACCATGATCGACAACGTCGGGATGAGCCTTGCCAAGACCGACCCCCGCATCGCGCGCCGATATCTCGAGCTCGGTGACCGCGACGACCTCGCCGGTCTCGTGCTCGATGAGATGGCGCTGACCCGATCCTGGGTCATCAGACTCACCGGCGGCGACGAGGTGCTCGCCAACAAACCCGTGCTGCAGCGTGCCGTGAAACTGCGAAGCCCGTATGTTGACGCACTGTCGCTGCTTCAGCTGCGGGCGCTGCGCGGGCTTCGGGACGCCGCGGCATCCGACTCCCCCGCCGATCCCGATCAGCAGCGCCTCTTGCTGCTCTCGGTGAGCGGGGTCGCTGCGGGCCTGCAGAACACGGGATGATCCTGCGCGGATCGCGCGTCGCTGCCATCCGTGTCAGTGGGCAGGGTTAGCGTCTGGGCATGGCGATCGCGACCACGGAGACCTGCCCGCTGTGCGGCACCGATGACGTCAGCGTCGACGACGTCGCATGGTTTGCCATCGAGTTCGAGCGGCGGGCTGAAGTGCAGGACGAAATCGAAGTCCAGGATGCCGTCGTGTTCCTGTGCCGCGAGTGCGGCGTGAACTGGGACTGACCGCTCAATCGAGGCGAGTGTCGTCGGCGTGCCGGGCGAGGCTTCGTCCGTAGCGCTCCGTGAGCTGGACCATCAGATCCGGTGTCTCGCGGTCGAGCCCGAACACGTAACCCGGGAAGTCCAGCTCTTTCTGCGCGTCCCAGATCTCGTCGTGCCGGTCCGGCGAGTAGAGCTGCGCCGGGTTTCCGACGGCAACCCACGCGATCGGCACGACCGTGTCCGCGGCAAGAACGGTGCGCAGGTGCACCACAGCGTTGATGCGAACCTCGCTGCGCTCGCCGATTCGCGCACCGTTGAAGACGCGCGTTCCCGTGGCGAGGAACACCTCATCAGCTACGGTCGCTCCCGAGATACTGGCCATCGGCCCGACCAGCACGTGGTCCCCGATATGCACGGGATCTGTCGCGCTTGCCCGGATCAGCGCGTTCTCCATCACGATGACGCTCTCGCCGATCGTAATTGCACCGCCCTCGGCGGTGATGACGGCGCCGTGCAGGACTTGCGAATGCGCGCCGATGGTGACGTCGCCCGAGATCACCGCGCTCGGCGCGACGACGGCGGTGGTGTGGATGCGGGGCTGCGCCCCGAGGTGCTCGAACCGCATCGATCCTCCTCGATCGGTGTCAGCGTACCGCGCTCGGCACGCCCTGATGCCCCGGGATGCTGCGAGCGGGGTCTACCGTGGAGGGGATGGCACTCTCCTCCCGAACCACGACCCGTGCGCCCCGACCGACGATCGAGTTCACCGTGCTCGAGACGACCTGGCTGAACCCGCACCTGGTGCGCGTCCGCCTCGGCGGGCCCGGCTTCGCACAGTTCCACGACAGGCCCGATACAGACAAGTACGTGAAGCTGAAGTTCACGACTCCGGAGCCCGAGTCCCACCCGGTGACGCGGACGTACACGGTGCGCCGTGTCGACCATGCCGCACAGGCGATCGACGTCGACTTCGTCATCCACGGGGACGAGGGGCTCGCGGGGCCTTGGGCGGCGACCGTGAAACCTGGCGCAACCATCAGTCTCATGGGTCCGGGTGGCGGATACTCCCCCGACCTGGACGCCGACTGGCACCTGCTCGCGGGCGATCTCTCGGCCGTGCCCGCCATCGCCGCGACTCTCGACGCCCTCCCCGCCCATGCAACGGGCACGGCGATCATCGAAGTCGACACCGACGCGGACTTCATTGATCTCGATCACCCCGCCGGTGTCGACCTCGTCTGGATCACCAACCCCGATCACGCGGTATCGGCACTGGCTGACGCCGTTCGGACGATCACCTGGCGTGAGGGCCGCGTACAGGTCTTCGCCCACGGCGAGCGCGAGGCGATGAAGGAACTACGGCGCGTGTTCTTCGATGAGCACGCGCTCGAGCGGGGACAGGTCTCGCTCTCGGGGTACTGGGCGCGCGGTCGCACGGAGGACCGATTCCAGGCCGAGAAGCGCGAGCCGATCGGCCAGATCCTCCCGCCCGCCTAGTCCTGGACTGCCGGAGCGCCAGTGTCAGCGGCGACGGGCTCGGGCCAGAGCTGACCGAGAAGCGTGTCGACCCATGCGATGAGGTCGGCTTCTGCCACTGGCTCACCGCCAGCGCGGGGCAACGGCACGACGACAGCCTCGCCACCGGCCAACAGCTTGGCTGCGGGATACAGCCGCTGCAGGCGCACGCGCATCGAATCCGCCAGGCGCGCGGGCGCGATCCGCAGGTTCGGCCCCATCGCGACGACATCCGTCAGGCCTGCGCGCGCGGCGCGACGCCGCAGCCGCGCCATCGAAAGCAGCCCCGCGACCTCCGCCGGGGGCTCGCCGTAGCGGTCGGTGAGCTCCTCGATGACGGCGTCGATCGCGTCATCCTTGGCCGTCGCGGATGCCGCGGCAGAGAGCTTCTGGTAAGCCTCGAGCCGGAGCCGCTCGCTGTCGATGTAGTCCTCGGGGATCCGGGCCTGCACGGGAAGCTCGAGCCGCAACTCAGCCGGACCCTCGACGTCTTCGCCGCGGAAGGTCGCGACAGCCTCACCGATCATCCGCAGATACAGGTCGAACCCGACCCCTGCGATGTGGCCCGCCTGCTCGGCACCGAGGAGGTTTCCAGCCCCGCGCAATTCGAGGTCCTTGAGCGCGACCTGCATGCCGCTGCCGAGATCGTTGTTGACAGCGATCGTCTCGAGACGGTCGGCAGCGGTCTCTGAGAGTGGCTTCGCGTCGTCGTACAGGAAGTACGCATAGGCCCGCTCACGACCGCGTCCCACGCGCCCACGCAGCTGATGCAGCTGCGAGAGTCCGTACTTGTCGGCCCGGTCGATGATGATCGTGTTGGCGTTGGCGATATCGAGGCCGGTCTCGATGATCGTCGTCGAGACGAGCACGTCGGCCTTGCGCTCCCAGAAGTCGTCGACGACCTGCTCGAGCTGGTGCTCGCCCATCTGCCCGTGAGCGACCACGACCCGCGCCTCGGGCACGAGCTCCGCCAGCTCGCTCGCGACCCGCTGGATGGAACTCACGCGATTGTGGACGTAGAAGACCTGACCTTCCCGCAGCAGCTCCCGGCGAATCGCTGCCGCGATCTGCTTGTCGTTGCGGGCGCCGACGTAGGTGAGGATCGGATGCCGGTCTTCGGGTGGTGTTTGCAGCGTCGACATCTCCCGGATGCCGGTCACCGCCATTTCCAGGGTTCGAGGGATGGGCGTCGCGCTCATCGCGAGGATGTCGACGTTCGTCTTGAGCTTCTTCAGGGCATCCTTGTGCTCGACACCGAACCGCTGCTCCTCGTCGATGATCATGAGGCCGAGATCCTTGAAGATCACCTTCTCGGTGAGGATCCGGTGCGTGCCGATGACCATGTCGACGGTGCCATCGGTGAGGCCGGCGAGAGTCTCGCGCGCCTCCTTGTCGGTCTGGAAGCGCGAGAGCGCCTTGACCTTCACGGGGAAGCCTGCGAAGCGCTCGGTGAACGTCTCGAGGTGCTGCTTGACAAGCAGCGTCGTCGGCACGAGCATCGCGACCTGCTTGCCGTCCTGGATCGCCTTGAACGCGGCCCGCACGGCAACCTCGGTCTTGCCGAAGCCGACGTCCCCCGACAAGAGTCGGTCCATGGGGATCGGCCGCTCCATGTCGGCTTTGATCTCGTCGATGGTCTGCAGCTGATCCATCGTCTCGGCGAACGGGAATGCCTCTTCGAGTTCGCGCTGCCACGGCGTGTCGGGTCCGAAGGCATGACCCTTCGCAGCCATCCGCGCCGAGTAGAGCTTGACGAGTTCGACGGCGATATCGCGCACCGCCTTGCGCGCGCGGCCCTTCGCCTGCGCCCAATCGCTGCCGCCCATCTTCGAGAGGGTCGGCGCCTCACCGCCCACGTACCGCGAAAGAAGATCGAGCTGGTCGGTCGGCACCATGAGCTTGTCGCCGGGGTACCCGCGCTTGGACGGCGCGTATTCGAGCACGACGTACTCGCGCACGCTCTTGACCGGATTGCGGCCACCCGACGACACCTCGCGCTTGGCGAGCTCGACGAACCGTCCGATCCCGTGCGTGGCGTGCACCACGTGATCGCCGGGAGCCAGTTGCAGTGGATCGACGACGTTCCGGCGCTTGGACGCGAGCTTCTTGACGACACGGCTGTCGCCGCCAATCGTGCGTCCGTAGAACTCGGACTCCGTGAGCACAGCCAGTTGGGCGTCCTCGAGCTCGAACCCGCGCTCGAGTTGGGCCACCGCGAGCAAGACGCGGCCGGGCTCGGGCGAGGCATCCGCATCGTCAATGATGGCCGCCGCGATCTCGCGGTCGGCGAGCACGTCGCGGGCGCGTTCGACCAGTCCCGTGCCGGATGCCGTGACGACAACGCTCCAGCCTGCGGCAACCCGTTCCCCGACATAGGCGGTGGCCCCCTCGACGTTGCCGTGGAACGACGGCACCGGCCGTGCGGGAATCCTCACGGGCGCATCGCCGAGCATGTCATCGAGGTCGTCCGCGAGCAGCCCCTCGGCTGCCGCGTCGGCGGCTCCCGAGTCGAAGGGGCTCAGCGTCCACCACACGCCGGAGCGATCGTGAACCGCCGCCCGCAACTGGGCAATCGTCAGAAAGTCGCCCCCTCCGAGATCGACCGGCGTGCTCGCACCAGCCGTCGCTGCGCTCCACGCGGCTTCCAGGAACTCGTGGTTGGTCTCGGCGAGAGTCCGTGCCCGCGTGCGGGACCGCTCGGGGTCCACGAGGACAACGGCGGATCCCTCGGGCAGATAGTCGACGAGTGTCGCCATCCGCGGCACGAGCGCCGGCGTCAACGACTCCATCCCCTCGGCAGGGATCCCCTCCGCCATCTTCTCGAGCATCCCCTGCAGCCCCGCGAACTCCGCGGCCAGCTGCCGTGCACGAGCGCGAACATCGGCTGTGAGCAGGAGCTCGCGCCCGGGAAGGAGATCGACGGCTTCGACCGCGCCAGGCAGGGAACGCTGGTCAGCGACCGAGAACGTGCGGATCTGCTCGACCTCGTCGCCGAAGAACTCCACACGATACGGATGGTCGGCGACGGTCGGGAACACATCCAGGATGCCGCCGCGCACCGCGAACTCGCCGCGACGCGAGACCATATCCACACGGTGGTAGGCAAGTTCGACCAGCCGCTCGACGATCACCGCCAGATCGTGGCCGCGTTCACCGGCACGCAGCCGCACCGGTTCGACCGCGGCAAGCCCCGCGGCCAGCGGCTGCAGCGCCGCGCGCACCGACGCGACGACGACGACCGGCTGCGCCCCAGCAGAGGATGCGACACGGGCGAGCGTCTCCAGCCGGCGTCCAACCGTCTCAGGACTGGGGCTCAGCCGCTCGTGCGGCAGGGTCTCCCACGCGGGAAAGGGCAGCACCGCCGCTTCGGGAAGAAGGGCCCGCAGTGCCGGAATCAGCGACTCAACCCGGCGACCGGTCGGGGCTATCGCTAGCAACACAGGCGGCTTGCCCGCGTCCCGGCGCCGACGAACGAGAGCGCTCAGCAGCGGGGCATCCAGGCCGTCGACAACCGAGACGTCGGCATCGACGGCAGCCGCCGCAACCACATCCCGGAAGTGCTCGGAGCGGTCGAGGGCGCGCGAGATCCCGGGAAAAGCCACCGGATGATTCTAGGCCGCCCGCCAGCCTTCCCGGGTCAGGGGCGAGGAGCGTGGTGAACCTGTTGCGCCGCGAGCAGACCCTCATCAACGAGTCGCTCGACGGCATCGGCGGCATCCGAGACAGCGAGAGCGAGTTCCTCCCGGGCAGAAGCAGGGAACTGCTGCAGCACCCAGTCCGCTGGATCCTGGCGCCCCGGCGGACGACCGATTCCGACGCGCACCCGTGGAAAGTCCGGGGTACCCAGGGCCTTCGCGACGTCCCGCACCCCATTGTGACCGCCGTGCCCGCCGCCGATCTTGAGCCGCACGGCGTCGAACGGGATGTCGAGCTCGTCGTGAACGATGACGACACGCTGCGGGGGGATCCCGTAGAACTGCACGAGTCCTGCGACGGGTCCCCCCGAGACGTTCATGAAGGTGTTCGGTTTGGCGAGTACGAGCTTGGGTCCGCCCGGACGCAGCCACCCTTCAGCGACGCGCGCGTTCGCCTTGTGGGAGCGAAAGCCCTCGCCACGCCGATTCGCGAGCTCATCGACGACGAGCTGCCCGACGTTGTGGCGGGTGCGCTCGTACTGCGAGCCGGGATTGCCCAGGCCCACGATGAGCCATGCGTCGCTCACGGCAGCGCCCTCCCGGCTCGCTCAGCCTGTCGGATTACTCCGACTCGGTCGCAGCGTCCTCGGCCTCGCCGGCGTCAGCGGCAGCGTTGTCCTCGGCGGCAGCCTCATCGGCGGCGGCGGCAGCGGGCACCGAAATCGCAACGACAAGCACCTCGGGGTCGGTGACCAGCGTCGCACCCTTGGGGAGTGCCAGTTCGCCGGCGGTGATGCGCGCGCCCTCTTCAAGGCCCTCGACATCGACCTCGACGTGCTGAGGGATGTGGGTGGCCTCGACCTCGAGCGAGACGCTCGTTGCGTCCTGGTTCACGATGGTGCCCGAGAAGGACTCGCCCACGACGACAACCGGAACGTCGACCTGGACCTTCTCGCCCTTCTTGATGACGACGAGGTCGAGGTGCTCGATGATCTGGCGCACCGGGTCCTTCTGAACGTCCTTTACGAGCGCAAGCTGAGACTTGCCGGCGATGTCGAGCTCGATCAGGGCGTTCGCGTGGCGCACGAGCAGCAGCATCTGGTGGCCGGGGAGCGCGACGTGCACCGGGTCGGTGCCGTGGCCGTACAGCACGGCGGGGATCTTGCCAGCGGCGCGCAGACGGCGGGCGAAGCCCTTGCCGAAGTTTTCGCGCAGTTCGGCGTGGACGGTGGTGTCTTCAGACATGTGCATTCTCCTTGGGCAGAGACCGGGTGCTGATCTCAGCCCGGACGTCAGGGGGTTCGACTCAACCGCGAGCGCGTGAGGAACCGTGAGGCCGCACACCCTCGTCGATAACGGATGCCGTGAGCAGTGCTGGACGCACGCGCGAGCATCCCTCGCCGAAGTACAGTCCGCAAGTCTACCAGCGGCCCGGGTACGATGGTGACGGGCCGTGACGGGCCCGCTTCCCGAGAGCAAGGACGAATGATGGACGCCCAGGTCACCTCGAACATTCTCGTCGCCGTGATCGGCATCCTCACCCTCGGCACCCTCGTCGGTGTCGTCGCGGCCTTCTGGTCGATGGGCCGCTCGGCTTACCGCAAGGAGTGAGACGCGACGTTCCCTTAGGCTGACTGCGGCAACCACCCGCAGACGCCCAGGGAGTGAACGTGACGGATCAGGCAGCGACGAGCACCGCGACAGCGAACATCGGAGTCGTGGGGCTCGCGGTCATGGGGTCCAACCTCGCGCGCAACCTCGCCAGCCGCGAGGGCAACACCGTCGCGATCTTCAACCGCAGCGCGCAGAAGACCGAGCACCTGGTCGCGGAGCACCCCGAAGCAGGCTTCGTCGCCACGTTCTCGTACGAGGACTTCGCAGCGTCTCTCACCACGCCCCGAACCGCGATCATCATGGTCAAGGCAGGCGCCGGCACGGATGCCGTCATCGACGAGCTTCTGCGCGTCTTCGAGCCCGGCGACATCATCGTCGACGGTGGCAACGCCCTGTTCACAGACACCATCCGCCGCGAGAAGGCTGTCCGCGAGACGGGCATCAACTTCGTCGGAATGGGGGTATCCGGTGGTGAGGAAGGCGCACTCCTCGGCCCGTCGCTGATGCCCGGCGGATCGGACGAGTCGTGGGTCACGCTCGGCCCCATCCTCAAGAGCATCGCCGCGGTCGCCGAAGGCGAACCGTGCGTCACCCACATCGGGCACGACGGCGCCGGTCACTTCGTCAAGATGGTCCACAACGGCATCGAGTACGCCGACATGCAGGTGATCGCCGAGGCCTACGACATCATCCGCCACGCGACCGGGTACTCCCCCGCACAGATCGCCGACGTGTTCGCCGAGTGGAACCGCGGCGAACTCGAGTCGTACCTGATCGAGATCACCGCAGAGGTGCTGCGCCAGGTCGACAGCGACACCAACCTGCCGCTCGTCGACATCGTCCTCGACCAGGCCGGTGCGAAAGGCACCGGCGGGTGGACTGCACAGACCGCCATCGACCTCGGCGTGCCGGCATCCGGGATCGCCGAAGCGGTGTTCGCTCGCTCGCTCTCGTCGCACCCCGAACAGCGGGCCACCGCCGGAGTGCTGCCTGGGCCCGACACGAGCGACGGGGTCGCGCTCATGGACGAGCCCGAAGAGTTCATCGAGCAGGTCCGTCGCGCCCTGTACGCATCCAAGATCGTCGCGTACTCGCAGGGATTCGACATCATCCGTGCCGGCGCTGCGCACTACGGCTGGAACATCGATCTCGGCCGCGTGGCGGCGATCTGGCGGGGCGGGTGCATCATCCGTGCGCGGTTCCTGAACCGCATCACCGAGGCGTACGCGCAGACCCCCGATCTGCCGGTCTTGATGACCGCCCCCTTCTTCGTGGATGCCCTCACCGGCGCTCAGAACGCGTGGCGGAACATCGTCGCCCTGTCGGCCGCGGCGGGCATCCCCGCTCCGGTGTTCTCGTCTTCGCTTGCCTACTACGACGGGCTGCGGGCGGGGCGGCTGCCGGCTGCCCTCATCCAGGGTCAGCGTGACTTCTTCGGAGCACACACCTACAAGCGCATCGACCGCGCGGGCACGTTCCACACGCTGTGGTCGGGCGACCGCAGCGAGATCGAGGCCGTCGACACCCACTGACCTCACCGAGCGCCGAAAGGCCGTGACCGACTCAGCCTCGGTCACGGCCTTTCGTTCGCGCAGTACCGTCAGATCTCGCGGACACTCCCCTTCTCAAGACGCAGGCGCCGATGAGCGCGGCGGGCGACTGCCGAATCGTGCGTCACCACGATGAGGGTCAGGCCATCCCGGTTGAGCCCTTCGAGCAGCTCCAGGATCTCGTCACGCATGTGCTCATCCAGGTTTCCCGTCGGCTCGTCAGCCAGGAGCACCCGCGGGCGCTTGGCGATAGCGCGGGCGATCGCGACGCGCTGCTGCTGCCCACCCGAGAGCTCGCCCGGCAGATGGTCGGCGCGCTCGGCCAGGCCGACCTGGGCAAGCGCCTCGGTGACGCGGCTGGCTCGATCAGCACCGGTCAGAGCGAGCGGCTCGAGTCCCATATCCACGTTCTCGTGCGCGGTGAGCGTCGGAATCAGGTTGAACCCCTGGAACACGAAACCCACCTCGGTGGCTCGGACACGTCCGAGTTTCGCGTTCGAGGCTTTCGCCACATCGACATCCCCGAGCTTGACGGCACCCGAGGTCGGCCGGTCGAGTGCACCCAGCATCTGCAGGAGGGTGGACTTTCCCCCGCCCGTCGGACCCTGGATGGTGACGAATTCTCCTTCGCGGATCTCGAGATCGACGCCCGCCAGGGCGCGGATCTTCCGGTTCTTCTGCTGGTACTCGCGGATGACCGCCTGCAAGGCGTATATCGGCGACGATGCGGCTGCGTCGACGGATGCCGGCGCGGGGTGGATCATGCTCATGGAGTTCTCCTGTTCGTTCGTGACAGATTCGTTCGCGACAGTGTTCATGTGCCTAGCCGACCGACCGCAGTGCTTCGGCGGGGCTCAGCCGGGCTGCACGCCAACCACCGAAGGCACCGGCGATCAGTCCTCCGGCGATGGCGATTCCGACCGCCGCAGCTACCACCCAGAGCGTGACGGGAGCGTGAAGAACGACATCCGTTGCCGTTTGCTGCGCCATCCCTCCGAACCCTCCGCCCATCGGACCGCCTCCTTGGCCGGGTCCGCCCTGACCGGTGGTCGAGGACGTCGAGGAGATCGTCGGTGAGATCAGGTTGATGATCCCGATCCCCGCAAGCCCGATCGCCAGGCCGATGGCACCACCGATCAGACCTTGAATCACCGATTCACCGGCTACCTGCCCGACCACGCGGCCGTTGGACCATCCGATCGCCTTGAGGGTTCCGAACTCCCGGGTGCGCCGTGTCACGCCCGAGATCGTGAAGAGCACGGCCAGCGCCAGTGCGACGGCGAGCACGAGGATCGACAGCCATGTTCCGAGGTTCGTGATGAGTGATGAGGCGCTCGAGAGGGACGACGAGACTGTCGATGCCAGATCGGACTGGGAGCTGACGGTGACGTCGGCGACGCTTCCCTCGATCTCTGCCTGGACCGCCTCGATCTGGTCGGCCGAGGTCGCCTGGACGTAGACCGTCGACACGACGTCCTCGAGCCCTGCCAGTGACTGTGCGACATCGAGCGGGATGTACACGTTGGCCGCGGTGTCGGCGTCGCTCGAGGTCGAGGTGATGATCCCGACGACCTCGACGTCGGAGCCGCCGACATCGATCGTGTCCCCGACGGCGATCTCGTTGGTGGTCGCATACGTCGCGTCCACAACAGCGACGAGCTCCCCCGCGTCGTCAGCAGTCAGTGCACGGCCTTCCGAAACCTCGACCGCCGACAGCGGCCCGACAGCCGTGTCATCAGGGTCGATCCCGAGGACGGTGAACGAGTTGAGATCAAAGGCACTGCCGCCGGCGCCGTCCGGGCCGCCCGACGGCGGCTCACCCGATTCACCCGGTCCCCCCTGCTGCATCTGTGATCTGTCGGGCATCTCACCGATGAAGGTGATGTTCGTGAGCGAAAGCGCGCCGGATGCTGCAGCAACCCCGTCGAGGGATGCAACGCTCTCGACTGTCGAGGCACCCAGTGTGCCGCGCATGAAGTCTGCCGTGAGGCGCGACTGCGACACCGATGTGGTCCCGTCCTCGGTCTGGCCGGCTTCGCTGTCGAACTCGAAGCGCTGACCACCGCCCTCGCCCGGTTCCGCAGCGGCCCCCGTCACCGTGAGATCGGTGCCGACGCCGTACACGGACTCGAGCGCTTGCGCTTGTGCGTCGCGGACTCCCGCAGAGAGAGCGTTGACGACGATGACGAGAGCGATCGCGACGGCGAGGCCCACCGCCACGATGATCGTCTGCTTCTTGCGTCCAGCGAGTTCGCGACGCAGATAAGTCCAGTACATGGGTCTCCTTCAGCTCCTGTGTGCAGCCTTCGGCACGACGGTAGGGACGACGCTGATGAGGCCGAGAAGGGATCGCTATGGCGAACCTATGGATCGCGCACCGCGCGAGACGGAGGAGTGAGCGCGACTTTCACAGACGGCGCATAACTTTCTCCATAGGAAACCCATAGCTGGAGCATCACAATGAGTCCATGACATCTCCGGCCCCCGCCCTGCGCCGACCCGACGGCGCAGCCGTCCGCATCCTCGTCGTCGATGACGAGCAGATGCTCACCGATCTGCTCTCGATGGCCCTGCGCATGGAGGGCTGGGATGTTCGCACCGCGGCATCCGGATTCGAGGCTCTGCAGGCAGTCCGAGACTTCGAACCCGATGCGATGGTGCTCGACATCATGATGCCCGACCTCGATGGAATGGCGGTGCTGCATCGGCTGCGACAGTCGGGCAACGACGTGCCGGTGCTGTTTCTGACCGCGAAGGACGCCGTCTCCGACCGGGTCGCGGGACTCACCGCAGGCGGCGACGACTACGTGACGAAGCCGTTCAGTCTCGAGGAGGTCGTCGCACGACTTCGCGGTCTCATGCGCCGCGCGGGTACGGCGACGCAGAGCGAGGACGAGCCGATTCTGCGCGTGGCCGATCTGTCTCTGAATGAGGACAGCCACGAAGTCGAGCGCGGCGGCGACGAGATCGAACTGACGGCAACGGAGTTCGAGCTGCTGCGTTACCTGATGCGCAACCAGCGCCGCGTCGTGTCCAAAGCACAGATCCTTGATCGCGTCTGGAACTACGACTTCGGTGGCAGATCCAGCGTCGTGGAACTGTACATCTCCTACCTGCGCAAGAAGATCGATCAGGGCAAGGAGCCGCTGATCCATACCGTGCGTGGCGTGGGCTACATGATCAAGGCGCCGACACAGTGAGTGATTCTCACCGGCGCGGATGGCGACCGTGGGGTCTGGAGGGGCGCCTGGTCGTCACGATCGTTGCCGTCGTGGCGCTGATCTTCGCGACGGTCAGCATCGCCACGGGAGCGATCCTCGGCTCGATTCTGCAGTCGAACCTCGATAACGAGGTCACCGAAGCCACCGCGAAGGCGCTGCGAACCGTCCACGACGCGCCCCAGGTTGCCGCGGGCACCGAGGATGCCGCGGCCCTCCTGGCTTCGGGACCGTTCGAGCCGGGCTTTCTCATCGTCATCGAGTCAGCCTTCGGATCCGTCACGGGCGGGTATGTCGATGCTGCCGGAACCGTGACAACTCTCGATGACTCGCAGGTCGACCAGATCGTGCAGCAGCTGATCCAGCCGGGCGAGGGTGGCCCCGTTCGCGAGATCACCATCGACGGCGTCGGCACCTACCGGATGGTCGCACTCGGTGGGGGCAGCTTCGCGATAGCCTCGGGCCTTCCGGTCAGCCAGGTGACGGCGACGCTCGCGCAGATCGCGACGACCGTCGCGCTGCTGACCACGGGCGGCCTGGTGCTTCTGGGGCTTGCGGTGACGGTGATCGTGCGGCGGAGTCTGCGGCCGCTTCGCGTGGTAGCCGATACTGCTGAGCGCGTCGCGAGCATGCCGATGGCCGAGGGTGCCGTCTCGATCGCTGATCGGGTGCCGGAGTCGGAAACCGACGAGCACACCGAGATCGGGCGCGTCGGCCATGCCCTGAACACCCTCTTGGACCACGTCGACGCGTCGCTGGAGGCGCGCCAGCGCAACGAGGAGCGGATGCGACGGTTTGTCGCAGATGCCAGTCACGAGCTGCGCACACCTCTCGCCTCGATCCGCGGCTACTCGGAACTGTCGCTGCGCGACCCCGAGCTGAGCGAGTCCACAGAATCGGCTCTGTCTCGGATTCAGGCGCAGTCGTTGCGGATGACGCGGCTTGTGGAAGACCTTCTGCTTCTCGCGCGACTCGACGAGGGCCAAGAGCTCGTCTACGGGGTCGTGGATCTCACGCAGCTTGCCGTCGAGGCGCTCGGCGATGCGCAGGTCGCAGGTCCTGAGCACGTCTGGCTGCTGGAGGTGGACGAGGAGCCGGTGACGGTGCCCGGCGACTCCGCCCGGCTGCAGCAGGTGGTCGTGAACATGCTCGCAAACGCACGGACTCATACCCCCGCGGGGACCGAGGTCACCCTCTCGGTCGGTCGCGAGGACGCGGCCGAGAGCGAGTCTCAGACGGATACCGCGGTGATCCGTGTCCATGACAACGGGCCGGGGATCGAGCCCGCCATCGCCGACGAACTGTTCGAGAGGTTTTCGCGCGCCGACAGATCACGCGCCCGGCAAACCGGTGGAACCGGGCTCGGCCTCTCGATAGCGCGTGCGATCGTGCACGCTCACCACGGTGAGATCTCGGTGCAGAGCCGCCCCGGGGACACGACGTTCACCGTGCGCCTTCCGCTTCCTGAAGACCTGGGTCGAGCCGGCGCCGGCCTCACCGATGCGGCTCCGACGGGTGCCGCTCAGTAGCCGCTGAAAGCGTCGGTTGTGACCGACTTTCCCCGCTCGAGAGCCGGCGCGAGGTCGGCGATCAGGCGGGGCGGGCCCGAGATCGCAGCGTGCCGGGCATGCAGGTCGGGGACGACCTGCAGCAGGCCGGGCGCGTCCAGGCGCACACCGCGCGCCCACTGCCAGTTCGCAGGCAGCGGTCCCGGGTCATCACGCGTGAAGACGACCACGGGCACCCCGGATGCCGCGATGTCGTCACGGAAGGCGAGCTCGGCAGCCTCGGAGGCGACGTAGACCAGAACGATGTCTCGGCCCTGCCCGCTCGCGTGAAGATGGCGCAGCTGCGACACGAACGGCGTGATGCCGATTCCGGCGGCGACCATGAGGAGCTGACTGTCAGCCCGGTTCGGCAGCACGAAGTCTCCCCAGATTCCGGTGACGGCCAGGGATGCTCCCGCGTCGACCTCCGCGAGCGCGCGCTTGTACGAGCTGGGCGCAGGTCCGCCCGAGCCCTCCGGGTACTCCCGGAAGGCGATACGGATCGTCGGGAGGTCTTCCGGCGCGGACGCGATGCTGAACTCACGGCGCGTACCGCGTGCGTCAGGCCTGCGGTGCGGCACGTCGAGCTCGAGGTACTGCCCGGGAAGGAAACGGATGCGGCGCTTGGCGGTGAAGGTCAGCATCCGTACCGTCGGAGTGATCATCTCGCGCGAGTCCAGGGTCAGCCGAACAGCAGCACGCACCGAGAACGCGAAGGCAACGAGGTTCCCCACCAACAGCGCGCGCTCTTGGCCGAGGGTGATCTCACCGAGAGAGATCGGCCACCCGGCAAGAACGCCGACGACACCCGCGACGAGGAACTGCTGCCAGCGCCGAGGCGGGAGCGTCAGCGGCTCGGACAGCATGAACACACCGAGGAACAGGAACGGCGAGGACCACAGCAGCGACCAGAAGATCGTCAGCGCATCGACCGCGAGACCCGCCGTCTGGTACTGGATCGTCGTGCGCACGAAGCCGACTGCGACGGCGATCAGCAGAAACACGAGGACCACGCGGATCTTCTCGGTGCGCCACAGCACCGCCAGACCGAGAACGACGACGGGGGCTGCGAGCACTGGCGTTCCCACCCACCACGCCGAGGCACCGAGCGCCGGAATCCAGATGCTCACGACCGTGAGCACCGCGGCGCCAGCCGCGGCCGGGTTGAAGATGTGGCGGCCGCGCCAGGCCAACAGGTACTTGGATGCCGCTGCCACGGCCCCTGCCAGCGCGATGCCCACCAGCGCTGCCGGTTCGAGCGTGGGTCTCAGGACGAACAGCAGGATGAACGCGGTGATCACCGAGGACTCGAGCCGGAGCGATTGCCCGATGATCCGGTGCGCGACAACATCGACGATGCCGCACGCGACGGCAAGCACCGCGAGGGTGGCGAGCAACTCCAGCGGGCTGGGAGCGACCAGTCCGAAGAACGAGACTCCGAACGCGACCACGGTCAGGGCAAGGAGTGCCAGGAAGACCATGCGATACATCGAGACCTTGCCGAGCACCGCGAACACACGATTCCACCCTGCGGTCAGCCATCCGATCATGTGAACAACTCTGCCCTACACCGCTCTGTCCCGAATCCGGGAGACCATTCGACACGTCCGGTCGTCGTCATCCGCACCCACTCGACGCCCCACCGATACGCGAGTTCCGCGCCGCCATCGAAGAACAGGGCGGTAGCCGCCGCGTCAGCCAGCATCGCCGTCGGGGCAACAGCCCAGGTCGCTGCGATGGTTCGAACCGGCACGCCTGTCCGAGCGTCCAGGACGTGGTGCAGGCCGTCGCCCCAGGCACGCCGGTTCGTCGCCGAGGCACACAGCGCCGCATCCTCGAGATCAACGACACCGATGATCCGCGTCGAATCGTACGGATGCTCGAGTCCGATCCGCTCACGCGAACCCGAGCAACGGACATCACCGCCAGCATCGACAGTGAGGGAGGCTCGCTCGGCATCCTCGAGGTACTCAAGGACGAGATCGACGAGGCGACCCTTTCCGATCGCGCCGACATCGATGAGCGCCGGTAGCGAGACCGTGAGCGCACCATCGCCGGTGGAGATGACTCGACGCCAGTCGCGTGGGGCGCTGACGGGGTCGCTCGGACGCAGCGAATACGATGCGTCATAACCGAGGGCTTCGAGCGAGACCCCCACGAGCGGGTTCACCGCCCCATCCGTTGCCGCGCCGAGGTCGTCGTAGACAGCGAACATCACCTCCGCGTCAGGGGGAAGAGCACGCGAGCCACCCGACGCCAGCGCGCTCACCGTGGAGTCCTCGCGAAAGCGCGACCACTCCCGATCGAAGTCCTCGATCAGCGCGCGCACGGCGGCGCGCTCCCCGTCCGTGAGCGGCTCGTGAGTGTCGATCATCCACTGCGTGCCGGTCGCCTCGAAGCGCCAACCCCCCGCTGGCTCCCCGTTCGCACGGGCCTCGTGTCTCATCAGATCGACAAGATCAGGCGGCAGCCTCGGACTTGATGAGCTCGAGGGCCTGCATGAAACCACCGCTGGTCAACGAGGATCCCGACACCCGGCTGACCGAGACGTCGTCGAGGCTCTTGCCCACGACCTCGTCGCTGATGCCGCCGATGAACTGTGACTGATACTGCTCGGACTCGCGCGCCTGCGGGTCACCCGTGACCTCGACATCCGTCACGATGTCGTCGGCGATCGTCAGCGTCACCGTGACCGTTTCCACCGACTCAGGCGTCGCGTACGACCCCTCCGCGGTGTAGGTGCCATCCGCGTAGCCGCCGGAAGAGCTCGATCCCGAGCTCGTGTCGGCTGTTCCGGCACCCGTCTGCGCAGATCCGGTGTCGGCTGCCGTGCCGCAGCCGGCAAGGCTCAGAGCACCGGCAACGCCGACGAGGGCGACGCCGACGCGTACCGGGCGGGAGGGGGTGCGAATCATGAGCATCCTTCCTGGGGATCGTCTCCGCCATCTTCGCTTTCATGCCTATGCATAGGCTTTGAGGCGGCGACGAACGCGCAAGGATGTCGGCTCAGGCCGCGCCGTCGAACATGCTCGTGACCGAGCCGTCCTCGAACACTTCGCGGATCGCGCGCGCCAGCAGCGGCGCGATCGGAAGCACGGTGAGGGAGTCCCAGCGCTTTCGGTCGGGGATCGGAATCGTGTCGGTCACCACGACCTCATCGATGGACGCATCCTGCAGCCGCTCGCTGGCCGGATCACTGAACACGGCGTGGGTTGCCGCGACGATGACACGCTCGGCGCCGCTCTTCTTCAGGGCCTGCGCGGCTTTGACGATCGTGCCGCCGGTGTCGATCATGTCGTCGACGAGGAGGCAGACGCGGCCTTCGACCTGGCCGACGATCTCGCTGACGGTGACCTGGTTCGCCACGTTCGGGTCGCGCCGCTTGTGGATGATCGCCAGCGGCGCACCCAGGCTGTCCGACCACGTGTCGGCGACGCGGACGCGTCCGGTGTCCGGCGAGACGACGGTGAGTTTGGCGCGGTCTTCGGGCGAGAGGTTCTCTTCGAAGTACTCCAGCAGCACAGGCTTGGCGAAGAGGTGATCGACGGGACCGTCGAAGAAGCCCTGGATCTGAGCGGCGTGCAGATCGACGCTCATGACGCGGTCGGCGCCTGCCGTCTTGACCAGGTCCGCGACGAGGCGAGCGCTGATCGGCTCACGCCCGCGCCCCTTCTTGTCTTGCCGGGAGTACGGGAAGTAGGGCGCGACGACCGTGATCCGCTTCGCGGAGGCCCGCTTCGCAGCATCCAGCATGATCAGCAGCTCCATCATCCATTCGTTGACGGGCGGGCCGAAGGACTGGATCAGGAACAGGTCGCAGCCGCGGATCGAGACCTCGAAGCGTGTCAGGATCTCGCCGGACGCGAAAGTGCGGTACTCCGTCGGGACGAGATTCGTGCCGAGCGCCGTCGCAACATCGTCGGCAAGGCTCGGGTGCGAGCGGCCGGTTGCAACGACCAGGCGCTTCTTGGTCTTGGCGACCAGGCCGGGAGCGATACCGCTGTCCCTGTCGAGATCAACCGTCTTGTTCTTGCTCGCCATCGTCCGCTTCCTGTGCGGACCGGGCACGCGCAGCTACCTCGGCGGCGGCTGTTCCCGGTCTGTTGTTCTCGACCCATCCCTCGATGTTGCGCTGAGGGGCAACGCTCAGAGCCAGCGCACCGGGAGGGACATCTTTGCGGATGACGGCACCGGCGCCGGTCTTCGCACCGTCTCCGATCCTAACGGGCGCGACGAAGACGTTGTGCGACCCGGAGTGGACCTCATCACCGATCTCGGTGCGGTGCTTGGCGAGATCGTCGTAGTTGGCGGTGATCGCCCCGGCGCCCAGGTTGACGCCGCGCCCGATCGTGGTGTCACCGATGTAGGACAGGTGCGGAACCTTGCTTCGCTCACCGATCGTGGAGTTTTTGATCTCGACGAACGTGCCGACCTTGCTCTGCGCGTCCAGGGTCGCGCCGGGGCGAAGATACGCGAACGGACCAACCGTCGCGCCTCGTCCGATGACAGCCAGCGTCGCGTCGGTGCGAGTGACCGTCGCGTTCTCCCCCACCTCGCAGTCAACGAGTGAGGTGTCAGGGCCGATCGTCGCGCCGCGCTCGACGGTCGTGGCGCGCAGGACATGCGTGTTCGGCAGCACCGTGACATCCGGAGCGAGACTGGCCGTCACATCGATCCAGGTCGATGCCGGGTCGAGGATCGTCGCACCTTCGAGCTGCCAGCGACGCACGGTCCGCGCGTTGAGTGTGCGCGCAGCCTCCGACAGCTGCACTCGGTCGTTCACGCCGAGCGCGTCCTGTGCCGCAGGAGCCTCGGATGCCGCGACGACCTCGCCTGCCCCGCGGAGGATGCCGATGACGTCAGTGAGGTACTTCTCACCCTGGGCGTTGGCCGTACCGACGGAGGCAAGGCTCGTGCGCAACTGCGCGGCACGGAACACGTAGATGCCGGTGTTGATCTCCCGCACAGCGAGCTCGTCGGGTGACGCATCCTTCTGTTCGACGATGCGGTCGACCTCCCCGTCGGCACCGCGGATGACGCGACCGTACCCCGTGGCGTCATCGAGCGTCGCGCACAGCAGCGTCGCACCCGCCGCCGCTGCACGATGGCGGGCGAGCAGCCCCTCGACGACGCTGACCTCGACCAGGGGCACATCGGCGCTCAGCACCAGCACGTCCCCGTCGAATCCATCGAGCGCGGCAAGCGCCAGTTCCACTGCGCGACCGGTGCCGGGAATCTCGTCCTGGTCGACGACATCGACTCCCGGAAGCAGGCCAGTGACGGCGTCCGCGACGAGATCGCGCTCGTGACGGACCACGACGACAGCGCGCGCCGGGGCCAGTGCCGACGCGGTACGCAACACATGGCCGATCAGCGGAAGCCCACCGATCTGGTGAAGGACCTTCGGGGTGGCGGACTTCATCCGGGTCCCCTGGCCTGCCGCCAGAATGACGACGGCGACGGGGGTTGGGTTCTCAGCCATGCTCCGCCGCCAGGACTCGAACCTAGACTTCACAGCTCCAAAGGCTGTCGTGCTGCCATTACACCACGGCGGACCGGCGCGTGACGCGGCCGCGTTCCAGTCTGCCAGAGGACGTGTCAGCCGGGATAACGGCTCTGCCACCCGCGACAATGACCTGCTGCCGAGATAATGGCTCAGTGCCCGCTGAATCCGACGAAGTCGACCGCATCGTCGGCGCGTGGAGTACCCAGCGGCCAGACTTGGACTTCTCTCCCCTCGAGGTTCTCTCGCGGGTCGACCGCCTGTCCCGGCACCTCGATCGGGCGCGCCGGGAGGCCTTCCGCCGTTCCGAGCTCGAGCCGTGGGAGTGGGATGTCCTGTCGGCACTACGACGGGCGGGCGAGCCGTTCCAGCTCAGCCCGAAGCAGTTGCTGCAGCAGACACTTGTCTCGTCGGGCACGATGACCAACCGCATCGACCGGCTCGTAGGGCGCCGCCTGGTGCGTCGCGAGTCCGATCCGGGCGACGGGCGCGGCATCCTCGTGACGCTCACGGAGGAGGGACGGACACGGGTGGATGCCGCCATCACGCGCCTCGTGGATGCCGAAGCGGTACTCCTGGACAGCCTCTCCCGCGCCGACCGCGACCGACTCGCAGCCCTGCTGCGCAAACTTTCCCTGGGGTTCGACACATGACAGACACCGAACGCGCCTCTGAACCGATCGACGAGCACCCGCGATGGCACGCGTGGTTCGACGCACGGTTCCGCTCCCCCGCTGCGATCTACGGCCTCATCGTGTTCTCAGCGCTGCTGATGATCAGCGCTGACCATGAGGACGACGTGCCGACCGTGGTTCTCACCGCGTCGAGCACGCTCGTCGTCTTCTTCATCGCGCATGTGTTCGCCCACACTCTCGCCGACCACGGCAAGCACCGCCTGGGTCTCGCGATCCGCTACGCCCTCTCCCACTCGGCGGGCATGCTCTGGGCGGCTGTCCTGCCGGCGATTGCCATGCTCGTTGCCGGTGCGCAGGGCCAGCCGGCGGTCGACGCTGCCGACTACGCGGTATGGGCCACCATGGCGGTGCTGGCGTTTCTCGGTTACATCGCCTTCTCGCGCACGGGCGCCCACTGGAGCATCCGGATCCTCGGCGCGATCGGCACCGCCCTTCTCGGTGTCTTCGTCGCGATCCTCGAGTACGCCTTCCACTGAGCCCCCCCCTGCGCTGCAGCGCAGGGGGATGTCCTCCACTCCGCGTAGCGTGGAGGCATGACGAGTGAGCATGTGCAGTTCTTCCACGACGCGCCCCTCGATGCGGCAATGTCGGAATCTCTTGCGCAGCACGGCCTGACGGTGGTCGCTGTGGGCAGCGCCTCCAGAGCACACAACGATGCGTGGTTGTCAGCCGTAGCCCGTGGGTTTCTGGAGGACGAGCCGAGCGAGGTTCGCCGCGAGGCCTTCGTCGGTCACACCGCGCACCGCCGCAAGCTCGGCGTCTATGACTCCAGCTCGCCGCAACCTGAGATTCCGGTCGCGACCTTCGCATCGTGGGCGACCGAGCTCACCGTGCCGGGCGGCACCGTGACAGCCAGCGCGATCAGCTCGGTGACCGTGGCTCCGACCCATCGTCGGCGCGGCATCCTCCGTTCGCTCATGGCTGGTGAGTTGCGAACCGCCGCCTCGCTCGGTCTGCCCGTTGCCGTGCTGACCGTCAGCGAGTCGACCATCTACGGCAGGTTCGGGTTCGGTGCGGCTGCCGCGGTGGCGAACTGGGAGATTCGCACGCGCCGGGCCGGGTGGATCGGGCCCGAAGCACCTGGGCGCGTGGACTTCGTATCCCGCGAACAAGCACGGCAGGTCGCGGAAGCCCTCCACGAGCGAGTGCGTAACACCTCCCCCGGCGAGATCGCGCTTCCCGGCGGCCATCTCAATCGATTCTTCGGCACGAGCCCCGATGCCGAGAAGGCCGAGCGCTTACGCACCATCCAGTACCGCTCGCCCGCGGGTGACGTTGATGGGCTTGCGGTCTACCGCGTCGTCGAGAACCCGCACGACTTCAGCGAGTCCACGCTCGAGCTGTCGTGGCTGCTTGCCGCGACCGACGAGGCGTACGCCGCCCTGTGGCGGTTCCTCCTCGAGATGGATCTCATCGCGATTCTGCGTGCGTCGGAGCTTGCCATCGACGAGCCGCTGTGGTGGATGATCGCAGACCAGCGGGCGGCGAAGATCACGGTCACAGACCACCAGTACGTCCGCATCCTCGATGTGCCGGCAGCGCTCGCGAGCCGACGCTTCGGGACCGCCGACACGATAGCGCTCGAGGTTGACGACCCGCTGGGTATCGCGGGTGGCACGTTCGTGCTGACGACGGATGCCGAGGGTCGCGCGTCGGTTGAGGCTGTCGAGACTCCCCCGCCCGGTGTGCCCCTGCTGCGGCTCGGCGTGCGTGAGCTGTCATCCCTGTTCCTGGGAGGTGTGTCGGTGTCGACCCTCGCCCGCGCGGGCCGAGTCGATGCTGACGATCCGGCCCGGATTGCGCGCGTGTTCCAGACCGTGGGCGCCCCGCGGCTGAGCTTCTGGTACTGACGCGCGGCTGAACTCCGCACGGCGCCTAGCCTGGAGGGGATGGCACATCTTCTCGGCGCTGAGGCGCTGCACCTTGAGTTCCCCACGAAAGTGGTCTTCGACTCCGTCACGCTCGGCATCGCGGAGGGCGACCGGATCGGGATCGTCGGCCGCAACGGCGACGGCAAGTCGAGCCTGCTCGCCATGATCGCAGGCCGCCTGCAACCGGATGCCGGCAAGGTCACGGTGCGCGGCGGTACCCGCATCGGTGTCGTGGACCAGCAGGACACCCTCGACGACGACCAGACGGTGGGACGAGCGATCGTCGGCGACCTCGACGAGCACGAGTGGGCGGGCGATGCCCGCATCCGCGACGTGCTGGCGGGCCTGGTGACCGACCTCGATTGGGACGCCCCCCTCTCGACACTGTCGGGTGGTCAGCGCCGCCGCGTTGCCCTCGCCGCAGTCCTCATCGGCGACTGGGACATCCTGATCCTCGACGAGCCGACCAACCACCTCGATGTCGAGGGGATCGCGTGGCTCGCCGCACATCTGAAGAAGCGGTGGGCAGCGAACGCCGGGGCGCTGCTGGTCGTGACCCACGACCGATGGTTCCTCGACGAGGTGTGCACTCTCACGTGGGAGGTGCACGACAGGATCGTCGAACCGTTCGAGGGAGGGTATGCGGCCTACATCCTGCAGCGGGTCGAACGCGATCGCCAGGCTGCCGCGATCGAGGCACGTCGACAGAATCTCGCGCGCAAGGAGCTCGCGTGGCTCCGTCGCGGGGCCCCGGCCCGCACCTCGAAGCCGAAGTTCCGGATCGACGCGGCCAACGCCCTCATCGCGGACGTGCCCGAGATCCGCAACTCCACCGAACTGCAGTCACTGGCGGTCACACGCCTGGGCAAAGACGTCGTCGATCTGCTGGATGCCTCGGTGAGCTTCGATGGCCGCGAGATCCTTCGCGACATCGAGTGGCGCATTGCCCCCGGCGAGCGCACCGGAATCCTCGGCGTCAACGGCGCCGGTAAGTCCACGCTCCTGGGACTCGTCGACGGCAGCGTCGCTCCCACGGGCGGCCGAGTCAAGCGCGGCAAGACCGTGCGCGTGGCGACCCTGACGCAGCGCCTCGACGAACTCGAGGAGCACCTGGCCGATCCGGTGCGGGTCGTGATCGGGCGACTGCGCACCAGCTACATGATCGGTTCCGGCTCGAAAGCGCAAGAACTCACGCCGGGCCAACTGCTCGAACGCCTCGGCTTCTCATCCGTGCAACTGTCGACGCCGGTGCGCGACCTCTCGGGAGGTCAGAAACGCAGGCTGCAGCTGCTGTTGATCCTCCTCGACCAGCCGAACGTCCTCATCCTGGATGAGCCGACCAACGACCTCGACACCGACATGCTCGCGGCGATGGAGGACCTGCTCGACTCGTGGCCCGGCACGCTGCTCGTCGTCTCGCACGACCGGTACTTCCTGGAGCGCGTCACCGATCAGCAGTACGCGATCCTTCCCGGCCCCGGCGGCTCCGGGCGATTGCGCCACCTGCCGGGTGGGGTGGACGAGTACCTGAGGCTGCGCGAGCAGACCGTTGCCACCCCGACGGAGCGAGCCACGGCGGATGCGGAGCGGGCCAGCAGCGCGAAGCCGGTTCTTGCGGGAGCCGATCTTCGCGCAGCGCAGAAGGAGCTTGCGTCGATCGAGCGACGGCTCGAGAAGCTCGAGCAGCAGATCACCGGCGCGCGAGCAGCGCTGGCAGACCACGACCAGTCTGACTATGTCGGTCTGGGGCGCGAGATGGAGCGGATCGGCGCCCTTGAGACCGAGCAGTCCGAGCTCGAGGCTCGCTGGTACGAGCTTGGTGAGGCGACGCAGTAGCCGAGGCTCACCCGCGAATCGCTACGGTGCGCTGGACGAGGGCGCACGTCGTGCTGGCTCCGCGGGCATCGTCGCAGCCGGGCCGACAGGTGAACCTTCCCGGATGCCGCGCTCGCGCCACCGGCGCTCGGCGTGTGCTCCCCATATGAGCGCGGCAAGGAGCACAGCGGCTCCGCCAATGCCTGTGGCGCCCAGTGTGTCGCCTGCGACGAAGACGCCGATCGCAAGAGCCCAGCCGGGCTCAGTCCCCAGCACAATGCTGGCGCGCGTCGCGGAGGTGCGGCTGGTGGCCCAGAGCTGCCCGAGGAATGCCATGAGGGTGCATCCCGCGCTGAGATACGCGACAACAGCCCAGTCTCCCGGCGTGAACTGAGGAAGGCTCGCGAGGGCGGGACCCGCACCCCACAGTGTGAATACCAGCGCGCCGAGAGCCAGCTCGATCGTCGTCAGGGGCACGACGCGCGCCCCCGACACCGCGAAGCGCGCGCCCGCCACCCCGAGAGCTGCGCGTGTGAGGGCTGCGGACAGGATGAGGATGTCGCCCACGCTGGGCGTTGACAGACCCGACCCCCCGACCAGCAGAGTGACACCGGCAACGCCGAGCAACACGGAGGCGATGAGCCGGACCGACAGAGCCCGGCGAGTGACGACGGACTCGATGACGGGGGTGATGAGCACCGATAGGCCGATGAGAAGACCGGCGTTGGTGGCGCTGGTGAGAGTCACCCCGATCGTCTCCAGGGCGATTGTCGCTGCCCGCACGATACCGAGGATCACCCCCGGCGCCGCGACGGTTCCCAACACGCGAAGTTGGCGGCGCCACGTCACGACAGCCAGCAGGACCAATGCCGCCGGCAGGAAGCGCAGACACAGGACCGCAGCGACGGACGACGCTTCAGCGAGATCCTTCGCGCCGAGGTAACTACCACCCCAGACGATCGCTACGGCGAGCAACACGGCATCGGGCGCGAATCGATGAGGAACCATGAGCTCACCCTCTCCCGTGCGTTCAGTTCAGAACAACGGGAGCTTGTTTCAACAATGTGTAAGCATTGCTTAATGGACGTGCATCATCTCCGAACGTTACGGGAGCTGCGCGACCGCGGATCGGTGACGGCCGTCGCCCACGCTCTGCACATCTCCCCCTCTGCTGTGTCACAACAGCTGGCCGCCCTGCAGCGAGCGACCCCTATCGCGCTCACCGAGCAACGCGGTCGCGTCTTGGCCCTCACCGCCGCCGGTGCGCGGGTAGCGGATGCGGCGGAAGATGTTCTCGCCGCGCTCGCGCGCACCGAGGGTGCTGTCGACGATTTTCTTTCCCGCAGCAACGAGGCGGTGACAGTGACCGCCTTCCACAGCGCGGCTCTGGCGTGGTTTCCCGCCCTCATCGAGCAATCCGCGTCAGATCCCTCGGGTCCTGAGGTACACGTCCGGGACGAGGATGTGTCGACCGAGGAGTTTCCGCTCCTCGCCGCCGACTACGACATCGTGATCGCCCACCGACCGCTCGGGTCGGCGCCCTGGCAGAGTGCGCGCGTGAACGCCATTCCTGTGATGGATGAGCCGCTCGATGTGGCAGTGAGCGTGTCGCACCGCCTCGCAACGCGTTCGTCGGTGCGCCTGTCCGAGGTCGTCGACGAGGTGTGGACCGCGGCGCACGAGGGCTTTCCCCTGGAGCCACTGCTCGCGCAGGCAGTCTCGGCGAGCACAGGCAGGCCCCTGCGAATCGCGCACCGGGTCAACGAGTTCAACGTCGCCGCGGCGATCATCGCTCGCACGAACACGATCGGTCTCCTACCGCGATACACGGGTCTCGGCCCCTCCTTCGCCGATCAGGTGGTGTTGCTGCCGATCGAGGACGTGAGGCTTGGACGCCACGTCGACCTGCTGACCCGCCGCGACACCGGGGCACGGCGCGGCGTTCGGATCGTCGTCGAGAGGATTGCGCAGATCGCCGCCGAGAGGTCAGGCGAATTGCATTCCTGATACCCCTAGGGGTATATTCGGAGCACCCTCCCCCGCAAGAAAGAGAGTGCTCAATGCGCATCGTCATCGTAGGCGGCGTGGCCGCTGGGATGAGCGCGGCCGCCCGCGCCCGCCGTCACGACGAGTCAGCCGAGATCATCGTGCTCGAGCGCGGCCCCGAAGTCTCGTTCGCGAACTGCGGCCTCCCGTACCACGTCGGCGGCGAGATCCCCCACGAGGGGTCGCTCCTCCTGCACACTCCCAAGACGCTGCGCGCGAGCCTGAACCTCGACGTGCGGACAGGGCACGACGTGACAGCGATCGACACGACGGCGAAGACCGTCACTGTCGCGTCAGCATCCGGCGTCGACGAACTGTCCTACGACGCACTCGTGCTCGCACCCGGCGCCGTTGCCATCCGGCCGCCGCTCCCCGGGCTCGACTCACCGCGAGTGCGGACACTTCGCACCGTGGCGGACGCCGTAACGCTGAAGAAGTGGGTCGATGACGGTGCTCGACGTGGGGTCGTGCTCGGCGCCGGGTTCATCGGCCTCGAAGCCGCCGAAGCCCTGCGTCACCGCGGACTCGAGGTCGACGTCGTCGAGCTGGCCCCACACGTGCTTCCTCCCCTCGAGCGTGAGATGGCGTCGGTCGTGACGACGCAACTGCGTCAACTCGGCATCCGTGTTCACGCCGGTGTCGCTGCCGAGAGCGTCGAGGTCGGCGACACCGAGGATGTGGTGATCCTCGCGGACGGCACGCGCATCCCGACCGACCTCGTCGTCCTCTCCGTGGGCGTTCGCCCCGATACCGGGTTCGTCGAGGCGGCAGGGATCGAGACCGTTCGCGGCGCCATCGTCGTCGATGATCGCGGGCGCACCTCCGCCCACGGAGTGTGGGCTGCCGGCGACGCGGTCATCAGTACGGATGCCGTCACCGGCATCCAGCGTCCCGTGCCGCTTGCGGGCCCAGCCAACCGCGCCGGGAGGCTCATCGCCGACGACATCTTCGGTATGGCCGGGGGCCGTCCCATCCCGCAGCCCGTGGGGACCGCCATCGTGCGGGTCGGCGAGATCACAGCGGCGATGACCGGCGCGAACCGCGCGAGCCTGGATGCGGCAGGGATCGACTACACGACGATCCACCTGCACCCGATGCAGCACGCCGGCTACTTTCCCGGCGCCTCGACCGTGCACCTGATCGTGCACATCTCGAAGCGCGACGGGCGAATCCTCGGCGCGCAGGCCGTGGGCTACGAGGGCGTGGACAAGCGCATCGACGTGCTGGCCACAGCGATTCGCGCCGGCTTGCCCGCGACCGACCTCATGGATCTCGATCTTGCCTACTCCCCGCCGTATGGCCAGGCCAAAGACGCCGTGAACCTCGTCGGTATGGTCGCCGAGAACGTCGAGAACGGCAGGTTGAAGCTCTGGTACGCCGACGAGCTCGACCAGATGCGGGACACCGCACTGATCCTCGATGTCCGCACGCCCCGCGAATACACCAGCGGCCACATCGAGGGGTCACTGAACATTCCACACACCGAACTGCGCGAGCGCCTCGACGAGGTGCGCGAAGCCGCGCAGGGTCGCCCGATCGCGGCTCTGTGCGCGGCGGGTGTCCGATCGAACATCGCCTACCGCATCCTGGTAGGCAACGGCTTTGACGCGCTCTCCCTGTCGGGCGGGACGCAGACCCTCCGCCAGTGGTGGGGCGATGAGGCCGCCAGCATCCTTGTCAGAGAAGAGGTCCACGCATGATGATCACCGGCACCCCCGAGGAGCAGGCGGCAACGCGCAAGCGCATCACGAATCGGCTCAAGCGCGCGCAGGGGCAACTGAACGCGGTCATCGCCTCCGTTGAGGCCGGCGACACGTGCCGCGACATCGTGACGCAGCTCTCCGCCGTCACCAGCGCGCTGGACCGCGCCGGGTTCGCCATCATCTCGGCCGCGATGCGTGACTGCGTCGCCGACCCGGACGGCACCGCCGAGGCCGAGGGCCTGACGCAGGAGGAGCTGGAGAAGCTCTTCCTCTCCCTCGCCTGAGCCGCATCACCTGACACTCATCGCTCGGCCCGTCACCGTGACGGACCGCTATTCGTGCTGCCCGCGCAGCCAGTGAAGGAGACACCATGTGCTATCAAACGACGTGCCGGAAGTGCGGAAAGGTCACGTGGGGCGGATGCGGCCAACACGTGCAGCAGGCCCTCGCCGGCGTCCCCAAAGCCCAGCGCTGCGCTGGACACGAGAACGAGCCGTCGAAGGGATTCTTCGCGAGCCTGTTCGGCCGCTGACCCACCACCCACCGAACGCCGAAGCGGCTGCCACCCTCGCTCGGGTAGCAGCCGCTTCGTTGTCGCTGGGGTTCGTTAGCTCAGGCCGTTCTCCTGCAGCCACTGCGACGCGATGTCGGCGGGCGACATCTCGTCAACGGTGCTCTGCACGTTCAAGGCGACAAGACCCTCGGGGGTGAGGGCGGCGCTGACGGCATTGATGACGTCGGCGATCTCGTCAGCGACATCCGCGTTCACGACGGGGACGACGTTCGAGGCAAGGAAGAGCCCCTCGGGATCTTCGAGCACGACCAGGCCCGCAGTCTGGATGCGCGGGTCGGCAGTGTAGATGTTGGCGAGGTTGATCGTGCCCGCTTCGAGGTCCTCGAACGTTGTGTCACCCGTGGCCGAGAACCCGACGTCGATACCGTAGACGTCAGCCAACCCCGTCGGCCCGTAGGGACGCTCGGCCAGCTCCGGCGGGCCGCCGAGCGTCAGGGGCTCGGTGACGCTCGCGAGATCAGCGATCGAGACGAGACCGTACTGGTCAGCGAACGCCGACGTGACGGTATACGAGTCCTGATCGGTCGCGCTGGACTGGTCGAGCACGACCAGTCCTTCCGGGAGCGCGTCAGGCAGCGCCGCGTACACCTCGTCGGCCGTGCGAGCAGTCGTCTCGGGGTCGAAGTACTGCAGAAGGTTTCCGCTGTACTCCGGGAACAGCGTCACTTCGCCGCTCTCGAGCGCGGGGATGTAGGCATCCCGCTGGCCGATGTTGAACTGACGCTCGACATCGAAGCCGGCGTTCTCGAGCGCCTGCGCGTAGATCTCGGCGATGATCTCGTTGGAGTAGTACGCCTGCGAGCCGACGACGATCGTGTCGGATGCCATCTCGCCGCTGCCGCTACCGTCGGTGGGCTCTTCGAGCGGGTTGCCCGAAGCGCAGCCAGCCAGCAGCAGCGCGGCGGCGCCGGCGAGCGCGGCGGCGCGGAGGGTGCGTGTGGTGGTCATGGTGCCTCTTTCTTATCTGGTGGTGCGGGGTCTTGGTGGTGCGTCAGGCGGACGGGCTGGATGCCACGGCGGCGCGAATCCCGGGCGGTGTCTTGTCGGACCGCGGTTCGGGGTCGGCTGACGGGCGCCGGGTTCTTGTGGCGCGCTGCCCGCGCGGCACTGCAGCGCGCTGCAGCAGCGCGAGCAGCCCGTCGAGGATCAGGGCAAGGAGGGCGACGAGAATCGATCCGGCCAGAACCTGATCGAACGCGCGCAGCGGAAGGCCTTGGATGATCGGGAATCCGAGCCCGCCAAGGTTCACGTAGGCGGCGATCGTGACGGTTGCGACGACCTGCAGCGTTGCGGTGCGAAGGCCCCCGACCAACAGCGGCAGACCCAGCGGAACCTCGACGCGCCACAGGACCTGCCAGCGAGTCATGCCCATGGCGCGCGCCGCGTCGATCGTGGCCCGATCGATGGCCTGCAGGCCGGTGTAGGCGCCGGCGAGCAGGGAGGGGATGGCGAGCAGGACGAACGTGATCAGCGCAGCTTCGGCGCGACGCGTCACGCCGATGACCAGAACAAGAAGAATCAGCAGTCCGAACGAGGGAATCGCGCGCGCCGCGCCGGAAACCGCAACGGCGACCTCGCGTCCTTTCCCCGTGTGTCCGATCGCCCAGCCGATCGGCACGGCGATGAGAGCCGCGATTCCGACGGCGGCGAAGGTGTACCCGAGCTGCTCCAGCAGCAGCGTCGGGAGGCTGTATCGGCCCGTCCACTGTTCGGGCGCGATGATCCAGGCCCAGGCGTCGATGAGGAGGTTCATGCGTTCGCCTCCGCCGGGACAGCGGATGAGGCTGCGCGAGGCCGTCTCCGCGTGCGGCGCGTCCACGGCATCAGCACCCGCCCGATCACGACCAGCACGAGATCGATCAGGAGCGCAAGAATGACGACAGCGACGACGCCAGCGAGGACCTCCGGGATGATGCGGCGCTGCAGGCCGTTGGTGAACAGGTATCCCAGATTCGAGACACCGACGAGGATCCCGACCGGGGCGAGCGCAATCGTGCTGACGGCCGCAACCCGCAAGCCCGCCAGGATGACCGGACCCGCCAGCGGAAGCTCAACCGCGAAGAAGCGACGCGCCCCGGAGAAACCCATGGCCGTCGATGCGCCTCGTACCCCCTCGTCGACCGAGTTGAGTCCGTCAACGACCGACCGCACGAGAAGCGCGATCGCGTAGAGGGTCAACGCGAGAATGAGGTTCAGATCGCTGAACGCGACGTAGCCGAAGACTGCGGGAAGCAGAAACAGCAGCGCGAGCGAGGGGATGGTATACATCAATCCCGTGATCGTGACGACGGTGCCACGAAGAAGTCGGAACCGCCAGGCGAGGAAGCCCAGTGGAATCGATAGGACGAACCCGAGCAGGATCGCGATCAGACACTGGCGGAGGTGCTCCACCGACAGCTGGAGGATCAGATCGAGGTTGTCCAGAACCCAGGTCACGACGGTACGCCTCGCGTGCTCTCATCCGGGTCACGGAGCATGCCCTGCGTGCGCCCCTGTCCGTCGATCACAGCCGTGCCGGTAGCGGTCTTCTTCAGGTGCAGCGAGCGCTTGCCCTGGTCGGCGCCGATGAACGACGCCACGAACTCGGATGCCGGATTCTCGAGGATCTCACTCGGCGTGCCGACCTGGGCGATATGAGCGCCCTTCTCCAGGATGACGACCTGATCGCCCAGCAGAAACGCCTCGTCGATGTCGTGCGTGACGAACACGATGGTCTTGTCGACCTCGTCCTGAAGTCGCAGCAGCTCCTGCTGCAGTTCCGCACGCACGATCGGGTCGACGGCTCCAAAGGGCTCGTCCATCAGCAGGATGTTGGGGTCAGCCGCGAGTCCCCGCGCCACCCCCACACGCTGTTGCTGCCCGCCCGAGAGCTGACTCGGGTAGCGCTTGGCGAACGATCGGTCCAGACCCACGATGTCCATGAGTTCGAGCCCACGGCTGCGCGCGGCCGCGCGAGACATTCCCTGGAGCACGGGGACCGTCGCGATGTTGTCGATGACGGTGTAGTGCGGCAGCAGGCCGGAGTTCTGCATCACGTAACCGATGCCGCGGCGCAGCTTGACCGGGTCTTTGCCCGCGATGTCCTCACCGTCGATGGTCACCACACCGTGCGACGGCTCCACCATGCGGTTGATCATGCGCAAGAGAGTCGTCTTGCCGCATCCGGAGGAGCCCACGAAAACCGTCGTTTTGTGCGCGGGGAGGGTCAGACTGAACCCGTCGACAGCGCGGGTTCCGTCGGGGAACTGCTTCGTGACGTCGTCGAAGATGATCACGGCGGCACCGGGTCAGTCGATGACCGACACATCCTTCCCGAAGGCGACATAGCCCGAGAAGTCGGCCCCGACGCGATCGAACGCGCTCGGGTATGGCGTCGGGTAGGCCCACGCCCCGTCGGCGTGCGTGACTCCGTCGGCGACGATGTCGTAGTACTGGCACACGCCCTTCCACGGGCACGTGTAGGGCGTCGGACTCTCGACCAGCGCACCGTCTGCGATGCTGCTCGGCGGGAAGTACCAATTTCCCTCGATCGAGAGGAGATCATCGCGAGACGCCTCTGCGATGACGACGTTGTCGATGACAGCCTTCATGGTTCTCCGTTCGTCGGGGACCGCCGATTCGGCTTCGAATCACGCTACCGGAGGCCTGGGACACTGGGGCGGTTCCGGACGAAGCGAATATCCGGCGGTAGTGTCCGCCGCGCGTCAGAAGCGCCGGCGCCCCGGTCAGATCAGATCAGACGTGCGCCGGGTACGGGTCCGTGAGCGTGGAGGGCTGTGTACCCCGCGGCAGACAAGGTCACCTGTAGCTCCAAGGCCGACTCGAGATCTTCGGCGAGGAACGCGGTGGTGGGGCCCGACCCCGACACGATCCCCGCGAGAGCTCCCGACCGCTCCCCCAGTTCGAGCACATCACGCAGCTCGGGCCGGAGCGACAGCGTCGCCTCCTGCAGATCGTTGTGCAGGTGAGCCGCAAGTTCCTCGGGATCGCCGGCGCGGAGAGCGTGCAGCACACCCGTTCCGACGGCCGGGTCTGCGTCATCGTCGCGAGCCCCGGAGATGCGGTCCAGCGGGATCGCGCCCGTCGACGGATGCCCCGCCGACACGGCCCGCGCGCGAAGCCGGTCGAGTTCGCTGTACACCGCAGGGGTGGACAGTCCGCCATCGGCGAGCGCGATGACCCACTCGAAGCGACCGGTCGCGAGCGCGGGACTGAGCCGGTCCCCCCGACCCAGGCCCACAGCGGTTCCTCCCATCAGGGCGAACGGGACGTCGGCGCCGAGTCTGGCAGCCAGCCGATGCAGTTCGGCCGATCCCACGTCGGTGCGCCACAGCGCATCGCACGCGACCAAGGCAGCGGCGGCATCCGCCGAACCGCCGCCCATTCCCCCGGCGACGGGGACGTGCTTGTCCACCGTGAGGTGAACGCCGCCCTCGTAGCCGGTGTGTTGCGCGAGGATGCGTGCAGCCCGCAGGGCGAGGTTTCGGTCATCGAGCGGGACCGCTGAGACATCCACCGAGCCGGTGACCTCGAGCCGAAAGTCATCTGCCGCTACCGCCCACACCTCCTCGAACAGCGAGACAGCCTGGTACGCGGATGCGACAGCGTGGTAGCCGTCATCGAGAAGCGGCCCGACCTCGAAGTACACGTTGAGTTTGCCCGGTGCCCTCACCCGGACCGCGTCGGAGCGAAGCGGTGCCGTCACGATGCCGCGGAATCCGACCAGATCGGACCCGACGGCGAGAGATCGATGCCGTCGGTGAGTGCGTCGATCTGCTCGAGCTCTTCGGTGTCGAATTGCGGGCCCGAGACCGCGGCGAGGTTCTCGTCGAGCTGGGACGGACGCGAAGCCCCGATGAGCGCGGACGCGACCACCGGGTCACGAAGCACCCACTGGATGGCCATCTGCGCAAGGCTCTGGCCCCGCTGCCGGGCGATCTCGTTCAAGCTGCCCAGGATCGACCGGCCACGTTCGGACACTCGATCCGCCGGCACCGAGTTGCGGCTCTGCGCACGGTCGGCGGCCGCTTCGCTGAGGTACTTATCGGTAAGAAGGCCCTGCGCGAGGGGCGTGAACGCAATAGCGCCCAGTCCCTCCTGGCTCAGCACGCCTGTCAAACCGTCCTCGACCCAGCGATTGAGCATCGAGTACGACGGTTGGTGGATGACCAGCGGCGTCCCCAGGCTCCGAGCCACGGCCGCGGCGATCGCGGTCTGCTCGGCCGAGTACGACGAGATCCCGACGTAAAGGGCCTTGCCCTGACGCACGAGGGTATCGAGCGCTGCGATCGTCTCTTCGACGGGAGTGACCGGATCCATCCGGTGGGAGTAGAAGATGTCGACGTAATCGAGACCCATGCGAGCTAGCGACTGGTCGGCGCTCGCGAGGATGTACTTGCGCGAACCGTAGTCGCCGTACGGCCCCGGCCACATGTCGTAACCGGCCTTGGACGAGATGATCAATTCGTCACGGTAGCGCGCGAAGTCCTCGCGCATCATCCGTCCGAAGTTCGTCTCGGCCGATCCGTAGGGCGGCCCGTAGTTGTTGGCCAGATCGAAGTGCGTGATCCCGGAGTCGAAGGCGTGCCGTAGCAACGCCCGCTGGTTGTCGAACGGGATGTTGTCACCGAAGTTCCACCACAGCCCGAGCGAAATCGGTGGGAGGTACAGACCCGACGTGCCCACCTGTCGGTAGTCGGTGGCGCAGTAGCGGTCCCCGGATGCCGAGTAGGGGCGGTGGATGTCGCTTCGGCTGCGCGAGAATCGCTGCTCTTCGGTCATGCTTCGAGGCTATCGCGCAGCCGCGGCGGTTGCTCTGGCGATGCGCAGGAACTCCGCAGCCGTCAGCTCCTCGCCGCGGGCAGTCGGTGCGATCCCGGCGCGTTCGAGCACGACGGATGCCTCGAGTGCGCTTCCGCCGAGCACCGCGGCAAGCGCCTGGCGCAGCATCTTGCGCCGCTGCTGGAACGCGGCGTCGATGATTCGGAAGGTCAGGATCCGCTCCTCCTCCGAGCCGAGTGGTTCGGCCCGCTCGAACCCGACGAGGACGCTGTCGACGTTGGGAACGGGCCAGAAGACCTGGCGCGACACCGTGCCAGCGAGGCGCCACGAACCCCACCATGCGGCCTTGGCACTCGGTGCCCCGTACACCTTGGACCCGGGCGGGGCCGCGAGCCGCTCACCGACCTCGGCCTGAACCATCACGACCCCCCGAGCGATCGAGCGGAAGGTCTCGAGGAAGTGCAACAGCACCGGAACCGACACGTTATAGGGCAAATTGGCCACGAGCACTGTCGGGTCACCGGGAAGATCCGTGACCCGCAGGGCGTCCTGGTCGATGACCCGCAGCGCACCTTCGGGAACGCCATGTGCGGATGCCGTGGCGGGCAGGCGTTCGGCGAGCCGGTGGTCGATTTCGACAGCGGTGACGTCAGCTCCGGTCTCCAGGATCGCGAGAGTCAGAGAGCCGAGCCCGGGGCCGACCTCGACGACGTGCTCCCTGGCCTGGACGCCGGCAAGGTGCACGATCTTGCGCACCGTGTTGGCGTCGACGACGAAGTTCTGTCCGAGCTTCTTGGTCGGGGTGACGTCGAGATCTGCGGCCAGCGCCCGCACTTCCGCGGCGCCCAGGAGGGTGACGGGCATGGGTTCACTGTAGTTCGCCGCGAGCGCGAACTTCGTGAATCGGGCAACCGGAATCCGTTACACGGCATCGCCGCGGGAGTACGGTGAGTCGCGTGACATCCTCATCTGACGCGCTCCCCACGGGGACGTTCCATCTCAATAGTCCCTATGGTCGCCGCGCCGTCGGCCTGTCCATCGCCGCTGCTGTCGGTGGATTCCTGTTCGGCTTCGACTCTTCCGTCGTCAACGGCGCGGTCGAGTCGATCCAGAGCGACTTCGCCCTCAACGACTTCGTGACCGGATTCATCGTCGCGATCGCCCTGCTCGGTTGCGCGGTCGGCGCGCTCATTGCGGGAAACCTCGCCGACCGGTGGGGGCGCCTGCGGGTCATGTTCCTCGGCGCGATCATGTTCTTCGTCAGCGCGATCGGAACGGGCCTTGCCTTCTCGGTCTGGGACCTGGGCCTGTGGCGCGTGGTCGGCGGTATCGGCATCGGTATCGCGTCTGTGGTAGCACCCGCCTACATCGCTGAAGTCGCTCCCCGGCAGATCCGCGGCTCGCTCGCCTCTTTGCAGCAGCTCGCGATCACGATCGGTATCTTCGCGGCGCTCCTGTCGGATGCCTGGCTCGAGGGCATCGCCGGCGGCGCCGACAACGTGCTCTGGCTGGGCCTGGAGGCCTGGCGCTGGATGTTCCTGGTCGGCGTCGTTCCCGCGGCCGTGTACGGCATCCTGTCGTTCACCGTGCCCGAGTCTCCGCGTTTCCTCATCAGCAAGGGCCGCACTGACGAGGCGCGGGCGATCTTCGCGCGCCTGGTGCCTCCGGTCGACCTCGACAAGACGATGAACGAGCTGACGCTTGCCATCGAGACCGATAAGAAGAACGCGGGCGTGTCGATTCGAGGCAAGGCCCTGGGTCTTCAGCCGATCGTCTGGATCGGCATCATCCTGTCGGTGTTCCAGCAATTCGTCGGCATCAACGTGATCTTCTACTACTCGACGAGCCTGTGGAACTCGGTCGGCATGACCAACGCGCCCCTGATCAGTGTGATCACGAGCGTGACGAACGTGCTCGTGACGTTGATCGCGATCTTCCTGGTAGACCGCGTCGGGCGCAAACCGATCCTGCTGACCGGCTCGGTGCTCATGGCACTGTCGCTCGGCACGATGGCACTGGCCTTCTCGTTCGCTACCGGTACCGGGAAAGACGTCCACCTCGACGGCGCGTGGGGTCCGATCGCCTTGGTCGCGGCGAACCTGTTCGTGGTCGGCTTCGGCGCATCCTGGGGGCCGCTCGTGTGGGTGCTGCTGGGCGAGATCTTCCCGAGCCGCATCCGCGGCAAGGCGCTCGGTGTCGCCGCGGGCGCCCAGTGGATTGCGAACTTCCTCATCACGATGACCTTCCCGGTCATGTCGAGCTGGTCGCTGCCGCTGACCTATGGCATGTATGCGACGTTCGCAGCACTCTCGTTCTTCTTCGTGCTGTGGCGGATCCCCGAGACCAAGGGCATGGAGCTCGAGCAGACCGAGACGCTGTTCACCCGACCGAAGGCCAAGGCCTCGGCCTAGGACTCAGGCGCGGGCTGCAGCGGCGGCCCGCGCCGCGGTGGGCAGAGCAGCGATGATGCGCTCGAGCGCCGCGTCGTCGTGCGCGGCAGTGAGGAACCAAGCCTCGAACGCCGACGGCGGGAGCGAGACACCGGCATCGAGCATCGCGTGGAAGAACGCGCGATACCGGAACGACTCCTGCCGCACGGCGGTCTCGTAGTCGGACACGCCGGCCGCGACATCCTCGCCCCAGAACACGCTGAAGAGGTTTCCTGCCCGCTGGATGACGTGAGCGACGCCCTCCCGCGCCAGAGCATCCTCCACGGCGGTGGAAAGCTCGTCGGCAACACGGTCGAGCCGCGCATAGACCGCGGCGTCCGCGAGTCGGAGCGTCGCCAGGCCCGCCGCGACCGCGACCGGATTCCCCGAGAGCGTGCCGGCCTGGTAGACCGGGCCCAGGGGCGCGAGCATCTCCATCACCTCGGCGCGTCCGGCGACTGCCGCCACGGGGAGGCCGCCGCCCACGACCTTGCCGAACGTGAAGAGGTCGGGACTGTAGACCTCGCCGGCGGCAACCTGCAGCCCCCAGAAGCCGGCAGGGCCGACGCGAAAGCCCGTGAGCACCTCGTCGAGGACGAGCAGCGCACCGTTGTCGTGGCAGGTCTGCGCGAGCAGGGCGTTGAAACCCGGATGCGGAGAGACGACTCCCATGTTCGCTGCTGCGGCTTCGGTGATGACGGCAGCGATACGCCCCGGATGCTGCGCGAAAACCGCCGCGAGCGCCTCGGGGTCGTTGTATGGAACGACGATCGTATGAGCCGCGATCGCCTCCGGGACGCCCGCCGAGCCCGGCAGCGCGAGAGTGGCAAGGCCGGACCCCGCCTGCGCAAGAAGCCCATCGGAATGCCCGTGGTAATGGCCCGAGAACTTCACCACAAGATCGCGGCCCGTGAAGCCGCGGGCCAGCCGCACCGCCGTCATCGTCGCCTCGGTGCCGGTCGACACGAGGCGAACACGCTCGACCGCTCCCACCCGGGACGTGATCTGTTCGGCAAGTTCGGTCTCGGCCGGTGTGCTCGCTCCGAACGACAGGCCGCGGGCAGCGGCATCCTGAACGGCAGCGACGACCTCCGGATGCGCGTGACCGAGGATCGCAGGACCCCAGCTGGCGACGAGGTCGACGTACTCGCGGCCGTCAGCATCCGTCACATACGGTCCGCGGGCGGAGACGAAGAAGCGGGGCGTGCCGCCGACCGAGCCGAAGGCGCGCACCGGCGAGTTGACGCCCCCCGGCATCGCGGTCTGGGCCCGGGCGAAGAGTTCATCGTTGTGGGTCATCGCGCACCTCCAGCTTTGTGCCCGTCGCGCAGCGATCGCCCGACCTCCAGCGCCCAGTACGTCAGGATCGCGTCGGCCCCAGCTCGACGGATGCCGATCAGGGACTCGATGATCGCGCGATCGCGGTCTATCGCCCCCGCCGCGGCGGCGAGCTCGACCATCGCGTACTCCCCCGATACTTGATAGGCCCAGACCGGGATCGGCGAGCGCTCCGCAACCGCTGCGAGGACGTCGAGGTAGGGTCCCGCGGGCTTGACCATGACGATGTCGGCGCCCTCCTCAATGTCGCGGGATGCCTCCAGCAGCCCCTCCCGACCGTTTGCCGGGTCGAGCTGGTAGGTCTTGCGGTCTCCGACGAGGGTGGACTCCACGGCGTCGCGGAACGGGCCGTAGAACGCCGACGCATACTTGGCCGAGTAGGCCAGGAGCACGACATCCGCTCGCCCCGCCGCATCGAGAGCTTCGCGCACCGCGGCGACCTGGCCATCCATCATCCCCGAAAGGCCCAGGATCTCAGCTCCGGCGTCTGCCTGCGCGAGCGCCATCGCCACATACCGCTCGAGCGTCGCGTCGTTGTCGACCCCGCCCTGCGCATCGAGAACGCCGCAATGGCCGTGATCGGTGAACTCGTCAAGGCACAGGTCGGCCTGCACGGTGAGCCGGCCCGCAGCTGCCGTCCGGGCGACGCCGATGGCGTGGTTGAGGATGCCGTCCGGGTCGGTGGCCCCGGAGCCTGCGGCATCCCGAGCGAGGGGCACACCGAACAGCATGATTCCGCCGAGGCCCGCGTCGGCAGCGGCATCCACGACCTGCGGCAGGGTCTCGAGCGTCTCTTGCCGAACGCCCGGCATCGTCGCAATGGGCTGAGGTTCGTCCCGCTCGGTCACGAAAACGGGGAGCACGAGGGCGGATGCCGAGAGCGTGTGCTCGGTGACCATGCGCCGCATGGCCGGGCTTTGCCGCAACCGACGTGGGCGGTGGGAGGGATGGGTCGTCATGCTCGGGTCTCCACGGAGGTGCGGGGAAGGGCTGCGATCAGCGCCTCGATGCTCTGTTCGGGTGAGGTCAGCGACACGGTGAGCCCGCGACGCTCGGCATCCCGGGTCGTACCGGGGCCGAGCGAGGCGAGAAACGTGCGCTCCGGGAGCGGGCCGACCTGGTGACTGAGCTCGCGCACGACACTCGTCGAGGTGAGCAGCACCGTGTCGATCCGTCCCGATCGAAGATCGTCGACGATCCCGTCCGGAAGGTCGATACCGACGGTGCGGTAGGCGATGCAGACGTCCACGGCGTAGCCGCGAATCTCCAGTTCGTCACTGACGACCGCCATGGCGAGGTCGGAGCGCACCACGAGGCACCGTCCGACTCCCTCAGGATCATGTGCTGAGCACCACTGCTGGGTGAGGCTGAGCGCCGACGACCGACCGGCGGGAATGAAGTCGACCTCGAACCCGGCATCCACGACGGCGCGGGCTGTCGCGCGCCCGACGGCGGCGACTTTCGTGGCAGCAGGAATCTCAACACCCGCCGCGCGCAGGTGTTCGACAGCAGCGGCACTGGTGATGAACACCCAGTCATACTCGCCGGCGGCCAGCGCTGCGAAGGCACGGTCGCGGGCCGCCACATCCCGCGGCGGTTTGGTCTCGATCAGCGGCGCGATGACCGCCACCGCGCCGCGGTCTACGAGCAGGCGCGCGACGCGCTCACCCCACGCGCCGCCACGGGGCACAAGGACGGTGCGTGCGTCGAGTGCTTCAGTCATCGAGTTCATCGACCCCCCGATCTTTGAGCACCCGCACGACTCGCTCGGCCAGCGCCGCCCGGCCCGCGGGCTCGGCGACGACGGCGACCGGCGCAGCATCCGCGACACGGATGCTGCGCCGACCGTCTCGCCGATAGACCGTCGCGGCTACCTCGACGTGCTCGCCGTTTTGGGCCGCGGAGATGCCGACCGGGGCAGCGCAGCCAGCCTCGAGCTCGGCAAGCACGGCCCGCTCGAGGAGCGCCGGGATCGCGGCCGCGGGATCGTTCAGACCCCGTAGCGCCCGACCGAGCTCGGTCGTCGTGTCGGAGGTGCGGATCTCAACGGCCAGAGCCCCTTGACCTGCAGAGGTCGGCCAGGACTGCAGATCGAACAGTTCGGCGATCTCGGCGTCCCGGCCGATACGGCGAAGGCCGGCTTCGGCGAGCACGATCGCGTCGTACTCGCCGTCCGCGACCTTGCGCAGGCGCGTGTCCACGTTGCCGCGGATGTCGGCGACCAGCAGATCGGCGCGGCGCTGCAGAACCTGTGCGGCCCGGCGCGGCGAGCCGGTTCCCACGCGCGCTCCGGCGGGGAGTTCCGCGAGGGTCACACCGCCGCGCGAGCACAGCGCGTCGCGCTGACCCTCGCGCTCGGGAACCGCGATGAGAGTCAGGCCCGGGTACGCAGCGTTCGGCAGGTCCTTGAGGGAATGCACGATCAGGTCGCACTCCCCCGCGAGCAAGGCTTCGCGCAGCGCCGTCGCGAACACACCGGTGCCGCCCAGCGACGCGAGCGACCCGGTGGCGACATCACCGTGGGTCGTCAGCGGAACGAGGTCGACCGCAAGCCCGGAGGCTGCCGTGAGCATCCGGGCCACCGTTCCGGACTGCGTCATCGCCAGCGTGCTGGCACGGGTTCCCAGCCGCACGGTCACGGCGTCAACCCCGCAAGGGCCGGGCGGAAGCCGAGCCTGGCGTTCTCACAGCATCCGGGTCGGCACACGTCGAACCAGGGTCCCAGCGACGTGAGTCTCGGGCGCTGGGATGCCGGAGTCCCGTTCAGACGCTCGGCGACGAGGTCGACGAGCCCCGCGACGTAGGCGGGGGCCGTGCCGGGGGTCGCGGTGCGTACGGCGACAAGACCGAGCTCGGTGGCGGTCTCGATCGCTTCGGTGTCGAGGTCCCACATGACCTCCATGTGGTCGCTGACGAACCCGAGAGGAACGATGAGCACGCCGCGCCGACCCTGTTCGGGCAGCTGCGCGATCGCGTCGTTGACGTCGGGCTCGAGCCACGGCACCGACGGCGGGCCGGATCGGCTCTGGTAGACCAGCTGCCAGGGGCTCGTGGATCCGAGTTCACGCATGATCTGCGTGGCGACGGCGGCGTGCTGCGCGGCGTAGGCACCACCCGGCCCGAAGTCGCGGTCACGGGGACCGGAGCGCTCGGCGTCGGCGACAGGGATCGAGTGCGTCGAGAAGAGCACCTCGATCTCGTTCGGATTCTCGATGCCCCGCTCCCGCAGCTCTGCGAGCCCTGCGCGGATGCCGGCGACGAAGGGTGCCACGAAGCCCGGGTGATCGAAGAACTGCGCGACCTTGTCGATCTGGAGCTGCTCGCCCAGGCTCGTAGCCTCGAGCGCGTCGGCGAGGTCTTCGCGGTACTGCCGGCACGACGAATAGGAGCTGTACGCGCTCGTCGCCAGCGCGAGGACGCGGCGGTGACCGTCAGCATGGAGCTGCTGCACCGCATCGGCCACGTACGGCATCCAGTTGCGGTTGCCCCAGTACACCGGCAGGTCGATCCCGCGCGCGCGAAGCTCGGCGTCAAGGGCGGCGACCAGATCGCGGTTCTGCTGGTTGATCGGCGAGACCCCGCCGAAGTGGCGGTAGTGGTGTGCGACCTCCTCGAGGCGCTCGTCGGGGATGCCGCGACCTGCCGTGACGTTGCGCAGGAACGGGATGACGTCATCCTGCCCCTCCGGGCCACCGAACCCGAGCAGGAGCAGGGCGTCGTAGGCCACGGGCTCTTCCACGTGTGCGGGGCCGGATGCCGCCGCCGGCGTTGCACCGCACACCGCAGCGCCGGGCGCACAGTAGGCGCCCGTCGCGTGCGGGGGCTTGGGTCGGAACGTCGTGTCGCTCACGACAGAACGCCCTCGAGCTCGCTGACCTCGACACGCCTACCGGTGAAGAACGGGACCTCGTCGCGCACGTGACGGCGGGCATCCGTCGCGCGGAGGTCTCGCATCATGTCGACCAGGCTCAGCAGGTTGTCGCTTTCCAGCGGAAGCAGCCACTCGTAGTCGCTGAGCGCGAAGGTCGAGACCGTGTTGGCCACGACATCACGGAAGGCACTCCCCTTGCGGCCGTGCTCGGCGAGCATCGCTGAGCGCTCGGCTTCGGGCAGCAGGTACCACTCGTAGCTGCGCACGAACGGATAGAGGCAGAGCCACTCCCGCGGTGCCTCTCCGCGCAGGTACCCGGGCACGTGTCGCTTGTTGAACTCTGCCTCGCGGTGAACGCCCATGGCACTCCACGTGATGCTCGCCTCGCGCAGCGCCGCGGTGCGGCGAAGCCGGCGCAGGGCCGCCTGCAAAGCCGCGGGGTCCTCACCGTGCAGCCACACCATGAGGTCGGCATCCGCGCGCATGCCGGTGACGTCATAGAGGCCGCGCAGGGTCACGCCTGCCGCGGGAAGCTCAGCGATCTCGCTCTCGAGGTCGCCGAACTCCGGCGCCGCCACGCGCGGGACGGCGAGCACGGTGAAGAGGGTGTAGCCCGCGGGCGTCGGCTCAGCCTCGGGAGTCGAGGCGGGGGTTACGGGATCGGTCACGATTCCTCCAGTCAGAAGCAGCGGTGCGGGTTATGAAGCGGCGGACGCGAGCGGGGGCGTCGCAAGCGCGTGGATCAGGGTGTCGGCGACCTCGCGCGCGTGCGGGATGACCGACGCGAGCCCGGTACCGGCGACCGTGGCGCCGGCGAGGCGGACGCGGGAATCGGCGGCGACAACGGGCATCGAGGACGACGACGAAGATGCATCCCAGCGGCGCACGTGCAGCTCGCGCACGTCCTCCGCCGCAAGGGAAACTCCCGTCACGGCGCCGATCGTCATCGCGACGGATGCCTCATCGAACGTTCCCGCGAGACCATCGCGCGCCGAGAGCCGGACGACGTGGTGATGAGGCTCGAGCTGCTGCTCGATCCACCCCCACTTCGCGTTCGCGTGCGTGAGCGCCTTCGCGTCGATGGGTGCGGCGTCGGCGATCAGCGCTCCCGTTCCCACCGGGTGAACATCCAGACCCGGGGAACGCACGAGCGCGATCGCCAGTTCGACAGGAGTTCCGTCACCGTCGCTGTGCTCCCCGAGGAGCCGCAGCGCCTGGTCTCGACCGGTGGCGACGACAACGGTTCGAGCGCGGATCGCGAAGCTCCCGGCATCCACGTTCAGCGCCTCGTCGCCCGCGCGATCTCCCCCGGCGCCTGCACCATGCACGCGATGAACCGGGGTGTCGAGCATGATGATCGCCCCGGCGGCGCGGGCGCGGGCTGCCAGTTCGACGGGCAGCCGCCACATGCCGCCGACGATCCCTGCGACGGCGCTACCAGGGCGCGGCCCCGCAGCAAGCTCCGCGACGGCGTCCGTCAGCGAGCCGCTCTGCACGAACCGCTGCCACAGCTGCGGGTGCACGACCGAGAGCTTCAGGTCGCGCGCAGAGCGCGAGAAGACGCCGCGGCAAACGGTGTCGACCACCGCGCTTGCCAGATCATCGCCGAGTCGCGTGGAAACAAGGTCGTAGAGCGAAGGCTCCTCAGCCGGCACGGGCAGTACCCGCTCGGCGCGGGGCAGGGCGAGCGCCAGAATGTCGGCAGCGCGCGGATCGGCGGGGATCCCGAGGACGCTGCGCCGCGGGAGCGGAGCGCGACGGATGCCGGAGTCGCCGCCGGCCACGAGCCACGCCCCCGCGGGGTTCGGCGCCGTGACCGTGACGGGAAGCTGCCAGCGGTCGATGAGATCTGTCACGCCGGTGGTTCGGGTCGCGAAGGACTCGGCGCCGGCATCCACGGTCAGACCAGCAGCGCCCACGCCAGCATCGCCGCCGATCATGACCGGCGCGAGCATCCCGCCGACGCGGTCGGATGCTTCCACGACGATGGTCCGGAGCCCAGCCGCGGCGGTCTCAGCGGCAACGACGAGGCCCGCCATCCCCGCGCCGACGATGCAGACATCGACGAGCTCGTTTGCCTCAGCGGGCATCGTGCACCCTCACGACAAGATCCGTGAGCACGGCAGGATCGGTCTCGGGCGGAACCCCATGCCCGAGGTTGAAGACGTGAGCGCGCGCCGCCGTGCCTGCGGCGATGATCCGAGAGACCTCGGCGGCGCGAACCTCGGCGGGGGCGAAGAGCATCGCGGGATCGAGGTTGCCCTGCACCGTCACGTCTGTCCCGATCCGCATCAGCGCCTCGTCGAGATCGATCCGGTGGTCGATGCCCACGACGTCAAGGTCCAGGTTCGCGATGTCGCCGAGGAGGTCGGCGGTGCCGACGCCGAAGTGCGAGAGCGGAACCCGGGGCATCCCCGAGTCCACGGGCGGTTCGATCTGCCGTGCGTGAGCGAAGGCTCGAGCGGATGCCGGGAGCGCCGCCTGCCGGTACAGGCGCGGGGACAGCGAGCCGGCCCAGGAGTCGAACAACTGCGCGGCGCTGGCACCGGCTTCGATCTGGAGGGCGAGGAAGCGCCCGCTGATCTCGGCAAGCCACTGCGTGAGCGCGGCCCACCCTGCCGGGTCCTCGTGGATCAGGCGGCGCGCGGCGAGGTGATCCTTCGAGGGCCCGCCCTCGACGAGGTAAGCCGCGAGGGTGAATGGTGCCCCCGCAAAGCCGATGAGTGGGAGCGGCGTGCCGCGAGCGGCAGACTCGTCCGCGAGCATCTCGGTCGTGCGGCGCACGGCGTCGATGATCGGCCCGCCCCGCTCGGTCACAGCCGCCGGATCGATCGCCGTGACTCGCGCGATATCGGCCGCCGAACGGACCGGGTCGGCAAAGACGGGACCACGGCCGGCCACGATGCGCACGTCGATCCCGGCCAGCACCAGCGGCACGACGATGTCGCTGAAGAAGATTGCGGCGTCAACACCGTGACGGCGCACCGGCTGCAGCGTGATCTCGCTCGCAAGAGCGGGGTCCAAACACGCATCGAGCATCGAACCGCTCTCACGCAGCGCGCGGTATTCGGGAAGCGAACGCCCGGCCTGCCGCATGAACCACACGGGGGTGATGGCTGGTCGGTGTCCGAGGAAGGCGCGGATGAGATGCGAGTCCTTCGTCGCGTGGGCAACGAGCGGATGCTGATCGGAGAGCTGCATAGTTAATCGATATACTAACCAGTCGACGCGAGGAGGAAGCGATGCTGGTCTGCCTATCGGCCAACCACCGGGCTACCCCGTTCGCCTCCCTGGAACGTCTGGCGGAAGTGGGCGACGACGTCCGCCGCGACATCCCCCGTGCCCACGAGTCGATCGGCGGCGCCGTGGTGCTGGCCACCTGCAACCGGTTCGAGGCGTACCTCGATATCGACCCCGACGAGGGCCACTCGGCCGAATCCGCCGTCACTGCCGCGCTCGGCGAACTGGCCGACGCCTCGGGGATCGACTACCGAGAGTTGCGCGAGACTCTCGATGTCACGGTCGGCAATCGTGTCGCGCATCATCTGTTCGCCGTCGCCTCGGGCCTGGACTCGGTCGTCGTCGGCGAAGACGAGATCGCAGGTCAAGTCACCCGCGCCTACGAAGACGCCCGCGGCGAGGGGATGACGACCCGCGCCCTCGAGCACCTCTTCGAGCGCGCGAAAGAGACGTCGCGGACGGTCAAGAACTCGGCGCGGGTGGGTGAATCCGGTCGCTCCCTCGTCCGCCTCGCCCTCGAGCTCGCCTCCTCGCGGATCACCGACTGGACAAGCGCCCGCGTGCTCCTGATCGGCACCGGTCAGTATGCCGCGGCGGCGCTAGCTGCACTGCGCGTGCGCGGCGCGCGCGGCATCCGTGTTCATTCGGCATCCGGCCGCGGTCCGGAGTTCGCCCAGCGACACGGACTGATCCCGGTCGACCCGGATTCCTACCATGCCGAGATCGCGTCGGCCGATGTCATCGTCACCTGCACGACCCGGGTCGTGCTCGGCGGCGACGAGCTGGACGCCGGCCGCGCCGCCGTGACAGCCGCAGCGGAGCGACTCCTGGTGATCGATCTCGGCATGCCTCGGAACGTCGCCGCCGACGTGCAGGAACGTCACGGCGTCGAGGTGCTCGATCTCGAGACGATTCGCCTGCACGCGCCGCTTGACGAATTCGCCTCGCTCGCCGACGCGAAGGCGATCGTCGCGGATGCAGCACTCCGCCACGCCGGGGCAGGCAGGATCCACGATGTCGCCCCTGCCGTTCAAGCGGCGCGGGGATGGGTACAGGAGCTCTTGGACGCCGAGATCGCCCGCCTCCCCGAGAACCCGTCCGAGAGTTCCCTCAAGACCGAACGGGCCCTCCGGCATTTTGCCGGCGTGATCATGCACCACGTCGTTGCGCGCGGCCATACACTGGCCTCCTCCGGGGAGGGCGAACGCTGGTCAGCGGCGGTCGACACAGTTTTCTCGGAGGCGCCGAATCCCGGCACGTGAGTGAGCATGATCCAGCAGCCCGACCAGACACCGATCCCGTTGCCGCGCGCGCGGGTCACGGTGAAGGATGTCGCGGCCAAAGCCGGCGTATCCACGGCGGCGGTCAGTCAGGCACTCAACGGCCGGGGTGCGCTCAGCGCCGAGACGAGGCAGCGGATCCTCGACACTGCGTCGGAGCTCGGGTACTCGCCCGATCGGTACGCCGCAGCGCTCCGGCGCGGACGAACGCTCTCGATCGGGTACGTCGCGTCGCCGCCGCTTGACCCGGTACGCGAAGCCGCTCAGGCGCAGTATGCGATGCGTCAGCTCAGCGCCCTCGTCGACGCTGCCGCCGCGCACCAGTTCACGGTCACCGTCATCCCCTCCGCGCGCCCGGAGCTGCTGCGCAGCGCCCGGGTCGACGCCGTGTACGCACCCGATGCTCGCGAGAGCGACCCGCTGCTGGCGATCGCGGCAGCCCAGAGCATCCCCGTCATCACCAATGACCTGCCCCTTCCCCCGGACGCGGGGATGTGGATCCGCACCGGGTACGAGGATGCCGCGACCGCTGCCCTCGACCTCCTCGCGGCCGGCGGCGCCACAAACATCGGGCTTCTCACCGGCGAACCAGGGCTCCCCCGTCTGGAAATCGGCGAGAGCGTCTACGCGCAGTGGTGCGCCAGCCGCGGTCAGGCGCCGATCGTCGCCCGGGTGGATGCCGCGAGCCTGGAGCTTGCCGGGAGCATCCGTGAACTCCTGCTGCACGGTGTTGACGGGCTGTTCTCGTTCGCCCCGGAGGGGCCGCGGCTGTTCCTTGACCTCACGGCTCTCGATGTCGTGCTGCCGCGCGATCTTCAGCTTGTCGCGCTGTGCCTGCATGACTGTGCTCTGAACCGCCGCCTGAGTGTCACCCACGTGTGCGTTCACCCCGAGCAGGCGCCCGAGCTCCTCTTTCCCGAGCTGGTTGCAGCGCTGGAATCCGCAAGCACCCCGACGTCGCCGGTGATTCTGCCGTGGGAGCTGGTGGGCGGATCGACAACCCGCTCGGCGCCGACGTCCGTTCGTCGCGGCACCGCGCCCCAGGCCTTCGCCGCTCAGGCGAACGTGCCGTAGACCTCGATCGTGTTCGCGGCCACCTGCGCGGCGAGCTCGTCGACCGGCAGACCGAGCTCGTCGGCCATGAACCGCAGCGTGATGGGCACGAGGTACGGCGCGTTCGGACGCCCTCGGTGCGGAACCGGGGTGAGGAAGGGCGCATCGGTTTCGACGAGAATCCGCTCGAGCGGTGTGACCGCGAGCGCATCGCGCAGGTTCTGCGCATTCTTGAACGTGATGTTGCCGGCGAAAGACAGGTAGTAGCCGCGGTCGGCGGCGATCCGCGCCATCTCGGCATCCCCCGAGAAGCAGTGGAACACGGTCTTCTCGGGCGCACCTACGCTCTCGAGCACGCGCAGAACCTCGTCGTGCGCGTCCCGATCGTGGATCTGCATCGCAATGCCGTGTTTCTTTGCCAGAGCGATGTGTGCTTCGAACGACCGATACTGAGCCGGTTGACCCTCGGCATCCGTGCGGAAGAAGTCGAGTCCGGTCTCGCCGATCGCACGCACCCGCGGGTGGATGGCAAGCTCGTCCATCACCGCGATCGCGGCATCGAGTTCCCCGGCCGCCTCGTAGGTCGGCGCCTCGTTCGGGTGGATCGCCACCGCCGCGAGAACCTGCGGGTGGTGCTCGGCAGCCCACGCGGCCCAGCGCGAGGACTCCACGTCACCGGATGCCTGCACCACGCCCGCGATACCCGCCGAGGCCGCCCGGGCGAGCTGCTCGTCGAGGCTCAGCGGGTCGTCGCCGTCCATGATCTCGAGGTGGCAGTGATTGTCGTACACGGGCACCGCGAGCGGCTCGGGCAGCTCGGGATAGGTGAGATCGCGCCGGCCCGATGCCGACCGCTCCCTCGTATACGCGCTGGGGTCGCTCACGCCGGCTGCTCGACGCGCGGGAACAGCGGCGCGAGGCCATTGACCGAGGTGCCGGGCTTCAGCCGACCCCAGTTCCCCGCCTCGCGAAGCGGCTGGTCCTGGAGGCGGCCGATGGTCTCGGCAGCGCCGAGGGCGATCCAGAGCTTCTCGGTCGAGATCGGCATCACGGGCGAGAGCAACTGAGCGAGCGCCCGCAGACCCTCCGCTGCGGTGTAGAGCACGGTCTCCAGGCGCGGTCGAAGCGCGTCATCCTTTGCGAGCGCCCACGGCTCGTTCTCGGTGATGTACCCGTTGAGCTCGTCGACGATCGTCCAGATCGCCGCAATCGCCTCATCGATGCGGAATCGCTCGATCGCGGCATCCGCGTTCGCCGCAGCCTCCGCGACGACCCGCTGGATGGCGAGGTCGGCATCGGTGTAGTGCGCTGGCGGCGGCACGATTGCCTCGAAGTACCGCTCGATCATCGCGACCGTGCGGGAGGCGAGGTTGCCGAATCCGTTTGCAAGCTCCGCCTGGTACCGGGCCGACAGGTCCTCCCACGAGAAGGAGCCGTCCTGACCGAAAGCGATAGCCGAGAGGAAGTAGAAGCGGTACGCGTCGGAGCCGAAGACGTCGGTGATCTCGGTCGGCGCGATACCGGTGAGCTTGGACTTCGACATCTTCTCGCCGCCCACGAGCAGCCAGCCGTGCGCGAACACGCCGCGGGGCACCTCGACCCCGGCAGCCATGAGCATCGCCGGCCAAATGACGGCGTGGAAGCGCAGGATGTCTTTGCCGACCACATGATATGCGGGCCAGCGCCGCGCGAACTGCTCGGGGTCGGATCCGTAGCCGACGGCGGTCGCGTAGTTCAGGAGCGCGTCGACCCACACGTAGATGACGTGGGAGGGGTCCCAGGGCACCTTGATTCCCCAGTCGAACGTGGACCGCGAGATCGACAGGTCTTTCAGGCCACTGCGAACGAAGGATGCCACTTCGTTGCGCGCCGACTCGGGCCGCACGAAGTCGGGGACGCTCTTGTACAGCTCGAGCAGTCGGTCCTGGAACTCGCTGAGCTTGAAGAAGTAGTTCTTCTCCTGCAGCAGCTCCAAGGGCTTCGAGTGGATCGCGCAGACCTTGAGGCCCTCGAACGCGCCGGTGCCGTCCTGGATCTCCGCCTCGGTCTTGAACTCCTCACACCCGACGCAGTACAGCGCTTCGAACTCGCCAGCGTAGATGTAGCCGTTGTCGTAGATCGCCTGCACGAACTGCGTCACGCGCTCTTCGTGGCGAGCCTGCGTGGTGCGGATGAAGTCGTCGTTCGCGACATCCAGCGTGCGAAGCAGCGGAAACCACGATTCGCCCACGAGCCGGTCGACCCACTCCTGCGGGGTGGCACCGTTGGCAGCGGCAGCCCGCAGCATCTTCTGGCCGTGCTCGTCGGTTCCGGTCAGCATCCAGGTGTCATCGCCTGACTGTCGGTGCCAACGCGCAAGCGTGTCCACGGCGACCGTCGTGTACCCGTGTCCGATGTGCGGGACATCGCTCGGGTAGTAGATCGGCGTCGTGATGTAGAAGGAACTGCCGGAACTCACCCGAGAAGTCTAGTTCGGGCCGATGCCACCCCGCGGGTCTATGACAGTGACGCGTTGTAGAGCTCACGCGATGAGTGCCCGGAGGCTGCAGCGACCTCGGCGCAGGCATCCTTCAGGCGCTTTCCCTGCGCGAGGAGGTCCGAAACGTAGGCCACCGCGTCCTCGAACGACATCGCGGGACCGGCGGCGCCACCGACGACGATGACGATCTCTCCCCTGATTCCCTCGGCTGCCCAGGCGGCGAGCTCGTCCAGGGCACCGCGGCGTACCTCCTCGTGAAGCTTGGTGAGCTCCCGGCACACGACGGCGGCACGGTCTGCACCGAAGATGCCGGCCATATCAGAAAGGGTCTGCGCGCAGCGCGCCGGCGACTCGAAGAAAACCATCGTGCGTGGCTCGGCGCGCAGCGCCGACAACGCGCTGCGACGCTCCCCCGACTTGCGGGGCACGAACCCCTCGAACGTGAACCGATCGGTCGGAAGGCCCGAGACCGCCAGCGCCGCCAGTACCGCGCTCGGCCCCGGCAGAACACTCACCGCGACCCCGGCCGCGGCTGCCGTGGCAACGACCCCGAATCCCGGGTCACTGATGGTCGGCATCCCAGCGTCCGAGAGCAGGAGCACGTCGGTGTCTCGTGCGATCTCGACGAGCTCAGCCGCGCGCGCCTTCTCGTTGTGATCGTGGAGGGCGATCAGCCGCGGCCGGTTCTGGATGCCGAGAGCTGCAAGCAGCCGTTGTGTCGTGCGGGTGTCTTCGGAGGCGACCACCTGAGCGGCTTCCAGCGCCTCAACAAGGCGCCGAGACGCGTCGCCGAGATTACCGATGGGCGTGGCGGCGAGGATGATCACGGCCCCAGCCTAGGGCTGACGCCTCAGGCTGGGGCCGTGCCCACTCGACTGACTCAGCTGTTGCCCGAGCGCCGCTTGTTGTAGACGTCGAAGGCGACCGCGAGCAGCAGCACGAGGCCCTTCACTGCCTGCTGCCACTCGATACCGATGCCCATGATCGACATACCGTTGTTGAGCACACCGATGATGAGGCCACCGATGATGGCACCGCCGATCGTGCCCACGCCACCCTGGACTGCCGCGCCACCGATGAAGGCTGCCGAGATCGCCTCGAGCTCGAACCCGTCACCGGCCTTGGGGCCGGCGAGGTTCAGACGCGCGGTGAAGATGAGTCCCGCGAGCGCGGCGAGGAAGCCCATGTTGACGAACAGCAGGAAGTCGACGCGGCGGGTCTTGATGCCCGACAGCTCCGCGGCGTGACGGTTGCCGCCGATCGCGTAGATGTGGCGGCCGAAGACCGACCGGTTCATGATCGTGCCGTAGAAGAGGACGAGCACCGCCAGGATGATCAGAGTCACCGGGATGCCCTTGTACATCGCGAGCGAGAACATGAAGAACACGATCGCGGCCGACACCAGCAGCAGCTTGACGATGAACCAGACGATCGGGTCGACCTCCTGGCCGTACTTGACCCGGGCGGCCCGCGAGCGCACCTGGTTCAGCACCAGCAACACGATCGCAGCGGCGCCGACCAGCAGCGTGAAGATGTCGGGGGTACCTTCACCGAACACACCGGTGAGGAATCCGTTGCCGAGCGCGCGATACTCCTCGGGGAACGACCCGATGTTCGCGTTGCCGAGGACCACGAGCGCGAGCCCGCGGAAGATGAGCATGCCCGCGAGGGTCACGATGAAGGCCGGGATGCCGACGAACGCCACCCAGAATCCCTGCCAGGCTCCCACGACGGCACCGATCAGCAGCGACAATACGATCGCAAGCCACCACGGGAGCCCCCACTGCACGGCGAACACGCCCGAGAGGGCACCGATGAAGGCAGCCACCGACCCGACCGACAGGTCGATGTGACCGGCGATGATGACCATCACCATGCCGATCGCGAGGACCAGGATGTAGCCGTTCTGGACGATCAGGTTCGAGATGTTCTGCGGGCGCAGCAGGATGCCGTCGGTCGTGATGGTGAAGAACACCACCACCGCGATGAGGGCGATGAAGATACCGTTCTTGCCGAGGTCGCCGAGGATGTTGCTGAACCATCGGGTGAACTTGTTGTCGGGCGGGTTGACGAGCGCTCCGGCTGCCGTGGATTCGGTGTTCGGGATGTCGTTGGACATGGTGTCTGTTCTCCTGCGCGGCCCGTCAGCGGGCCTTTTCCATGGTCATGAGCTTGAGGACCGATTCGGGTGTCGCTTCTTCGACGGGCAGTTCGCCGGTGATGCGGCCCTCCGAGATCGCGTAGACGCGGTCGGAGATGCCGAGCAGTTCCGGCAGTTCGGACGAGATGACGATGATGCCCTTACCGGCAGCGGCGAGCTTGTTGATGATCGTGTAGATCTCGTACTTCGCTCCGACGTCGATGCCGCGCGTGGGCTCGTCGAGAATCAGCACCTCGGGGTCGGAGTAGATCCATTTCGACAGGACGACCTTCTGCTGGTTGCCGCCCGAGAGCTTCCCCGTCTTGACCAGCACGTTGGGTGCCTTGATGTTGAGGTCTCGGCGGTACTCGTTGGCCACCGCGTATTCCTTGTTGTCGTTGACCAGGCCCAGACGCTCGAGCTTGCCCAGCGACGCCATCGAGATATTGCGCTTGATGTCCTCGATGAGGTTGAGCCCGTAGGTCTTGCGATCTTCGGTGGCATACGCCAGTCCGTTCTCGATCGCCTCAGCAACGGTGCGGGTCTTGATCTCGCGCCCGCGCATGTACACCTTGCCGGAGATCTTGCTGCCGTAGCTGTGTCCGAACAGGCTCATGGCGAACTCGGTGCGCCCGGCGCCCATGAGTCCCGCGATCCCGACGATCTCGCCGGCACGGACGTTGAGGGACACGTTGTCCACGACAACACGCGACGGGTCTTGCGGGTGGTAGGCGGTCCAGTCTTCGACGCGCAGAAGTTCCTCGCCGATCTGCGGATCGTGGTCGGGATACCGATGCTCCAGGTCGCGGCCGACCATGTCCTTGATGATGCGGTCTTCGGTGACATCGTCGCGAGCGATCGTCTCGATCGTCTTCCCATCACGGATGACGGTCACGGTGTCGGAGATCTTCTTGATCTCGTTGAGCTTGTGGCTGATGATGATCGACGTGATCCCCTGCTCTTTGAGCTGGAGGATCAGGCCGAGCAGGTGATCGGAGTCCTCGTCGTTGAGAGCGGCTGTCGGCTCGTCGAGGATCAGCAGTTTGACCTCCTTCGAGAGCGCCTTGGCGATCTCGACGAGCTGCTGCTTACCGACCCCGATCTGCTTGATGGGAGTCGTCGGGTTATCTCGCAGGCCCACCCGAGCAAGCAGCTCCGCGGCCTGGAAGTTCGTGCGGTTCCAGTCGATCAGACCGAGGGCGCCGCGCTGCTCGTTGTTGAGGAAGATGTTCTCGGCGATCGAGAGGTGGGGACTCAGCGCCAGTTCCTGATGGATGATGACGATGCCCTTGGCCTCGCTGTCGCTGAGGCTGCGGAAAGCTACCTCTTCACCCTCGAAGACGATGGTGCCGTCGTACGAGCCGTGCGGATAGACGCCGGAGAGCACCTTCATGAGCGTCGACTTGCCGGCGCCGTTCTCACCGCAGATCGCGTGGATCTCACCGCGCTCGACCTCGAGCGTGACGCCTGAGAGCGCCTTGACACCCGGGAAGGTCTTGGTGATGCTGCGCATCTCGAGGATGTTGTCCGCCATCATGACTCCTTGTCAGCATTCGGCCTCGTGTCGGGCGGCGCAGCGCGCCGCCCGACACGATCTTCGATCTTCTTAGCCGTTGATCTCGGCTTCGGTCCAGTACCCGGTGTCCACGAGCACCTCGGTGATGTTGTCCTTGACGACGATCGCCGACTCCAGGAGGTACGACGGGACGACCTTCACGCCGTTGTCGTAGTCGGTGGTGTTGTTGACGTCGGGCGTCTCACCGTTGAGCAGAGCCACCGCCATGTCGACCGCGACCTGCGCGAGCAGGCGGGTGTCCTTGAAGATGGTCGAGTACTGCTCACCGCGGTTGATCGCCTTGACCGAGTCGAGCTCGGCATCCTGGCCCGAGATGATCGGCCAGCCGTCGCCGACGGTGTAGCCGGCGTCGGTGAGGGCCGAGATGATGCCGCGCGAGATGCCGTCATAGGGCGAGAGCACCGCGTTGACCTTCGAGCCGTCCGAGTAGAACGCCGTCAGGATGTCTTCCATGCGGCTCTGCGCGGTCTCGCCGTCCCAGCGGAGCGTCGCAGCCTGCTCGATCTCGGTCTGACCCGACTTCACGACGAGGGTGCCGTCGTCGAAGTAGGGCTGCAGGGTGTCGATCGCGCCGTTCCAGAAGAAGAACGCGTTGTTGTCATCGAGCGAACCGGCGAACAGCTCGATGTTGAACGGGCCGGTCGGCGCGCCGTCGATCGGGGTGCCGTCCAGTTCGGTGAGGCCCAGGCCGTTGAGGATCGAGGTGGCCTGCTGCACGCCGACCTGGTAGTTGTCGAACGACGCGTAGTAGTCGACGTTCTCGGTGTCGCGGATGAGGCGGTCATAGGCGATGACGGGGATGCCGGCATCCGCAGCCTCCTGCAGAACGCTCGTGAGCGTCGTGCCGTCGATCGAGGCGATGATCAGGGCCTCAGCACCCTTGGTGATCATGTTCTCGATCTGCGAGACCTGGGTGGGGATGTCATCCTCGGCGTACTGGAGGTCGACGGTGAATCCCTGCTCCTCGAGCTCAGCCTTGACGGCGTCGCCGTCCTGGATCCAGCGCTCGGAGCTCTTGGTGGGCATTGCGACGCCGACGAGGCCGCCGTCTCCGCCACCATCGGTTGAACCGCCGCCACCGGAGCCGGAGCATCCGGACAGCAGCAGGGCGCCGGCGGCGAGGGTTGCCGCGCCGGCGAGCAGAATCTTCGTGCTCTTCACAGTGATTTCCTTTCTAAGGACATCGTTGTCTTGGTGAGTGTGTTCAGTTGTGGTGTTCAGTTGTGGGTGAGACCCGACCCGGGCACCGTGGCGTCCGGGGTCGAGGTGGCATGACGGCGGGCGCGCTCGTGCAGCTCTGCAGCGACGGTGTCATCGAGCGCCAGGTCGTCGAGCGGGCCGGACTGGGAGACCAGGAGCGCGTGGCGCGCTGCGACTTCGAGAGCTGACGCGATCCGCATCGCCTCGCGCAGATCAGCGCCGACCGCGAAGACGCCGACAGCGCGAACGAGAGCAACGGGGCGCTCGGATCCGAGTGCCCGCGCTACCGCGTCAGCCAGCGCTTCGGGATCGGCAAGATCGGCGACCGTGACCGGAACCGGACCACCGAACTCTTCGGCGGCAGCGGTGGTCAGGCACGGCAACGAGTCGGCACGCGCCGCCCACGCCATCGCGTACGGCGAATCGGTGTGAACGATCGCCACCGCGCCAGGGAGATCACGGTAGATGCGGGAGTGGACCGCAGCATCCGCGGACGGAAGGCGCTCGCTACCGAGAACTTCGGGGAGAGCGACTCCGTCGAGATCGCACAGAACCATGCGCTCGGGCGAGATCTTGTCGAGAAACGCCCCTGCCGGAGCGATCACGAACAGGTCAGCTGCGGTGATGCGTGCCGACACGTTGCCGCGGGGGCAGGCGACCAATCCGCGCTGCTCGAGCTCAGCCTGCCGATGAGCGACATCGGCGCGGGTCCGCGCGATAGCCACTTCGGCTTTGACACCGGCGGCGTATCCCTCGGTCGTGCCCGCAACATCCTTGGGCGGCATGGCTGAACTCCTTCGTTCCGATCAGTAGCGATCGGTGTGACAGTCAATGTGACCGGTCACATTGCGAAACTATAGACCGGTCGCCGTCCCGAGTGTCAAGCGGCGAAAAGTCTCGGATTGGTAACGGCCCCGCACGGAGTGAATCTCCGCGGGTCGGGGTCCCTAGACCCGCCCGATCGGCCCCGAGGATGCGCGCGGAACGAAGGTGGGCGCGATCGTGCCGATCGCTTCACCCGCGGATGCGCCCGCCGTGTCGTCCAGCAACAGCGCTACGCATCGGCGCCCGAGCTCGGTGAAATCCTGCCGCACGGTGGTCAGCGGTGGCCAGAAGTGCGCTGCTTCGGGGATGTCGTCGAAGCCCACGATGCTGATGTCGCGCGGCACCGACAAGCCTTCGTCACGCACGGCGTGAAGAAGTCCCAGCGCCATCTGGTCGTTCGAAGCGAAGACCGCCGTGAAGTCGCGCACCCGCAGCAGCTCGCGACCCGCGTGGTAGCCGAACTCGGCGGTCCAGTCGCCCAGGATCGGTGCCGTCATTGGCAGGTCATGCGCGTCCATCTCGTCGAGGAATCCGCGCATGCGGGCCTCCGCTTCGATCCAGTCCTGGGGGCCCGCGATGTGGTAAATCTGCCGGTGTCCGAGCTCGATGAGGTGGCGGGTCGCCATCCTGGCACCCGCGATCTGATCGACCGAGAGGGTGTGTTCGGGACCGAGGACCGCCGATTGCAGCGTCACGTAGGGCACATCGATCCGCTGTGAAGCCAGGGCGCGAAAGACCCGCATTTGCGGGGCGATGACCACGAGTCCCTCGATCGACTGAGCGCTCAGATGCGCAATGCCGTCTGTGATCGAGTCCGGATCGGCGGCATCGATGTTGGCGGTCGAGACCCAGTACCCGCGCTCGCGCGCAGCCTCCTCGATCGCCGCGATGCTCGAAGCCGGCCCGTATTGCGTCGAAGAGGCAGCGAGGATGCCGATCGTCTGCGAGCGACTGGTCACGAGCATGCGAGCTGCCCGGTTGGGGGTGTAGCGCAACTCGTTCATGACCTGCACCACGCGCGCCCGCGTCTCGGGCCGGATGCTCGGATGGTCGTTGAGAACGCGCGAGACCGTCTGATGAGAGACGCCGGCCAACCGTGCAACGTCTCGGATGCTCGGCGGTCGTCCGCCGGTGCCCTCGCTCATCGAACGCCTCCCGTGAGCACGGTCACATCGCAGTGTGCCGGGATTCCGTGCCCCTTCGCTCATGATAGCGGCGCGCCGGATGTGACAGTCACATTTAGGCCCCGGGAATTACTCGTCGCCGCGTCGGCGCCTGTCACATCCGTCACATTGCCCGCGGCGCATGTGTATAGCTGCCCCTGGCACGAGACCGGCCGATACTCTGTCCCCGTGGCGGACTTCCTGCGATTTCTCCCGCTCAGTGGCCGATCACGTCAGGACGAGGGCCTCGTCTCCAGCGATCGGCGCCCAGAGCTGGACGCGCTGCTGTCGAGCCTGGCGACGCTCACCGACGCGGACAAGACCTGGGCAGCCTTCGCGGTGGACGCGGGACTCGCGGGTCCCTGGCGTGAATCGGATCGAACGGTTGCAGGCTTCCGGGCTGCCGTTCTCGCACGTCGACGCGGCATCCGTGTGCTGTCTCGAGCGCTCGCTGCAGCGCTCCGGATCGCGGGCGACCTCGGTCTCGATCTGGTCGTGGACCCGATGACCGCTGGTGCTGTCGCCTTGTACGCACAGGGCGCCGGTCAGTTCGAACGTCGAGCAGTCGTGGCCGGACACACGATTCGCGCTACGGATGCGGACTGGGCGTTCGGCAGCGGCCCCGTGCTCGAGGGCACCGCACTGCAGATCGCGGGTTTTCTGCTCGGTGTCACTGACGATCCGCCCCGTCCTCCGACCGCAGCGTCGGAGGTGCCTCCCGCAGCCTCGGAACCGCCGGAACTGACAGACCCGCCCGAATAGGCTGTCACCGTGACCACCATCGTCGACAGCCCTGCGCGTGCGACGGTGTACGACCGTGTCAGCGCCCGGATCGCCGTTTCCCCGCGACTTCAGATCGCGGTGCCGGCGGTCGTGACGGCGGTTGCCGGCATCCTGCGCTTTTGGAACCTCGGGCATCCGCACGAACTGGTCTTCGACGAGACCTATTACGTGAAGGATGCCTGGTCGCAGTGGAACCTGGGCTTTGCCGCGAAGTGGCCCGATGAGGCCGACTCACGCTTTGCGGCCGGCGAGACCGACATCTTCCTCGACGCAGGAAGTTACGTCGTCCACCCGCCGCTGGGGAAGTTCCTCATCGGCGCCGGGATGGCGTTGTTCGGCGCCGAATCGTCGGTCGGCTGGCGCTTTGCCACGGCACTGTTCGGGACTCTCGCCGTGCTGCTGCTCTACGTCGTTGCTCTCACCCTCACCCGGTCGATCGGTGTGGCAACGGCAGCGGCGGGGCTGATGGCCATCGACGGCCTGGCGATCGTTATGAGCCGTGTGGCGTTGCTCGACACCTTCGTCATGTTCTTCACCCTGCTGGCGTTCTGGTTCGTGCTGCTGGACCGGCGATGGCTCCGCGAGCGGGAATGGCCGCGCCGAACGGCACCTGGACGCTGGGGATCGGATTCTCGCTGGGGTCCGGTGTTCTGGGCGAGGCCGTGGGTTGTCGCGGCGGGGCTTGCCGCGGGAGCCGCAACAGCCGTGAAGTGGTCGGGCCTGTACGTTCTCGCCGGGATCGGCATCTACCTCGTCGTCATCGACGCCCTGGAGCGCCGCCGACGTGGCGTGGAGTTCTGGCCCGCTGATGCCGCGGTGCGCCAAGGACCGGTGACCTTCGTGTTGCTCGTGCCGCCGGCGCTCCTTCTTTATCTCGCGACGTGGACGGGGTGGCTTCTCACCGACGGCGGATACGACAGGCACACGGTCGACGGCGCGCCGGCCACCGGCTTCTGGTCGTGGGTGCCAGTGTCTCTCCAGAATCTGTGGACCTACCACCAGTCGATGTACGGCTTCCACGTCGGCCTGTCGGCGAGCCACAGCTACGCGAGCCCCGCGTGGCAGTGGCCGCTCCTGGTCAGACCGACCTCGATGTTCTACCACAGCGATGCTCTCGGCGAGGCTGGCTGCACGGCGGCCTCGGGATGCGTTCAGAACATCTACTCGATGCCGAATCCGCTCGTGTGGTACGCCGCCGTCGCGGCTACCGTCTACCTCGTCATCAGGTTCATACGACGCCGGGACCTCGTCTCGGGCTTTGTCCTGACCGGCGTCGCCCTCACCTGGGTGCCGTGGCTGCTGTACCCAGAGCGCACGGTCTTCCAGTTCTACACGGTCGTGATACTGCCGTTCATGCTCCTGGCCCTAGCCATCGCGCTGCGCGATCTCGCCCATCCCGCGGGAGCCAGTCCCGACAGGCGCGTGACGGGCCAGCGGGTGGTAGCCGTCTTCCTGATCGTGGCGGTGGTGCTCTCAGCGTTCTGGTACCCGATCCTCACCGCGACGAGCGTGCCCTACGACTTCTGGCGACTCCACAACTGGTCGCCCACCTGGATCTGACGCGTAACGCTCAGTTGACCTCGTCGGGATGCGCCGAGACACGCCCGGAACCATCGCCCGGGTCGATCGCGTCGATTGCGGCGATCTCGACATCCGTCAACGCGAAATCGACGATGTCGATGTTCTCGGCGAGACGCTCACGTCGCACCGACTTCGGGAACACGATGTTGCCCTTATCGAGGTGCCAGCGAAGCACGACCTGCGCCGGAGTCTTGCCGTGGGCAGCTGCCGCGTCCGCGACTGCGGGGTTCGAGAACAGGTCGTACTTGCCCTGACCGAGCGGGCCCCAGGCTTCGATCCGGATGCCGCGAGCGCTCGCCCACTCGACGACGTCGCGCTGCTGGTAGGCGGGGTGAAGCTCGATCTGATCGACCACGGGGCTCACGCCGGTCTCGGCGACGATGCGCTCGAGGTGGGGCACGAGGAAGTTCGAGACCCCGATACTGCGCGTCAGCCCCTGCTCGCGCAGATCGATCAGGCGCTCCCACGCGTGAACATAGTTGTCGCGTGCGGGGGTCGGCCAGTGCACGAGGTAGAGGTCGACGGCATCGAGTCCGAGCTTGTCAAGGCTTTCGCCGAGCGCGGCGCGAGGCTCGTCGCCGTCGTGGCGGTCGTTCCAGAGCTTGGTCGTGATGAACAGGTCCTCACGCGGGATGCCGCTCTCGGCGATCGCGGCGCCGACTCCCTCTTCGTTGCCGTAGATGGCAGCCGTGTCGATATGCCGATAACCGAGTTCGAACGCCTCGAGCACGGCACGGCGCGTGTCATCGGCCGGGACCTTGAACACGCCGTACCCGACCTGCGGAATGCGGTTGTCATCGAGAAGCTGCACCGAGGGAATCGTCATGTTCCCAGCCTAGGTGGATGCCTACAGCACCGGCTCAGGGGCTCGATTTAGGCTTGTCGCATGAATCGGGGGGCACGGCGCGCGGATCGACCGGCTCGCTGTGCCCGCGCGACGCGCATCGGCATCCGGGGGCCAGGTGCCTAGCCGGCTTCCGGCAGCGGCGCCCACGCTTGCCGGTTTCAGCTACGTGCGGCCGCTGGGGGCCGGAGGATTCGCCGACGTCTTCCTCTATGAGCAGGACATGCCCCGTCGCGCGGTGGCGGTCAAGGTTCTGCTGGAAGACATCGTCGATGAGTCCCTCCTGCGGATGTTCGCGGCAGAAGCCGACGCGATGGCGCACCTGTCGGCGCACCCCTCGATCCTCACGATCTACCAGGCCAGCGTCTCGCCCGATGGGCGCCCCTACATCGTCATGGAGTACTGCCCGGCATCCTTCGCGTCGAGGTACCGGCGAGAGTCGATCCCGGTGGACGAAGTGCTTCGAACAGGGGTGAAGGTCGCATCCGCTCTCGAATCCGCCCACCGGGCGGGGCTCCTGCACCGCGACATCAAGCCGTCCAACATCCTGCTGACCGCCTACGGGATGCCCGTGTTGTCGGACTTCGGCATCGCGGCGTCGGTGTCGGCGCGGGAAGGCGTCGAGGTCTTCGCGATGAGCGTGCCCTGGAGCGCTCCCGAGATCATCGATGAGCGCACGAGCGGTTCCGTTCCCGCCGAAGTGTGGAGCCTGGGCGCCACCGTCTACTCGCTCCTGGCCGGGCGCAGCCCGTTCGAGCGACCGTCGCACAGCGACAACACGCGAGACCATTTGAAGTCCCGCATCCGTCGCGCCGCCTACACACCGATCGACCGCTCCGACGTGCCGCCAGGCCTGGAGGACGTGCTTCGTCGCGCGCTCGCGAAAAACCCGGCAGATCGTTTCTCGTCAGCCGCCGACTTCGCTCACGCCCTGCAACTCGTGCAGTACGACACCGGAATGCCGGTCACGCCGCTGGAGCTGGCCGACGCTGTTCCCCTGCCCGAACGCGAGCATGACGCGGTTCCCGCGTTCGTGCGCCCGCGGGTGGAACACGAATCCCCCCGCCGCAAGCGTCCCCGCACGCAGCGCGCCAGCGACCGACTGCCGAGCGATGACCTCCCCGAAGCCACTCCCCCGCGCCGGACAGCGCTGATCTGGACGGTCGTCATCGGCGGTGCGATCATCGTCGCCGGAGCTGCCGTGGCCGTCATCGTGAGCGTGGTCTGACATGGCTCGCGCGTCAGCGACACGGAGGGGGGCTCCGACACGGCGGGGAGCGACCTCACGCTGGGTGTGGGGCGGCGCGGTCGGGATCACCGCAGCTCTCGTGGTGGGTCTCGCGGTCGCCTGGCCCGGATACGACGCCCAGCAGACACCCCTCGACGACGGCACGATCTGGGCCCTGCAGCGCTCGGCCGGCGGACACTACGCGCGCGTCAACGCCGAACTTCTCGAACTGGACACCGTCAAGCAGATCAGCCAGCCGACCACGCTCGCACAGACGACGGATGCGGTCTGGGCGTTCGCGGCATCCGCCACCCGCGTCGCCGGCATCGACCCCGCGACTCCCCCGGATCTGAACGCCGGCGGCGCCGATGCCTTCGCCGCAACGCCCGCCGGTACGCGCTCCGTGTCCACCAGCGGAACCTCAGTGGCGTACCTCACCGAGGCCGGCGACATCTTCATCGGGGACCTCTCCCGCCCGGGGGCCGCGCGCCTGGATGTCGGCGACAAGGACGATCCGTTCACCGCAGATGCTGTGACCGTCGGCCCGGTCGGCACAGTCGCAGCATTCTCAGCCGATTCCGGTGAAGTCGTGCGCGCAGATCTCGCGAGCGGCGGCATCCTCGGCATCGACGAAGTTCCCGACGCTCCGGGCGAGGGTGCTTCACTGACCCTCGTCGGACAGCGGTGGGTGATGCTCGATGCCGACAGCGGCCGGCTCTGGATCGAGGGACTGTCTGCCCCGGTGCAGACGGCGACCCTGCCCGATGCGCGACTTGCGGCATCCAGCGACGGCGGTGACGAGGTCTTCCTCGCCGATTCGCAGGGACTCGTCGCCGTGGCCCTCGGCGATGGTGCGCAGCGGCAGGTCACCGGCGGATTCGAGGTGCGTGGAGTTCCCGCGGCGCCCCGCACGCTCGGCGGCGAGGTCTTCGCCGCGTGGCTGGGACCGACGGCCGGCACGCTGTGGTCGGAATCCACCGGCGACTCCGCCCTGGACTACGCCGGCGCGGAGCTCGGAGCCGACCCGCTTCCCGAGTTGTTGGGCACTGACCGTCGGCTCATTCTGAACGAGACGCAGTCCGGCTGGGTCTGGACACTTCCCGCCGGCGATCTCGTGCCCTCGTCGCAGTCGTGGCAGATGGATGACCAGGTGACCGCTGCCGAGTCGGACGATGCCGTCGCGCCCGAGGTCCTCGAGCCGAAACCTCCGGTCGCCGAGAACGATGCGTTCGGCGTCCGCGCCGGACGCGCGATCGCTCTTCCGGTGCTGCTGAACGACCATGACCCGAACGATGATGTGTTGAGCGTCGTTGCCGCATCGGTTTCAGCGTCGGCATTCGGAAAGCCGGTGACAACGGATGCCGACCAAATGCTCACCATCGACGTGCCGGCCGACGCATCGGGCACCGCCACCTTCGAGTACCGCGTGACCGACGGCACCGCCCCGGACGGCCTCACCTCGGAGTCCGCGACCGTGACTCTTTCGGTGATTCCCGCTGACGAGAACTCCGCCCCGCAGTGGTGTGGGACCGAGCGGTGCCTGGCGAACTGGCCCGATCCGGCCACGGCGCCCGGCGGTACCGTGCGCTTCCCGATTCTCGATGCTTTCGTGGATCCGGACGGTGATGCGCTGTACGTGTCGTCGGCGACAGTGGACGCGGGGCCAGGCACGGTCACCGTCGACCCGGCCGGCGTCCTGACCTACCAGCATCCTGACGCTAACGCCGAGGTCGCAACCACCGCCTCGGTCACCGTCACGGTCGCCGACAGCAGGGGCGCCCAGACCAGCCGCGCCCTCACGATCAGCGTCGCGCCGACCCCGCGGCTGGAGGCCGATTCGTTCGCGGTCACGGCGGTGGTCGGTCGGGCTGTCACGGTGGACCTGCACGACCGCGTGCGCGGTGGAACGGGGTCGCCGACGTTGTCAGCCGTGACGGCCGCTGACGACGATTCCGGCATCGCCGTCAACGCCAGCGGCCTCTCGTTCTCGTACACTGCGCAATCCCCCGGCTCGACGGTTCTGCAGTACACGGTCCGCGACGGCGACACGGAGCAGACGGCAACCGTGCGGGTGACGGCGGTGGAACGGGATGAGGCCGAAATTTCGGCGCCGCCTCTTGTCGCGTTCGTCCGACCTAACGAAGACACCACTGTCGATGTGCTCAGCGCCGTCTCGAACCCTGCCCATCTCGTGCTGCTGCTCAGCGACGTGCGCCCCGAGGCCGCAGAAGGCGCGTCCCTGAGCGTCGACCCCGTCGCACAGTCCACGATCCGCGCCAGCGGCACCACTGCCGACGGCTCGCCCGGTGAGATCGGCGTCGTCCGATACACGATTTCGGACGGAACAGGCGACCCGGAAGCCGCAATCACGGGGCAGCTCACGGTGATCCTGCTGCCCGCAGCGGCGGCCGACCCGCCGATTGCGGTAGCGGATGCCGCCAGAGTGCGCGTGGGCGGACAGATCGATATCCCCGTCCTCGCCAACGACTCCGCCCCCACGGGAGGATTGCTGGCGATCGATCCGTCGCAGGTCGTCAACGAGACGGATGCCGGGCTCGCGTTCGCCACCAGCCGCACCCTGCGCTATCTGGCGCCAGACAGCCCCGGCGTCTACAGCGTGTCGTACACCGCCTACCGGGTCGGCTACCCGGAACTCACCGATAGCGCGCGAGTCACCATCACGGTGCTCGGCGACGAGACCAATACAGCCCCGTCGCCCGTCACGCTCGAGGGGCGAGCGCTCAGCGGCAGATCGACGACCATCGGCTTCGATTCGTTCGGGATCGATCCGGACGGCGACAGCGTCGTGCTCGACGCTGTCGTGGATCAGCCTGTCGGCGCCGACGGCTCCCCGGCCGGCACCGCCAGCGTTTCGGCTGACGGCACAAGTCTCGTCTACACGGCGCCGCCGTCGTGGAGCGGGCAAGCGTCGTTCACGTATCGGGTCAGGGACGGGCGCGGCGCCACGGCCACAGCACTTGCCCTCGTCGGTGTGCGCAACGCTCAATCCGACCCGCGGCCGGCGACCTTCTCGGACTACGTCCAGCTTGAAGGTGGCCAATCCCCGGGGCGCGAGACCACGATCACCCCACTGGACAACGACGTCGACCCGTCCGGAGCCGAGTTGAGCCTCGTGGATGTCCGGCCCAACGCACAGCCCGGAACCACCGAGTACGACGATCTCGAAGCGCTCCTGGTAGGCGTCGATCTCAAAGATGGTTCGGTCACCGTGCGCTCGGGCGAAACGCTCGGGACGTTCTCGTTCGTCTACACCGTGAGCAACCCCGCCGGCGACACCGCGATGGGGCTCATCGTCCTCAAGATCGTGCGAAACCCCGTACCGGATTATCCGGAGGTTCGCGACACGGTGCTGACCGCTGAAACCATCGACGGTTTCGAGGAGGGCATCGACGTGCTCACCGGCAAGGTGACGTGGGCAGGCGGTGATCCTGACTCCGTGAAGCTGGCGCTGTGGCGTGAGAGCCCGAACCTGACGGTGTCCGGCCGCCGCATCGCCGGAACGGCACAACCTCAGGCGATGGTCATCCCCTTCAGCGTCACCGGTACTGCGGCTGACGGATCCACGGTCACGTCCTACGGATTCCTCCGGGTGCCCGGAGAAGCGGAGCTTCGGCCCACGCTGCGTTCGGGCACGGGTTCATTCACCGTGGGAGAAAACGACGCGGTAGAGGTAGACCTCGCCCAGATCATCGCCATCCCTCGCGGCACAAACCTTGAGATCTCACCCGTTGCCACGACCGGCGGGGCGAGAGCCGGCGCCACGTGCGAGCTGGTGGAAGCGATGACGCTGCGCTACACAGCGGGGCCGGGAGCGCCGTGGACCGACGCCTGCGCCATCCAGGCACGCCTCGTGGGAGGGGACGACTGGACGGTCCTGACAGTCCGATTCGTGATCGAGGCCGAGGCGCCTCAGCCAATCCTCTCGCCCGCGTCGCGCACGCTCAGCCCCGGACAGACGGAGACCTATGATCTGCGGCAGATGACGTCGTGGACAGGCGCTGCAAACTGGGGCTCCCTCGACTACGCCGTCGACGCACCGGGCGACCAGTTCCAGGTCTCCCTCACCGGGTCACGCCTGGAGGTGACGGGAGCCGACGACGCGAATCCCGGACGCACCGAGGTCGTGCTCGTACGTTTGGCGAGCCATCCGGATGCCGAGCCGGCAGCCCTGACGCTCGTTGTCGGGCCGGCGCCGTCGACACTACCCAAGGCCGGCACCGTGACACAGCAGTGCTCGCAAGCCGGCGGCACCACCTCGTGTGAGATCCCCGTGGTCGGCGTCGCCGGCGAGGTGAACCCGCTTCCTGGAACACCTCTGCGGCTCACGTCGGTCACGAGTCCCGCGAACTGCTCCGCCGTCACCTTCACGGTGGCCTCGGCCTCCTCGGTGCGGGCGACATGGGCAGCCGATGCGCCGGGGGCCTCGGACTGCACGGGCACGTTCGAGGTCGCAGACGCCCAGGGGCGACTCTCAAGCGGCGAGCGCACGGGAACGGTGGTGCTGGACCTCCGGGGTCTTCCCGCGGATCCCGCCACGATCGAGTGGACGGCATTCGATGCGACCTCAGTCATCCTCCGCGTCACCGGCGGCGGACAGGACATCACGTGCGGCGCCGACGGACTCTGCCCGCCGATCACCGCCGAAGCCGGAGCGAAGGTCCGTTACCAGGCCTGGGCCGTCAACAGTGTCGGACAGTCACGGGCCGCCACCAGCGCCGTGACCGCCTGGCCCTACCGCGCCCCGAGCGCGCCGTCCACAGTGTCGGCCCGGCCCGTTGCCACAGCCGACGGCAGCGGCATGATCGCCGCAGTGACTGTGGGCGGGTTCGATCCGACGACGGGGTCGGTTCGCGTCACCAGCCCGGTCACTGGCGCTTCCGAAACTCTCCCGGTCCCATCGGACGGGGGTGAGGTTGTCTTCTCGGAGTTCGCCGTGGGCGCCAACCAGCAGACAACACTGAGCGTTATGCCGCTTTCTCGTTTCGACTATCCGCCGATCGCATCGGGGACGACCGAGGGCACCGCAGCGTCGGTCGTCGCGTACGGGATCGGCGCACCCCGGCTGCAGCTACGCCTGAACCCCAGTGACGACGGCAGCGGCGAGGTCCGCGCGGCAGCGACAGTCGCCGCGAACGGTGTCGGCACGGAGTTGTGGGTCGGAGTGACGACCGGCGCCACGTGTACCGTCGAGTTCGTCGGGATTGTCACAAGCGGCGAGGTCGCGAAGGTCATTCCCGGCACCGTCTGGGAAGACACCACGGTCCGCGCGTGCGCTGAGTACCGGATCGGAACGACATCGTTCGGCAGGGCCACGGCGGGGCCGG
>Ga0209958_1000443_pt1 | contig 78170 bp, 71 predicted proteins | sample ThiBio_inoc_plan_FD_183942 | JGI IMG/M metagenome (GOLD analysis project Ga0209958, IMG submission 183942) | Wastewater bioreactor microbial communities from Cape Town, South Africa - Thiocy_inoc_plan (SPAdes) | ecosystem: Engineered > Bioremediation > Thiocyanate > Unclassified | place: South...
CACTGCTAAAAAGTTTACTCCAGAATCCTGCCATAATTACGCTCCAAATAGTCTAGCTAACCAACCTTTTGGCTGTACTGCAATGTGTCGATAAGGACGCTCTTCACCAAGGAAGCGAGCCACTAAATCATCATAGGCTTGACCCGCTTTTTCTTCTGCATACAGAATCACTGGCTTACCTTCGTTTGATGCTTGAAGCACGCTTGGACACTCAGGAATTACACCCAATGTCGGCACTCGTAAAATATCTTTAGAAATATCGTCAATCGTAAGCATTTCTTGACGATCAGCGCGTTCAGGGTTGAAGCGAGTGATACATAGATGCTTACGGATACGACCTTCGTTTTGTTCAACTTTTTTGGTCTTGCTGTCGAGCATGCCAATAATGCGGTCAGAGTCACGAACCGATGAGATTTCAGGGTTGGTGACAATGATGGCTTCATCAGCATGATACATTGCTAAAATTGCACCGCGCTCGATACCCGCTGGTGAGTCACAGATGATGTAATCAAACTCTTGAGAAAGTTCATCAATCACACGTGCAACACCTTCATCGCTCAAGGCATCTTTATCACGAGTTTGTGATGCAGGGAGAATGTACAAGTTTTCAATATCTTTATCACGGATCAGCGCTTGTTGTAAGCGTGCTTCATTATTAATGACATTGACAAAATCATAAACAACGCGGCGTTCGCAGCCCATGATCAAATCTAGATTACGTAAACCTACATCGAAATCAATCACAACAGTTTTATGACCACGTAGGGCTAAACCTGTTGCAAAAGATGCGCTTGTTGTAGTTTTACCTACACCACCTTTGCCTGACGTTACGACAACAATTTTGGCCACCGAATCCACTCCTATTTATGGTCATACGCCCCTAAAAGGGCTTATTTGGTGCTTTAAAACTCAATTAAATAAATTAAAACTGCAAGGCTTCAAATTCAAGTTCTTGCTTGTTATTTAAATAAATATGTACAGGCTTTTTGATCATATCTTTGGGAATATCATCTGCTACACAATAGGTTCCTGCAATCGAGATTAATTCTGCTTCTAAAGAATGACAGAAAATACGTGCTGCAGCTTGCCCACCTGCACCTGCAATGACTCTACCACGAGCATTGCCATAAATGTGAATATTTCCAGATGCAATTACTTCTGATCCACTATTCATGCCCGCATTTAAGATAATATCGCCTTGATCTTGGACCAAACATTGGCCTGTCCGCAAAATCTCATCATGATAAGAGGTGATATATGCATTCGATGTGTTTTTTTGTGGTGTTTGTATTGCAGCATTATCAGCTGTTTTTACAGGAGCATGATCAACCACTTGTTCTTTAGATGCCTTGATGCGCTGTAAGGGCTGATCGGCAGGTAGAACAGGGAACTGAATCGCCCGAGCTTCATCACCCAAAATGCCATCAATGACGGCCATCGGTTGTAAACCTAAATCAATTAAAAGCTGAATTAACGCAATCAGCTCTTGTTCTACGGTACTGTCAATAATGACGAGTGTACCGACATAAGAACCTTCATTCAGTGTACTACTCAGTTGCTGTCGGATTGCATTATGGTCATTAGTGTCAAAAGTCAGACGACTAAAATTCACCATTCTGCCCGTAATCCGTATATCAGCCATAATTTATCCTTCAGGGCTTTTTAAGCGCTCTATTGTGTTGAAGCATGTTGTAAATAAAAGCAAATGCTAGAACAAATTACACGAATTCTCTAGCTTGATTGGTAATTTTTCTTGTAATCATTCTGCTTTTTTATCCAATTGATCAGATTCTTGCAAAGTTTGCTGCCATTGTTTGACTTTTACCTGTTTTCGAATCGCTTCAAGGCTTTCAAATACGACAGATTCGACCAATTCTTCTAGGTAGTGATTATCAATATTCAGCTCACTGACTTGCTCTGCAATAAACTGGTAGTTTTCATTTGGTCTTTGCGCAGAGCCAACTGTAAAGGGTTCGATCAACCCTGCACTGATATTTTCTCCCAATCGTTGTCCAATACTTTGTATTTGTTGTTCGATCCGGCTGCCTACAATCGGGATTAGACGCAACAATTGGGTCAGTTCAGGGGTATCTTCAATGGCTTGATTGACAATAACGCCTACTTTTTGGGTGATCACGGGTTGCTGTTGTTGTAATGCGGTCGCCAAGGACTCTTGTAACATTGAGGTCAGTGTTACAGTAAACAGTTGGCGATGATGATCAACCAGATCATGAATAATTTTTTTATGACTGGAGCTGGTTTGCAATTCGTGTCGAATTCCATCAATCACGGTAATAACGACACGATCAGACAGCTCTTCCATCACCACGCGATAATAGAATAGAGCTTTGATACGAATGCCATCGGGAACAACTTTATAGCCGAGTTCATGTAAGCGATAAGCGATAATTCCTGCACGGAATAAACGCAGGAAACGTAAATGTGGAATAATGGCTAAGATTTCATACCAGTGGATAAAGGGGAAAAACCACCAACGCGCATGATGTTTTTGTGCTATTGAAATGATCCAGCGTATAACCAGTTCAACAATCAAAAAGATAATGAACCATGCTTCAGTGGTAATCACCCAAGGGTGTAAATGCGTGCGATAAAAATCAAGCACGCTGGAGAGATGGATAAAATTAAAAAACCATGCCCCAATATTACTCATCAGGAAAAAGTTCATGCCTAGGCAGAACAAGTTAAAAACTATAATAAACACCATGAAAATGTCATAGACGAGGAACAGTTTGAAGAACACGCTGTTCGGATTGACATAGTTATATTTAGAGTTTTGTCCTGAGTCCTGCTGGGTCATGTCTTTACTCAATTCCTGATGAGAATATTAATTATATTTTGCTTTCATTTGTGAAATCAGCTGATCTTTTTCAGTCCAGATTTGATCAACCCATTTTTGGAAACGTTCACGATAGACAGGATCATCTTCATAATTACCACCAAGGACCCAGTCTGGAATTTCTATTTTACGTAAATCGACAGCGATACGTGAGACATCTCCCAACCAGAACTCACCATAACCAGGTGCACCATCAGGATAGACAATGGTCATATCCACCAAGGCATCAATTTTATCCCCCAGAATATTGAGTGCTAAAGCAAGGCCACCCGCTTTGGGTTTGAGTAGATTCTGAAAAGGGGATTGCTGTGCAGCATGTTTTTCAGCAGTAAAGCGGGTGCCTTCTAAATAATTTAATAATGTAAACGGTTGACTCAGCAGCTGTTCACAGGCTTTGCGTGCTTCCAGCATATCGCGAGATTTCAGCTCTGGATTTTTTGCAATTTGTTCTTTGCTATGACGTTTCATCATCGGAAAGCCCAAAATTTTGAAGGCTTGTCCCACAAAAGGAATAAAAATAAGTTCCCACTTGGTAAAGAAACGGGTAAGCGGCATGCGGGTTAAACCAAAATACTGATTCACCGTAGTATCGACCCAGCTTTGATGATTACACATCATCAAGTATCGCCCCTGCAAATTCAGATCAAGTTGTTCATCAATACTGATGTCCCAGTGTAAATTTGGCAGAACATGGTCAATTAACCAGTTATTTACCGCCAACCAACTATTGGTAATTTGAATATTGGTTTCATCTACTTTGGCCGATTTTTTAAATAATTTGGTTAAACCGAGTGCCAGTACGGGCGGACCATGAAAAAAGGTACTGCCTGTAATCACGGAACTAACAGTTAATCCTTTACTGACTTTTTGCAATAGGGATGCTTTTTTATTAGCGGTAGCCATAAATCGAACCTTGAGTGCATATGTTTGAAAAAAGAGATGTTCCAACTATAAACAACAGATGTTGAAATACAACTGTATATTTTCAGATATTGACATTTTTTATATATTCAAAAGCGTACATCGGTTTTTATTGGTAAAAGATAGAGGCTTTCTTGTCAAGGTCGCATGTAAATCGCATATTTTTATTATGTGATTTAAGTCTCATTATTATTTTATTCTGCGAATAGCACAACAATGAAGAAATTGTGTTGGCTTGATCAAGTAAAATGCATCAAAATATTACAAAACTACAAATAAAGTGTTTATTATTAACAAAAAATCAATGGTCTAGCGCCATTTTCTCATTCATCATTTGTCCAGACAACAAAATACATAGACAGGAGCAACGCAATGCGTGCATTAGTAATTTCAACACTCGTAGGGGCTGGATTGGTACTTTCTGGTTGCCAAACTACTGGTAATAACATCGGTGGCGTGGAATACGACAAATCTGCTTTAGGTGCATTAATTGGTGCAGCAGCAGGTTACGGTGTATCTAAGGGTAACGCAAATACAAGTAAGCAAAATAACCGTGCTGCAGCAATTGGTGCGGTACTTGGTGCAGCTGGTGGTTTATATCTCGATAATAAAGAGAAAAAATTACGTGAACAAATGGCGGGTACTGGTGTAGAAGTTGGTCGTAATCCAGATGGTTCTGTTCAATTAATCATGCCAGGCAGCATTACGTTTGATACTAACAAATCAAACATCAAACCTAACTTCTACGGTACTTTAAACAAAGTAGCACAAACTTTAGGTGAAGATAACAAGAGTGCGATCCTTGTAACAGGTTATACAGATAACACGGGTAATGATTCAATCAACATCCCATTATCTCAAGCGCGTGCTCAATCAGTGAAAAACTACTTAGCTGGTCAAGGTGTTTCATCTAGCCGTATCGATGCGCAAGGTTATGGTTCTTCTAATCCAATCGCTTCAAACGCGACTGCTGCTGGTAAAGAGCAAAACCGCCGTGTAGAAATCAGCATTTATGCTAAACAGTAATTTTTACTGATTTCAAAAAGCCACCTTCGGGTGGTTTTTTTATTGCAAAACAAAATAGGCGACAAGCTACGGCGTGTTATTTAGATAAGGCATCATAATTTATACATATCGCTAGATTTACTATTGGGATTCTAAAACAGAGATGTCTATAATTGTGCTCGAAAAATTAGGCTCGGAAACGAGAGAGGTATAAACCATGTCATCTGCCAGTCAACTTAATGACAAGCAACTTGAGGCCATGAAATATGTTCAGGGGCCATTGTTGGTACTTGCAGGGGCAGGTTCAGGTAAAACCTCTGTAATTACCCGAAAAGTCGCTTTCTTAGTACAACAGTGTGGTATTCCTGCCTATCGTATTACGGCTATGACCTTTACCAATAAAGCGGCACGTGAAATGAAAGAGCGTGTCGGAAAGTTACTCTCACGTGAAGAAGCAAAAGGGCTTTCGGTCTCGACTTTCCATACTTTCGGTTTAAATTTACTCCGCCTCGAATTAAAACATTTACCGCTTAAAAATAATTTTTCGATTTTAGATGCCGATGACTGCAAACGAATCTTGATGGATTTGATGCAGCGTGACAATTTATCGGGTGCTGAGAGTAAAGAGTTGTTAGCCAAGGCGATGAAGAAAATTTCCGACTGGAAAAATGATCTGATCGTTCCTGAACAAGCTCACTCAACTTGTGAAACGGTTGAAGACGTCCAGTTTGCACATCTATATCAGCTTTACGAACGTAACTTACGTGCTTATAACGCCGTAGACTTTGATGACTTGATCGTGATGCCAACACGTTTGCTTCAGGAAAATGCCGAAGTGCGCGACAAGTGGCAGAACCGTGTCCGTTATTTATTGGTGGATGAATATCAAGACACCAACACGGCACAATATACCTTGGTAAAGCTGTTGGTTGGGGTCATGGGGCAGTTTACCGCTGTAGGTGACGATGACCAATCCATCTATGCTTGGCGTGGTGCAAAGCCTGAAAATATGGCGTTGTTAAAAGACGATTTCCATAATCTTAAAGTGATTAAGCTGGAGCAGAATTATCGCTCAACCAGCCGTATCCTAAAAGCGGCCAATGCCGTGATTGAAAATAATCCGCATATTTTTGATAAGAAATTATGGAGTGATAAAGGTCATGGCGAAACCATTCGTGTCATCACCTGTTTGAATGATGATGATGAAGCAGAACGTGTGGTGAAAGATTTGATCACGCATAAGCTAATGAATGGTAAAAACTGGAAAGATTATGCGGTGCTATATCGTGGTAACTTCCAAGCGCGTGTGATTGAAACCCAACTGCGTCAGATGCAAATTCCGTATAAGTTGTCAGGCGGGCAGTCTTTCTTCGCACGTGCCGAGATTAAGGATGTGATGAGCTATTTACGTCTCATTATTAACCCTGAAGATGATAGTGCCTTCTTGCGTATTATCAATACGCCAAAACGTGCTATTGGCCCAGTGACGCTAGAGAAACTCGGTTTATTTGCCCAAGAAAATACCTTGTCTTTATTGACGGCTTCTTCAGATCAACGTTTAAGTATGGTGTTACCGAAAAAAGCAGCAACACAATTACATGAGTTTGCTGATTTTATTGCGACCTTCACCCGCGAATTGCTTGATGATGATGAGCCGATGCCGAAAGTTCGTCAGATGATCAACGAAGCTGGCTATATTGACTATATTCGTGAACAGGCGGCGACTCCAGCACAGGAGAAGACCAAACTCGACAGTATTGAAAGCTTATATAGCAGTATTCAAAATTTGTTGAATCGTACTGATGATGTCGATGAGAAAAATATTGAAAGTGTGATTCGTAAACTGGTACTGCTGGATATGCTTGAGCAGCAGCAGGAAGAAGAAGATACCGATAAAGTGAACTTACTAACCTTGCATGCAGCCAAAGGTTTGGAGTTCCCTTATGTGTATATGATTGGCTTAGAAGAAGAGTTATTGCCACATAAGAACTCGATTGCATCGGAAACTATCGAAGAAGAACGCCGTTTGATGTACGTGGGCATTACCCGCGCGCGTCAGGGTTTGACTTTGACCTTGGCAGAGCAACGTAAGAATGGCGGACAAATGCGTCAAATGACGCCAAGCCGTTTCTTGGATGAAATGCCGCAAGATGATTTGGAGTGGCATGGTCGTAAAAAGAAACTGGCACCGAATGTCGATCCAAAAGAACAAGCTCAGCAATACCTTGCCAATTTAAAAGCATTGTTGAAACGTTAAGAAATTGTAAGTAGGAAATTTTAATGAAAGTTCAAGTTAAAGTATTAGATGCCCGTTTAGGTCAAGAGTGGGCATTGCCTTCTTATGCAACCACAGGTTCAGCGGGTTTAGATTTACGTGCATGTCTTGATGAAGCAATTGACATCGCTGCTGGTGAAACCGTTTTAGTGAAAACAGGTTTGGCGATCTATATTGAAGATCCAAATTTTGCCGGTTTGATTTTGCCGCGTTCAGGCCTCGGCCATAAACATGGGATTGTGTTGGGTAACTTGGTGGGTTTGATTGATTCTGATTATCAGGGAGAGCTGATGGTATCGGTTTGGAACCGCGGACAGAATACTTTCCGTTTAGAACCTGGCGAGCGTTTAGCACAATATGTATTGGTTCCTGTGGTACAGGCCGAGTTTGAACAAGTGAGCGAATTTGTTGCGACTGAACGTGGCGCTGGTGGGTTTGGACACACTGGAAAACAATAAGCTTTTTAGTAATTATCACTTTAAATGCAATGTTTTGCTGAAAAACGTTGCATTTTTCATATTGATTGTTGCCTCGATATATATTACAAAGCAGCTGATTCATTATTTTAATTTTTCTGAATAAGGGTTAATTAATTTCTTCATAGTTTCTGCTTTTTTTATGGATCATAAGATTATAAAAATAGGGGCTTGCAGTGAATATACAACATACATTTCCGCTGAATATTTTCCGTGCTTATGATATTCGTGGAAAGCTGAGTAATTTAACACCGAATATTATTAGCTCGATTGCTTATGCTTTAGCTGCGCAATATCTAAATGCTGAACAGACACATGTGGTGATTGGTTATGATGCACGTTTAACCAGCCCAGCTTATGCAAATATCATCCAACATATCTTTGAGCAGCAAGGCTTAGCGGTTACCAATATTGGCTGTTGCTCATCGCCAATGATGTATTACATTGCCCGTGATTTTGGTGGTAATGGGATTATGGTGACAGCGAGCCATAATCCAAAGTCTGATAATGGAATTAAATGGATTTTAAAAGGTGAACCGCCGACACCAGACATTATTCAACAAGTCGGGCAATTCGCACAAATTTCTTTAATTCATCGTGATGATTCATTGTATTCAGCTCATACGGCACATCAGATTATCTCTAAATACTGTTTGCAATATCAGCATTCATTACTGACTGATATTCAACTAGCACGTCCATTAAAAGTGGTTCTAGATGGATTAAATGGTTCAGCAGGGCGTTGTGCCAAAATGGTTTTAGAAAAATTAGGCTGTACGGTGATTGCTTTACGCTGTGAGGCCAACGGCCATTTTCCAGACCATGCCCCAGATCCATCCCACGCTGAGCATTTATCCAAATTACAAGCCACAATTGTGGCTGAAAAAGCCGATCTTGGGATTGCTTTAGATGGTGATGGCGATCGTGTGGTTTTACTGGACGAAAATGCGCACATCATTAGCCCCGATCGTTTATTGTCATTATTTGCGCAGATCTGCTTGCAGCAACATCCACACAAAGAAATTGTCTTTGATGTCAAGTGTTCGCGTATGGTGGCAGATACGGTGCAGCGCTTAGCTGGACAAGCCAAAATGATCCGTACAGGGAGTAGTTTTTTACGTGCTTACCTATCTCAATCTCAAGGTACGGCGGTCTTTGGCGGTGAATATGCTGGACATTATGTGTTTAATGATGGTCGTGGCTTTGGCTATGACGATGGATTATATGCCGCATTGAGAGTGATGGAATATCTGACACAATCTAGCGCAGCCAGTTTATCTGAATTATTGGCGGATTACCCAGAACGTTATTGTACTGAAGATACTTATATCAGTACCCATGACGCCAATCCAAAGCAGGTTTTAAATGATATTGAAATTTTAAGTCATCAATTCGGTGCGCGTTTAAGTAAAATTGATGGTGTAAGACTTGATTTTGACGATGGATTTGGCATTATTCGAGCATCAAATACTGGCGAATATTTTACCGTGCGGTTTGATGCAGATAATCAAAGCCGATTAATTGAAATTCGCCAGACCTTTGTTTCTATGTTGCAAATGCAATATCCGCAGATCGCACAAGAACTCGCACAGGCTTAATAAGGAGAGACGCATGCCACATGAGCATATCGGCATTGATAAAGCAAAAATTTTGATCGAAGCTTTGCCGTATATCCAACGTTTTGCAGGAAAAACGCTGGTTGTAAAATATGGTGGTAATGCGATGACTGATCCTGAATTGGAAAGCTCATTTGCCCGTGACATTGTGTTGTTAAAGACCGTTGGTTTAAACCCGATTGTGGTGCATGGTGGTGGTCCACAAGTGGATTCATTGCTAAAACGCTTAGGACAAGAGTCTGATCGTATTGATGGCATGCGTGTGACCGACCAAGCGACCATGGAAGTGGTCGAAATGGTGTTGGGTGGTAGTGTCAATAAATCGATCGTGAATCTGATTAATAAACATGGTGGTCGTGCCATTGGTTTAACCGGTAAAGACGGTAATTTACTGCGTGCACGTAAATTATTGATGGAAAAACAGGAAGCTGACGGCTCTATTTCGCAAATTGATTTGGGCATGGTTGGTGAAGTGACTGGCGTAAAAACTGATGTACTAGAAATGTTTACCCAAAGTGATTTCATTCCAGTAATTGCACCATTGGGTGTGGATGAAGAAGGCAATACCTATAACATCAATGCGGATCTTGTAGCGGGTAAAGTTGCAGAAGCACTTGGCGCTGAAAAGCTGATTTTACTGACCAATATCACAGGAGTATTGGACGAAAATAAAAATCTATTGACTGGTCTAAGCACACAAGAAGTTGATCGTCTGATCGAAACAGGCGTGATTTATGGCGGTATGATTCCAAAAGTGGGCTGTGCGCTTGATGCGGTTAAAGGCGGTGTAGTTAGTGCGCATATTGTGGATGGTCGTGTACCACATGCAAGCCTATTAGAGATTTTTACCGATCATGGGGTTGGTACATTGATTACCAACCGCGCCAAACATTAATTCACTCTATTGATTTGAAAAGAGACCTTGAACGGTCTCTTTTTTCGTCATCAGTTGTTCATGTTTTAGTCATCGCAATGTCATTTAAGCGCTTTAAGGTGAATCTAGCCATAAGGAGCTTTCATTATGCTAGAAAAATTAAATCAATATCGCCAGACATTGACTTTACCTTTACGCCACAAACCAGCTCAAAATCAATTCCGTTTTGAATGGGTGGATAATTTAAAAGAATTACAAGAAGTACAACGCTTTAGAGCGACACAATTCAGCCATCAATTTGGGATGCGCTTTGAAGACGGTTTAGATCAAGACCTATATGATTTCGGTTGTGAGCACGCGGTATTACGTGAAAAGTGGACAGGCGAAATCGTAGCCTATACACGGCTTAAATTGTTCCAAGGCCATGAAATCGGGCAGAGCTATAGTGCTCAAGAATTTGAAATTGTCCCGCATTTATCTCATTTACCAAGTGTCTTAGAAATTGGACGTACTTGTGTACACCCTAAATTTCGCTCCGGTAAAGCGCTCTCAATGCTCTGGTTGAATCTGACGCCTAAAGTACTGTGGTCGATGCGTGCCAAGTATTTGATGGGCTGTGTCAGCATTCATTTAGAAGATAATTTGGCGCGTGCCTACTATACCCATCGCCAGATTCAACAGTTGGGTGATCATCAGACGATTGATATCCGCTCAAAACGTAGCTTTGAACCAGAACGTCCTGACTATAGTTTTCCACAAGATGAGCGGATGCCAAAGCTTTTCCAAACCTATTTGGGCATGCAGTCGAGATTGTCAAAACAAGCATTTTATGATGAAGATTTTAAATGCTTGGATTATTTCGTTTTCCTTGAAGTGAATAAGATTGCGACCTCTTTTGTGATGAATAAAATGGTGCAACGGTAGTAAGGTTTTGTTGATACTACAACCTTGCATTGCGTTATCGGCTAAAACAACATAATCAATGCATGAAATACCTACTATGCTGGCTCTTATCAAGTTTCATACTGACGTTTAGGGCTGTTTTAGCAATAACCCTACGGGACAGGGATATTTTTTGCCGCTACGTCGTTATGTCTTGTTCATTTAGAGTCACTAAATTTTACAAGCCCTGCCTCGTATCAGTTAAAAATATCCTCTGTCGCAATGAGAGCTATTGCTCGTAAAGTGTAATATCAACAGAACCTCTTATCATTCTTAATCTAATAGTGAGCACATATTGAGATTTACAAGGCATCTCTCCCTCATGCACAATAGGCATAGATGTTAGATAGTTAAAAGATATGTGCCAGCTATTAGGAATGAATTGCGCCACCCCGACAGATATTACTTTTTCTTTTCGTGGGTTTTCACAACGCGCAGGAGTGACCTCTGACCACTGTGATGGTTTCGGGATCGCTTTTTTTGAAGATAAGGCCTGCCGATTATTTGTGGATAATCAATCTGCGGTTGAATCTCCTATTGCTGATTTAATCCGTAATTATCCAATCAAGTCTCGTAATGTCATTGCGCATATTCGTAAAGCGACTCAAGGTAAAATCAATTTAGAAAATTCACATCCTTTTTTGCGTGAGTTATGGGGCAGACATTGGATTTTTGCCCATAATGGCGATTTACATGATTTCAAACCTGCGTTAAGTGGTCGTTTCGAGCCGGTAGGTAATACCGATAGTGAACTGGCATTTTGCTATTTACTGGATCAATTTGTTGAAGCCTTTGGTTATACCGAACCCAGTCTAGAAGAAATCTTTGCGCTGCTACAGCAAATTGCCCCGCAGATTGCAGAGCACGGCACATTTAATTTTTGTTTATCAAATGGCAAGGCGCTATTTAGTTATGCCACAACAAAACTGCATTGGTTAGTCCGTGAATATCCATTTCGACCTGCCCATTTGATTGATCTCGATGTTGAAGTCGATTTTAGTCAAGTCACCACACCAGAAGATCGCGTTGCAGTGATCACAACAGAGCCTTTAACGCATAATGAAGCATGGACAGCATACCAAGCAGGGGAAATGATTTTATTTCAGCACGGTAAACCGATTCTGCATGCTTTAACACGCGTTGAGCGGTTAATCCGCGAAGCAGAAAACCCAGCCTTAAAACGCGTGACCAAAGCGGACCAGTATTGAAGTAGCTCAATGGATAAAAGAGAACTCATCGCTCAACTGATTGCTTTAGATTTACCCAAAGATGAGTATGTGGTTGTCGGTGGTGGCGTATTAACCGCACATCATATCCGTGATACAGCGGATATTGATCCTGTGGTAAGCCCAGATTTGTTTTGTCATTTACAGGTGACTTGGAACCAGAAAATTCGCCCAAATGGAAAAATTGGACTTTATCAGGGCTGTTTTGAAGCCTATTTAGATGTGAACTGTGGTGACAGTCAGGAAAGTTTTCAAACCCTATTGGCAAGTTCTGAGTTGATTGCCGGAATACATTTTATGCATTTATCTACCCTCGCTGAATTTAAACGAAATTATGGGCGGAATAAGGATTTATCCGATTTAAATTTAATAGCAGAGTTTCAAAACAATAAATAAGACTATTTTGCTTGGATTTTTTTAATTTTAAAATTATTTTTTATAAAAATTAGATAGATATTTTTTCTTGTTGGTTAAAAAATACTTGAGTGTTTTGATCGGTTAAAATATTTAAATAAATATAAAACAAGGGTTTAATTTATTTTCTTTATCAATAGTTAAAATCTGACAAAAATGCTGTGTTTTTATTTAGTTGCTTTGCCGATATTATATCCTTATTCAATAAATCAAATATGGTTTGGGGTTCGATATGGGTATGAAATGGTCTGTCGAATATAATACAGGAATCGAGGTGATCGATGATCAGCATCGTCGTATTCTAGATTATATTAATGAAATTGATGAATTAAATGAGGGTGATGATCGGGCAAAATTAAAAGGTATCTTGGATAATATCATTGACTATACCCAGTCCCATTTTACCTTTGAAGAAAGCTTACAAGAAGAAGCAAACTATAAATATCGTGTACCACATAAACGTGTACATGACTTATTTATCAAGAAGATAGAGACTTATCGTCAACGTTTTGAGTTGGGGCAAGAAATTGATAGTGAGCTGCATGAAGCGCTATCAAAATGGTTGATCAACCATATCCGTCATGATGATGCGGATTATGTGGGTGCTGTAAAAGAAAATATGATCGGAATCATTAAAGAAAATGAAAAGAAAAAAGGGAAAAACTGGTTCTCTCGTTTCTTCTCATAATAATAAGACAATAATAAAAGATCCCTTATGATAAAAAATAATAAGGTGTGGTATGAGTGAACATAAGGGGTCTACTTAATAATATAATAATTCGTGCGCAGCAAATCATCGTAAGGTGATTTGCTTCTTTCTTTCGATATCTTTTGTTTTGATTTTCAGGCGTGAGAAAGGCAAAATAGATTGAATATTTCATTGCAAACTCCATAAAGCGCAATGAGTTCAAAGATTTTTCAAGGAATGCATTATGCAGGACACAACTCTGTCACGCTGGCTGGCACCAGTGATGGCGTTTTGCCTATCTTTTGTCATGATTACCACATTGGCACCGACTGTTGGCATCCAGATTGATCGTCAATTCGATTTCTGGCTACTGTGGTTAGGTACCATGATTTTATTAGCATTACCTATCGGTTATCTTGAAATTGCTTTAGCGAAACGTTCACAAACGACTGCATTACAGGCGCTTTCCAGCTTAACGCGTGATGCAGATGCGTCACCAAGATGGCGTATCGTAGGATGGTTGGCGGTTGTTTTTGTCCCATTCTTTGCCGGCAGCATGTTGATGACGGCAACACAGGTGACGAGTCAACAACTTGGCTTAGATATTTCTAGCCAAATCGTTTTTGCGATTTTTGCAGTTGTGGCCTTAGCACTGTCTTTTATTCCTCGTCAGTTTTTAATCGCTTTAACCATGCTTGGCGTACTCGCTGCATTTGTACTTGCCAATGTAATGGGAACCCATTTACAAGCATGGCATTGGACGGGTGTCGAGTTTAAGGAGTGGGGCAATGCGACGGTACTTGCTTTAGTCGCAAGTGGTTTAGGTCTGGGTCTATACTGGCAGAGCAGTTTAGCCGTAGTAAAGCAACAAGAGGCTGCGACAACTGCGGTATTGCCGATTTGGGTGGCACAACTGCTTGCGGTGATCGCCTTTGGCTTCTTCTCAGTTCAGACACAACTTCCTGCCTTGGTATGGGTGTTTGCTGCAACAATGTCTGCTGCCTTATTAATTCAATTTGCTAAAGAGCAATTGGCACAGCGTCAGCTTGCGCTAGTGATTCAATGGCTGATTTTGCTGGCGGCAATTGCTGTTTGGGCGGTGCCACAAGTCGAGCAAATTTTTAATACGCTATTAATTCTATGGGGACTGGTGATTTGCCTGATTTATGCATTGTTTGCTGGTTGGATCATGAAGATTAGCCATCTGCGTAAAGCCATGGGCTTTAGCAATGAGCTGTTTTATAACCTCTGGCGTATTGCCATCCGTATCGTGTTGCCACTTTCGATTGTGGTGGCAATGATCGCGGTGCTTGGGCAAGTGTTGTAATGGAACAGGCTCAACAGGTTTGGGTGGCTTATGCATCACCCGAGCAGCAATTTCATATCGCAGTTCGCTTTAATGAGGGTATGACGGCGCAACAGGCCATTGATGCCAGTGGCTTAGCCGATAAGGTGAGCTTACCAGAGGTTTTGCATTTGGGGATATTTGGTAGCAAGATTGAAGCAGATACCGTATTGCATGCGGGTGACCGTGTTGAGATCTATCGTGCGCTTACCATTAACCCAAATGATATTCGGCGTAAGCGGGCAGCAAAGAATCCGGTCGGGCGGTTTATCAAAGGCAATCGCTTTAGACCATCAAGCTGATAAATAAAACCCCTCACGATTGAATCGATGAGGGGTTTCTTTTTACGGGAAAGCCGTTATAGTGGTGGCGCAGTCAAAATCGCTTCTTTTGATGCCGGTAAACCAGGTTGTGATTCTGGAATCGTATCTAAGCCTTCTAGACGTTCGACATTACCATTCGCATCAAAATAAACTTTTAAATGTTGACCGTGAGCCGCAGGTATTTTTGCTTTTTTCGCATAAGTACCTGGGATATAGTTGTAGATGTAGTCCCAACGTTGTGGATTCAGTGGATCTGTCACTGTTGGACTACCAAGCAAGAAACGGACTTGCTGAAAGCTCATGCCCACTTGTACTTGAGAAGCTTGTGCTTTGGTTAATGGTGTTCCCTGTGGAATATCGACTTTATAAACACCAAAGACTGAACAACCGCTAAGTACTGAAGTGACGAACAACGCCAGCATGATTTTTTGCATTTTGCTACACTATCCTGATAAATGATGATGCATTTGGTTCAAGGATAGATCATACTGCATCTAAACTCTATTGCCTATTCCAACTTAAGATTTGTTGAGAGACCTTTTTTTATGCCGATTTCCAATCAAGACTTACGCAAAGCTGGACTTAAAGTTACCCTTCCTCGTATTAAGATTTTGGAATTATTAGAAAATTCAAAACAACATCATTTAAGTGCTGAAGATATTTATAAAACCTTGCTTGAACAAGGTGAAGATGTTGGCTTAGCGACGGTTTACCGTGTGTTAACACAATTCGAAGCTGCGGGTATTATTCAGCGTCATCATTTTGAAAACAATCACTCGGTTTTTGAAATCATGCAGGAAGATCATCATGATCACCTTGTTTGCTTAAACTGTAATAAAGTTATTGAATTTACAAATGATATTATCGAGAAAGAGCAACATTCAGTTGCAGACCAACATGGTTTTGCCTTAACTGGACACTCTTTAAACTTATACGGTTACTGCAGTGATGCAGAATGCCAAGAGGCTTATCGTAAAAAATAAGCGCGATTGCGTTAAAACCAAAAAGTTCACGAAAATTGAACAAATAAAAAAGGGAAGGTTACAAAAACCTTCCCTTTTTTAATGGCTTAATTTGAATTACTGGCCATCGAAGGTGATATTGCGGCTGGCACTTAATAACTGGTCTGCGCCTTCTTCTGACAGTTTAATGGTGAGGCGTAGGTCATTTGGCGAGTCTGCGTGTTTCAAGGCATCTTTATAAGTAATCTGACCTGCTTTATAAAGGTCGAATAGGGCTTGGTCAAAGGTTTGCATACCCAATTCGCGTGAACGTTTCATCAGATCTTTAATCTCATGAATTTCACCTTTACGGATATAATCCGCCAAAAGTGGTGTATTGATCAAAATCTCAATCGCAGCACGACGTGAATTACCATCCGGTGTTGGAATCAACTGCTGTGCGACGAGCGCTTTTAAATTCAGCGACAAATCCATATACAATTGACTATGACGGTCTGCTTCAAAGAAGTGAATAATACGATCCAGTGCTTGGTTAGCGTTGTTGGCATGTAGGGTCGCGAGTACCAAGTGACCTGTTTCGGCGAAAGCGATGGCATAGTCCATGGTTTCACGTGAACGAATCTCACCAATCAAGATTACGTCAGGCGCCTGACGGAGTGTATTCTTCAGCGCAATCTCAAATGAATCGGTATCAATCCCGACCTCACGCTGTGTCACGATACAGCCAGCATGTTGATGCACAAATTCGATCGGGTCTTCAATGGTGATGATATGACCTTTGGAATTTTGATTACGGAAACCAATCATTGACGCAAGAGACGTCGATTTACCTGTCCCTGTTGCACCTACAAAAATGATGATGCCACGTTTGGTCATCGCCAATTCTTTGAGTACTTCTGGCAGTTTTAGATCATCCATGCTTGGAATATGGGTTTCAATCTTACGCAGTACCATGCCTGGCATATCACGTTGCTGAAAAGCACTGACACGGAAACGAGCAGTCTTTTCACGGTTCATGATCGCGAAGTTACATTCACGTGTGTCTGCAAATTCTTTACGCTGCTTGTCGGTCATAATGGATTGCACCAGTTGACCTACAATTTCCCCTGAAAGTTTCGATTTGGAAACAGGCACGATCTGCCCGTTAATTTTCATTGAAGGTTCAACATCCGCAGTGACAAATAAGTCCGATGCATTTTGTTGAATCATCAAATTGAGTAAATCATTAAAGTCCATGATATTTCTCTAATCCATTTATTTTTATAGGAATGATTCAGGTTGTTTGGCCACAGTACGTGCAGTTTGAGGGCTAATTAAGCCTTTAGACACCAGTGTTTTTAGGCTTTGATCCAAAGTGGTCATTCCGTAGTTGGCACCTGTTTGGATCGCAGAATACATTTGTGCGACTTTGTTTTCACGGACAAGGTTACGAATCGCAGGAATACCGATCATGATTTCATGTGCAGCCACACGACCACCACCATTCTTTTTCAATAGTGTTTGAGAAATCACGGCTTGTAGAGATTCAGATAGCATGGCACGTACCATGTCTTTTTCTTCTGCTGGGAATACGTCGATGACACGGTCAATGGTTTTCGCCGCAGAGGTGGTATGTAGTGTGCCAAACACCAAGTGACCTGTTTCCGCAGCTGTAAGCGCCAGGCGAATGGTTTCTAAGTCACGCATCTCACCGACCAAAATAATGTCAGGGTCTTCACGCAGTGCTGAACGAAGTGCTGCATTAAAGCCGTGGGTATCGCGATGAACTTCACGTTGGTTGATTAGACATTTTTTCGATTGGTGTACAAATTCAATTGGATCTTCGACGGTTAGAATATGGTCATAACGATTTTCGTTAATATAGTCGATCATCGCTGCAAGGGTGGTGGATTTACCCGAACCCGTTGGACCTGTCACAAGCACAATTCCGCGTGGATAATCACAGATCTCTTTGAAAATTGTGCCGAGTCCTAAATCTTCCATGGTCAACACTTTAGATGGAATGGTACGGAACACTGCACCTGCGCCACGGTTCTGGTTAAATGCGTTGACACGGAAACGGGCAATATTCGGTACTTCAAATGAGAAGTCAGTTTCTAAATCTTCTTCAAAGTCACGACGTTGTTTATCATTCATAATGTCGTACACCAAGCGATGTACATCTTTATGTTCAAGTGCTGGTAAGTTAATACGACGAACTTCACCATCCACACGAATCATAGGAGGCATACCCGCTGAAAGGTGTAAATCGGAAGCACCGTTTTTAACTGAAAAGGCGAGTAGTTCTGTAATATCCATAATTTCCCCGAAACAAACTAAAATGTCTCATTATTTTGTAGAATAATATAAGGCTTTCATTCGGGCTTACCAACACCTTAAAGAATGGAAAGCAAAAAAAGATTTCGTAAATGAGAACTGTGTCAATGAATCAATCGCAACAAGCCCGCCAATCTGTTTTAAATCAAATAGAACAAGCCTGTCAGCGTGTTCAACGTGATCCTGCGACTGTACAATTGTTGGCTGTTTCAAAGACTCATCCAAGTGACAGCCTTCGCGAAATGTATGCAGTTGGGCAGCGTTGTTTTGGTGAAAACTATTTACAGGAAGCGTTAGGAAAAATTGAGGAATTAAAAGAACTAGAAATCGAATGGCATTTTATTGGACATGTGCAGCGTAATAAAACCAAACATTTGGCTGAGAAATTTGACTGGGTGCATGGGGTTGATCGTTTGATCATCGCTGAGCGTTTATCTGGTCAGCGTTTAGATGCTCTACAACCCTTGAATATTTGTTTGCAAGTGAATATTGATGGACAAGATTCTAAAGATGGTTGCCAACCTGCTGAGGTTGCTGAATTGGTTCAGCACATCAGCCAGCTTCCAAATATCCGTTTACGTGGTTTGATGGTGATTCCTGCACCCGAAAATCATACTGCATTTGCTGACGCGAAAGTGCTATTCGAGCAAGTAAAAGCTCAACATGCACAGCCGCAAGACTGGGATACCTTGAGTATGGGCATGTCCGCTGATCTAGACGCTGCAATTGCGGCGGGTTCAACTATGGTGAGAGTAGGAACTGCATTATTCGGAGCACGGGATTATTCAAACTAATATAGGGCGAATTGAATAAAGAGCCGTAGAGATAAATAACAAATTACAATTATATAAAATATCTCTGCTGCTGAAAAAAACGGCATAAATTACAATGACGTGTTTATTCATTTATATTCAACCTGAATATAAATGAATCACGATTATTTTTACAAAGATAAAAATTGAATTTAGGATCACGTTTAAAATGAAAAAACTGTATTTTTTAATCTCTTTTATTTTATGTCTATTTTTAGCAGCGTGCAGTAAAAAACAGAGTGATGTGGCTGCAGAGGCTGCAGATAGTCATGCGAATGCTCAAGTGGCTGTAGATGAGAAACTGGGTACCAAATGGGGCGATGAGATTAGCTCACATGTGACCGAGGTGAATTTAAGCCGTTTAACCGAGCAACCGATTGCTGAATCACAAGTCCGTTATGCCAATAAACAATATCAAGGCAAGACCGTTAACAGTATTTCGTTGGCAGCAGGGAAAATTAGTTTTTCTATTGTTGATGATACTGATCAACCCTTTGCTTTATCTCGTGATGGTCAAAACTATTATCTCTCAGCAAAAGATGGTCAAAGCTACCAATTAAAATATGAAAACCATACCGATAACACCTATGAAGTGGTGGCAAGTGTTGATGGAATTGATGTTTTAGATGGCAGTGCCGCCTCACGAAATAATGCAGGTTATGTGCTGCATCCGCACAGTGAAATTACCATAGAAGGTTTCCGTAAGAGTGACTCGGCTGTTGCTTCTTTTACCTTTAGTAAGCCTGAAGATGCGTATGCGGCAAACTCGGATAATGGCTCAATTCAGAATACAGGCATTATTGGAACAGCGATTTATCAAGTTGAATCACTGAAATCTGCTGATGCAGCCGCAGAAGAAGAACCGTCGAAATATGCGCCTCCACCGAAGGCTTTCCCAGCTGATAAGAATGAATAATGGATGAAAACATCCCTTTAAGATTGGTTATCTTGAAGGGATTATTATTCTCGAAGTTATTTACTCGAGGCATTTTAATGTTTCGATGAAGTTTTTAAAATCATGAAGATTTTGATCAGCTGTTGTTGAGGAAATCGCTGGATTGGGATGAAAGAAAATGGTTTTCATCCCGACAGCCCGTGCACCTTGTATGTCTGCCAGTTCATTATCTCCGACAAAGATACAATTTTTTGGGTGAACACCAAGCTGCTGACAAGATAATAGAAAAATTGCGGGATCTGGTTTTCTGAGTCCGACTGCCTCGGAAACAATGATGCTAGAAAAGAATTCAGCCAGACCTAGGGCATAAAAATTATGTTCTTGAAAGGGTGTTCTGCCATTAGATATTAATCCAATTAAATAGCCTTGCTGTTTTAATTGGATGATGATGTTTTCTACATGTTCAAAGCAGCATGAGAATTTATTAAAATCGCGAATATAACTGGTTAAAAGTATTTCTTTAGAATGATGTTGAATTGAAAATTCATGAATCAGATTTTCATAAACATGATCTTTCCAAACTTTGCCATTATCATCTAATTCAAGAAAGCGTTGGATAAATTTTTCTCTGTCATCGGCAGGCACCAATTGAAAGAAATTAACCTGCCAAGTAAGGAATTTTATTAAGGATGTGGTTCGATCCAGTAAGGTTTGATCAAGGTCGAAAATAACCGCTTTTTTCTGATTCATTTGATTTAAGCATTGTGATTATTTAATCATCATAATGCTTTAACCAACAATTTCAATCCGACTCGATCCTGACCCAATTGGCTGTACCTGAATTTGTACAGGAATACGTTCATGCATTTCCTGAATGTGCGAGATCAACACCACTTTACGCCCTTGGCTTTGTAATTGATCCAGCGCATTCATCACCATATGCAACGAAGAAGCATCCAGCGTCCCAAAACCTTCATCAATAAATAGCGATTCGATTTTCATGGAACCAGAGGCCATATTGGCAATTGCCAAGGAAATTGCAAGGGCAGTGAGGAAGGACTCACCACCAGACAGTGAAGCCACGGAACGAGTTTCTCCATCCATATCATGGTCAATGATGGCTAGGCTGAGGGAGTTATCCAAACGTTTTAAAGTATAACGCTGTGACAACATGCTGAGTTGTTGGTTGGCATATTCAAGCAGAATATCCAGATTATATTGCTGGGCCAAATCACGGAAATCTTTACCCTTAGAATCACCAATCAAACTGGAAATTTTATTCCAACGGTGTTCCTGCTGCTGAATCTGTTGGATTTGCTCTGCAAATTGCTTTTGCTTGGCAACATTTTGCTGATGTAGTTCCAATTTCAGTTTGAACTGATCGCGTTGTTCAGCTTGCTGCTGTAAGTTCTCATGATTGAGATGGATATGCTCAAGCAACTGGGTATATTCGATGGATGGCTGTTGTTGCTGATGCATCTGTAATTGGTCTTGCAGCGTTTTTAGAGCAGAGGCGGCCTCATTGAGCAAACGTTCTGCATGTTGTAGCGATGTTCGAATCTGCTGTTCTTGTTCAGCTCGAATAGCAAGTAAATCAGCCAATTGCTGTTCTTCTAACTCAGGATGCTGGCTTAACCATGCACGAATTTCAGTTTTAGATTGGACAAGGCTAGCTTGTTGCTGCTGCTGTTGGGCTTTGAGCTGTTCTAGTTCATTTTTTTGCTGTTCAAAGCTTTGACGAGCCTGTTCAAAATCTTGCTTGATCTGCTGATATTGATTTTGGAGTTGCTGGCGCTGTTGATCGTGTTGGTTTAACCATTCATTGGCTTTGAGTTCAGTTAAACCTGTCATTGCCACAATTAGTTGATGCGCTGACTCTGTATTTTGTTTGCCTTTAATCTCGACATCTTTCAGTTGCTGACTAAACTCTGCATGTTGAGCGATCAAGTTGGTTAAATTGGACTTTAATAGATTCAGTTGCTGTTCAAGCTGCTGCTGTTGCTTGTTGAGCGTTTCAGCTTGTTCAAGCTGTTGAGCGCGTTGCTGTAAACGTTGTGCTAGCTGTTGAACAGAGCTCAGCGTTTGCTGTTGCCATAAGTTTTGTTCATCGCTGCTCAGGCAATCTACAACATGCTGAATCTGTTGTTGTAGCTGCTGTACGCTTTCCAGTTGATAGCGGATATTTTGAATCGTTTGAGTCAGATGATAGTGGTCTTTATTGGCCTGATGCAGCTGCTGTAACTCAATTTCAATCTGCTGTTTGAACTGAGTTGTCTCATCAATGTATTGCTGTTGAACTCTAGTTGTTTCCACATACGGTTGAGTTAAATCTAACTGAATCTCGAACTGTGCTGCATGTTTGACTAATTCTTGATGTTGCAGTTTGAATTTATCATCCGCTTGTTGCGTCGCAGATTGCAATTGGGTCAGTTCGGTACGAATCTGGGTAAATTGCTGTTGTGTGTGTTGCCAATGCTGAAAGCATTGTTGCTCTTGTTGAATGGCCTGTTGCTCTTGTTGTTGTTGCAACTCATACAGGGCTTTGGAGAGCGGGCTGGCATCATCACGATAGGGGTGTTCTGTGCTGCCACAGACTAGACAGGCTTCGCCGTGTTTGAGTTCAGCACGTAGATGTTCAATATTTTCAGCATGCAATAAACGTTGTTGTTGCAATATCTGCTGTAATTTTTCCCGTTCATTTTTGGCAGACTGGAACTCAACTTGACTGCTTTGTAGTTGTTTTTCAAGCTGCTGGTGGTTTTGCTGTGTGCTACTGAGCTTATGACTTAGTTCATCACGTTCTTTTTTAAGCTCAAAATAATGCTGTAACTTTTGCTGAATCAGATCCAGTTGATTTAGTCGGGCCTGTTGCTGTTCTCTAAGTTTTTGTTTTTGCTCAAGCTGGCTTTCAATCAGTTGTGGTGTGCCAAATTTTTGAATGATCTCATTCAACACGATCTGATCTTGTTCAAGCTTGGACTGCGCTTGTTGAATCGAACCTAAATTCTGTTCGACTTTTTGGTATTGCTGAATAAATTGCTTTAGCTGCTGAATATGTGCATTCAAGCCTTTATCTAAAGTGGAAAATTGTGCGCTGTGTAGCAATTGTTCAGAACAGTGCTGTTGTTGTATGGATAGGCTATGGCGACTTTGTTCAAACTGCTGCTGTTGCTCAAGCAAAGGCTGTTGTTGCGCTTCGTTCTGGTTTAGGCGGAGTTTGGTTTTCTTATATTCATCGGCAATATATTCCCGTTCCTGTACATATTTACGCACTTGGCTGAGTTCATGCTGATGGTTTTGTTCAAAACTCTGAAATTGCTGTAAGGCCGTTTCAGCCTGCGTATAAGCCGCTTTTTCTTGCTCAAATTGGGTGTTTAAAGCCGTAAATTGCTGTTGCTTGTGTTGAATCCGTGGTTCAAGCTGTTGCAGTGCTTTTTCAAGCTGTTGTTGTTGGAACATGACAGGACGAATACCTGAGAAGGTTTCGAGTTGGCTGAGTCGATTGCGATCTGCTGCTAAAGCCTGATGTGCTTGAATTTGAATGTCATGTTGTTGCTGTTTCAGTGTGATTTCAGTTTCGAGTTTCTGTCGCTGCTCAAACCATTGTTGCTGTTGATTGAGTTGAACTTTGTCGGCTTCAAGCTGTTGAACCTGTTGCTGTACCTGCTGGAATTGAGCCTGTAATTCGGCAACTTCTTCATCTGAGCGAATTTCAATATGACCGAGCACATTTTCCAGTTGTTTGCGTTGGTTGCTAATTTCACGGGTCTTTTCAAATGCCAGTTGTCCAATTTTGGCAAAAATACTGGAATTGGTCAGATATTCGAGTAATTCACCACGCTCATTATCACGTGCCTTTAAAAAAGCGGTGACTTCGGACTGCGCCAACAATACCGCACGGGTGAATTGCTCAAAACTGAGTTGGGTAATCTGTTGAATATGTGCTTCAACCGCTTTGGTTTTATCTGCAATCACTACACCGTCGGTCAGGCATTTAAGTGAGCGTTGCACACTTTGCAGTTTGCCACTGGCATTTTCACGGGCACGTTTAATTTCCCAACGTGCGAGATAATGTTTCTGATCTTGCGCCACAAAACACAGTTCAGCAAAACCATGTCCTGTGCCACGACGTAAAACTGTTAAAGGGGAGTTGGTCAGTAGCTCAGAACCATCGACATCTAACAGTTTGCCATCACTTTCTTTCAGGCGGGGAATTTTATTAAATAAGGCCAGACACATGGCATCTAGAATTGTGGATTTACCCGCGCCGGTTTTTCCAACAATGGCGATCAGTCCAGCACTGGCCAAAGGCTCAGTTTCAAAATCAATAAAATGCTCATCTGCCAGAGATGCCAAATTTTTCAGTCGAATTGATAAAATTTTCATGGCAGCTCCTTAAACAGTCTGATCATCTTCAAGTTGCTTTTGCGCTTCTGCGACCAAGCTCATAAAGTCTTGAGTGACTTCATCATCGGCGTGATAGCCTTTTTTCTCCCAAATTTGCTGAAATAATTTTTCGGGTGTCGGTGGTTCTAAGCAAATACTTTGCTTGCTCTCGGCATTGCTTTCATTGGAGAGATATTGTCTGGAAATACGCACCAGCCGATAACGATCTTTAGGCAAGGCATCTTCAAATTGTTGTCGTAGATTAGGCTGTGGTGGTGTCGTGGTGTGATATTCGATATCGACATATTCACGGTGCTCGAGATTTTCGATCGGTTCATTTGGTAGATTGCGAAGGCGTTGCATAACTACGGTGAGTTCATCTTTAATTTTATGCAGTTGAATACTTCGTGGTATCGCTAAAGTATCAAAGCTAAATGGGGCTTCACTTTTTGTAGGATCAATGCTGATTTCAACGACTTGGTGCTTATAGTTGATTTCACTAAATGACAGTGGAATCGGTGAACCGCTATAACGAATATGTGGATGCTGTACTTTTTGCGGTTTATGCAGATGCCCCAGTGCCACATAATCAATGCTATCGTCGAACAGAGCCGTAGACAATGCTTCCTCATTACCAATAATAATCGGTCGTTCTGAGTCGGATGTTTCTCCACCTTGCATATGCGCATGTGACATTAGAATCAGGGCTTGATCATCAGTTTTACGACGTTTGGCTTCAGCAATCAGTTGCTGATGTAGATAAGCAATCGCATTTTGGCTGTTGGTGGTGTGCTCATTAAAGCCAGTAATTTCAGCTGAACGTAGGAATGGCAGGGCAATACACCACGCCACGATCTGCTTTTGTTCATTATAAATCGGTAAAATTAAACGTTCTAAATCGAGGCTTTTATCTTGATTCCAGCGAATCACACCGACCGTTTTAGCATTGTATTTTTCTAATAAGGGCTCGACTTGTTCAATGCGATAGCCCGAATCATGATTGCCTGCAATCATCAAAGTTTGCATATGTGGGGCAAGCTCATGTGCATCGGCAAGGAATTGATAGAGTTGTTTTTGTGCCTGTGAGCTCGGGTTGATCACATCAAAAATATCACCCGCAATCAATAAGGCATGCGGCTGTTTCACTTTGATCTGCTCAAGTAACCATGTCAGAAATTGTTCATGTTCGTAGTGGCGGGAATGATTATAAAAAAACTGCCCCAAATGCCAGTCAGACGTATGAAAAAAACGCACGGTCATAAATGAATCTAAAAATAAAATAAACCTGAATAAGGTAGCACGTATTCAGGAAGAATGGAGAGTCTTACACAGCAGAAAAGCACGACAAGATCTGCCTTGATCATTTTTCAACGATGCTCTAGTTTGATCTCCAGACCATTATTTTAACAATGAGGAATATAAAATGAGCTTAGGTCAAGTAAGCCGTGAAATCATGGATCAGATCATGTTGATTGGCTTGGATCGAGTCGCGAAGCGCAATGCTTTTGATAGCCATATGATTCAGGATTTATCCCTTGCTTTAACAGAATATGAAAACAATGCTGAATTGCGTTGCGCCGTGATTTTTGCGCATGGTGATCATTTTACCGCGGGTTTAGATCTGGTTGAATTACAGTCTAAAATTTCGCAAGGCATTTTTAATTTTGCAGCGGATCAGGTGAATCCGTGGGGAACAGGCGGTCGGCATCGGACTAAACCTGTCGTTGTAGCTGTACAAGGGATCTGCTATACCGCCGGGGTGGAGTTAATGCTGAATGCCGATGTGGTGATTGCCAGTGAAAATACGATCTTTGGTCAGTTGGAAGTATTACGTGGCATCATGCCATTTGGCGGTGCAACAGTCCGTTTTGTTCAGGCAGCAGGTTGGCAAAAGGCGATGCCTTATTTATTGACGGGTAAAACGTTTAATAGCAAAACGGCCTATGAGCTGAATCTCCTGTCGGAAGTGGTGGAATCAGGGCAACAACTTGAACGTGCCTTGGAAATTGCTAAAGAAATCTGTGTTTCTGCGCCGTTGGCAGTACAAGCTTTATTGGCATCTGCAACTGATGCAGTCGTGGAAGGGCAAACAGTTGCATTTGAAAAAATGAACAGTTATTTGATGCCGTTGTTTGTATCGGAAGATGCACAAGAAGGCGTTCACGCTATGTTAGAAAAACGCCCACCGCAGTTTAAGGGGCGGTAAATTGAGACTTTATATGATCTTTAGGAGAAATATAGTTTATTAACTTTCTTTCTCTAGATCAAAAACTTTGGTTATATTTGCTTTATTTAAACTAGTTTTAAATAAAGGAGAATCAGAAGAATATGGCACTAGTCCAGATGGAACATATTTTGATGACTCTTTTAAGTGGGTATCTTGATCATCAAAAAAAATGTGAGCACCAAAAGCTTTCAGAACTTTATCTTTTGACAGCCCACCAAGAAAATATGCTTCATCCACATAAACACCCCATTTTCTTAAGGTTTTAATAACTCTCATGTGGGAAGGAGCATTCCTTGCTGTTACAATAGCTAATCTTAAAGGAGATAGTTCTATTGATGTTGGTAAATCTTCTTGGATTTTTGATAGCTTAATTAAAAGCTTGGCAAAAGGACCTTCACTAAGAGCATCATCTTCGTGTTCTTTTTCATATTGATGGAATGCTTCAATACCTTCCGTTTTATATCTGTGCTCAGACTCATCGGAAAATAATACAGCATCTGCATCAAAGGCTATTTTTACTCGATTATCTTGTGGCTTAAACTCTATAGGAGGGGCGTAAATGTATGCAGCTGCACAACTTTTTGAGTCAATAACAGCTTGAACATCACTATTATCTTTACTTAAAAATAAATCAATATTATAGGCATCAATATATGGGGCTAATGGTTCTCCACCGCTAAATGCCATTCTTGTGATATCTAACTTATGTTGCCTTACTGAATTCATGACTCTTACACCAGTTTCAGGACTGTTTCTTGACATTACGATAACCTCAACTATCCTTGACGTTGAATAAGTGTTGAGATGTAATAAGCTTTCTACAAGATGAAATGCCGTGCCAGGAGATAAGGATTCATTTTCATTAATTTGTTGATGTTGTCGATATCCAGTGATTCCTTCTTTTTCAAAAATTTCATTTTCTTTTTCCAAGTCAAATAAAGCTCGACTTGAAACTCCTATTACTAATACATTTGAAAGATCTGTTGGCATTCTATATACGGCTTCTGTTATAAAAATCTTAAAAGTATATTTTAAGATTTATTTGTAATTGGGGGTTGTAATAAATTCAATAGTTTTTATCATAATCAAGTATTGTCTACAATATTTTTTAATTTTATATTAGGTTTTTTTAAAACTTTTTAATATTATAATAGTGGTATCATTTTTTAAATAAATAATATAAGTCTTGGCTAGTTGTCGATGGATATTAATATTCAGTTGCTTTCAATGTTGAAAGGATTTATTAAGGTTGTTAAAGAGTTCTATTGCGCCTGTTCATCGATTTCACAAATCCCAAAGGTATTATGATCGAGGTCGATGAAATAGCCTTGCCAGCAGCGGTTTGGGATCGCAAATTTATCCATGGCGATAATCCCACCTAAACTTAGAATTTTAGCTGTAGTTTCATCGAAATTTGCCACCTCTATACTACAGGTAAAGGCATTGGTTCCACATCCTGTTGCTGGTGTTGCTACAGGACGTTGTAATAAACCGCCATGAATTCCTGTTGTTGCGATACGATAATATTCAATCGGTAGGCCTTCTACTTTTTCAAATTGCCAGCCAAATACGTATTGATAAAAGTGAATGTCACGTCGTGGATCTGATGACTGAATTTCAAAATAAATAATGCTGTTCATTCAACCTGTCCTTAATTTTTATTGTCGTAGAATTATTCTAAAGATATATGGAATTGAAAGACGAGAGATTTATGTAAGCAGGTGTGCATTTGGGTGTTTGATCATAAAATCGCATTGAATACAATTGAGTAAGATATAAGAGGTTAATCCTGTATTGATGAATATTATTAAATTAGCGAATCATCCTGAATTGCGAGAACAGGCTGCAATGTGGTTTTCAGATAAATGGGGGATTCCTGTTGAGGCCTATAGGGATAGTATTCAAAGCTCGATTGAACAGCCAGACGGAATTCCACAATGGTATGTTGTTCTTAATGAATATCAGCATATCATTGCTGGCACTGGGGTGATCGACAATGATTTCCATAATCGTAAAGACCTTAGCCCAAACCTATGTGCTTTGTTTGTTGATGAGGCTTATCGGAAGCAAAATATTGCCAGACAGTTGCTGGATTTTGCTCGAACAGAGATGAAAACTTTAGGATATGAAAAGCTCTATCTGGTGACAGACTTAGATGATTTTTATGAAAAATGTGGTTGGACATTTTTAACTAGGGTCATAGAAGATGAAGGTGAGTTGATCAAAATGTATGTAACCAATACCTAATCAAACTCAAATCGCAGGCAAATAAAAACCGACGATTCGAGTGATGATAAATCGTCGGTCAAAATCTTTTTCAATGGTTATGGCTGCTAACACAACCATTGTTAAAGATGGAGAGTCATAATGAAAGGTCACCGAAAACATTGCGGATGCCGTGCAATGTGCAATTCGGTTGCTGCGACCTTGTACCTTATATAACGCTACTGGTTGAGGATTGGTTGACATAAAAATGAAAAAAAAGTGAAAAAAATTTATAATTATTTTCTAAAGCCAGTCTAATTAGGTTTATCTTTATGATTTCATTGCGTTTGTACTATATCTGGTTTTTTATAATTTGTTTTACTGTGACATTGTTGGCAGGTGTACTGGCAGCGATTTTACCCAATAGTATTGGGGGTGTGTTGACTGCGGTTCCTTATTTAATTGCGATCATTGTTATTTTATTCAAATTTCTCAAGCAACAACGCCGTGCACCGACGCCACAGGAACGGAAACGTTTAAGCATCGGCTTTAGTCTGATCTTTTGGGGCTATAACGCATGTGGCTTACTCTTTGGTCTGTTTATTTTTGCACGGAAAGATCCCGAAGTTTGGCAGAACTTTTTACTCTATCTGAAACAGCCCCAATTTTTGCTCACCGTATTGGCGATGTGGTTTGTGATTGCTGTACCGTTATTCTTAATTACCTATTGGTTTTATGGACCGCAAGCACAAAGAATGGCCAATAAAATGTTCAACTAGTCGAACAAAGTTCACTTGTAATTCACTTTCATTCTGCTAAGACTGAGATATCGAGCTGATCAATATCATGCAGGATGAGAGTGCAATGCAGAAACAGACAGTTTTAATCACAGGTGCAAGTGGCTTTATTGGTGCTCATTTATTGCCTTTTTTATTGGAAAGACAATATCAAATCATTGCACTGACCCGACAGCCCCATCGGCATTCTCAGCATTCAGCGCTACGTTGGGTGAATGATCTTGATCAAATAGAAATGCAACAGATTGATTATGTAATTAATCTGGCGGGTGAAAATATTGGTGCAAAACGCTGGACTGAACAGCGTAAGCAGCAATTAATACACAGCCGTGTTGCGGTGACAGAGCAACTGTATCAATGGCTGGAACAACGGCAAATTTTTCCGAAATGCATTATTTCTGGTTCTGCGATTGGTTATTACGGTATTGATCCACAAGAACAGTGGAAGCTTATTTGTGATGAAAATACACCACCGCAATCGATTTTTATGTCCGAACTTTGTCAAAAGTGGGAGCAAACCGCTTTAAAATTTAGTCAACAAAATACCAAGATCATTCGTTTAGGTGTGGTTTTTGGACAGGGTGGGATTTTACCGCAAATGCTGTTACCGATTCGATTGAATGCGGTTGCAAAAATTGGCTCGGGACAGCAACCCGTGGTGTGGATTCATATCCAAGATGTATTAAATGCTATCGTTTTTTTGTTGCAATCTAATCACAGTCAAAAGGCGTATAACCTTGTCGCGCCTGAACACGTCAATCAACAACAATTTGCTGAAACGGCTGCCCACATTTTAAAACGCAAACCTTTTATAGTAATGCCTAAGTGTGTGTTTAGATCGATACTTGGTGAACAATCACAGCTTATTTTAAATGGTCAATATGTGGCGCCTAAGGCATTGTTAGAACAGGGTTTCCAATTCCAATATCCAGATTTGAATGTGGCATTAACTGAAATTTTAGCAAGAAATTAAATCCTGTCGCTTTAAGCGCAGCGGTGAATAAGCATTCGGATCAACCAATGTGTCTTGCCTTAAAATGAGTTGGCGTAGCAGACGTGCCGAACCAGCGCCCATACATAGACCATTGCGGAAATGTCCAAAATTGGCCCAAAGATTTTCCAGTTCAGGCATTGCACCGATATAGGGAATACCGTGTGGGGAGCTTGGACGTAAACCCGCCCAGCGTTTTACAATCGGGAATTGTTCTAACTCAGGGACCATCTCTAAGCAGGCAGTGAGAATATCCTGTTGAGTATGTTCATCCACCACAGTGCTAAAACCAGTCTCTGTCATGCTTGAACCACAGACGATATGACCATCTTGACGTGGAATCAGATACATCACCTGATTCATACACATGGTTGGTAGCCAGTTTTCAGGGGTTTTAAATAACAGCATTTGCCCTTGCACGGGATGTACGGGGATATGGCGTTGAATTTGTTGCTGCCATTGCTGACTCCATGCACCTGAGCTGAGGACGAGCTGATCTGCCATAAATTTTCGACCATCATCAGCTTGTAGACCCTGAACTTTTTTATTTTGAATCATCAATTTTTCTATTGGACAATGTTCAAAAAAACGCACCAATGGATGTTGCTTTAAGTAGCAAATTAATGATTGTAATAAGCGTGGATTACGGACATTGGACAGGTGTGGAAAATAGATGGCCTGTTGGAATTGTGCTGAAATATGAGGGTTAACTTGTTGGAGTTGAGTGCGATCGAGCAGTTCACAGTGTTGCATCGGCTCTTGATGTCGCGTGGCATAATTCAAACCGATTGCAAAATCGTCCTGATCAAAGATCAGCATGCCTGTATCGTGGATTTGAAAATCAATGCCAGTGACTGGAAGTAGCTTTTCATTCCATGTTTGATAGAGCGTTTTACCGTATTGAGCCAGCTGATTGACTTCGGGCGCATAACGCCAAGGATACATCGGTGAGAGGATGCCTCCACCCGCCCATGAGGCAGCCTGACCAGCAAGTTGTTGGTCAAAAATATCGACAGAGCAGCCTTGTTCAGCAAGTTCCAATGCTGACATTAAGCCACTAATACCTGCACCAATGATGGCAATATGCATGATAAAGTTAAACCAGTTTAAAAATTCCCCTCTTTATCAAAGAGGGGTTAGGGGAGATTTTATTTCATCTCTTTTAATTTACGTGCTGCATCTTCCGCAAAATAGGTCCAGATCCCATCTGCCCCCGCACGACGGCAACACATCAATGATTCTAGAATCACGCTGTCTGAGAGCCAACCATTTTGAATCGCACCCGCAAGCATGGCGTATTCACCACTGACTTGATAGATGAATGTCGGAACGCCAAAAGTATCTTTAACTTCACGCACCACATCCAGATAAGGCATACCCGGTTTGACAATCACCATATCCGCACCTTCTTGTAGATCCAGTGCAATTTCATGCAGCGCCTCAGCACGGTTGCCAATATCCATCTGGTAATTGTATTTATTGCCACCTTTCAGGTTGCTGGCAGAACCCACCGCATCACGGAATGGACCGTAGAAGCTTGAGGCATATTTCGCTGAATAGGCCATGATGTTGGTATAAATAAAATCGTTTTGCTCTAGCGCTTGGCGAATCGCACCGATACGACCATCCATCATGTCACTTGGTGCAATTACGTCTGCACCAGCCGCAGCATGACTGAGTGCTTGTTTCACTAAGCATTCAACGGTTTCATCATTCAGTACATAACCCGTATCATCAATAATACCGTCTTGACCATGCGTGGTATAAGGATCAAGTGCACCATCAGTAATCAGGACCATTTCTGGCAATTCTTTTTTCAGTAGACGGCAGGTCGCCTGAACTAGGCCGTTGTCATCCCAAGCGGCTTCTGCTGTTAAGCTTTTATCTTGTTGTGGTGTGACAGGGAATAAGGCAAGTTTTGAAACCCCAAGTTCAAGCAAGGTTTCTGCTTTTTTAAGTAATAAATCAGCGGACAAACGTTGCACATTTGGCATGCTTGGAATGTCTTGGGTCTGTTGCTGTCCTGGTAATACAAATACTGGATAAATCAAGTGATCTGCCGTTAAATGAGTTTCGCTGACCATGGCACGAAGTTGGTCATTTTTACGGATACGGCGCATGCGAGTCGCAGGAAAAGCTGGACGATTGAACGTATAAGTCATAACAATCTCGATGTTCAGTATTACACTATAGGAATAATTGAGGTATTCAGTCACGCTAGGGAGAGCTTAGCGCTGTTACCCAATTACAGAACCCCGCTATTGTAGCCCCATATTTTTAGATTTGTGCAAAATAATGGAAAGTTATTCTTTCCATTGAGTGTAGGCCGCGTATGAATGATGTAAAGAGAAACTGGACTGGGAATATTCAGCTAGGTGCCAAGGCAGACCACCAAGTGGTCTTAAAACAGCTGTGCAAGGCTTTCAATGCCTGTCCATTTTTTAAATACAGTGGCATGGTCATGCGAGTGGTCGATGATCAAATTGAAGCCTATGTTGAGATGCAGCCGGAACTGGTGGGGAATGTGGCATTTCAGATTTTACATGGAGGCGTCGCTGCCACGATTCTGGACAGTATTGGTGGTGTCGTTGCGATGGAACAGCTTTATCGCCGTGCCACACCCGAAGATTTACCCGATACCATCAAAAAAGTATCCCGTTTAGCCACCGTAGATATGCGGGTGGATTATCTGGCTCCGGGCCGTGGTAAATATTTTATTGCCCGTGCGGAAACCTTACGCCTAGGCCGTAAAGGTTGCACCATGCGTATGACCATGGTTAATGATGAAGAGAAAGCGATTGCAACCGCAATCGCATCTTATGCTTATTAACGTGTTGCTGCTTAAAATAGAAAAATGTGAAAGCCTCTTCTGCCTAGCTTGAGAGGCTGATTTTATTTCGGAACCATTTATTCTCCATTCCCATTGTTTCATAGCAGGCCTAAATCCTGCTTTTTTTTTGTGCCTGAATATTCGCAGCACGAGCTTATTTAAAATAATTCATACACTGGATAGAGATCTGGAAAAAGTGGATAGAGTCCAGCCATAAATCAGGCTTCAATCATGAAAAGGTTTTTATGGATTGGAGGAGATAAAAATGGCTCCACGTAATATTGCAGAATGGCAAGATTTCATCACAGGATGTTTGGATTTTCGCCCGAACGATGGCGTATTCCGTATCGCACGCGAGATGTTCACAGAGGCTGAACTTTTCGACTTGGAAATGGAATTGATCTTTGAAAAAGTATGGATTTATGCCTGTCACGAAAGTGAAATTCCCAACAATCATGACTTTTTAACGGTTCAGATTGGACGTCAACCGTTAATCATTAGCCGTGATGGTCAAGGCCAATTGCATGCCATGGTCAACGCCTGTGAACATCGTGGTGCGACCTTAACCCGTGTGGCCAAAGGTAATCAATCCACCTTTACCTGTCCGTTCCATGCGTGGTGTTATAAATCAGATGGCCGTCTGGTCAAGGTCAAAGCACCTGCTGAATATTGTGAAGATTTTGATAAGTCGAGCCGTGGACTAAAACAGGGGCGCATTGCCAGTTATCGTGGCTTTGTCTTTGTCAGTTTAGACACACAAGCCACCGATCGCCTTGAAGACTTTTTGGGCGATGCCAAAGTATTCCTCGATTTAATGGTGGAACAGTCGCCAACAGGTGAATTGGAAGTCCTGCAAGGTAAGTCTGCTTATACCTTTGCAGGAAATTGGAAGCTGCAAAATGAAAATGGTCTGGATGGCTATCACGTCAGTACCGTGCACTATAACTATGTCTCAACCGTACAACATCGCCAACAGGTCAATGCAGCCAAAGGTGATGATCTGGATACCTTGGATTACAGCAAATTAGGTGCCGGCGATAACCAAACCGATGATGGCTGGTTCAGTTTTAAAAACGGTCACAGTGTCCTATTCAGTGACATGCCAAATCCAGCCGTGCGTCCTGGCTATGACACGGTGATGCCTTACTTAGTGGAAAAATATGGTGCTAAGCGTGCGGAATGGGCGATGCATCGTTTAAGAAACCTAAACCTCTATCCAAGCTTATTTTTTATGGATCAGATCAGTTCTCAACTGCGGATTGTCCGTCCTGTGGCATGGAATAAAACCGAAGTAATTAGCCAATGTCTGGCAGTAAAAGGCGAGTCGACTGAGGCACGTCGTAACCGTATTCGCCAGTTTGAAGACTTTTTCAATGTCTCTGGCTTAGGTACGCCTGATGATCTGGTGGAGTTCCGTGAACAGCAAAAAGGCTTCCAAGCACGTCTAGAGCGTTGGAGTGATATTTCCCGTGGACAGCATAAATGGTGTTATGAGCTGACGCAGAATGCACAGGATCTGGGGATTCAACCTGTGATCACGGGCCGTGAACTGACGCATGAAGGCCTATATGTCAATCAACATGGTCAATGGCAGCGCTTAATGCTGGATGGCTTAAATCGCAAGGCCTTAAAAATGCAGGATATCACCTACCAGTTAGATACTGTGGCAGAGGAGGTCTAAGCCATGACTGCTGAATTACATTTTGCTGTTTCACAATTTTTATATCAGAAGTCTGAACTCTGTGATCGTTATGATTGGGATGCCTATCTGGAATTGTATGATGAAGATAGTGAATACCATATCCCGCAATGGATTGATGATCATCGTTATGTCGAAGATCCAAATCAGGGCCTGTCTTATATCTATTATGCTGATCGCTCAGGACTTGAGGATCGCGTATTTCGTATCCGTACCGGCAAAGCGGCATCGGCGACACCATTACCACGCACGCAGCACAGTATTCAAAATGTACAGGTCAAAACCCTGCCAGAGGGTTTGATTGAAGCCAAAGTCGGATGGAGCACTTTATATAACCGTCAAGGTCTGGAAGGTTGTTTCTATGGACATGCGACTTATCTGTTAAGACCTACAGCGGAAGGATTCCGTATTCGCCGTCAGCACACGATTTTGCTGAATGACAAAATTGATTCGGTCTTAGATTTTTATCATGTTTAAGGGAGCATCATAATGGGACATTCAGTTGCGCTTAATTTTGCCGATGGAAAAACCTTTTTTATTTCAGTCCAAGAGGATGAATTACTGTTGAATGCCGCCATTCGTCAAGGCATCAATTTACCCTTGGATTGTCGTGAAGGTGTGTGCGGGACCTGTCAGGGCCAATGTGAAACTGGCATTTATGAACAGGAATATGTCGATGAAGATGCCTTGAGTGAGCGTGATTTGGCTGAGCGTAAAATGCTGGCCTGTCAAACGCGGGTCAAATCCAATGCCGCCTTTTATTTTGATCATAGCTCCGAGATGTGCCATGCGGGTGAAACCTTAAAAATTGCCAGCAAAGTGACTAAGCTTGAACTGGTTTCAGAGAACACCGCCATTCTGCATGTCGATGCCAGTTCATATACCAAGCAACTTGAGTTTCTGCCGGGTCAATATGCGCGTTTGCAGATTCCTGAAACAGAGGATTGGCGTTCTTATTCCTTTGCCAATCGCCCCAATCCAGACAATCAACTGCAATTTTTAATTCGGTTATTGCCCGATGGAGTGATGAGCAATTATTTGCGCGAACGTTGCCAAGTGGGGCTAACCATTATGATGGAAGCACCTTTGGGCAGTTTCTATTTACGTGAAGTGCAACGACCGTTGGTTTTTATTGCAGGCGGCACAGGTTTATCCGCCTTTTTAGGCATGCTGGACAATATTGCCGAGCAAGCCGATGCGCCTGCGATTCAATTGTTTTACGGGGTCAATCAGGCAACCGACTTATGCGAACAGTCACGTTTACTGGCCTATGCAGAACGGATGCCGCATTTTAACTATCAACCCATCGTCACCCAAGCTTCGGAAACTTGGACAGGCAAAACAGGTTATATCCATCAGCATCTGAATCGGGATCAATTGGCGGAACAGGCTTTTGATATGTATTTATGCGGGCCACCGCCGATGATCGAAGCGGTCAAAAGCTGGCTGGATGAGCAAGCATTAAGTAATTACCGTCTCTATAGCGAGAAGTTTTTACAAAGCAACAGTGCACGTATTGCACTCGATGCTTAATAGAGAAAGGGATGGAACATCGTGATGACCATCCTTTTTTCATTCATCAAAACATCATCCTCAACATTAAAAATATCGGATGTGTGCAATCAAATGATTCTGAAGGAGAGATTGACGACACATATTGAATTGATCCAACCAACAGAAGTTTTAACAGAATTTGCTTTTAAGGGAATAAAGATGAAGACAGTTGATGTTAATACAGTAATCAATCGTGACCGCTTATCGCCACTGCAATGGCTAGTATTTACACTGGGTTTCTTGGTGTTTTTTTGTGATGGTTTAGATACTGGAATTATTGGTTTTATTGCGCCCGCCTTATTGGATGATTGGGGCATTAGTAAACCTGAATTGGCACCCGTACTCAGTGCAGCGCTGGTGGGGATGTCAATCGGTGCAATTATTTCAGGGCCATTGGCAGATCGGTTTGGGCGCAAAGGGGTGATTGTATTCACGACCTTATTATTTTCCGTATTCACTATCTTATGTGGTTTTGCTTCATCCACACAGGACTTGATGATTTACCGCTTTATTACTGGTGTGGGTTTGGGGGCGGCGATGCCAAACATCAGTACCATTGTTTCTGAATATATGCCTGCGAAACGCAAAGCTTTCCTGACTGGTTTGGCGGGTTGTGGATTTATGTTGGGGATTTCCTGTGGTGGTCTGTTGTCTGCCTATTTACTGGAAAATCTCGGTTGGGCCAAAGTGGTGATTTTAGGTGGCGTTATTCCACTATTTTTGGTGGTGGTGTTATTACTGAAATTGCCAGAATCCGTACCTTATCTGATCAAACGAGAGCAGCAGGCCAAAGCGCAACAGATTCTGGCAAAGATTCAAGGCCATGTATTTACCGACACCGTTAAAATCGAGTTGCCACATCTTGATGTAGATCGCAGTGAAAGCCCTGTTAAAACAGTTTTAGGTAAATATCTATGGGGTTCTGTGATGTTATGGCTGTGCTGCTTTATGAGCCTGTTGGTGTTCTATTTGCTAACTAGCTGGATGCCAACCATTTTAAAAACCGCAGGCTTTAGCACACAACAGTTTAGTTTAATTGCCGCGATTTTCCCTTTTGGTGGGGTGATTGGTGCCATCATCATGGGCTGGTATATGGATAAACTGAATCCAACTCAGGTGATTAAATATGCGTATTTGACTGCATTTATCATGTTTATTGTTGCAGGCTTCGTCAGCTCCAGCATCCTATTGCTTGGCATCAGTATTTTCCTGATTGGGGCATTGCTGACAGGGGCGCAATCGTCTCTATTACCTTTGGCAGCATTATTTTATCCATCGCAGTGTCGTGCGGTTGGGGTGTCTTGGATGCATGGTATTGGTCGAGTCGGCGCCATCTTCGGGGCATTCTTCGGTTCTTATATCTTTACTTATGAGATCAGCCTTGGCGGAATTTTCTATTTGCTGGCCTTGCCGACCTTTATTGCTTTCATTGCCTTAAGTTTAAAAGCTATGCGTCAGAACAATAAAGTCAATCCAGTGTTAAGCACCAGTTAAGTGATAAAAAAGCCCAGTATGTTGACTGGGCTTTTTTTTTAAGAGTGTTCACTCATGTTTGTTTCGGGTTTCGCTCGGTTTTTCTCCAAATTCATCTTTATATTCCTGCGCAAAGCGGCTGAGATGATTAAAGCCCCAATCATAGGCCAGTTTGGAGATGGAAATTTTTTGATGCTTGGCGGCATTGCTCAATATTTTATAGATTTGCTGTAGGCGATATTTACGCAGATAGGCCATCGGACTCAGACCATAATGCTGTTGAAACTCTGCATAGAGTTTAGATTTAGAAACACCTGCCAAGGTGTGTAAGCTCTCGGCATTGAGGGCTTCATGGGCATGCTGAATGATAAAGTTTTTTACTTTGCGTAGATAGGCTGGCTCAGCTCGGTTGCAGCGTTCATGCAGCACCGCAGAATAATTATTTTCCTGAGACAGCAACAGGGCCTTAATCACAAAATTTTCATAGTCTTCGGAAAACATGGGTAGACCTGAAAAGTCGGCATAATGCGATTTTAACTGCAAGAAATTTTCGATATTGTGCCACCATGCCTGCATCAAGCCAGTCATCGACAGGGAAATTTCAGGGTTAAATACGATGGCTTCTTCAATCGGTTGATTCAGGAGTTCAGACAGCACCAATTGCAGGCTGTTTTCAGGAATCACCACCTGAAATTTTTGACAGTCCTGATTGATGACTAAATCCTGTAAGTCCTGATTGGAGACAATCAAACCCGTTTGTGCATCGGATTGGTATTTTGCGCCACGGATACTCAGTGTTTGTTTGCCGTGAAAGGGCAGGCTAATGCTATAGGCTTTCAGGTTGGCAATATTGATGGCGACATTGGCGCCATAACTGATGGTTCCGATCGCCATTTTTTTATGCGGTAAACGAATCCCGTCATAATGAAAATCGAGTGTTTCTCGACACAGGGTATCCAAGCGGTGTTCACCACAGATCATTGACATCAGATCTTGAGCAAAGTCGGCCTGATGCGAATGATGGATAAGATCCATATTTTGGCTGAGTGATGTCATCGTCCTTTCACCTAGCGAAGTGTTTGTTGTTTTAGTAGCAAGAAAAATGCCATTCTGATCCATAAATGACCGTGCTTTTCTCGCGTGGAAGAATGGGTTGCTGCGTAAAAATCATTGTTCCACCTGAGCTCATTAGAACAAATTCAGCCAAATACACAAGCCTATTCCACATATATCTTCATGCTTTATAGGTATGTTAAGCATTGTTGTGTCTGAGGAGATTACGAAAATCTCTCGCTTCGAACCTAAACTTTAAGTTTCTTATCATCATTAAAATATCAATTTATAAGAATTGAACGCATCAGTTATTTTTTTTAATCTCGTCATATGATTTTTTATCGTTAAAATGCGAAATGGTTTTTGTTCTTATTTTTCATTTTTGGTTTTTTTAACATTCAGTTAAGTTTTCAAAATTAAACTGATCGGCTGATTAAACCAAAAGTTAAAAATCTCTTTAATTTTCAGGAATAACTTATGACTGACGCTCAAGCCAACCAACAGGATGCTGCTTCAGATTCGGCATCAGATGATGCAATGAAAGCAAAACGTAAAAAATTCCTTGGATTTTTCACACTCATTCTCATTCTCGCTGCAATTCTGTATGGCATTTGGGCGTTATTCTTTAATCATTCGGTCAGTACCGACAATGCTTATGTCGGTGCAGAAACTGCACAAATCACCTCAATGGTCAGTGGGCAAGTGGCCGAGGTCTTGGTCAAAGAGACCCAGCAGGTCAAACAAGGTGATGTATTGGTACGTATTGATGAACGTGATGCCAAGATTCAATTGGCACAGGCGCAGGCAGAACTTGCTAAAGCGCAACGTCAATACAAACAAAGCCAAGCCAATAGCAGTTCTTTAAATTCTCAAGTGGTGGTTCGTAATGATGAAATCACCAGTGCACAGGCACAAGTGACTAAAGCACAAGCCGATTATGATCGTGCTGCATTGGAATTGAATCGCCGTAATGAACTGGCTGCATCGGGTGCAATCTCTAAAGAAGAATTAAGCAAGGCACAAAGTGCGGTTTCGACGGCAAAAGCCAGTCTGGATTTGGCGCAAGCAGGTTTGGCACAAGCGACGTCAAGCCGTAAAGCGGCTGAAAGTACCTATGCTGCCAATGAAGCCTTGATTCAAGGCGTCAATGAGGCATCGACTCCTGATGTTTTAGTTGCAAAAGCGCATGTGGAACAAGCGGCATTGGATTTAGAACGTACGGTGATTCGTGCGCCTGTTGATGGTGTCATTGCACGCCGTAATATTCAGATTGGACAACGGGTTGCACCTGGAACTGTGATGATGTCGGTGGTGCCTGTTTCTGCACTGTATGTCGATGCTAACTACAAAGAAAGTCAATTGGCGAAAGTCAAAGCAGGGCAGAAAGTGACTTTACGTTCTGACCTATATGGTGATGACGTGGTTTATCACGGCGTGGTACAAGGCTTCTCAGGCGGTACAGGCGCAGCATTTGCCTTGATTCCTGCACAAAATGCCACAGGCAACTGGATTAAAGTGGTCCAGCGTTTACCTGTGCGTATCAGTCTCGACCCGAAAGAACTTGCACAACATCCATTGCGCGTCGGTTTGTCGATGCAAGCAGATATTGATCTTGCATCGAAGTAATCAGCCATGAAAACGCAAAATCCATTTGCAGAACTCAGTGGCGGGCGCTTACTGCTAGCAGCATTTGTCATCGCCCTTTCAAATTTTATGGTGGTCCTAGATACCACCATTGCCAACGTGTCTGTCCCTCATATCACGGGGAATCTTGCGGTTTCCAGTTCTCAAGGCACATGGGTTATTACCTCTTATGCCGTTGCGGAAGCGATTTGTGTGCCTTTAACAGGGTGGCTGGCAGGACGCTTTGGTACGGTTCGCGTGTTTGTCTTTGGTCTGATTGGATTCACTATCTTTTCATTCCTGTGTGGTTTGGCAACATCTTTAGAAATGCTGGTATTTTTCCGTATCGGACAAGGTCTCTGTGGCGGGCCATTGATGCCACTCAGCCAAACACTATTGATGCGGATTTTCCCACCTGAAAAACATGCGCAGGCAATGGGGTTGTGGGCAATGACCACGGTGATTGGCCCGATTCTCGGCCCGATCCTTGGAGGCCTCATCAGTGACAATCTGTCTTGGCATTGGATTTTCTTTATCAATATTCCTGTAGGGATTTTCTGTGCTTTAGCCGCAATACGTTTATTGTCTGTGGCTGAAACCAAAACTGAAAAACTGCGGATTGATGCGATTGGTTTGGGGTTATTGGTACTGTGGATTGGCGCATTGCAATTGATGCTCGATCTGGGACACGAACGCGACTGGTTTAATAGTAGCAGTATTATCATGCTGGCCTTGATTGCCGTGGTTGGTTTTATCGTGTTTATGATTTGGGAATTGACCGAAAAGCATCCTGTAGTCAATTTGTATGTGTTCCGACATCGGGGCTTCGCCGTGTCTGTACTGGCGCTGGCCTTTGGCTTTGGTTCCTTTTTTGGCAGTATTGTGCTGATACCGCAGTGGCTGCAGATTAATTTGGGCTATACCGCCACATGGGCAGGCTATCTCACAGCGACGATGGGCTTTGGTAGTCTAACCATGTCGCCCATTGTGGCGAAACTGTCGACCAAATATGATCCGCGTGCCTTAGCCAGTTTTGGTTTAGCCTTGCTGGGGGTCGTGACCTTAATGCGTGCCTTCTGGGTGACTGATGCGGACTTTATGGCTTTGGCTTGGCCACAAATTTTGCAGGGTTTTGCGGTGCCATTCTTTTTTATTCCGCTATCGAATATTGCAATGGGTTCAGTCTTGCCACAGGAAATGGCATCGGCCGCAGGTTTGATGAACTTCTTGAGAACCATGGCAGGGGCGATTGGAGCTTCAATCGCAGTTACCATTTGGGATGATCATGCCAAAGTGGCGCGCAGTGAAATGGTGAATAACTTACATCCGCAAGAAGTACAAAATACCTTATTGCAGAATGGATTCTCCTCTGATGCAACACTCGCCACGATTGCCAATCTGGTTGACAAAGAGGCGATTACCATGTCTGCCAATCATGTGTTTATGTTGTTGGCGATTGTATTTGTGTTTGCCAGTGCCTTAATCTGGATGAGTCCAAAGCCCAAACCCGTTGCTGGTGGACCTGCACCACATTAACCTGAGTGGGGACTTGAAAACGTAAGTTTCGCAACAATATAGGTTTATAAGCGCATATTTTGCTCGATGCTTAGAAATTAACATTTAAATTCTAGCCATCTATGCTATGATTGCGCTGTACTTTGGGGATGTTTCTGGCTTCGACGCTGGTAATGAAACTCATAGATGCATGCCGAGAGCGCATTTCCTCTCGTAAATCAAATTTGCATTTTTTAGTCGCAAACGACGAATCATACGCTCTAGCTGCCTAAGGGCAGCTTGTCCGCTTCACTGAATACTTGTGGTCAGTGAACCCGACTGAAGCGCACGCACACAAGTCCGTATAAAGCCAAGCCTCGGGGCTTTGTACTAAACTTAGAGGATCGCGATTTGTACCCTGTTCGTCGGGTCACAAAGAGTTAAAATAGTAGACGATATCTAAGCATGTAGTATTCTCGGGCGTAGTGCTGGCGGACGCGGGTTCAACTCCCGCCATCTCCACCAAATACCTAACTTGATATAACTGAATATGACGTAATATCAAGTGAAAAGGCTTAAACTGTAAGAGTTTGAGCCTTTTTTTATGCCTGTATATAACTGAGCTTAACCGAGTATATGAGTTTGTATCATGTATCACATCGTGTATCATTGAAAAATAATTGAAATCACTATGATACACAATGAAGCGTTCAGATATTAAAAAGCGTCCTTTATCAGATACTGTATTGGAAAATCTAAAACCTGAAGATAAGGATTATCGGGAGTTAGACGGCAATGGGCTGTATTTCTTTGTACAGAAGAATGGAAATAAGTCTTGGCAATTAAGATATAAAAAGCCTGATGGGAAATGGTCTTGGGTTGGCTTAGGTGGTTATCCTGCAATTAAAGGCAAACTTGCTCGAAAGAAAGCTCAAGAATTGTTGAATGACATCGGCAACGGTGAGAATCCTATTGTTAGCAAGCAAGAGCGAAAGATAAAAGAGCTTGAAACCAATAATGCTACTTTTGAAGCTTTGGCTCGTGAGTGGCTTGATACCAAGCAAACACAATGGGTAGCCGATACCATGACACGTAACAAAGGTGCGTTAGAGAAGCATATCTTCCCAATGTTCGGGAAACGCTTATTTGTTTCTATCCGCCCGATTGAATGGATGGAGTATCTAAAGCGCATTCAGCTTGAACAAAAGATTTATGAGCAAGTTAAACGTATGTGTGCAATGTGTCGTGATATTTATGACTATGCAAAGGTTACAGGGCGCATTGATTACAATCCATTAGAAGGAATGCAGAAATACCTTATTCAAGGTAAAAAAGAAAATATGGCTCATGTGTCGGAAAATGAATTGCCTGCACTTCTGCGGGCTATTAATAATTATCCGACATTAGATAGCCGTATTGGTTTACAACTTTTAGCTATGTTGTTTTGTAGACCGAGTGAATTACGTGAAGCTAAGTGGGAAGAGTTTGATTTAGAAAATGCGCTTTGGACTATCCCAGACTTCCGAATGAAAAAGCGCCGTGAGCATACGATTCCATTATCGAAGCAAGCCGTTCAATTACTTCAAGAGCTTAAAAATATTCATTCAGAGTCAGATTATCTATTTCCGAGTAGATCAAATAAAAATAAGCCTAAATCGGATACTGTTTTTATTATGGCTTTGCGCCGTCTTGGTTATGAAGGGCGTCAAACACCTCATGGTTTTAGACATATTGCTAGTACAATTCTGAACAATAAAGGCTTTGATGAGCGTCATATTGAATCCGCACTTGCACACGTAAAAGATGGTGTAGCTGGTGTATATAATAAAGCGCGATATTTGGAAGATCGAGCACGTTTGATGCAATGGTATGCCGACTATCTTGAAGAGTTGGCGGATATGAAGGTGATTCAGTTTAGTAAGAAAATAGGTTAAAAAAGTGTTAGTAAACTTTTTGGATGCTATAACGGAAATTGGTAAAGCTACAAAGCAAACTTCAAATGAATTCACTATCTTACATTATATTAGTAATGGATATTTAGATGTTTTAATTAAGTTTGATTCAAAGTATAAAAATCAATTTTTGCAAGTCAGTCGGTTAGGTTGTGATGATGAGTATTTTGTGTTGGGAATTGAGCATGATGATCAAAAAATTTACAAAGTAGGAACTGATTCAATTAATCTGAATGAACTTTTGAATTGTTTTCAGAAAATAAACGGTAATATCACAGTTACATCAACTACAGGTTATATGAAGGATTCTTCTGAGTATGTAATTTTGGATAAGCCTTTTAAATCTTTAGATAATAGTAGTACCATTGAAAGTGATCCAATTGAGTTAGCTGAGGTATTAAACAGCGTTAATTTAGGTTTGGAGATTAATGTTTTAGATTTATTTTTTGATCTACAGCAGATCAAAAATATTCCTTTACCATTCAGAAAACCTAACACTAACGGAATCATAAGTCATACTAAAAAAGCAAGAACAATTAAAGATATTGGTTTATGGGTGGCGCGTAAGGAAATCAAGAAAAATCCTTTTATAACCAAGAAAGAATTAGGAATGAATATACAAATTTACTTAACTAAGAAGTTGGAAAGAATACAAAAGAACAAATCGCAATTAGGAATCAAAGGCTATATTACTATTCCAAATGAAGACACAATTCGAAAATGGAAAGAGTTAGATAAACTTTTTCCTAAAGTAAAATAATATGTGGCATTGCGTGGGAACTTCCCACGCAACTAAATTTCCTCGATTAAAAAAATATTTCAGAATTCTCACATCAAGTAAGGTGAGAGTTAACAAATGAATCCCCTCCAAATTTCATATTCGAAAGCATGTCAAATGTTAGACGTATCGAGAGATACATTGCGACTACTTGTTCGTAGAGACCCGACATTTCCCCGTCCGATTAAGTTGGGAAATACTCGCCAATCCCCCGTGTTTTTTTCGCACTCGGATTTGGTCGCATGGCATAACAAAAGAAAGTTGTCATCATGATTACTGAACCAATATGGCTAACTAGACCTAAAGCCTCCGAATATTTGGCAAATGAAATGCCATTTAAAACGGTTAAGCAATGGGCGTCATTTTTAGCAAATAACAGAACTTCTAAAGAAGTTTACACTCTCAAATTTAAACAGATGAACGGAAAAATTATGTATAGCGAAACTACGCTCAAAGCATTGGTCCGTTCAATGACAAATACCCATTAAAAAGGAATTAAAGATGAACTTTACAGACAAATTAAATGTTCGACTTGGTTTAGCGGTTGGTGCTGAAACATTTCATAAATTGACAATCGAAAATCAATTTAATGATTGGCTCAATATGGTTGATTGGAATCAGTTGCAAGTTGAATTCCCAAAAGAGTTAGTTGAGCAAAAATTAGCGGAAGGTATTGATAGTAGTACTTTGTCTGAGTTGGTTAAAGCAATTGATCAATATTACTTTGACCAATATAAAAAGGCTGAAGATATTCATTTTCAGGAAGTTGCTAAGTGGCACGATAAAGAAATGGAGAAAACATTCGGAAAACTTAAAAGCTAGAAAAGACTAATTTAGTAAAACAAAAACGGTTCATTGAGCCGTTTTTTTAATGTATTTTAGGAGAATCCTGTGTTAAATAATTCAAGTTCATTGTCATTAGAAGGTCAAAAATTAATTGAAAGACTTGACCAGTTAGATTTCGTAGATCCTTTTAGTTCGTGTTACTTCAATGAAATTAAGGCTATTGAAAGAGAGATTCAAAATCTAAAGAAAAAAGCAAAAATGATAAGAATGGCTCAACAAGTTTTAACTGTTCATGCGACTACTTCAAGGGAAGAGCTAGACCTTACGTTAGAGGTTATTAGATTACGTTATTCAGAAAATGCTAAACAAACTAATGACTTAGAAACAAAGATTTATTCTAATATTAATAGCTATGATTTTAAGACTATGAACATTAAGATTAGAGCGAGAGTGGATTTCTTAGATCTCTATTTTGAAATTGCAAAACTTTCTACTCGGCATGATATTAAAAAGTTTTTAACAGAAAAAACTGGAATTAGACACTACATCAAAGAAAGCTTGAATGGCTATGTGATTCGGTTACATGATATGAATTCACTTAAGCTGTTAAATGAACGTGTGAGATGTCTAGATCATTTTGGATTACTTCATCAGAGTATGAAAATTGTAGAGTTAGAGGTAGCTTTGGACTTCTACGGATACAAGCATCTAGGGCTTGCTACGGCGCTTCTAAAGTCTGTAAGGCTTCCTAGTACTGCATATAATTTTAGGGTCTTTAAAGCGCAAACTGGCGTATTTATCCCGATTCCTGTTAATCCGATTGTGCTCCATAGAAAGTTAAAAGATGGTTTCAATATTGGCATCAATCATAGATTAGCTGATGAGTATTGGCATATATACCAAAAGCAGACAGATCAAAATGGTACGCCATTGAAAGAGAGTGAATGGCGAATTCGTGCGGAGAAGAATATTAAAGAGTCCGTACTGAAACGCTTGAACAACTCATTTTCAGACATCAGACAATTATTGTTGGAAAGCTTTAAAGGACTTCGATTTACACATCTAAAAGCAGAAGCTTCTAGTCATCAAGTGGGTATCTATATGAACAAAATTGATGTTTATGGAATGGAGAAAGAACCATATTTGGATTTACATCGGAATTGGAGAAAGTTGACTCCCCATATAGAAATGAATGCCGAATTGAACAGAATGGTGGTGAATGCAGTTTGTAACTTGGCTCAGAACTTTAAGTATTGCTCGTAAAATTGCTGTAAGTGATTTTTAGCTACAAGAACGCCGTAGCCTTGTAATGGTAAGGTTCACGGCGTTCTATATGAAATGAGTCTGCCTAATAACTTATATATGCTTTATAGAGCTATTAGACAGAGATTACTTAACAATTCTTTAACGCAAACTTACCCTAAATCTGAACGAAAAGAGCGAAGTCTTAGAAAAGTAGTAAATTGGTGTGTGTATACCATTAAAAAAAATTAGGAAAAATATGACTTTCTTATACTTCACAAATAAAATTTATTTTGTTTAAATCAATTATTACATAACTTTAAAAGAAACTATTATGGTCAATTGTACATACCGATATCTTGTTTTATATGATAATGAGAATAATCTCATTTATGGGGAATGCATAAAGTGGCTAAATGGTGAATTTGACTTTGGCGGACTTTTTAATTCAAGACCTATAAATTTGGGTCAAGGTTTGAAGCTAAAATTTTGTTCATCAGCAGACATATTACATTCTATAGACGAAAATGAAAGTTTATTAATATTTGATGGTCTATCATTAAAATATACTATCCATGTAAATGACTTCATTGCGCAACGTTATGATCAACCCTTTAATCCGCTGATAGATAGGTGTTCTAAAATTGATTTTTTTGCTCAATCTGATCTCATTTCTCGCCAAGATAAATTATGGTTCATCGAAAAAAAATCAGCTTTAAAAAAATTAAAAGAAAAAACCCAATTAGATTTGCTACGGAATATTGATCTGTTAAATACATTTAGTTTTTACGAGCCAACAAGAATTATAGTTAGAGCAGGTTTTTTGGATAAAAGATATGAGAGAGGAGCGCCGGAACCTAGAAAATTGCAGATTAGTTTCTATGATGAATTTGATACATTTGATCAGGCCACTTATGAAGTAACTGCTTTTAAAGAAAAGGAAGTTTTGGAGAGAAAGATAGGGAGTATTTGTGAAACAATTTTATTGGATTTACAAGAAAGTCCTGATGAGTTAGAAATCAAAATTTTCGATGATAAAAAAGACATTGTTTATGACCAAAGATATTATTACATCAAATCAATTGGAATAAATGCAACTATAGAGCATGGTTCAGTACAGCTAAGTAACGGCAGAGTAATTCAAAAGTATTCTACAGATAATTTTTCAGTTGGTGAGCAATGAGTTATTTAAAAGAGCGTTCTCTTAATATTAAATCAAATATTGTACAACACGGTAATTCCTTCATTCCTTTATTAGAGGCACTGGATACTACACCTCTTGATTATGTAGCTAGTTATTTCCAAACATATTGTAGAGGTAATTATGACGTTAATAAAATATCTGTAGTTGATCCTTATTTTAATTTAGCTGATTTAGACCGTGTAACAATGCTGTTTGGTGGCGACTCAAAAAATATATTAGAAGTTATAACCAAATTTGAAGGCTATAAAAGAGAGGAAGAAGATAAAAGTGAGACTATTGAACTTATAGTCCAACAAAAAAATGATCTTGTATCAAATGGTGTTTTCGCACGTATTAATTTTTTTCATTCAAATATTTCTATGCATGATCGCTACATCATTTTTTGGAAGAAAGAACAAGTATTTTCTGTGTTTACTATCGGCGGGTCAATCAATCAAGAATTTGAAGATTTCATCCAAATACATGAAGTTTCAGATATTTATTTAATAGATTCAGTAAATATTTACTATGAAAAGCTGAAGAGTCGCTTAGAGGGAGAATATTAATGAATAAAGCTCAATATAAAGCATATATTGTCCCTAGAAAAAAAGATGAGTCAGATCTTTCATGGCTCTTAAATAATCGAAAGTATCTAAGAGGCTTTGAAGCTAGAAAAATGTATAAAGAAATCCTTAGTAGAGATGATGTTAGAAAAGTTAGCGTAAACGAGTGGGTAAAGGCTAAGGAAGCAACTCTACATAGAGATATTTTGTTGTCAATTTTTACTTCTGCTCCAGATTATAGCCCTTCGGATATAGATTCTTATCTTAGTCAACAAGAAACGAAAGATTTAGGGTTAGCATTAGCAATAGAATATGAAAAGTTTGACAAATTTTATTCTGCTAATGTTGATATACAAGATATTATTTTGTATATGGAGAATAATATTTTGTCTCAAGCCGACATAGTGGGCATAAAAGATAATATAGACCTTGTGACGGCGTTATTTTTACGTATTATTGATAAAAAAAAGGTGATGTTTACTAACCTTATTCAGAATTTTTTGAATCTATTACAAGTCTCCACTTTAGTAGATTTATCTACTGTATTTGATGAAGAAAAAATTGCTCAATACATCTCTCATGCTAATTTCTATAACAAGGATGCTCTACTGGAGTTTCTTTTAACTAAGTTTACTGAAAGTCATCCTAAATTTATTGAGCTTTCATTTATGCATTGGGATTCTTTTACTAAATCTAGAGATTATTCTAGATGGTTAAAAGCTAAATCGATCTTAAATGAACTTAGTCGATACTACCTAAATTTAACACCTGATAATGAAATAATTGAAGAGAATCAGGATTATATAAGAGGATTTCTGAATTTTCTTACTGTATGTAAAGAGTAATAGATTAAGCAATACAAAGAAGATTTGTATCACAATATGTATCATATGATTTTTACCATATTAAATATCTTATATTAAACAATTGCTTATAGTGTAAGTTCAATTGACGCCATCACCAAAATTCGTTATATAAATCAGCCACTTTTTTAAGTGGCTTTTTTATTTGCCTGTCTGTCCGATATCATCCGACTTGATTTGACCTTATTTTTGCCTTCTGTGGGTAATTATTGGGAAAATTTACCCAATTATTTGAGTCTTGATAAAGGGTAGATACAGATGAAGCTTACCGATACAGAATGCAGAAAAGCCCAGCCAAAAGAAAAACGATATCGCCTTTCGGATGAGAATCGGCTATCACTTCTTGTGACACCATCTGGGCAAAAATACTGGAACATACGCTTTACTGTTCTTGGAGAGCGTAAGTCAGAGTCACTTGGTCCATATCCTGATATGTAAATCTTTATTTATTTCTGTATTTTTTTTAAATTTAAAATTTGTAATATTTATGCTAACCTCTGTTGAATGTTAAAAGCTCTTTTATTCATTGGATAAATATGACAACACAAAAAATTAACGCACGTACTTTAATTACTGATCTTCTACTTGCTTCAGAAGGTAAAGTCATTTCAATCAAAGAATTGATTCTAGCCGCCAAATTATTTGGTCTAAGTGAAAATGGTATTCGGGTTGCTGTAACAAGATTAGCGAGCGAAGGTGTAATTGTCGCAGCCGAAAGAGGGGTTTATCAATTAAGCGATCAATCCCATGAATGGGCAAATGTGATGTTAAATCGAAGTGCCAAGGGATTAAAGGAAACAAAGGAATGGAATCAGCACTATCTCTGTGTTTTTACGGGAATGTTAGGACGTGTAGATCGTACAGCATTAAAAAGAAGAGAACGTGCACTTAAACATTTTGGATTTCGCGAATTAGAGCAGGGCGTTTTTATTCGTCCCGATAATTTGGTTCTAACACTTGAAGAAATCCTCCCACAGATGAAATCTGTGGGATTAGAACCAGAAGCTAAAATGTGTTACATCAGCTCATTTGATCAAGTCACAGAAACAAAGATCAAAGCACTATGGTCAACTGAAACACTCAATAAAAATTATGAGAAATATAGTCATATCATTCAACATTGGTTGACGAGACTACCCGCACTTGGACTTGAAGATGCCGCACGCGAATCTTTGTTATTGGGTCGTCAAACGATTTCTCTATTAATGAATGACCCCTTATTACCAGAAACGTTTGTCAATGTAGAAGCAAGAAACCAGTTTGCCCATGATGTAAAAAAACTGGATGAAGTCGGGCAATTATTATGGCAGCAACTTCATGAATTAACCTTTGGTACTACTGCATCGAATTTATCAAGTATAGATTTCCCAACTGTAAAGAACATCACTTCAACTATTCATAGTTAATAGATTCATCTAAATAAGATGGGAGCTTGGATATGCCACTCTATCAATCTGTTTTATCAAATGACATTTTTAAAAATCAGACTGTAATTATTACAGGAGGTGGCTCAGGAATAGGGCGATGTACAGCCCATGAGCTGGCATCTCTAGGAGCTCAAGTTATTATTACAGGACGTACAGAAGTAAAACTTCAACGAGTGCGACAAGAGATTATTGAAGATGGAGGAAAAGCTGCCTATCGCGTGTGTGATAATCGTGATGAGCAGGTCGTTAAAGATACTGTAGCATCGATTGTAAAGGAGTTCGGTAAGATTGATGGTTTAGTCAATAACGCTGGTGGGCAATTTCCCGCTTTCTTAGAAACCATGTCTGCGAATGCATTTGATAGTGTTGTTCGGAATAATCTTTTAGGCACCTTTCTGATGATGAAAGAGGTTTTTAATCAAAGCATGTCAAAAACAGGCGGTAGTATTGTCAATATGACAATTGATATGTGGAGTGGTTTACCTACTATGGGGCACTCGGGAGCTGCTCGAGCAGGTATCGATAATTTGACCAAAACTTCAGCTTTAGAGTGGGCTAGAGCAGGTGTCCGAGTCAATGCTGTTGCACCTGGTTGGGTAATTGCTTCAGGATTAGATTCATATAAAGATGGGATGAAAGCTATGATCCCCATGGTGGCTTCAAAAATTCCGTTAAAGCGGATGGCTTCAGAGTCAGAAGTTTCTGCCTTAATGTGCTTTTTACTCTCACCTGCCGCTTCATTCATTACAGGAGTGAATGTAAGAATCGATGGTGGTGCTTCTTTGGTCTCACCATTTTTCCCACTGATCGATCATGACAATTCAAAACCTTTTGAAGCATTCCATCGTGATGGTGTACCCAATGTGATTAAAGAAATGAATCAAGAAAAATTATAATTCCTGCTTATTGTCACTTTTACAATTCACATTCATTTTTCAAAATCTATAGTTCAGTTCAAACGCCTTTTAGCATCTGCATACCAGATACTAAAAGGCGTCTTTTTCTATTAAATATTACATAAAAAAATTTTTATAAAAATAGTAGAAATATTTCATAAAATAAAATAAAGTTAAAATTATGTAATTAATTCTTCAAAATCTCGCTAGGAGAACAAAGATGAATACACGTGTGAGCGTGACTGAGCTATTTAGTCGGGATGAGATAAGAGAACTGACTCAACCATCAGATATACATGGGATCTGGGTGGTGAGTTCTACTTGGGCAGTGATAGGAGCCACCTTTGCTGGGTTAGCGCTATCTTGGAGCTACTTACCATGGTGGGGAAAATTACTAATTTGCATAGTCGCGATTGCGATACTCGCAGGCCGTCAACTGGCATTAGCGATTCTGATGCATGATGCATCACATAACAGCTTGTTCAAAACTAAATGGTTGAATGACAATCTGGTGGATTGGTTATGTGCACGTCCAATTTGGAATGATGTACATAAATATCGTGCTCATCACATGCGCCATCACGCCAAAACATCTACTCCTGAAGATCCTGATATGTCATTGGTTGCAGGTTTTCCAACGACTAAAAAATCTATAGCTCGTAAGTTTATTCGTGATCTGACAGGGATTACAGGTTTGAAATTCACGATTGGCCGAATTTTAATGGATGCCGAGGTGATGAAATGGACAGTAGCAAATGATGTGACTTGGTTACCGAGAGAAGATCGTAAATGGTATGACTATCCTGCTAAGTTTTTTAAAAACTCTAGTAAGGCAATAGCTGTCAATGTTGCAATGTTTGGTGTGCTATCGGCGGCTGGTCATCCCAAGTTATATTTACTTTGGCCGTTAGCCTACATGACCGCATTTCCTCTTTTTATTCGTATCCGTTCTATGGCCGAGCACGCGGGTATGCAAACCAGTAACTCAGCACTCACGAATACGCGAACCACCAAGGCAGGTTGGATTGCACGGACCTTTGTTGCACCGATTCGTGTGAACTATCACATGGAACATCATTTAATGGCAGCAGTCCCATATTTCAGGTTGCCCCAAATGCATCAAATGTTGCGGGAACGAGGGTTTGTGCCTGAACCACCTACTTATTTTCAAGTCATTGATCTTTTATCACAAGGTCTGATTTCAAATGAGAATGTTGCATATCTAGACGATCCCAAGGTAACTACTCAAGAACAATAATTTTTGAATGACGTCTGAAAAAAAAGGATTAAAAAATGACTCGTATTCAGCAGAAAAACACGCGCATCAGTGACTTTTTAAACCGTGAAGAAATGGCATTTTTTGCTCAACGTTCCAACTGGTGGGGGCTGTGGTGTATCTTTTCAGTATGGTTGGTTATTGCTTTAGCTTTTACGGCTATGGCTCTCGCCGTAGAGTATCTACCTTGGTATTGGACTATACCTGTGGTGCTAGCTGGCATGGTAGTGCTGGGTGGACGTCATTTAGCTTTGGCGATCGTTATGCATGAGGCAGCGCATCATACCTTGTTCAAAGATCGTTGGATGAATGATGTATTTGCCAATTGGACATCGGCGAAATTTATCTGGAATGATGTCCATAAATTTCGTGCTCATCACATGGTCCATCATGCCAATACAACGGCTAGTTTTGACCCTGACCGTCCTATATATGAAGCTTTACCTATCACGAGAAAATCACTCATTCGAAAATTTACTCGGGATTTGATTGGTTTAACAGGACTAAAATTCTTCATAGGGCGAATCTTGATGAGCGCTGGCTTCTTGAAATGGTCGGATGCAATTGGTGAACGAGCAGATACTCAAGATTGGCCTTGGCATCGTTATCTTACTCATTTTGCCAAAGACTTCTGGCCGACATTTTTAGTAAATCTAATGCTGTATTTGGTATTGGCGACTACGGGGCACGGTTGGTTATTCCTGATTTGGGTTCTTGCATACGCTATTCCTTTTACAATTTTTGTAAGAATTCGCGCTATGGCAGAACATGCCTGTCTAGAGCTGGTTCCTGACACCTTACGTAATACTCGTACGACATCGGCGGGGTGGTTGGCGCGTATGACCGTAGCACCAGTGCGAGTCAATTATCATATGGAACATCATTTGATGGCTTCTGCTCCATATTACCGATTACCTAAATTACATCATTTACTGTTGCAGCGTGGGCATGTACCTCAACCACCTACTTACCTCGATGTTGTACGCACCTGTAGTTCATTATCGTCACAAAATAAATTTTAATTTAATGAAACAGTTAAGGAGTAAAAATGGGAATTCTAGCTAAAGTATTTGATCGGGGCGCCAACTTTCCAGTGCGCCACATGAATTTTAATTTCAAACAAGCACAACAGCCTTTATTTAGAGACAATCCTTGGGGAGAATATTGGTTGGCAACGCTGTCTGCCATGTTTCCCGCAGGTGAACGTTTTTTTGTACATAGCGTTAGAGGTTTACAACATCAAACAAAAAATGAAGATTTGCAAAAAGATATTGCTGCGTTTATTGGTCAGGAAGCCATGCATGCTAAAGAGCATGAGTTACTAAATCAGCTCATCCAGTCTTCAGGCTTAGATACACAGACTGTTTCGGCCAATGTTGAGTGGTTGATGGCTGTTCTCAAAAAGTACTTCACTCCCATACAGCAACTGGCAATTACTTCTGCTGCTGAACACTTCACCGCAATTATTGCCCGTCAGATTATGCAAAGGACTGATTTGCAAGAACGTTTATCTGTGAACGAATCACTCAAAAATATCTGGCTATGGCATGCGGTTGAAGAAAGTGAACACAAAAATGTGGCCTTTGACTTATATCAGGAAGTATCAGGCAATCCACTGGTACGACTGCTTGTAATGCCATTTGTCACCCTTTATATGGCGTCAGTTATGACCATGGGTACTTTTTATTTAGGGGCTAAACATATGCCTGACTGGAGATTATTTCAACTAAAGGAGTTTGTTCATTTGATTTTAGGTAAAAATGGTTTCTTAAGCAGCTTATGGAAAGACTATCTGGATTATTACAAACTGGACTTCCATCCTGCACAACATGATTCTAAAGCTCTAGAAGAGCAGACCAAGTTGCAGTTAGGTTTCCTAGGGCAAACAGATGAGATTAAGTTAAAAGATCCAGAAAATTAATTTTTAAATTGGAACCTACCTGAAGTTTTATGAGTGCCTCAAAAAATACGATCTCTAGATTCTTAACCAAAGAATTTAATTTGTCATATCAGAAATATCTCGTTGGGGAGATTTCCAAGCACGGCGCTACGATTACTTGTGAATATGAAGAGGATGTTCACTTTTCTCAACAACAATTATTCATTGCGGCAGATTTTGCTATGCAAGCTGCGATATTGGGAAAATTAGGGAAAACAAAATCCCTGACTGCGATGAGTATGAATCTACATTTCTTCTATCAACTCAGTAAAACCTCTGAAATTATTGGAGAAGGCAGATTGATTGAAAGTAATCAAACTTATTTTTTGGCAGAAGTCTTAATGTATACATCTGGGGTAAAAAAACCTGTAGCCCAAATAATGGGGACATATACAGCTGCTGCCAAGTATGAATAGAGTTATCAATTGATTCGCTTTGGAATTTGTCACTTTGTTGTATAAGCAGAGATATTGATAAATTGCTCACAAAATTAAAATTAAATTTTTATCTTTGGCGTAAAAAGGTAATTTTTGGCGTGTTTAGAAGTTTTCCTGATGAAAGATTCAAATTATGATTTTTTGCATTTAATAAAAATACCATACAAGGAAATAATGAAAATGGTGACTTATGGGAATAATCAAAATGGCCTCTGGATCAAATTTGATGATATTTCATCTACTTCAGTCGGCTTAATTGAATATAAAGATAATACTTTATATTTTTGGAATACCTCTGGCTATTACTACCGTTTGAACTTGCCTTCACTTACGAAGGCCCAAGTTACATTTAGTGATCAGGTTGAGCAACAGTTACTATTCGTCAATAACAACAATGGGGCCAATGTGGGCACAGCGAACAGTGAGTGGATTGTTGGCACGACGAGCGGTGAACAGATAAATGGTTCAACTGGAAATGATCGCTTATTTGGGGGCGCAGGCGATGACATTTATCTTCTGAGTCGCGGAGACGGAATCGATACGATAACGGACTCAAGCGGTAATAATACAATTTCTTTTAATAATAGCAATCAGTCCGATCTGACTTTATCAGGAAATGGCAATAGGTTGGAAATCAAATATTCGAATAATGATTCAGTATTAATTGATGGCAATATCAGTACGTTTAAATTTGCTGACGGTAGTTTACTTACACAAGAACAACTGTTAACAGGTAAAGCGATTACCCTCACTGGTACGGCTGCGAACGAAAGCATAAATGGTTTTGCATCTAACGATACCATTGATGCAGGCGATGGCAATGATACATTGAATGGAAATGCAGGTAACGATAGCTTAAATGGTGGTAATGGTGATGACCGCTTAAATGGAGGTGACGGAAATGACCAATTAGATGGTGGACAGGGTAATGATGTACTGAATGGCAATGCAGGCAGTGATAGCTTAAATGGTGGTGGTGGGAATGACACGCTATATGGCGGAGACGGTGATGACCTAAACAATGGCGGCCAAGGTAATGATTGGCTCCAAAGTGGCAGTGGTAATGATACTTATCGGTTTAGCAAAGGCGATGGTTTAGATACAATTAATGATTATAGTGGTGCAAATACAATTCTTATAACGGATGCTTCCGCTAGCGATATTACCTTAACTATAAATAGCAATATAAGTAGCGATCTTGTGATCGGCTACTCGGAAACAGACAATATAACATTAAAGGCTTATATCAATAATTATGTTTTATCTGATGGTATTAACCAAACTGCTAATGAATTCTTGACAGGTAAAACAGTCACATGGGTGGGTACAGATTTAGACAATACTTTCTCAGGTTATGTAGCCAATGATTTGATGAATGGTGGTAATGGTAATGATACCCTGAATGGAAATAATGGGCAGGATACCTTAAATGGTGACGGTGGCAACGATACGCTCAACGGCGGTAATGGGAATGACATCCTCACTGGAGGGGTAGGCAATGACTTACTCAATGGTAACGCAGGGGACGATATTTATCGCTTTGCCAAAGGTGATGGTATAGATACCATTAACAATGATTTTTCAGGAAATAACACCATCATATTTACGGATGCCAAATCTACTGATGTACGCTATAGCATAGAAAAAGGCACGCTTAATATTCAATATACTGATGTAGATAGTGTTAAGTTGACCGGTTTTTTAGCTGGTAATAATAAAAATTTCAATCTCCAGTTCGCTGATGGCGTAACTATTGATCGTGCGACGTTGGATACTACCGTAGGGATAAATTACTGGGTTAAAGCTTTAGTTGCTTCCACCAATAGTAATCCTGATTTTAAATATATTTTTCCTTCTGAGTCACCTGCCTACCTACTGGATGCGAATGGGCAAGCACCGACATGGTTTAGTCCATTTAGTCAGGCGCAGCAAGATTTTATGACCCAAGTGTTCCAGAAAGCTTCACAATTTTCAGCATTGAGTTTTACGCTAACAGATAATGCATCGCAAGTGAATACCGTAGCCTCTTATCGAAATAGTACAGCTGATACGGCTTATGCCCAATTCCCTAGTGGTGCTTTTGTAGGTTCAGATGTAGCTTTTGGCCCTGGATTTTGGTTTGACCCGGCAGGTTCTTGGGTTACTGCTAGCTATCCACATGAATTAGGGCATGCATTGGGATTAAGGCATACTTTTGAAGGAAGTACGATTGACAGTTTTGGCACAGGAGAAGATAACCGAAAATGGTCGGTTATGTCCTATGATCGGACTGGAATGTCTTTTGATGGCTCTTTTGCACCTTTTGATGTGGCAGCATTGCAAGCCATGTATGGCATAAATACTACAGCACGTTCTGGCAATGATACTTATATATTTAATAGCACGGAAGGAACTTTTGTTTGGGATGGAGCGGGGATAGATACAATAGACGCTACAACGGCTGCTCAAGCGACGACGATTAATTTGACTGAAGGTGGTTGGAGCTATATTGGAGATAAATCTGCTTGGATATCTAAGGCAAATCAGCTCACCATTAATATTGGCACACAGATTGAAAATGCGTTAGGAAGTGCATTCAATGACACTTTAATTGGTAATGATCTGATCAATCGGTTAGAAGGCGGTGCTGGCAATGATACGCTCATGGGTGCTTGGGGGAATGATACCTTAATCGGTGGTCTGGGCAATGATATCTTGGACGGAGGAAAGGGCAGTGACAGTATGGCTGGCGGTGCTGGTGATGATCTCTATTATGTGAACGAGAGTGACGATATCGTTGTAGAGAATCAGTCAGAAGGTAATAATGATAAGGTAATCTCAGTTATGAGTTATACCTTAGGAGAAAATCTTGAAGCCTTGACTTTAGCAGGCAATGAAAATCTAAACGGAATTGGTAATATCCTTAATAACATTTTAACTGGGAATGATGGGAATAATACCTTAACTGGACTGGCTGGTAATGACAGCATAAATGGTGAGGCGGGCAATGACATACTCGATGGTGGAATCGGTACAGATACTCTAGATGGTGGAACTGGTGCCGATACCTTAATTGGTGGATTGGGCGATGATGTTTACTATATTGATAATGTGAATGACATCATTGTTGAGAAAATTAATGAAGGTTTTGAAACTGTTAACTCGACTATCAGTTATACATTAGACAGTGGAAATGCACTAAATAACTTAAATTTGTTAGGTGTTAATAATATCAACGGTACAGGGAATGTAAACGATAACTTGATAACGGGTAATAGCGGTAACAATACCCTGGAAGGTCGTAATGGGTATGATACATTACGAGGAGGTGCTGGTGATGACCTACTCAATGGCGGTGTGGGTAATGACACGTTGACTGGTGGTTCAGGTGTAGACACCGCTGTTTACAACCTGTTAATGATGAATGACAAGACTGGCGGTAATGGTGTAGACAACTGGACAGACTTCAAAATAGGTAACACTGTGACTGATGTCAACGCAGATAAAATTGATGTTAGTGACTTACTGATTGATTATACGGCGGGTGAAACAGTAACCTCAATTTTAGATTATTTGTCATTAACTGTGAGTGGTAATAATAGTATTCTCAGTATTGACCGTGATGGTAGTCAAAGCGTATATAGCAGTTCGACACTACTAACTCTCAATAATATTAATACTAATTTGAATACTTTATGGGATAACCATCAGCTAATTGTTACCTAAATATTATTTCAGGCGATGTGATAAAAGAGAGGAAGCAGTTCAATTATTTCCTCTCTTTTCAATTCTCATGCTTGCATCTCTAACTGTAACTAAAAATTAAAAAATCATCTTAAGTTATCGTGTAATTTTGCTACATTGATTTATCCTAATGCGATGGTATTAATTCTCAAGACACGTTTTACTGGATGATCTTAGTGACTTATTAATACAACAACCGCAAAAATATCTGGCGCATTATCAGGACAGTATGGATCATCAACATATACATGGGGCGAATTTAAGCTTTAGTGCCGAAGTCTATATTCAGGCAGGAGGCTTTGAACCTGTTCCTTGTCATGAGGCTGTCTCATTAATTGAAAAATTTATTAAGCAAAGCTGCACAAGCATCTGAAGTAATCTGGTTTGGGTCACCACTAGTAGTTGATTAAATGGATGTGCACCGAAGACTTATTGAACTTTTTAAGAAATCTATAACACAAGTTTGTTTCGATTTAGAAAGCTGAGTTAATTCTATAATGGATTTAAATACATTATTCATCTTTAAAATTCAGTAATAAAAATCAAATATTAAGTGAGTTATTATCTTTGCCAATAAACTTTAAAAACTAGAAAAGTGTTAAAAATAAATGGTTTAATTTTATTTGAACAATTTATTTTAAGTTGTTGATATATATGGTTTTTATTTTTGTAAAAAATACTGTTTTTAGTTTGATTTTGTGTATAATTTCGCCATAAAAGCCTCTGTGAATTTATAGAACTGCTCTATAGATCCACAGGGGTTTTTCTATGGAGATTTATCTGAGATGGAAGATCTGAGTTAATTTGTGTGGATGGTATTAAATGATCCTTTTTTCCAGAACGGCCCTTATTGATCCTGAAATTCAATTAAGTGCTCAACGTCTTTCAACTCGTTTCAGCTTTTTCGGCTTGGGTTTTGCCACAGCTGCCTGGGCACCGTTGATCCCTTTTGCACAGCAGCGTCTGCATTTTAATCATGCCGATTTCGGCTTATTGCTATTATGTGGTGGTTTGGGGGCGATGCTGGCAATGCCGGCGACGGGAAAAATTGTCCAGCGTATTGGCTGCCGTGTACCGATAGGCTTCGCTTTATTACTGCTTGCCATTTTGTTGCCAAGTTTGAGTCTATGCAGTACCCCTTTAATGATGGCCATTTCCTTATTCTTATTTGGTACGGCATCAGGGAGCTTGGGCGTTGTGCTTAATATCCAGGCTGTGGTGGTTGAGAAGAATAGCCTGAAATCGTTGATGTCTGGCTTTCATGGTATGGCCAGTCTGGGCGGTTTGGCTGGTGTACTGACCATTACCGCACTGCTTGCCTTAAGTGTTTCGCCACTCGTGAGTGCACTGGCGGTGAGCCTGCTTTTGGTGCTTATTGCTATTCTTTTAGCACCGCTGAGCATAAAAGCCGTGGAAAATACGGCTCCAGAAGCTTCATCCAGTGTTAAAAAGTCTCTGCGTCAGCGTTTACCGCAACCTTTGATTGTGTTGATCGGGTTAGCTTGCTTTATCATTTTTATGATGGAAGGCGCGGCGATGGACTGGAGCGGGATCTATTTAACCCATGAATATGGAGTTAATGCCGCTTTTGCCGGATTGGCTTATACCTTCTTTGCGATTGCCATGACCACAGGACGTTTTACAGGGCATTACCTGATCCGTTATTTTGGTGAAAAAAAGCTTTTAACTTATAGCGCGATTTGTGCAACTTTAGGTTTGGCTTTGGTCAGTATCGCACCGCATTGGTGGCTGGTCTTAGCAGGGTATACACTGGTTGGTGCAGGTTGTTCCAATATCGTTCCGATCATGTTTTCACGTGCCGGACGTCAGACGGTGATGGCAAGCGCAGTCGCTTTGTCTTGTGTGTCGACATTGGCCTATACAGGCATTCTGGTGGGGCCTGCTATGATTGGAATGATTGCTGAGCTGATTGGTCTAAGTACAGTGTTTATGGCGTTATCAGTTCTATTATTATTGCTTGTTGCTTTAAATCGTTTTACTTACGTGAAATAAGATACGGGTGGAGTTGAACTGGCAATATCTGGATATTGCCAGTTATTTGCAAATTGGCTGTTATAAATTCTGATAAATGGAATTAACGTTACGCATTCCCATAAACCTGAAATCCTGTAAAGCGGTTTTGTACTGTAAGTCGTTGAGAAATGCATTGCGCCAGTCATTAATATCAAAATCTTTTAAACCTTTCATCAGTTGTTTGTAGCGGGAAATACGTTCTTGTTTTGGCATTTCCAGTGCTGTTTTTAAGGCATTGATCATTGCCGTTTTGTTATTAGGATCAACCAGCAACGCTTCTGACATGTACTCCGCTGCACCTGCATATTTGGATAGGATCAGTACGCCAGGGTTAGAGGGGTTTTGGGCAGCAATATATTCTTTTGCAACCAGATTCATGCCATCACGTATTGAACTGACCCAGCAGACATCAGCCTGACGATAGATTTGCATCAAGTGATGATGCTTCATTGCTTCATAGATACATTCCACAGGTTGCCAACCTTCCTGTGCAAATTCCTGATTAATCATCTCGATCTTGATTTTAAAACGCTCAAATAAACGTTGATAAGCAGGGACTTCCAGACGGCACGGGCAAGCAATCTGTAAATGTTGAATATGCTGTTGATATTCAGGATATTGCTCTAAAAACTCTGCATAGGACAAGAAACGTTCCAGCAAACCTTTTGAATAGTCAATTCTGTCGACGCCAATAATAGTTTTTGCTGCATTCAGTTCCACAGGACGGGTGATGAAATCCTGAACATCGATAAACTGTTGGGCTGCTTTTTGAATTGCTGTGGGATTGACCCCGATCGGATAGCACTTGATCAGAGTAGTACGCTGGTGGTAACTCAATAAAGTCTGCTGAATCTTTTGTGCTTTTAATAAGGATGCGCAGACTTGCATACACACTTTTTGGTCTTTATCTGTTTGTAGACCCACCACATCGTATTGGCATAAATCCTCAATCAATTGTTGAGCACACGGGATTCTTTGCCAGATAAATAAAGGTGCAAAGGGAATATGCAAGAAAAATCCAATCTTGTTTTGCATACCTAATTCACGACAATATTTTGCCACACTCAGAAAATGATAGTCATGTACCCAAATGGTATCGTCTGGTTCCGAAATTTCAGCAAGTTTTTGAGCGAATAAATAATTAACTTGCTGATATCCTTCATATTCAGATGATTTGTATTCAATCAGGTCAGAACGATAATGCATGGCAGGCCAAAGTGTATTATTGGCAAATCCGGCATAATAATCTGAATATTGAGACTCGGTTAAAGGGCAGGTGATATATTCAACGTCATCTTTACGAAGTAAATTAAATTGCACTTCATCTTGTGTATCGACTCGTTCTCCGTTCCATCCGAGCCATACACCGCCAATATCATCTAATGCATCTTGAATTGCCACGGCAAGCCCACCTGCGGAAGGTTGTTTTCCGTTTGGAATACTGACACGATTGGATAAAATAATTAATTTAGACATATTTTCTCTCCACCAAAGTTGTTGTTACCCTTAATGTTGTTGTCATGGTTCTGAATGTGTTTTAAAAATAATTCTAAAAATTCATACACTTGTTTTGTGTCTTGAAGCAGATATTTGGCATGCGTTAGTCCTTGACCGACCTTGATTGAGATGCCGTGTGTCATCTGATTCACAAAATAGAAACCATCTTCATCGGTGACGTCGTCACCAATAAAAACTGGAATATAAAGATCATGCTGGTTGTAATGTGCTAACACCCGCTTGATTGCCAAACCCTTATTCGCTTGAGTTGGCACTAATTCATAGACGAATTTCCCTTGGATAAGTTTGAGGTCAGGGAATATCAGCTGACTTTCCAATATTATTTTTTTTGCGATACATTCCAACTCTGGTGCTTTTCTATAATGTAGGGCAATTGAAGATTTCTTATTTTCAATCAGTAAATCAGGATATGTCCTACACGCCTTCGTTAACATATTGTAAATATGAGATATTTCTAAAAAATTCTTGGCAGTATGTAATTCTGTTTCTTTTCCCAAATATATTTCTAATCCATGTAATGCAGCAATTGGAAGATCAATTGATTCAAATAATTTACGCGCAGAATCAATATCCCGTCCCGTGACTGCAACGACAGGAATTTTTTCTGATATTATTTTATTTATAATATTTAATGTTTTAGAGGGAATATAGCAGTCGTTAGGATCCAGTTGAAAATCAGATAAAGTCCCATCTATATCCAGAAACAAACATGGCTTATTATCATTTGAGCTAAGCTTTTCTCTCAAATTCTGTAAATAATCTAACTTCGAACTTGTTTTATCTATTTTATTGTTCAATTTTAATATCTCTTATTACCATTTTATTTTATTGTAGAGAAATAAAATTTTTATAATAGTTGATTTGTCAATAATTAAACACAAGCAGAACATAATTTACATTAGTAATGCTTGTTATACATCGTAAATTTTTCTTACATATCTCCTATGGAATCTTATAGGGTTTAATATTTATATAGTGAAACACATCTGTGGTGATGCGCTATTCGATATAATATATTTTTATAATATATATTGGGGTGTTGGAAATTATGGTGTAGAATGTATCTGGCTATTTTGTTGATTTACATTAATTTAATCCTGCTAATTATGCTCACGAATGTGATTGTAAACCTAAACTTAGAATTAAAAGAAAAAATGTATCCACTTGGAAGAAGTACCAATAAAAATATTTATGCAGATGTAAAGCAATTTTTAAATCCTTAGGCTTAATATGCTGGTATACATTTGATAAAATAGATAATGGTTTTTATCATAATTTACAAGAAACATTAACTGGATATAATTAGAATCAAAGGTTTACTTGATTTAATAAATTTTCATGGTTAGATAAGAACTTAATGAAGGAGATAATAATGACAATTATTACTTTAAAAAACATAGTGACTGGAACAAAGACGCGTGTTCAATCTATTATGGATCCAGAGATACATATAGACTCAGATTGGAACTCAACTGTTACTTCTAAAACTAAGTGGATTTATGAAACAACTGGAGATGAAGTTCCTGCTGCAATTCAAGAGCTACTAAAAAGACCTAAACTTTATCAAATAGTAAGTAAGGATGAACTTATTTATAAAATTGAATAAAATTTTAATTAAAAAGAATTCCGTAAAGTTTTTTGATGGCTTAGCAGGTGATTTGTGTTTATTAACAATGAGTTAATTTTTATAAAAATACTTTTCTATCTTTTATTACAAATTTTATTGTGCGAACAAAAGAATACCGCCTCATACAGGCGGCTGCTGGATCGTTCAAAAATAATAGAAGTGTGAACAGTCATGAGCCCACTTCTATTTTCTTGAACTAATGGCTTTTATTTGAATTTTTTATAAATTCATCCGACTTAAAATATGAGTTGATTAATTCAGCGCATTTAGAATAATCTGATCGTTCAGGAATTATGTTTTTAGTCTCTTTGGCAGGATTGAATGTGAATTCTGGCGGAATGTTTTTATGGATTGGAGGAAGCTTTTTCTTTCCATCAGTGGTAACTTTTTGAATAAAACTAGCTAACCATAAGATGAATTCACCTTCATTCTTAAAAGGAGGTATGATACTAATATCGATTGGTACAGTACACTCTGCATTAGGTTTATTTTGACATTCTTCAAAATCTATAAAATTATAAAGTAATTTTAATTTTGTTCCTTTTATTTCCTTACGGATCAAAAGCATTAAATTATTAAGATTTTCTAAATTATCAGTAGTGAGCATTTTATTGTCTTTTAATGTTTTATAGACTCTCTCAGCTATTTGTAAAAATAGTGCCATAGCTTGCTCTCCCTAAGCTAATGTCTTTAAGGGATTATGATGAGTTTTTGGTAATTTAATGTATTTGTTGTTGGTGATATTGTGAGTATTGAGATGTTTTTGAAACAATTAAAAAATTTACAGAATTAAATGAGGTGTATCTAAATACTTTTCTAAAAATTAATTAAGTTATTGCTTTTCTTTAATTGAAAATAATGGAGTGATTTGAGTTGTTTTTATTGCTTAGAAAATATTTATTTTAACAGGGTATAGGAATTTGTATTTAAAGTGGCTATCATAAAGTTGTTTAAATACATTAAGAGATGCTTAGGTTCCAAATAGGTCCTTTTACAATAAAATGATGCACATAACTTTCTCATAATATTCTGAAAGGGAAAGGGAAAGGGAAAGGGAAAGGGAAAAGGTTGGATAAATTTGAATTGTGTGAAAATAAAACATAATGTTATTAATCTATTTTAATTGCTCGATCACCCTTGAACTTTGGAAAAGTCTCAAGTATTTAATGTTTTAGGATTTTTTATTAAAACAGGAACTCGTTATTTTTACTCATTTTTAACTACATATTGAGGTTGTAATATTTAAGTTATGGCTGTTCTTTTTCAAGCCATTTTGATAGTGGCCAATATTAAATGTATTCTTGCTCTACTGATTACGACCATGAGAATGTAAAATGTTAATCTTATAACCCCAGGCATTAAGGAATGTCTGGCACACTTCCTCATTTAATTTTTTTAACTCTTGTGTTTTAGGTATTGGGCCGCCTAACAACGCTGCTGGGTAGGAATATCCCATAACGGCTCCAAGAAATGCTTTTGCTGCTTCTTCTGAATTGTTAATTTTAATTATTTCAGCATTGTGAGCTTTTTCCAAAATTTGCATAAGCGATTTCTTTATACTTCCTTGAGTTCGCTGCTGAACCTGATCAAGAATCTCCGGCATTTCTACTAATGCGATAATCATCAGTCTTTGCAGTCGAATTACATTTTTATCATAGAAATGATTTTGTACAGTTTGACCAATTTCTAGCAGTAATTGATCGAATTTGTTGATTACATTCAAATCCTTTTTATTAAAAAATGGCGTCTCCATTTCCACTTTAAAGTTCTCAAAAATTTCAAGTAATAGTACTGTTTTGGTCGGAAAATGATTATAGAGCGTCTGACGAGTTGTTCCTGCCTTAATCGCAATTGTATCTAAACTCACATCTAGACCATATTCGAGAAATAGTTCGCGAGCTGCCTGAACAATATTTGGACGAACTGTTGAAGGTCGCCCAGGAGACTTCTTTTGCATAATTACATTTTACCACATATCTTTTTTATTTACTTTACAGTAAAGTAAATAAATTGTCTATAAGTCTATGGTTCTAGATATGCTTGATTCAAGATTTGTTGGTTATAAAATAATTTTGCTTATCTCTAGTATCTTCTTCTTAAATGCATGTGATTCAGATCAACCTATTAAGAAAGCACCACAGCCTGTAAGTTTCATAACCATGGTACCTGAGACTGTGGAAACAAATTATGACTTGGCAGGTCGAACAGTTGCTTCAGAAATTTCACAAGTCAGGCCTCAAGTGAATGGTGTGGTTGTTGCACAGCTTTTCCAAGAAGGCTCACAAGTAAAAAAAGGGCAGCCACTCTATAAAATTGACTCTACGCTTTATCAAGATGATGTAGAACAAGCAATCGGAAATCTTGAACTTGCTCAGGCAACTGTAAACTCTACACGCCTTCAAGCGGAACGCTATCAAACGTTGATTGGTGTGAATGGTGTTAGCCGTCAAGAATTAGATGATGCTCAAGCGGCATATGCTCAAGCTAAAGCAACTGTGAATGTAAATAAAGCATTATTAAAAACGGCTCAAACGAATCTTCACTATACTCAGATCACTGCACCAATTTCTGGAAGAATTGGTCGATCAGCAATTACCCGCGGTGCCCTTGTAACATCTGGACAAGATAATGCTTTAACAACAATTCAGAATTTAGATCCTATGTATGTGGATTTAACACAATCTGCAGATGCATATATGGCTTTAAGGGAACAACTTTCAAAAGATGGCGTCACGCCTAATGAATTAAGTGTGCATTTGAAGCTTAGTAATGGAGCCATTTATAAAGAAAATGGAACTTTTAAGTTTAGTGACATTGCAGTCGATGAGGCGACGGGTAGTGTTACATTGCGTGCTTCTTTTGCAAATCCCAATCAAGCCTTATTACCTGGTATGTATGTACGGGGTCAGCTTAACACAGGCCTACGTTCAGGTAGTTTCTTAATTCCTCAAGGAATTGAGCTTAGAAATGCTGATGGTGACGCATTTGTATGGGTTATTGGAGCAGGAAATAAAATTGAACAAAGAGCTATTACTTTAGGTGAGGCAATTGGTAATCGCTGGTTAGTGCTATCAGGTCTAAGTTCAGGAGATAAAGTCGTTGTTGAAGGTCTACAGGGCTTAAAAGCAGGTATGACTATTGCTCCCACACCGAGCCGCTGAGGGTTATCCATATGTTATCCAGTTTTTTTATAACGCGTCCAATATTTGCTTGGGTATTGTCAATTTGTATTATGGCAATGGGAGCAATCTCCATATTCACACTTTCCGTTGAACAATATCCTGATATTGCACCTCCTGGTGTAAATATCACAGCGACTTATGCTGGTGCTTCAGCGAGTACTGTGGAAGACAGCGTTACTCAAATACTTGAACAACAAATTAAAGGAATTGATGGTTTACTTTATTTTTCTTCGAGCAGTAGCTCCGCTGGACAGGCTCGTATTAGTTTGAGTTTTGATCAAAAAACTAATCCAGATACAGCTCAAGTTCAGGTGCAAAATGCAGTTAATCAAGCACTCAGTCGATTACCACAAGAGGTACAACAACAAGGTATCACTGTTACAAAATCTCAAGGTGATAGTTTGTTAGTTTTTGCGCTTTATGATGAAAGTGGGACGAAGTCTGATGTTGATATATCTGATTATATGGTGAGTACCCTTCAAGATCCATTAAGCAGGGTTGATGGTGTTGGTGAGATCACGGTATTTGGTGCTCAATATGCAATGAGAATATGGCTTAATCCACATAAGTTGAATAGTTATAATTTAATGCCATCTGATGTCAGAACTGCCATTGAAGCTCAGAATACTCAAATCACAGCAGGAGAACTTGGATCATTACCAACGAATGAAAATCAAGCTTTAAATGTCACAGTAACGGCGCTCTCTCGTTTACAAACAGTGAGTCAATTTGAAAATATTATATTACGGACAGAACCTGATGGGAGTGCGGTATTACTAAAAGATGTAGCCCGTGTTGAACGTGGGGCGGAAAGTTATCAGACAACGACAAGGTTAAATGGGAAATATGCTTCAGGTATGTCTATTCAACTTGCTTCAGGAGCAAATGCACTTGAAACTGCTGCACGTGTTAAAGCTGAGGTTTCGCGATTGACTGCTTCAATGCCAGCAGGTTTAAAGGTCGCTTATCCGCGTGATAGTACGCCATTTGTAGAAGCATCCGTTCAAGGGGTTATAAAAACGCTTGCCGAGGCAATTGTACTTGTCATTATTGTTATGTTTTTATTTTTGCAGAATTGGCGCGCTACTTTAATTCCTGCTATCGCGGTTCCTGTTGTCTTGTTAGGGACATTTGGAATATTGAGTGTATTGGGCTATACAATTAATACCTTGACATTATTTGCAATGGTATTGGCGATTGGATTGTTGGTTGATGATGCAATTGTTGTTGTAGAAAATGTTGAACGAGTCATGCATGAACAAGGACTGGATGCTCGAGAGGCGACTATTATTTCCATGCAAGAGATTTCAGGGGCTCTTGTCGGCATAGCGATAGTGTTGTCTGCAGTATTTTTACCTATGGCATTTTTCGGTGGTTCCGTAGGAATGATTTATAGACAATTCTCTGTTACTCTCGTGTCGGCAATGGTCCTTTCTGCTGTGGTCGCATTAACTCTATCGCCAGCTTTATGCGCAACGTTACTCAGATCTAGCTCGAATCATGATAAAAAGAGAGGTTTTTTTACTTGGTTCAACCACAAAGTAAATCAAAGTCAATCGAAATACCAACAAATACTATTGGGTATTATCAGTAAACCCAAAATATTCATGTTTTTATTTTTTGCGATTACAGCTTTATTAAGTTGGCAGTATTCACGTATGAACACTGGCTTTCTCCCACAAGAAGATCAGGGCTCAGTAATGGTTCAGTTTAGTACACCTGTGGGAACGACTTTAGCTGAAACCCAGAAGATAGGTAATCAGATCTCAAAGTATTTTATGGAAAATGAGAAAGATAACCTGAATGTAATTTTCATGGTGATGGGACGTAATAATGCTGGAAGTGGGCAAAATGTTGGTATGGCGTTTGCTAGTTTAAAGCATTGGGATGATCGTAAAGGGAGTGAAAATACAGCAGAAGCGATTATTACAAGAGCTAATGCACACTTTAGCTCAATCAAAGCTGCAAGAGTTCAAGTTCTTTCTCCAGCAGCAGTACGTGGATTAGGTCAATCGAGTGGTTTTGAATTCTGGTTACAGGATGCTGAAAGCAACGGGAGAGATGCTTTGCTAGCTGCTCAAAATGCCATACTTCAAGAAGCATCAACTGACGCGGGATTAGCAGCAGTACGTCTTAATGGGTTAGAAGATAAGTCTCAATTACAGGTAGATATTGATCAACCTAAGGCAAATGCGCTTGGTTTGGCGCAAGCGGATATTAGCAGTACTTTATCCACGGCCTGGGGTGGTTCTTATGTCAATGATTTTATTGACAGAGGGCGTGTTAAACGTGTTTATATACAGGGAGATATGGAATATCGCTCTTTACCGCAAGACCTTGGTCAATGGTATGTAAGAGGGACAACGGGTGAAATGACGCCATTCTCGAGTTTCTCTTCGGTCAAATGGACAAAGGGCCCACAAATGTTGCAACGATTTAATGGTCTCTCATCAGTACAAATTCAAGGAGCAGCGGCAGAGGGTGAAAGTTCTGGTGCAGCTATGAATAAGATGCAGCAGTTCGTTGATAAACAAAAAGGGTTCAGTCTTCAATGGAGTGGATTGTCTTATCAAGAAAAATTGGCGAGTGGACAGACGGTGTGGTTGTATTTAGCATCTATTGTATTTATCTTTTTGTGTTTAGCTGCATTATATGAAAGTTGGTCTATTCCATTTTCAGTTCTGCTGGTTATTCCACTTGGATTAATTGGTGCTGTTATTGCTGCTAGTTTAGCTGGCTACGTTAATGATATTTACTTTCAAGTTGCTATGTTAACTACGATTGGTCTTTCAGCTAAAAATGCTATTTTGATTGTCGAATTTGCTGAAGCTAAACGTGCGGCTGGAATGAAATTAATCGATGCTATAATTAATGGTGCTAGTGAAAGATTAAGGCCGATTATTATGACATCTTTAGCATTTGTTGCAGGTGTTCTTCCATTGGCGATATCAACTGGTGCAGGGGCTGCGAGCAGAAAAGAAATAGGTATTGCTGTGACTGGTGGAATGATATCAGGGACACTCCTTTCAATTTTATTTGTGCCTTTATTTTTCTACTTAGTTAGTCGTTTATCTGCAAAATACAAGGCCGAATATACTAAATAAATGTTAAATAGAATCAATTAAATAGATTGATTCTATTTTCCCTTCTTCTTAAATCTCGGAGTGTTCGAAATATTAATAAACTTTTCTTTTAGCTTAAAGAGAGTGCGTACCTTGATTATTGTCAATAGTGAGGAGCTCTATACGAGTGAGCTAAGATCAGTGAAAAATAGCGGTACCCTTGACTTGCCTCATACTCAGGATATTCTAAAAGCCAAAGGGGCAAGATTGGGTAAATTTTATATCCAAAAAAATAAAATTTAAATAAAACATGGTCTTATTGCTCTAATTCAACTGACGCCATATCCACCAAAATTCGAAAAAGCCCTAAAATTTTCATTTTAGGGCTTTTTATTTACCTATTTATTAAGATCTTGGACTTAGTTTTTATTCCATATATTTCTGAAAGAATATTTAAAGAAAATAGCCTAGATTTTTTTAAATTATAGTGATTAAAGTCACCTTTTATGAATTAATTTTGATAGGTAAATCATAAATATATAGACGATTCTGTATGAAAAAAAACACAAATAAAGAGTATGATTCTGAAATATTCAGAACTTAAAACAAACTTAAAAATGCACATTCATTTTACCGTTGAAGATGACCAAAAAAACATTGGGGATGGGCCAATTCAGGTTGGCTGGTTTTTGACAGAGGATAAAGCATCCATTCTTTATGAATCACCCTATCGAATGCGTTCGCAATCAGAAAGTAAACATGCCAAATCAGCCGGTAGATGCCCAGCTGTATTGCAATTAGAAAGTCGTTATTTTGTCGTAAATTGTCCTTTTGATTTTCATTTACGTTTTGAACGAGATGTTCAAGGAAAACCTGCATTAGTTAATGTATTGGGCGATCAATCACCAGTACGTTCCAATAAATTGAGAGAGTTGCTAACGCTCGTTAATGAGAATGAATGGCGGACTCCTCAAGTTCCAATTTTACAGCTCAAGCTTCCTTACTGTTTTATTGCAGACGAGGCAGTGTATCTGACCCAGTTGGATGCATTCGGACATTACCGTAAAAATCCTTTGCCAGGCACAATTTTTGGTGGGCGGTTTCCGATACATATTTGGCCTCGCCCACTGATGTGGGCATTTGAATGGCATGACACCTCAAAGGATTTAATTTTAAAACGGGGCGAACCTTTATTTTATTGTCAGTTCGATGGCTTTGATCCATCACGAATGATTAAGTTACTACAGGCAGAGAAAACACCTGAGCTGATGCAATATATGGATCAAATTTCGGGTGTGGTGAATTATGTGAATCAAACCTTTTCACTGTTTAAAGAAGTGGAAAAAATACGACCTACAAAACTAATCCAATCAAGATAAAGCTATGGATCAAAATTTGATGAATAAAATATCATTGAAACAAAAAATTAAAGTGATTTGTATATTGCAGCTAAGCTTGGGGTTAGCTGCATGTTTCCCCCCGCCTGAAGAGCGAGAAAAAGAAAGTTTAGAAAAATTTAATCAAAGAAATGCACCTGAGTTTCAAATAGTGGATCGAGTTTTATATGTAGATTCACCAGGGGATATTGAAAATAAGGCGCCAGATTTCAAACTAAAAGTACCAATGAATTATTTACAAGGGGGAATTAATGTTGATGGATTGGTAGGTCAAATCTTATCAACCGGGGGGGGGCCATTTGGCTATTCTCGCCCTAAAGATCCTAAAGAAATTCCTAAGTTGGGAACGATCAGTTTTGAAATCACAGAAAGTGGTCAACCTGTAATATTAAATAAAGACGGACGTGTTGCAAATAAAGAAGACATCTATGGATTTACAATATCACTTTATTCAGGGAAAAGCCATCCAGTCAATCGAGTTGGAAGTACTGGTTCTACTCTTGATCCTAAAAATCCTTACAGAGCAAAGGATGTATATGGTTTACAAAATTATAAACAGTTGAGTTGCTATGATGTAGAAAACTTAAAAGAAAGAGCGCGCTTGAAGGGTGTGGGCGATGAATGGATACAGGTAACATTAGACAGGCTAGCTAATAAGGCAGCAGATGATCCAACCCCTAAAAACTGTATTTCTATTGAAAGTGATCAAAGATGGATTTCAGCACCTGAAGTTCCTGAAGAGGAGGCTGTAAGTATTTACTGCGGTAATCTCCCCCTTTGTGAGATTACCTTTAAATATAAGTCGCGTGGAGTTGTCATTTCTACACGTAAAAATAGATTGTATGTGCTACCTAAATGGCAGGTATATCGAAAACAAGTCATTAAAATAATTCAACAATTCGAAACACAATAAACTAATTAATGGGGAATAGAACATGAGTAGCAATTCAAATATTACCATATCAGGTCAATCTTGAGTGAAATGGAAAAATACGACCTACGAAACTAATCCAATCAAGATAAAGCGATGGATCAAAATTAGATGAATAAAATATCATTGAAACAAAAAATTAAAGTGATTTGTATATTACAGCTAAGCTTGGGGTTAGCTGCATGTTTCCCCCCGCCTGAAGAGCGAGAAAAAGAAAGTTTAGAAAAATTTAATCAAAGAAATGCACCTGAGTTTCAAATAGTGGATCGAGTTTTATATGTAGATTCGCCAGGGGATATTGAAAATAAGGCGCCTGATTTCAAACTAAAAGTACCAATGAATTATTTACAAGGGGGAATTAATGCTGATGGATTGGTAGGTCAAATCTTATCAACTGGGGGGGGCCATTTGGTTATTCTCGGCCTAAAGATCCTAATGAAATTCCTAAGTTGGGTACGATCAGTTTTGAAATCACAGAAAGTGGTCAACCTGTCCAACTGGATAAAGATGGACATCCTGCAAACAAAGAAGATATTTATGGATTTCTAATATCACTTTATTCAGGGAAAAGGCGTCCAGTCAATACACTTGGAGCAGCTCAGTCTGATCTCTTTAGAGCTAAGGATGTATATGGTCTACAAAATTATCAAGATTTGAGTTGCTATGATGTTGAAAACTTAAAAGAAAGAGCACGCTTGAAAGACATGGGCGATGAATGGATACAGGTAACATTGGACAGGCTAGCCAATAAGGCATCAGATGATCCAACCCCTAAAAACTGCGTTTCTAATGAGTGGCTTCAAGTTTGGATTTCACCACCCGAGGTTTCCGAAGATGAAGCAGTAAAAATTTACTGTGGTGGGTTGCCACTTTGTGTGATTCGCTTTAGGTATAAGTTACGAGCGGTTGAAATCTATACACGTAAAAATAGGTTGCATGTGCTGCCTAAGTGGCAAGCCTACCGACAACAAGTTATTAAAACCATTCAACAATTCGAAACACAGCAAACCAACTTTAATGGGGAATAAAACATGAGTAACAATTCAAATATTACAACATCCGTTCAATCTTTAGTGAAATGGAAAAAATACGACCTACGAAACTAATCCAATCAAAATAAAGCTGTGGATTAAAGTTAAATGAGTAAACCATCATTGAAACAAAAACTTAAAGTGATTTGTATATTGCAGCTAAGCTTGGGGTTAGCTGCATGTTTTCCTCCTCCTGAAGAGCGAGAAAAAGAAAGGTTAGAAAAATTTAATCAAAGAAATGGGCCTGAGTTTCAAATAGTGGATCGAGTTTTATATGTAGATTCACCTGGGGATATTGAAAATAAGGCGCCAGATTTCAAACTAAAAGTACCAATGAATTATTTACAAGGGGGTGTTTTGGCAGATGGCCGAGTTGGGTTGATCTTAGACAGTGTATCTGGACCATTTGGTTATTCTAGACCTAAAGATCCTAAAGAAATTCCTAAGTTGGGTACGATCAGCTTTGAAATCACAGAAAGTAGTCAACCTGTAATACTAAATGAAGAGGGACATCCTTCAAACCAAGAAGACCTTTATGGATTTACAATATCACTGTATTCAGGGAAAAGGGTTCCAGTTACTAAATTAGGAAATACTGGCTCGACTCTTGAATCTCTCAACCTTTTTAGAGCAAAGGATGTGTATGGCCTACAAAATTATAAAAAAATGAGTTGTCATAATGTGGAACAGATAAAAGAAGATATACGTTTAAAGGCTATGGGCTATCAAGCAGCACAAGTTACATTGGACAGGCTAGCCAATAAGTCACCCGATGACTCAACCCCTAAAAACTGCGTTTCTAATGAACGTCTTCAAATTTGGATTTCACCTCCTGAAGTTCCGGAAGATAAGGCTGTAAGTATTTACTGCGGTAGTCTACCCCTTTGTGAGATTACCTTTAGATATAAGTCACGGGGGGTCGTAATCTATACACGTAAAAATAGATTGCACGTGCTGCCTAAGTGGCAAGCCTACCGACAACAAGTCATTAAAATCATACAACAATTTGAAACACAATAAACCAACTTTAAAATAGGATTGATATTGTTTAGGAACTCTATACGGATGAGCCAATACCAAAGCAATAATCAGCGTCGGGAGAATGGGGCAAGATTGGGTAAATTTAAGTTGTATGAAAATAAAAACAAAATAAAACAGTAGGTTATTGGTTAAGTTCAACTGACGCCATCTCCACCAAAATATTATTCGGGATTGTTTGATCCGATATAAAAAAGCCTTTAAGTTCAATACTTAAAGGCTTTTTTATTTGCCTGTTTGTCCTATATGATCGGATATGATTTGATCTAAAAAATTCGAAAAAGGCGGGGGAGAAAAAATGGCAATAACTGATGTGGAATGCAAAAGGCATCTCCAAAAGAGAGGGCTATTCATCAATTTATTAGTTAAGTATCTTGAACCGCTGTTGGCCTAATCTTTGTCATTTTTTCTAAAATAAGAGCCTCCCGTGAGTTATGTATTATCCACCTCAAGATGTGACTTTATAATTAAATAGCTTTTATCCATAAGATGTTGTTAAAACAACACTGATTTAAAAAAATGATGAAATATAAACAATAACTTGACTACAATTTTTTACTAAAATGTTGAAAATTATAAATAATTAATTTTGGCACAAAAGCTGCTCAATACAAGTGATATGAAATTGGAAATATCCTAAGGAATACCTATGTCACTTGTTATCGATAAAAAAGAAAATTCTAAAGAATTTGTAAAAAGCACATTATCTGAAATCTGGGTCACCCGATGTCCAGTCCCAACAGCAACCGGTATCTCACTAAAACGTGGGACACTGATTGAAAAATTTGAACAGCATGGTATCGATGTTGCTGTTCTACAAGATGCCCGTAAAGGTCTATCTGTTCATCATTTTGATCATCAACTACCCGCATTATTTCGAGAAGGTGGAAATGTTCCAGCATTAGCTGCTCGTTCTGAAGGTGCTCCAAGTCGACTCATTGGTTTGACATGGATTGATGAATGGCAGGTAATTATTGTTCGCCCTGATTCTGAAATCAGCAAGCCAGAGCATTTAAAGAATGTAAAAGTTGCTTTACCTGAATATGCAGACAAACGGGCGGGCAGTATTTTTAGAGCGATGTCTTTACAAGGGATTCGCGGTGCTTTGCAACTTGCAAATTTAACCTTCCGTGATGTCGATTTTATTGAAGTCCCTGAACGAGCGGAATCGAATACACAACAACGGGATGCTAGTACCTACTGGTCTGGATTAGATGCGTTAATCACTGGTGAAGTTGATGCTGTTTATGTAAAAGGAGCGTCCGCTGTTGAAGCTGCGACAAAACGTGGTTTAAAAGTTGGGATTGATTTGGATCAGTTTGAAGATGTGACCTCCCGTGTAAACAATGGTACGCCTCGTCCAATTACCGTACATGAAGATTTGTTAAAAGATCACTTTGATGTCGTCGTTGATTTTCTGGAAGAGCTGTTTGATACCGCAGATTGGGCTCAAGATCATTTAGATGAAGTGCTGGTTATTCTTGAAGATGAAACGATTGCAGGCGCAGAGAGTGTCGCGACAGCCTATCGTAATAATTTTCATAAGTCTTTACATCCATCATTAAGTGAAGAGCGTTTAGAGCTGTTAAGACAACAAAAAGATTTCCTTTGGTTACATGGTTTTCTGGAGCGTGATGTCGATATTAACACTTGGGTCGACCACCGTCCTTTGCTCGAAGTTTTAAAGCGCCGCCAAAATAAGCAATTTTAATAGGATATTGATCATGACAACACTTATTCAAACTCCACTTTCTCCTGAACTCAATGACTTTATCGAATTGAATCGTGAAAAAGCTGAATTTGCTTTTGAAGTATTCCGTGAAACAAGAACAATCACGGCAAATGGAACGGTTAATTTTGTTGAACGTGGACCTGATAATACATTAGTCACTTTTAACTATTCAGGACCTTGGTCTAAAGATAAAAAAAGCAAAGTACTTGTGGAGACAATTGATGGTGAAGTTTTATTGGGAAGAAAAAATGCAGGTGGGCGTTATAACAAACTTTTTCGCGAGCATGCAGATGTCACCACAATATCTCATGTACACGCGCCGAATTTAGGGGCTTGGGCGCAAACCCATCGTACTTTACCGATTCGTTATGTGCCTGTTCAGCGCTTTCATTTATTTAAAGAACTACCGATTTATATTGATCGCCGTCAGGCAGAAGTAGATTTCATTTTAGATCAACTCAAAATTGATATCGAACATCGAGCAATTTTAGAAGCCAACGGTGGTGCAACGGTATGGGGACGTCAGGGATTACAAGAAACAGCTGAATTTATCTTGTTACTTGAGGAAGGTGCACAGATTCAGCTACTAGCTGAATTAGCTGGGGGAAGCCGTGAATACGGACAGGGTGTTTTACACCAGCAATGGCGAATGAGTGGTTTAACCGATAAAGCCAAGTCGCTTGGATTACTTCCACTTCATTAGAAATCTGATTCAAATATAAATATAGAGAATACTATGGCTGTAAAACTTTTATGGTATCTCACTTCTCCTGATGGGCCATATCCTTGGTTGGAATCTGGGCGGTGGGATACCGATTATGAACACTTGCAACAGATTGCGATTACTGCGGATCGACTTGGTTTTTACGGTTCACTTATGGGCACCAGCGAGTATGAAACACTTGCTGTTGCTGCAAGTTTAATTCCATTTACTGAACGTTTAAAGTTTCTGGTTGCCCAACATCCTGGAGAAGTCCAGCCAGCAGTTTTGGCGAAATATGCGCAAACGTTTGATGCCTTCTCTAAAGGACGTTTGTTATTCAATGTTGTCAATGGAAATGATCAGGGTTTGGCAGCTTTAGGTATTCACTATACGCATGATGAGCGTTATGACTTTAGCAAGGAATACTGGACAGCATTTCAGCAAAACTATTTAGGTGATCGATCTGGATTTGAGGGGGAATTTATTCAAATTGCGCCACGTCTAGAAAGTGGATCTCCAATGTCCAAATGGCGTGGTCCAACTCAAAAGCAGGGTATTCCTTTATGGGGAG